>ENA-UOOA01004336-UOOA01004336.1-human-gut-metagenome-genome-assembly--contig:-P61old-NODE-4336-length-16247-cov-6.464674_pt1 | contig 16247 bp, 10 predicted proteins | sample MGYA00242467_ERZ724014 | MGnify/ENA metagenome assembly ERZ724014
TTTCCAGCTCCTCCTTGTTCATCAGGTAGTGGTTGCCCTCGTCCACCTGCATGGTGTAGCCCAGTGCGCCGGAGGTGCGGGGGATAATGGTGATCTTCTGCACGGGGGCGGAGGCGGTCTGCAGGGCGGCCACCAGCGCGTGGCCGATTTCGTGGTAGGCCACCACCTTCTTTTCGTCATCGGTCATGATGGCGTTCTTCTTCTGGTATCCGGCAATGACGACCTCGATGCTTTCCTCCAGATCGGCCTGCTCCACAACGGTGCGCCCGTTGCGCACCGCCCGCAGGGCCGCCTCATTGATGATGTTGGCCAGCTCAGCGCCGGAGGTGCCTGCGGCCATGCGGGCAATGGTGTGAAAATCCACATTGTCCGCGGTTTTGATCTTCTTCGCGTGTACCTGCAGGATGGCCTCGCGCCCGGCCAGATCGGGCAGCTCAACGGGCACACGGCGGTCAAAGCGTCCGGGCCGCGTCAGTGCCGGATCCAGGGATTCCGGCCGGTTGGTCGCCGCCAGAATGATCACGCCGTTGTTGCCCTCGAAGCCGTCCATCTCGGTCAGCAGCTGGTTAAGGGTCTGCTCACGCTCATCATTGCCTCCAAGCTGGCCGTCGCGCTTTTTGCCGATGGCATCAATCTCGTCGATAAACACAATGCAGGGCGCCTTTTCCTTGGCCTGCTTGAACAGGTCACGCACCTTGGAGGCGCCCATGCCGACAAACATCTCCACAAACTCCGAGCCGGACATGGAGAAGAAGGGCACACCGGCCTCGCCGGCCACGGCCTTGGCCAGCATGGTTTTGCCGGTGCCGGGAGGGCCGACAAGCAGCACGCCCTTTGGCATGGAGGCGCCCACATCGGAATACTTCTGCGGGTTGTGCAGGTAGTCCACAATCTCGGCCAGGTTCTCTTTTGCCTCATCCTCGCCGGCCACATCAGCAAAGCGGATGCCGTCGCTGGAGGGAACGTAGACCTTGGCGTTGCTCTTGCCCATGCCGAAGGCCATGGCGTTTGGGCCGCCGGCCTGGGACATCATCTTTTTTGCCATATACTGTCCCAGCGCTGCAAAAATGAGGATGGGCAGGATAAAGGTCAGAAAGAAGCTGAGCAGCGGCGAGGTGCCCTGTTCAATATTCCGGGTGAATTTGGCTCCGGAGGCATACAGCCGTTCGGTCAGGGTCGGATCGTTCATCTCACCGGTTTTGTATACCTGTTCGTTGTTTTTGTCTGTGAAGACAATCTCCGAGTCGTCAATCTCCACATTGCCGATGTTTTTCTCCTCGATCATTTGCATAAAGGTGCCGTAATCCACCTCTTTTACCCGGGCGTTCATCAGCAGGGGCGATACGACCATGTTGAACACCAGAATAATCAGCAGAACGATGCCGTAGTAGTAGATCAGCGGCTTTTTGGGGGATTTTACTTCTTTCATAGCAGCAGCTCCTTAAAGATTTTTCCCGACTGATATTCATTATACGGTGCAATTATGAACAATTCAACACAGTTTCAGACAAAAAGAAGTGGCTCTTTTCGATGCGATCGGAAAGGGCCGCCGGCTTATTCTGCGTTCCCGGAATGGGCGTTTTCTTTTTCGCGGTACATCTCCTCGTCGGCTGAAAATACCAAACGGTCGATGTCGTCGGCGGTCAGGCAGGTGCCGCTGGCGGCGCCGATGCTGACAGAAAGCACATAGGGATATTTTTCGGTTTCGTTTTTGTTCCGCAGCTTTTGCTGGATATGGGCCTTGAGATCGGCAATATCCTGTGCTGAACAATTGTATCCGGCAATCAGAAATTCATCCCCACCGTATCGGCAGGAGAACAGTTTGGCTCTGGCGGTTTCGCAGCTTTCCTTGATGACGGTGGCCACATTGATCAGCGCACGATCTCCCTCCGGATGACCGAAGCGGTCATTTACCAGTTTGAAACGGTTAATGTCCAGAAGCAGGATAAACAGTGGCAATTCTGTGCGCCGCTGGGTGTGCTCATCACAGTATTTCTGGAAGCCAAAGCGGTTGTTCAGGCCGGTCAGAGCGTCTATAAGCATTTGATTGTTTTGCTCGGCAAGAGAATGTGCAACAAGCGAAACGGTGATGCCGACCTGAGAAATGGTAACGCCGTAGAACACCATCTGAACAACGGCAGCAATCGCCGGTGCAACGATATAGTAGAGAAACGGACGGAATTGCCGGCGTTTGTTTTTGTTCGGCTCCCGGAGCATCCGCTGTATGGTGAAGAGGGTGGGACACAGCAGATAGAACCAGGAAACCGTCCAATGGATGTATATGCCGGTGCTGCGGGTGTACAGGTTATTTGCATCTATGGTGAATACAAAGTGCGTGAGCGGATTGGTCAGTATAACAGCCGTAATGAGAACGAAGGGGAGACTCCACCAGAAAAAGCCTCTGCGGGATTTTTCCAGCAGATGCAGCCGTGCAAACACATATAGCATCCACAGAAAGCTGCTGGCGGATATGGCTTCAAAGAAGAGCGTATTGCTCAATTCGGTCAGGAGGTGTGCGCCGCGGAAGGACTGCCCGCGACAGATGCCGGCCACCATATCCGATAGGCACAGAATGACCGTGGTCCACAGCAGCAGGCTGAACAGCCGATTGGCGGATGAGCGTCGGTCACTTTTATAGCGCATTTGATCAGCAAACAAAAGCAGGATAACGACGCATATGGCATTGACTTCACAATAGTACAAGATACGCATAGTTACACCTCGGTTGGCACCCTATCACATTTACGGCTCAATCCTGCTCCACAACGGGCGGGATGAAATTCTCGATCGCTGCGCGCAGCTTTGGGTGGCGGATGACAAAGTGGATGGCCGGCGCCTTGCCCTTGGAGACCGTCACCCATTGCCCTTCATGGATCCGTATCTGCAGGTTGCGAAAGGTGGGGGCCGCCGTCTTTTTCAGTGTGTAGTGGGGCTGTGCGGCGGCAAATGCGGCGGTTTCCTCCAGGTGGGTCCGGTATTCCTCGTAGGTATAGGCAACATCCTTTTCACAGAATACGCCGGAAAGCTCCAGTGTCAGTGGGGCAGCCGCGAATTCCTCCGCCGTGATGCCCGCAATCTCCTCCTCTATGCTCTCGGTCTCCAGTATGTGCAGCACACGCTGCCGCTGCGCCGCAGCGTGCTTCAGGATGCGCTGCTGCTCCTCCTCGGCAATGCCATTGCGCCGGAGAATCTTGGTCAGCAGAGCCTCGTTGGCGGTGTACAGGGGCGGTGCCGAGAGAATACTGCGGCGGCCGCCCGGTCTGCGGGCATCGGCCAGCAGAAAGGCGTTCAGCGCATTTTCCCGTTCGCTGCGGTAAATGTCCATCAGCGGGTTGGCGTTGGCTAGCATTTCATCCGCGCGTTTCTGATAATACTCCATCTCACGCCTGGATTTGGTCAGGTAGTATTTTCCGTCGGCGTGATACCCGGAGATCGCCTCGCCCGAAAGGGCGGCGGCGCCGGAAACCTTCAGAAAATGAAGGAAGACTGTATTCTGGGCGCTTTTGAAATAGTACGGGGAGATCTGCCCGGTCATGTACAGCGGTATCCAGCTTTCCAGCCCCAGCATCATGTCCTCAAAGGAGCGATCCAGATTATGGATCTGGTTCAGGTGCAGCCCTTTTTTCAGCATCATGGCCATACCGAACATCCACTTTTTCGGAAATTCGGGGTCCTTCGCCATTTCCGTCATCGGCATATCGCTGTACATCGTGACCGGCTGCATAGATTTGGACAGCACGGTTGCCTTGAGAAAATCCAGTTCACTCTCCATCATTTCCTTCAGCCCGAAGTAGGCCTTGGTGGTGGGCAGCTGGAAGGGCATCGTCGGGACCTTCAGCTCGTCAAAACGGATGGCTTTGATGTATTCATTGAGGTCGAAGCTGTCCAGCTTGTTCAGAAAATCGGCCACACTGCTGGTGGCTGCCTGTGGCTCCCGCTCCTCCAGCAGCCAGCTGCGCATCGCGGTATACCGCGCCGATGGGTCGGCAATGTCCTCTGTGGTGCATCCGATCAGCTCGGCCAGAGCACTAAGCTCCGGTGCTTCCTTCGGCTCCCCGGCCACAAAGGCGGCAATGGCCTCGGCAAACTGCACGGGGTCGGCGGGGCGGCGGGAGCCGTTCCGGAACCGGAATATGGTGGAGCTGTCGTAATTCGTGCTGCGGCAGAGCCGGGCAATGTTGATATCCAGCACTGAGATCAGTGTGTTGAAATTCAGCCGCAGCTGCTCTTTATCGGCGGAAACCAGATCCTCGCACCCGGAAAAGGCGGCGCGCACCTCGTCCTCATCAAGCGGGGTGCCCTTGGCCGCAGCGATGCGGAGAAGTGCCCTGACCAAAAGCGAAAAGGCTTCGCTTTCCGTTTCCGGCACCCGTTCTCCCGAACGGTAACGGCTGATGGTCGCCGCCGAGATGCCCGATTGCTCACTCAGCTCTTTGGCGGTGCAGGCCAGCGCCCCGATATATTCGTTCAGCTTATCGCAAAATTTCATCTTCCCACACATCCACGACACAATTTTTCCTCATTATACACTACCGCGGCCAAAAAATAAAGAGCCAATATTTCCAATGTGGCAGTTGACAAATCGGAAATCGTATTTTAGCGGGGATTGTCTGTGTGCTAAAATGGTTATGTCTTTGGATAATCCATGTTTTAGTCTGTCTTTAATGGGGAGAACGCGATGAGAAAGAATGGGAACGGAAGATTGCGGGCGGCTGTGGCTGCCCTGCTGGTGCTATCCCTGCTTGGCGGCTGCGCGGGCAGGGGCGGCGAGTCCTCGGAGCCGAAAGGTACCGGCGGTGCCTCGCTGGATGCCAAAACCGAGGCGGAGCCGGTCACGCTGGAGCAGGAGCTTCTAAAGCGCCGCGGCATAGCTTTTGATCAGTCGGACTATCCGAAGGTGATCGGCGGAGAGGGGATCATCGACACCACTACGGAGTTTGACTGCCGGATCGACCACGGGTACAGCACGACCATCGACTGTGTGGTGCTTTCCGGCGGAAAGCTGTACCGGGCCAATTTCAATTCGCCGCTCGCAAACGGCAAGCATCTTCTGGAGACCTTCACGCTGCCCTCCGGCGGCGAGGTGCAGTATTGGGACACGACCTATGACGGCGAGATGTGCAATTTTTATTTCAAGGATGGTTCAGCCTGTAAGCTGAGCGGTCAATCGCCGATTGTGACCTACACGGCCGAAAGCCTTGATACCGGAAAATACCCCCTTTTCAAAAAGGTCTACCGCTATTCTTCGGATGGCAAAACGCTGGAGGACTGCACGGCGGAGTTTCTGCAGGCCGATAAGGTTTATAGCCACACATCCCCCATGCTGGCGTTCGTCGGGGGAAAGGTCAGCCTGATTGATACGGCAAAGTATCTCGACAAGGGTACGACCGCATGGAACTGGTACAGGGATATGGGCTGGCGAGAGTACATCGCCTATGATCTTGACCTGTCGGCGATCGGCAATGAGACCCCGATAAGGCTTTTCAATACCAATATTTTAATGACGAATTGTGCATTCTACGAGATTGTATATGCATCGGAGCGGATGGACGAAAAGGATGCCCCTGCCCAGCTGGCTCCGGACGGCTCCGTTTCACCCTATTTCCCGGCTGCGCAGCATCTGGATTGCAACCTGACCCTGCGGAAGATCACGCTGCTTAGCAATTATTACGCGGATGTGCGCAATATCTGCACCAGCCATGTGATCACCGCCAATTATACGCTGCTGCCGTTATCCGAGATCATGACCGAGGGGTATCGCCCGTATTCCAAATACGATTGCCTGACCTATTACAGCGCATACCGAGATCAGTAAGGAGCGAGAGACATGAACAGAAAGAAAAACCGGATCCTTTCCGCCGCGCTGGCGGCGGTGCTGGCGCTTTCCCTTACCGCCTGCGGCGGCAAAACCGTGGTCAATGATGACGGCACAAAAACCGTCAAAACCGAGCGCGGCGTGACGGTGACCGAAACCGCGGCCAAGGCCGTGCAGCTGGAAAAGTATGAGACAGCCGATTTCAGCATGACCATCCCGAAGGGCTGGCAGGTTACCACCGGCGGCCTCAATATCTATCATACGATACGCGTCAGCGATCCAAATGAGCCGCTTAACGGTATGTTCATCCTGCTGAAGGCGGAATGCCTGCTGCACTCGCAGGCGGGAAAGGCGGCCTGGCAGAGCCTATACAATATGGGCAATACACAGGCGGCGCTGTTTGCGAACGCCCCGGTGCTGGAAAACCCCAGTACCGAGAATTTCTTCAAGATCTTTTCGGCGTACGGGGATTTTGCTTCCAGGATGTATACGACCTATGCCGGATACACCTTCCCGCGCTACGATAATTTTACTGTGACCGACCGCTTTGCCTCCACCAGCGGGCTGAAGGCCTATGCGCTGGGCGATGAGCTTCTGCGGGCCACCTTTACCAGCGGTGGAAAAGAGGGCGAGGGGTTGTTCTCCGCCAGCGTGGTGGACTTCGGCAGCTCACCCATATCCGATGGTACCCTTGTCGGGTACCAGCTGCGGCAGGTGGATGGCGGGTACTACATGGCGTACAATGTGGTGGCCATCACCGCCGCGAAGGATACTTTCATTGAGTGGGAAAGCGTGCTGACAGAGTGTATGCGCAGTCTGGATTATTCCGACAGCTTCGTCAGCACCACCAACCAGGCAAGCAATGAGAAGGTTGCACAGTCGCAGCAGATCAGCCAGAATTTCAACCAGATCATGGATGGCATGATGTCATCGTGGGAAAGCCGCAATAAGAGCCAGGATATCATCAGCCAAAAGCAGAGCGACGCAACCCTCGGCTACGAGCGGGTGTACGATACCGAAACGAACGAGGTCTACCGAGCGACCAACGGCTTTACGGATGTCTACGACGGCAAACGCTACCAGCCGGTAACTGACGACAATATGTACACACAGCCCATCAGCGGCTATATCGAAAAGCAGTAAAAAACGAAAGGAGCGTCTTCTGATCATGGCAGAATCCAGAATTTTTATGCTCAATGGCACCGACCTGCAGACGGTGGTTACCCGCCTGGAGGGCTTTTTCCGTGCGGAAAAGGGGATGGAGGTGCAGAGCACACAGGCCACGGATGGCTATATCCTGCAGGCCAGCCAGCCCAAGGACGGCTGGAAGACCCTGACCGGTATGCGACTGGCCGTTACCGTGCAGATGACGGTGATGGAAAACCGGCTGAGCGTTGTGGTGGGTGAAGGACAGTGGTCGGATAAGATCGGTGCCGGCGCTATCGGCCTGTTTGTGGCGTGGCCGCTGGCCATTACTGCCGGCATGGGGGCCTTCCAGCAGAAAAAGCTTCCCTCCGAGATCTTTCAGGTGATCGAAAGCTGCATCATGTCCGGCGGCCAGCCGATCGTGATGAACGGTGCCGGGGCTGCTGTGGCCGGCGGCATGGTGGTGTGTCCGCAGTGCCGGGGGCGGGTTCCCGCGGGGGCGAAATTCTGCAGCCACTGCGGAGCAAAGCTGAATGCCAAATGCCCGCATTGCGGCGCGGATATCGCTGCAGGCAGCGCATTTTGTTCGGAATGCGGACAGAAGCTGTGACCGTGGATACAGTGTTTTGTTGCAGCGCAAGCTGCGGAAAGGAGCAAACAAAAAATGAAGACCACCTCTACAAAGACAAAGCTGTTGACAGTTCTGCTCGCTTTGTGCATGCTTCTCTCGCTGGTGCCGGTTTCGGTATTGGCGGCGGAACCGGCTGCGGGGACGGCAGACTTCTGCGTGAAGAGCGGCATCGAGGCTATCGACCTGCTCAATCAGTATAAGACCGGCACAGCTCTTTCTTCGTGGGATAACAGCAGCAAGACACTGACCCTGCGTGGCGTCAACTTCACCACCACCGCTGCCACGGCCGTGAAGCTGCCCATGGGGTCCACCATCGTTCTGGCTGACGGCAGCTATAACTTCATCCAAAGCGGCGATGTCACCATCAATGTGTCCGGCCAGCACAACAACCAAACCTTTATCAACGCTCTGGATGCGGCGGGCAGCCTCACCATTCAGGGCGGCACGGCGGGCACCGGCACGCTGTCGGTCTACGCCGGCAAGGTCAAAAATGAAAGCGACGGCTGGACATTTAGCTCCGGCATCACCGTGAATGGTGACTTCACCGTCAAGGGCGGCCATGTGACGGCCCGGGGCGGCTATATCGAGGGCAAGGACAGCGTATTCTCCATCGGCGTCAATATGGATAACAATATAAAGAACAAGGCCCTGCTGGTCACCGGCGGCACCCTCAGCGCCATCGCCGGCGAGTCCTACGAGATCCAGGACGACGGCTCCAAGAGAGCGGTATTCTCCCGGGGCGTGTATCTGTACCGGGGCAATGTTACCGTGTCCGGTAATGGCGGCCTCCGGGCGGAGAGTGTGGAGGAGATGGCGGACGGCGGCGTTCTGTCCAACGGCCTGTATATCTCCTCCGGCAATCTGACCGTGGCGAATTCCGCCGAGGTGGCCGTGGCCGGAGCCTACGGCGCGTATCTTTCCGGCGGCAGCCTCGCCCTCAGCGGCGGCAAGCTCACCGCCGTAAGCACCCAGACGGAAACCAGCTACGGCAACGCTCTGGATGTGGAAGTGGAAAGCAATATTGCCGACTCCGGCAACATCACCGTCACCGGTGGCACATTGGAAACCAGCAACGGCGCAATTTATGTGTCCACCTACGGCGCCAAAGAAAATCAGGGCCTGTTCACCGTCACCGACGGCAGCATTGTGAACCGGGGCTGGCTCCAGGGCAGCGGACTCAAGGTTAATATTTCCGGCGGCTCTGTCCAGACCCACGGCATGGATGTCGGTGCGCTGACCCTCTCCGGCGGCACGCTCACCATCCGGGAGCCCGTGCGCAAGAGCGACTATAACGGCCAGCTGTATGCCAACCCCGCCGTGGATGTGAGCACCCTCACCGTCAGCGGCGGCACCCTGGATGCGGCCTGGGATTGGGGCGCGTTTGAGCCCACCGTGTTCCCCGCGAAGGAGGATGCCACCTATGCCACCGCCCTGGTGAAGCTGCCTTACGAATTTCAATCGGCCACTTTCACCGGCGGCACGACCACCCTGGATACCGGCAAGGCCGGCAACATTGCCCTGCTGGTCAAGGGCACATTGACCCTGGGACAGGGGATGGCGGAGACCGGTGCGGACGATAGCCACCGCCAGACAGGCACCGTTCCCGTGAAGATCGCGGCGGCAGCAGCAAGCACCGCCATCCCTGCGGCAACGATCGAGAATGCGAAATTCAACTATCAGCCGGGGGATGCCCCGCAGGCCACGGCGCAGGTGACGGCTGTCGATCAGAACAAATACGAGATCGCCTACGAATGCTGGCAGCAGTTTGAAAACGATGAACCCATTGCCGCCTGGTATTCCGATAACGGCTCGCACGGTTCGTTGCCCACTATCACCGCGTTTGAAAGCGGCAAGAGCTATGTGTATTCCCTTATGCTGAAGCCGAAAGGCGGATATTCCTTCAGCAGCGAAACCGCCGTTACCGTCAATGGGGCAACGGTTTCGGCACCTTTCGTTGGCGGCTCCATGTATATCCCCGCCATTAAAACGATCACTATGCCTACTTTGACCACCATTGATGTGGTGGAAATTAGCGGCGTTACCGTCAGCTTTAAGGATGGCGATACGCCTGTGTTCACCGGCAAGGTGCCTGACGGTGCGCCCTATAAGCTGATCTACGAAGCTTGGCAGACCGATGGTGAGGGGATCAGCTCCGAGGAGTGGTTCAATAATGCGGATCATCTGGCCATGTGGGGCGGCAAGCTTATTTCCACCTTCGACAAAAATAAGACCTACACCTATAAGCTCTATCTGACCACCACTGCCGCAGGTAGCGAGGTGGGTTACTACTTCGGGTCTAATACCAAACTGATTATCAACGGTCAGGAAGTTGCCTTCGACCGTAACAGTTCCGATAATGAGCAGCAGTTTTCAGGGGCAGCTGCCATCACCATGACGCCGCAGACCGCCGGTGCAACGCCGGATTACAAGATCATTGAGGGCGCCGACGGCGCATGGACGAAGAACACCGACGGTGCGCTGACCTTCCGTGCAAACGGCGATTTTGCCGGATTTACCGGTGTTAAGGTGGATGGTGCGCTCATTGCAGCGGATCAGTACACCGCCGTGTCCGGCTCTACGATGATCACCCTGAAAAAGGAGTACCTTGACACACTCTCAGTCGGTAAGCACACCTTGACGGTTGTCTATGGCGACGGTGAGTGCAGTACGGAATTTGAGATCAAGGCTGCACAGGGCGGAGACGGCACCACGACGCCCGGAAAATCGCCGCTGTCCGGCGCTGATACCGGCGCAGCGCTGTGGTTCGGGCTGCTGTTCATCAGCGGTGTCGGGCTGGCAATACTGCTTCTGACAAAGGCCCGGAAATCTGCCGAAGAGTAATGCGCCCATCTGCCGGTGCGCCCGTGAATGGCACCGGATGAAAAATACCGACAGCCCCCGATGGTTGGCGTTTTCGCCTCTCATCGGGGGCTGTTTTTTTGTCAGTGCGGCAGGCGGTGGGGAAGAGAGCAAAATTTTTTGCCGCCGGGTGTTGACATTTTCCAATGACCGCTATATAATAAAAACGGTGTTATGAAACAGTGTTATAGATTGGAGGGGAGCCGATGGCCAAGCAGATCGAGGGTGTTGCGGAGCGGATCATTGCCGCCGCCAAGCAGGAATTTCTGGATAAAGGCTATGTGGATGCTTCGCTGCGTACGATTGCGGCGGCGGCGGATACCAGCACCAATTCCATTTATGTCCGCTTTGGTGATAAGGAGGGGCTGTTTTCGGCAATCGTCGAGCCGGTGCTCAGCGAGATGACCGAGCGGTTTATCCACATCCAGGAGCGGTTTCACCGGATGTCGCCCGATGAACAGGCACAGCAGATGCCGGAGTACGCCGATGGCGGCACGGCAGAGCTGATCGGGTATATGTACGAGCATCTGGATGAATTCCGTCTGCTGCTGGATGCCTCCTATGGAACGCGGTTCCACCGCTTTGTGGACGAGCTTGTGCGCATCGAGGTGGAGTATACCGATAAGTACATGGAGGCGGTTGGCTACCCCAGCCGGTTCGGGGATGCCCTGACCAAAAAGCTGCTGCATATCGTGACCACATCGCGGTTTGAAAGTATTTTCGAGATCATCCGCCACGGGATGAGCCGTGAGGAGGCATCCGAGTATATCGCGCTTCTGAGCCGCTATCACCGCACCGGGTTTCTGGCGATCTTCGGCAGCGGCGGGGAATAAATCAGGAGAAAAGGTTGCCGGAGACGGCAGCCTTTCCATCGGCATGGCAGTTAGCCTGTGCTAATTCAAAGGAGGCAATCATTCATGAAAAAACAAAGCCCGGTCGGGCGGATCTGGGAACTGGGCAGGCAGGAGCACGGCCGGCTGATCACAGCAGTCGTTCTGGCCGTGATCGGCGTGGCCTGCGGCATGGCACCCTATTTTGCCGCGGCGAAGTGTATTGTTTTGCTGCTGGCGGGGGAGACGGCCCTTGCGGCCTACCTGCCGTGGCTGCTGCTGGCGCTGGCCGGATTTCTTCTCCGCACGGTGCTCTATAATGGGGCGCTCGGCATTTCCCACAAGGCGACCTTTCACATTCTGAAAACCATCCGGCAGCTGCTTCTGTCCAAGCTGCCCCGCCTGCCGCTTGGCACGGTGATGGATACCTCCAGCGGCAAGCTCAAGGAGATCATCGTCGATCAGGTGGACAGCATGGAAACGACCCTTGCCCACCTGTTTCCGGAGATGACGGCGAACATCGTTGCTCCGGTGCTGACGGTCATTTACCTGTTCGTGCTGGATTGGCGTCTGGCGCTGCTGTCCCTTGCGGTGTTTCCGATCGCTTTTCTTTTCATGATGATGGTGATGGGCAATTATGCCAAGGACTATGCGGGTGCCGTCAGGGCAACGACCGAAATGAGCGGCACCATGATCGAGTATATCAACGGCATTGAGGTGATCAAGGCCTTTAACCAGGGCAAGGCTTCGTATACCAAGCTGACCGATAAGGTGTGCGCCAATGCACAGTATTATTACGATTGGATGCGCCGCAGCCAGCTGGGAATGTCCATGGCCTATGCCTTTTTCCCGGCGCAGATGCTGACGATCCTGCCGTTCGGCTGGCTGTTTTATAGCCACGGTACGCTCACAGCCGAAACCTTTATCACAGTCATTATTCTGGCGCTCGGCATGGCCGCGCCGATTGTGGCGGCATTCAATTTTGTCGATACGCTGGCGCAGGTCGGTACGACCGTTTCGCAGGTGGATGAAATCCTGAAGGCCGAGGAGCAGCAGCATGGCACGCAGCGCGTCGAATTTGCCGACCACGCAATCGCGGTGCAGGATGTCTCCTTCGGCTATCATGACGATACAGAGATCCTGCACGGCGTTAGCCTCGCTATTCCGCAGAACCGCATGACGGCGCTCGTCGGCCCCTCCGGCTCCGGTAAATCGACACTGGCCAAGCTGATTGCAGGTTTCTGGGATGTGAAAAGCGGTACGATTACCATGGGCGGCCATGATCTGAAGGACATTCCCCTCCGTGAGCTGTACGACCAGGTCGCCTTTGTATCGCAGGATAACTACCTGTTTGACGACACCGTGCGCGAAAATATCCGCATGGGCCGCCGGGACGCGACCGATGCCGAGGTGGAAGCCGCCGCGCACAATGCCGGCTGCGATAGCTTTATCGGCGATTTGGAAAAGGGCTTTGATACCGTGGTCGGCGGGGGAGGTGCGCATCTTTCCGGCGGTGAGCGGCAGCGCATTGCCATTGCCCGCGCGATGCTGAAGGATGCCCCCATCGTCATTCTGGACGAGGCCACGGCCTACATAGATCCGGAAAATGAGGCGATCATCCAGAAAGCGGTGGCAAAGCTGGTGGAAAACAAGACGGTGATCGTGATTGCCCACCGGCTGTCCACCATCACGGGGGCGGACAATATCGCCGTGATACAGGATGGACGCATCGCAGCGCAGGGTACGCACGGGGCGCTGCTGGAAGACTGCGCCCTCTACAGGGATATGTGGCAGGCGCATATCGGTGCAAAGGATGGTGACGCAGAATGATTGAGGCATTCCGTAAGATCTGGCGCTTTGCCGGAAAAGAGACAAAGAATATTAACCGATCCGTGGCCGTGGGCTTTTTGAATGCCGTGCTGCAGATGTTCCAGGTGGCGGCGATCTACTTCGTCGTGCTTGCCCTGACAGGCGGCCGGCAGGGTGCCGGAACGGCGTGGCTTGCCCTGGGGTGTGAGCTGGTTGCCATCTTCGGCGGCGCAGTCAGCGCCAGTTTTTCCAAGATGCTGCAGACCCACGCCGGCTACTTTATGGCGGCTGATCGCCGGATTTCCATCGCCAATCGGCTGAAAAGCGTGCCCATGGGTTTTTTCAACGAAAATAGCCTCGGCCAGCTCTCCGGTGTGTGCACAACGGTTGTCGGCAGCATCGAGGGCATGGTGCCAATGGTGCTGGTGAACATTCTCGGCGGCCTGATCACCACGGCGGTCTTTGCGGTTTTCATTCTCGTCTTTGATTGGCGTATCGGCCTCATCGTGCTGGCGGGTATTGTGCTGTACCTGTGCGCGGTCTCCGCAATGGAGAAAAAGTCGGTGGCGATCGCTGGGGATACGCAGAAATCGCAGACCGCGCTGATCGAGGCCGTGCTGGAGGTCATTCAGGGTATGGGGGTCATCAAGTCCTTCAATCTGACCGGTAAGGGCGACAAAAAGTTGCAGGACGCCATTGAGTACAACCGCCGCAGTAATGTGGAGGTGGCCAGGCTCCTGACGCCCTATACTGCGCTGCAGGAGGCGGTGCTGCAGATTGCGGGTGTCGCCATGATGCTGGCGGCAATACGGTTTTGGGCGGTCGGCAGTATGAGCCTGCCCAATGCCCTGATGGTGCTGGTGATGTCTTTCCTGGTGTTTAATCAGATCAAGGCCTTCGGCATGGGCGTTTCCATGCTGCGCCTGGCGGCTGCCGCCATCGACCGCACGGTGGAAACGGAGGATATGCCCCGCATGGATGAAAACGGCCGGGAGCTGACCCCGGAAAAGCACGATATCGTGTTCGACCATGTCAATTTCTCGTACGAACAGAAGCCGATCCTGCAGGATATATGCGTTACCCTGCCGGATAAGACCACCACGGCGGTGATCGGCCCCTCCGGCAGCGGCAAAACCACTTTCTGCAATCTCATTGCGCGCTTTTGGGATGCCGACAGCGGCAGCGTGAGGATCGGTGGCTACGATGTGAAGGCGTATACGCTGGAGGCACTGATGGATCAGATCAGCGTGGTGTTCCAGAATGTCTATCTCTTTGCCGATACCATTGAGAACAACATCAAATTCGGATGCCCGGAGGCCACCCACGAACAGGTGGTGGCTGCAGCCAGGGCGGCGTGCTGCGATGATTTCATCGAAAGCCTACCGAATGGCTATAATACCGTGATCGGCGAGGGGGGAGCCAGCCTTTCCGGCGGCGAAAAGCAGCGCATTTCCATTGCGCGTGCGATGCTGAAGAATGCCCCCATCGTCATTCTGGATGAGGCCACGGCCAATGTGGATCCCGAAAATGAGGATCGACTGCAAAAGGCGATTGAGGCACTGACGCGGGATAAGACGATTATTATGATTGCCCACCGCCTGAAAACCGTGCGCCATGCTGATCAGATTCTGGTGATCGACCACGGCCGTATCGTGCAGCAGGGCCGGCATGAGCAGCTGATCACCGAACCGGGCATTTACGCGGATTTTGTCGGCGGCAAAAAGCAGACGGTCGGGTGGAAGCTGTAAGCCCCGGACGGTTATTTTGATATGCAAAAAGCGGCGGCCGAAAGGCCGCCGCCTGTTATTTCATGAATACATCCCGTAGGGCATCCAGATAGCCGGTCCCGTTCACATCGTCCGGCAGTAGATAGCTCATTTCCGTCCACTCGTTCCAGCTGTTCACCGTCACCAGCGGCACCGGCAGCCGGTGGGTATCCACATAGGTGCGTGCCGCTTCGAAGCCCTGCCGGATGTTTTCCGGTGTGGTTTCTGTCATGATGGGAAAGGTGCTGTCCGTAAACCGGGGATTGTTGTCCCAGCCCACAGAAATATGGGGGAAATAGGGGATATCGTAGGTCTCGTCGATCCGCCGCCACTCCTGCTTTACCTCGTCCATAACCGCCGGATAGGGCTGGGCGTGGTTTGTGAAATGGACGAACTGATAGTGGGTCATGCTGTCGAAGCCCAGCAGGGGAACGATCTCCTTTGTGGAGCCGGTCCGGCCGCTGTCCACGCCGCTGATATCCACTGCATTCTCATGCCAGAGCGTCAGCTGCAGATGCAGTCCGGGGAAGCCCGCTTTGCGGACCTTTTTCCGGAAGTTGTCCAGCGCCTGCCGGGTGGCGTCGATCCCGCCCAGGCCGCGGATCAGATTGCATACATCGTAGATCATGAACACCGGGCAGCCGTCAATCGTGTAATAATTGGGCTGGACAAAATATTGGGAGATCACCCGGTCGCAGACCCGATCAAATTCTTCCCGGGGGACGCTGCCTTTCCAGATCACCTCATGGAGGCTGCAGTTGCGCTTATCCCACAGGCAGGTGGCGTCGTGGTTGGCCCACATCAGGTAAAATTTCATTTCCTGCCGGTTTTCTGCCTGCAGAAATCCCTGATCCAAACACTGCTCCAGAAAAGGACGGCCGTCATACCAATACCAGTCGTAGATAAAGGTATTGACGCCGTGCGATACGGCCTGCTGGATCTGGAATTCCATCACCCTGGGGTCCGCCTCATTCTGATAGCCCCACAGGGGGCGCCGCGGGAGCACCTCGCCGGGCACCCGGCTTTCGGCTGTTTGCACGGTTTGCCACTCGCCGATCCCCTTTTCCCAGAAAATACGGGTGCGGGGTTCATCGCCGGTATAGGCCGGCCAGATATAGGCCGCCACATCATATTGCTGCATGCCGGTTCATCCTTTCCCGGTTCCGCTCACCGGAACCTATCGGCACCATCTTAGCAGATTTTCCCGTGGATGTCTACCTTTTTTCGGATCGCAGAGAAGATTTTCGCGGAAACGTTGCTTGGTTGCCGATATGTGTTTGTGGTAGCGGCTTATTCCTGCGAAAAAGATGCCAATGACATTTTTTGCAGAGAAAAACCGGCAAATCTCGACAGAGATTTGCCGGTTTTTGGTGCGGATATTCATAAGGGAT
>ENA-UOOA01004342-UOOA01004342.1-human-gut-metagenome-genome-assembly--contig:-P61old-NODE-4342-length-16234-cov-15.819457_pt1 | contig 16234 bp, 18 predicted proteins | sample MGYA00242467_ERZ724014 | MGnify/ENA metagenome assembly ERZ724014
TCTCTTACAACTTGCATTTACTTTACAGAATTGCATTTAACTTTTCACTTGACGTCAATTCTCATTTTTTATTTACTTGCTAATTCTATTAAATTGTCTAGTAATTTTTCGTATGAAATTCCTACTGCTTCAAATAATTTTGGGTACATACTTATACTTGTAAAACCTGGTAATGTATTTATTTCATTTATATAAATTTTTTCTGTTTTATCTTCAATAAAGAAATCTACTCTAGATAACCCTCTACCACTTATGGCTTTAAAAGCTTTTATTGCTAACTTTTGAATTTCATTTGAGTTTTCTTCTGAAATCTCTGCTGGTATTAATGTTTTTGAATTTTCATTATTATATTTAGCATCATAGCTATAAAATTCATCAGCTGATTTTATTTCTCCAACACAAGAACTAATTACGTCTTCATTTCCTAAAACAGCACATTCTACTTCTTTTCCTACAATTCCTTCTTCAATCAAAATTTTGTTGTCATATTTTCCAGCTTCTACTATTGCATTTTTTAATTCTTCAATATTATGAGCTTTATTTATTCCAACACTTGAACCAGAATTAGATGGTTTTACAAAGACTGGAAATCTTAATTTATCGTTTGTAATTTTAGCAATATCTTCTAACTCTAAATTTCTTTCATTAAATTCTTCATCTATATAAATATATTTTTCATTATATTTTCTTATATAAATATATTTGGCTTGATTAATATTTGCTTTTTCAAAAATTAATTTTGTGTACACTTTATCCATTCCAACACTTGATGCTAATACACCACATCCTACATATGGAATTTTTAATAATTCAAATAAACCTTGAATTGTACCATCTTCTCCATATAATCCATGCAGAACTGGAAATATTACATCCATTTGTTTTAAATATTCTGTAATATTTTCTATATGTTCTTTATTTTCTAATTCTTCTGATTTTTCTACATTTTCAAGTTTTACTTTATACCAATTTCCAATTTTATCTATATAAATAAGAAAAACATTATATTTTTCTTTATTTAGATGTTTTATAACTGATGCACCTGAAATACAAGATACTTCGTTTTCAGTTGACATCCCACCAAAAATAACTCCTATTTTTATCTTATTCAAATTATCTTCCTCCTAAGCTTTTTCTAAATTTGATACTATATCAAAAAATTTCATACCATTTGATGCTTTGAATAATATTGCGTCACCTTTTTCCCAATTATTTTCCACAAATTCTTGAACTTGTTTTTTTTCTTCAAAATAGTAGATATTTTCTTTATTCATTCCACATTTTTCTGCACTTTTAATAATATTTTTTGCATTTTCTCCATTACATATTAAAATATCAATATTATTTTTATAAACTTCTACTCCAACTTTTTCATGTAATTCTTTTGAATATTCTCCAAGTTCGAACATATCACCTAAAACAGCAATCTTTCTTTTTGCATTTAATCCTTTTAAATATTCTAAAGATGCTTTCATAGATTCGAAACTTGCATTATATGTATCATTAATAATTGTAACACCATTTTTTAATTCTAATATGTCCATTCTTTTTTTAGTAAGTTCAAAAGTTTCTATTCCTTTTTTTATTTCATCAGCATTTAGTCCTAATAGATTTCCTACTGTTGCTGAACATATCGCATTGTAAACAAAATGTATTCCACCAACAGGTACTGTTACTTTAAATTTATTTCCTTTTATATTACATATAAATTCACTATCATTTTCATTTAACTTAATATTTTCAGCCATTACTTCTGAAGCGTTTTCTATTCCGTATGTATATATTTCTATATCATTGTGTTCTTTTTTATTCCATTCATTTAATAAGTCATTATCATTATTTATTACTAAAACTTTTTTGTCCATTCCTTCAAGAATTTCAAGTTTGGCTTTTAATATATTTTCTCTTGAACCCAAATTTCCTATATGTGATGTTCCAATATTTGTTATTACTGATATTGTTGGCTTTGCTATTTTTGTTAATTTACTTAATTCTCCAAAATGGTTCATTCCCATTTCAATTACTGCCGCCTCTTGGTCTTGTAATTTAAATATTGTAAATGGAAGTCCTATATTATTGTTATTATTTCCTTGTGTTTTTAAAGTTTTGTATTTTTGAGATACTACATTTGAAATAATATCTTTAGTGCTTGTTTTTCCTACACTTCCTGTTACCCCTACTACTTGAAAGTCTTTTCCTTGTAGCTCTCTTTTATATGTTGCTATTTTTGCAATTGCTTCAATTGTGTCTTCTACTTCTATTATTATTTTATTTTCCCATTTTTCAAGGTCATTTTTTGAGAAATTAATATTTTGTATTATTACTGCTTTTGCACCTTTTTCAAATGCTTGCTCCCATAATGTACTACCATCAAAATTTTCTCCCTTTATTCCTATATATGTATCTTCTGGTTTTAATATTCTTGTATCTTTACAAAAGCTATCACATTCACTTTCTATATTTCCTATTATTAGCTTTCCTTTTGTTTCTCTTATTATATCTTTTACTTTCATTTTTTATCACCTCATTTTTTCTTGTTAGATTATATGCTATTTATTTTGTTTTTGCAATTGATATAGTAAAAAAGTTGTTATTTTAGCTTTAAAAATAAAACTTCAAAATGGAGGCTGCTTTTTCAGATGCCTCCATTTTTAAAGTTCTATTTTTAATTATTTTTTATTTTTTCTATTTCTTCTTTGCTCAAACTTGTTGCTTCTGAAATTTGTTCTAATGTAAATCCCATTTTTAACATTTTCTTTGCAATTTCAATAGAATTTTCTTTTATTCCATCTTCTTTTCCGCTTTTCAATTCCATCTTGTAGACCTGCTTTATAAAAATTATGCTGACTTGTTAATCTATTATATTCTGCCATTACTATTGAATTATGTCTTTCTCTTTCTTTTGGGTCTTCACTTATGAAATCTAATGTGTTTATTGCTCTTTCAATTTCTTTATTTTCTTTCTTTGCCAACATAATCCCCCCTTCGTTTTGTGTAAATATACACATCCATTGATCTAATTTTGTAAAATCTTTTGGATTTTTATTTTTATATTTTGGTAATTCTATATAATGATATTCTATATATTCTGATGCTATTTCGTCCTCTTTTTCATAGCCTAATTCTACATATTCTTCTTTTAGTGTTTTTTCAAATTTTAATCTTCCTACACTATGGTAACTATTTCTTTTTAAGAAATTGTAGTTTGTTATAAATATTACTATACTCTTTTTTAATTCTGTGTATTTATGCCCTACTTGCAATTGCTCTGATATTAATTTTCCCATATAACTAGTTGCTCTTTCATCTATGTCTTTTTCGTCTTCCATTTGCATTTCAATATCAAGCATTGTTCCATCTTCTGTTTCTGCTTTTATATCTAGTAAACCTCTTTTTTCTCCTTTTTCATATGGGATTATCTCTGGATTTTTTATTGTTACTTTTTGTATTTCTTTTTTTAGTATTGCTTCTAAAAAATCTTTTAAAACACTTTCATTTCCTTTGTAGGCAAATACTCTTTTAAATATATAGTCATCTGTTATTGGTAATCTCGTTGTTTCCGTTTTTCATTCCTCCTTAATTATACTAAATTGTTTTGCTTTTAGCAATACTTTTTAGTAAATTTTTATTTTATTGTGCTATTTATTTTGACAAAGCGACCTTTTGCTTGCCTCCTTTCATTTTTGCTTTTTTCATTTTTTGTATTGGATTTTTTTTCGATTTTTAATCTTTTTTAGAATTAAAATTTCTTGATTTTCCACTATTCTGTCTCTTCTAAGTTGTTTGATTTTAAAAATTTATTTAAAATTATAGTCATGCAATGTCAAATTTATTGCACGACTATATATTAACATATTTGGAGCTTAATTTCAACATAAATCGTTCGACAAATTTCGAGCTTAGTATTATTAATCAATTTTAGTTAATTGATAAACAACTTTATATGCTGTACCATTTCCTAATTCTCCATAGTCATTATCTCCACATCCCCAACGATTTCCATTTTCGTCAATAGCTAACACTGTACCTGACACGCAAACTATTTGTTTAAGATTAGGTATTTGGCCTATTTTTTTAATACCCGGAACAGAAGTATATTTATTTATTTTATTTTTGCCCCAAAAATATATATTATTATCTTCGTCAACTATAACTCCGTGTAAATGCACCATAAATATCTTTTATTCTTATACCTTCCATTACCTTTATTGGAGTATATTGAGTTTCTGTACTTCCATTTCCTAATTCTCCTCCAGAATTACCTGCCCATCCCCATAGATTTGAATTTACATCTAATGCATAATGAGGATATCCATTTACTACCTTATTAACTTTTATTCCATCCATTATTTTTGTTGGAGTTTTTACAGTTCCTTTTTCTGTATATAAATATCCCCAACCATATAAATTTTGATTATTATCTATAGCATAAACTGTAAGACTATTATTAGGAATAATAATTTCTTCAAATTGAATATTTTCACTAATTTTATGTGGTAAAAATTGATAATCCGAACTACATTCTCCTACTAATCCCGAATCATTTCTTCCCCAAGCCCATAAATTACCATCTTCATCTATTGCATAAGCATTAGTCTGTCTATCAGCTACTTCCTTGAATTTTACTCCTTCTGCAATTTTCTTAGCTTTATCATCACTTAAATATCCTCTCCATTTAGAACCATCTCCTAATTGACCATAATAATTCGCACCCCAGCCCCATAAATTACCATCTTCATCTATTACATGAATTGTCTCCCCAGGAGAAGAACCAGAAGCCGATGCTTTTTTTACCTTTATACCATTCAAGACCTTAGATGGGTTTCCACACGGCCATTCCCATAAATTTTTTTCTTCATCTATCGCAAACAATATATTTCCATTTGTTGCTATTATATCTATAAACTTCGTTCCTTCTACTATCTTTTTAGGTTTTCCTCTTTCATTTTCAATATTGTTAGCCAGTCCCCATTGCCAAAGGTTACCATCGAAGTCAATAGCAAGTACGCTATTTCCACCTGGTCCGGCTGATATCTTTTTATATTGAACTGTAATTTTAACACTTTCCTCAGAGGATTTTGTACTATTACCAGCTTTATCAAAAACAATAACATACACTAAATATGTATTACCTATAGTTAAATTAGTAATTTCATTGCTGTCATACTTTTTACCATCAATATAATATTCATATTTTTCTATTCCACTACAAGCATTTTCTTCTGTCTCTTCTTGGTCTTCCGCATTTTCTTTTATTTTTATTGTTGTTCCAGATTTTTCAATTTCAGGTTTAAAATCCTTTGGTGGTAATTTATCTATATTACTAACTGTTACTGTCTTTTCGGTTATATCACCGTTTTCAGTTTCTACTATAAATTTATATTGTCCATTTTTTGAAACAATATATTTTCCTTCTGAATTTTTACTTAGATTCTCTGGTTCTTGTATTCTTTTTATTGGAGACTCTTCACTTGTTATCTCAACTTTCATCATTACATTTTCTTTGGTATAATCTTTTGGTGTTATTTCCGCTTTTATTCTTATATTAGCTTTTGCTTCTATTATAACTTCATACTTCGTTGTAATTCTATAATTATAGCCATTATATTCTCCTTTAGCTTCCTCTCCATCAGCTTCAATTGTTATATCGCTTAATTTTTCTGGAAGCTTTTCAATTAAAGATTGCATATCAAACACTTTAGCATTTGATGTTTCTTCAATTTGTATATCATGTATGGTCAACGTAATTTCTTCTTTTATCTGTGCTTCAATTGATTTTTCTTTCGCTTTTTTAGCATTTTCAAACAATCCTGTATTGCTTATAGCCTGAATACTCACTCCTGCTAAAATCAATAATACTATAATGGTTATTACTAAAGCAACTAAAGTAATAGCATTTTCTTTTGTTTTTTTCATTTCCAATCCTCCATTTGTAAATTTTTTAGGTATTTTTTCGTTTTTGTGAATTTTTTTAATTATATTTTTATTTTACAAATTTGTCAAGACAAAATACACTTTTTGTGAAAAAATTAGAATAACTTATAAGTTAATCGCATATAAATATAGATACTATTTTACTTATAGAATTCTTTAAAAAACTTCTTTTAACCGATAAGTTTATTATTTTGTATGAGGTGATATATATGGAATTATATGAAAAAATCAGAAATATAAGAGAACAAAAAGAAATTAAACAAAAAGATATGGCTAAGTATCTGCATATGCAACCTTCAACATATAATGCATATGAAAATGGAAAAAGAACTATTTCTGCAGATTTATTAAAAAATATATGTATTTTTTTAAATGTAAGTTCGGATGACTTATTAGATTTAAATATTAAAGATTCTTATTTATCACTAAATAAAGAAAATAGTCAAATAATTAACAAAATTAAAAAAGCATTAATTTTATCACAAAATAAATAAATTTTAAAAGTGGATTTAAAAATCCACTTTTCCTATTTGTTCTCTACTGAACGGTTTGCAATTTCAATAGCTTTAGTAACTATATTTCCACAATCTCTTGAAGGAACACTAGCCCAACTTCCACCATCTTGTTTTACTTGATCATATACTCCAAGTTCTTTTGCAATTTCTTCTCTTAAATTTTCAGATATTAATTTACTATTTCTAGACATAACATCCTCCTCTTTCTAATAAACCATATAAAAGATTTATTAATATTATTATTTGCCAAAAAAATTTTTTTAGTTTAGTAATTTTATGAAATAAATATAGAATATTTTGTCATTTTATGTTATAATTTTTTTAATTTTTAAGGAGTGACATATGGAATTAAAAGAAAAAGAAGAAAATACTATAATTAAAAATACTAAATATGAGCTTATTAATAAAGAAAGCATTAATCTTGAACAAGATAATATCGAAATTGAAAATGTTGAAAATATTGTCAATGTTGAAGAAACTAAACCAGAAAATAAAATTTTTACGCCTTTACCAAATGATTACAATAAAAAGAATAATTCATTTGGAGTATTATCACTTTTTTCACTTTTATTTTTTATTTTTGTTATTATTTTACTAATAATATTTTGTACATTTACAATTATTAATAATAAAAGTGATAAAATTGCAAAAGGTATTTATATAAAAGGTATTGATGTTTCTAATTTATCAAAAAAAGATGCTTTAAATAAAATTTCAGAGCATATTAATTCTTCTATTCCAGATGATTTAACATTAATCCATGATGACTATGAAACTTCAATTTCATCTGAAAGTATAGAAATTAATTTTAATGTTGAAGAAGCAGTAAATATAGCATATGATATTGGTAAAACTGGAAATATTTTTGAAAATAATATTAATATTCTAAAAACTTTGATTTCAAATATTAATATTGAACCAGCATTTTCAATTAATGATAATCAACTTATCTCTGAGCTTAAAGATATTTCTGCAAAATTACCAGATAAAATGATTGAAAGTTCATATTATATAGATGGTACAAATCTTATAATTACAAAAGGAAATACTGGATGCGCTGTAAATATAGACGAATCTTATAATACTATAAAAAATAAAATTTATAATTTAGATATTAAAAATTCAATAGAATTGTCAACATTAGAACAATCACCAACTGAAATTAATTTAGATAATATCTATAGCGAAATTCATAAAGAACCTGTGAATGCATATTATACGCAAAATCCTTTTAGCGTATTCCCAAGTGAAAATGGTGTTGACTTTGCAATTTCACTTGATGAAGCTAAACAATCACTAAATTCAGATTCTAATGAATGTACAATTCCATTAAAAGTTTTATACCCTAGTGTTACCACTAATATGATTGGTACAGAAGCTTTTCCGGATTTATTATCTGAATTTTCAACAAACTATTCTGTAAGCAATAAAAATCGTACTACTAATTTAATATTAGCATCAAATAAAATTAATGGAACTGTTGTAATGCCTGGTGAAACTTTTTCTTATAATAAAGTTGTTGGAGCTAGAACTATTGCGGCAGGTTATAAAGAGGCTCCAATATATGTTAGTGGCAAAGTTGTTGATGGTTTAGGTGGCGGTATTTGCCAAATTACTACAACTCTATATAATGCTGTTTTACTTTCAAATTTAGAAATTGTAGAAAGAAGTAATCATCAATTTGTTCCATCTTATGCAAGTGCAAGTAGAGATGCAACTGTTGTGTATGGTGCAATTGATTTTAAATTTAAAAATAATCGTGAATACCCTATTAAAATTACTTGTTCTGTTTCAAAAGGTATTGCTAATTTTAAGATATGGGGATTAAAATCAGACAATGATTATGAAGTTGTTCTTTCTTCAAGAGTAACTGGTTCTAATGCTAATTATTTATATTCAGAAGGTTATAAAACTTTGAAGAAAGATGGTCAAATTGTTAGTACCGAAGTTATTTCTAAAGATGTTTATAAAAGACATTAAATTTTAAGAAATGGGGACTCCTTTTTTCAAGGATGTCCCCATTTTTCTACATTGTTAATGTTCCATTTGGAGTATTTGTTATTATTAATATATCTTCTTCTCTTCCATTTTCAGCATTAATATAAACTAAAAATTCTCTGTCATCAACTTTTCCTTTAAATTCATAACACAATATTTCTGTATTATATTCAGTCGGAATTATTGCTAATCCTTCTGATGATATTTCTAAGTCTTTATTTAATGTCTTTTTTGCTTCTTCTTTGCTTATTTTCACTTTTGATGTGTCTCTTTGTGTATGGTTATTTAAATAGCCAGTTGTTTCTATTCCTAAAACCTCACCATTATCTAATGCAACTTTTACTTTTATTAAATCTGAATATACAACAACATCATTTTGTGTATAAGCATAATTTATAGTTACAATTCCATCTTGTTTTAAATAATAGGTTTCTTTCATATTATTTAACCCTTTATTATTTAAAAATTCTTTTCCTTTTTCATTTGCTTCTTCTTGTGATATTATTTCTGAATTTACTGTTCTATTTGAGTTCATATATATAATATGTCCACCTTTTTTTGATACTGATATTGTTATATCATTTTCTAAATTTGTTTTTACAGAAAAGTTATATTCTGGTATTGTTGCATTTTCTGAAAATCCTAAACTTTGGATTTCTTTTATATTTTCTTGCCCTACAAATTCTGATACTTTTTGTTTTGCTGTTTCTTCATCTATATCATTTCCTGTTAATCCTTTTTTCTCACTGCTTGTTATATGCTCAGAAAATGCACCATCATATATTAACCCTGAATATTCGTGGAAATTTTCTTCTAAATTACTAAAACTATCATTTGTTTGTGTACTTACTTGTTGTGCAAATGCTACTGTTCCCTTATTTGAAAGCTCATTCCATTTTATTCTTCCTGAATTTATATCTTCTGATAATTGATTCAATGTATTTTCTAATTCGACACTATAATTGTGTAAATCTTTCAAATTTTTTAAATCTTCATCTGATAAACTTTCATTATAGATATTTTTTCTTGATAATGAATAACTATAATCACTAACTTGGTTTAAAAATTTTTCTGTGTTTTCTAATTCTTGACTTTCTATTGGCAATCTTGCTAAATAACTTTGAGCTAAATTTGCTTCTCTCCATACATTTGTTAATGTTTCTGCTCCATGCTCTGGAGTGCTTGATATTAATGATTTTGCAAGATATGTTTCAACATTTTCAACATAATCAACTAATGAATAAAATGCCATATTGTAAGAATTTTCAGAAGCTTGTTTTGAATCTTGTTCTTTTCTTACAAGAACTGTTATTAATACAGCAATAATAATTATAAATACACCTATTACACTTAACATATGTCCTTTTTTTAATCTACTTACCCAATCTTTTAATTTATTCATAATATACACCTTTCTTTTTTTATTTTATTTACAAAATCTGTGTTTTCCTATGGTTTTTACTAATGGTCTAGACCAAATCCATTTATTTGTTGCTGTGCTTGGATTAAAATAGTACACACATCCTCCTGTTGGATCCCATCCATTCATTGCATCTCTTGCGGCTTTATATACTGTCGTATCTTCTTTTATTGTAACATTTATTTGACCATCAGATACAGCCGTAAAAGCACCTGATTGATAAATTACTCCAGATATTGAATTTGGAAATCTAGAATCTTTTACTCTGTTTAAGATAACTGCACCAACAGCAACTTGTCCCTCATATGGTTCTCCTCTTGCTTCCCCATTTATTGCTCTAGCCATTAATTGAAGGTCAGAAGAACTTGATGCTTGTGCTAAAGAAACATTATTTTTACCATCTTTGTCCACAATAAATATACAAATTGTGGATAATAATAATAAAAATAATATTAAAATTATTTTCATTATTTTTTTCACAATATCACCCTTTACTTAAATTTTTATTTTTATTTTTTACAAATTATTAAATAATATACCAATTTTTAAATTTATATAAATAACTTGCTATTTAAATATTACTTATGTTAAAATGAGATAAATTAAATACAAGGAGTTTTTATATGAAAAAAGTTTTAATTTTTTATGCATCATATGGTGGTGGTCATTTAAATGCTGCAAAATCCATAAAAGAATGCATTGATACAAATTATCCTAATTATGAAACAGAATTAATTGACTGTATGAAATATATAAATAAACCAATAGAAAAAATAACTACTGCTGCATATAGAGAAATGGCAAAAAAAGCACCTTGGGCTTGGGGAAAAATTTACTCTGATTCTCAAAAAGGTCCTTTAGCACATATCTCTTCTAGATCTAATAAAATTTTTGCTATAAAACTTTTAAAATTACTACGTGAAAAGCAACCAGATATAATAATTTCAACTCATCCTTTTGGAAGTCAAATGTGTAGTTATTTAAAAAGAAAAGGCAAAATAACAGCTGAAATTGCAACAATAATGACAGACTTTTCGCCACACGACCAATGGCTTGTTGGAAGTGATTTTACAGATTATTTCTTTGTTGCACACGATAAAATGAAAGATTATCTAATTTCAAAAAATATACCAGAAGAAAAAATATTTGCAACAGGAATTCCTATTTCTTCTCGTTTTTTAAAACAATATAATAAAGAAGAAATTTTAAAAGAATTTGATTTACAAAAAGATAAAAAAACAATTTTGTTTTTTGGTGGAGGAGAATTTGGTTTAGGAAAAACACAAACTGTAGAAATTTTTGAAAGTTTAATTAGAGACTTTAACTATTTACAAGTTATTGCTATTTCTGGTAAAAATCCAAAAATGAAAGAAAGTTTTAACAATATAGTACAAAAATATAATAAAGAAAATAGTGTAAAAATATTAGAATATACAAATCAAGTTCCTGAACTTATGTCCATTTCTGATTTAGTAGTATCAAAACCTGGAGGATTAACAACTTCAGAAAGTTTAGCTTCTAATTTACCTATGATTATTATTAACCCTATTCCTGGTCAAGAAGAAGAAAATGCAGAATTTTTAGAATCTCATGGTGTAGGAATTTGGATTAGAAAACACGTTTCTCCAGATGAAATATTTAAAGATATTTTTTCTACTCCAGAAAAATTGCAACAAATGAAAGAAAACACAAATAAATTAGCAAAGAAACATTCTACCGAAGATATTTGCAAAATATGCTTATCACAAAAATAACAATAACCCCATAAAATACATAAGAGGTGTATTTTATGGGGTTCTCTAATTTATCAAGTTGTGAATTAATTGGTCTTGCAAGTAGTCTTGCAATTGCTATTGGAAAAAATTTATCTGCTGATGATGTTGCTTCTTTAGCTGCATTTACAACTACCTTAGGAGACAACCTAGCTATAATTGCAACTCAAAAATCTCAAAATTTAGATAATGCTAATTGCTAAATTTCTCTTCTTCCCTCTAAAGCCTTTGTTAAAGTAATTTCATCTGTATATTCCAAATCTCCACCAACAGGAATTCCATGTGCTATTCTTGTAACTTTTATTCCTAAAGGTTTTATTAATTTTGATAAATACATAGCTGTTGCTTCTCCCTCAACTCTAGGATTTGTTGCTAATATAACTTCTTTTACAGTTCCATCCATAAGTCTTGCAAGTAATTCTTTTATTTTTATATCATCTGGTCCAATTCCATTCATTGGAGATATTGAACCATGTAAAACATGGTATACTCCTTTAAATTCATGTGTTTTTTCCATTGCTATAATATCTCTAACATCTTCTACAACACAAATTGAACTTTGATCTCTTTTTGGGTTTGAACATATAGGACATGGATCTGTGTCTGATATATTATAACATTTACTACAATATTTTAAATTTTTCTTTGCATCTTGAATTGATTTTATAAATTGATTTGTTTCTTCTTCAGAGCAATTTAAAATATAAAAGGCAAGCCTAGCTGCTGTTTTGTGTCCAATACTAGGTAATCTTTCAAAACCTTCTATTAATTTTTCTATTGATGGTGAATAAAGTGACATTTTTTACTCCTTACTCTTTACTACATTAATCCTGGTATATTAAATTTTCCAAACTCTTGATTTTGTGCACTATCAACTTTTCTTAAAGCTTCATTTACACAAGTTAAAATTAAATCCTCTAACATTTCTACATCATCAGGATCAACTACATCTTTATTTATTTTTATTTCTTTTATTACTTTTTCTCCTGTAACCTTTACATTAATAGCTCCACCACCTGCTGATGCTTCAAATTCTTTTGATGCTAATTCCTCTTGTGTTTTTTGCATATCTGCTTGCATTTTTTTGGCTTCCTTCATTAAATTATTTATATTCATTCCGCCAAATCCTCCCATTCCTCCTGGGAAACCTCCTCTTTTTGCCATTTTTTATTCCTCCTTTAATTTTTTATTCTATAACATTAAATGGTATATCAGATTGATTTGCTAATTTTTGTATATCATCTTCTGGTCTATGAACAACTGCTTGGCTTTGAGCTTCTGATATATATTTTATTTGCATTTCTTTTCCACAAGCCATTGAAACTAATGTAGAAATTTCTTTAATATTTTCTTGTTTTTCTAAAACAGTTTTTCCAAATGAAGATAAACCATTTGGAAATTTAATTCCAATAGTCATGTCATTAATTTCTTCAGCACTTGTATTCATTAAATTTGTATATAAAACAATTTTTCCATTTTGTTTTAAATCTTTTACTATTGTAGGCCAACTTTTACTTAAATCGCTTGAATATTGTTTAGGTTTATTTGCCATAGTATTTTGTTTTACAGTATTGCTTGCAACCGTTGGTGTACTTTGAACTCTATTATTTAAATTGTAATTTTGAGTTTGGTTAACTGTTGTTGCAGAAACTGGTACTTGCATAGTATTTACAGCAACTCTTCCAGATTTTAAATATTTTTCTATTTTATCTACTCTTTCTTCAATATTATTAGAACTCTCAAATTCATTACTGCATAATTTTATTATGCCTGCTTGAAACATAATTGTTTTTTGGGTTGACCATTTCATATCTGTTTCTAATTTTGATAATTCATAAATCAAATTTACTAATTTTTCTTTTGTTACTTTTTCAGAAATAACATTTATATTAGCAATTTCATCTTCACTATATAAATCTGCTTTTTTTGAAGATTTATATATCAAAATATCTTTTATATATTTTATAATTTCCCATAGAAAATTATTTAAATCTTTTCCTTCATTTAAAATATCATCCATACTTTTTAAGGCTTTATCTATATCATAATCTATAATCGCCTCTGTTATACTATTTACAAATGCTATTTTAGGAATTCCAACTAAATCTTTAATTTTATCTTCATCAATTTTATTTTCTCCATCTTGAATACATCTTTCTAATATTGATAAAGCATCTCTCATTGCTCCTTCTGATAAAACAGCAATAATATTTAAAGCAGAATCTGTTATTTCTATATTACTTTCATTACAAACAACTTTTAACCTTTTTATTATGTCCTCATTTGAAATTCTTTTAAAATCAAATCTTTGACATCTTGAAAGAATTGTTGCTGGTAATTTTTGTGGTTCTGTTGTCGCCAAAATAAATTTTACGTGTTCTGGTGGTTCTTCTAAAGTTTTAAGTAAAGCATTAAATGCCCCTGGTGATAACATATGAACCTCATCTATAATATATACTCTATATTTTGCTTTTGTTGGTAAAAAGTTTACTTCTTCTCTAATACTTCTAATATCTTCAACACTATTGTTTGAAGCAGCATCCATTTCAACAATATCTGTAAGTGAACCATTTAATGCTCCTCTACAAATTTCACATTCATTACATGGCTCTCCATCTTTTGGATTCAAACAATTTATTGCTCTTGCCAAAATTTTAGCTGAAGAAGTTTTTCCTGTTCCTCTTCCACCATTAAATAAATATGCATGTCCAACTCTATCTGCAATTATTTGATTTCTTAATGTTTTTGTTATATGCTCTTGCCCTACTACATCAGCAAATGTTGTAGGTCTAAATTTTCTATAAAGAGCTGTGTATGCCATATATCTCACATCCTTTATATCTTAAAAAATGGTGTGAAACTAATCTCTCTATAGAGAGCACTCCACATAAAGATTTTCTACTTATTGCTGCTTCCTTCCGGACCTGACAAGGTTCATAGGTCTCTATTGGATTACTCTCTATACAAAGATTAAATTTCATACCATCCCTATTATATACTGTAAATAGAAATTTAGCAAGTATTTTTAATCTAAGTTTTTAATTATTTTTATCTACTACAAATTATTCATTTATTCTTTTAAATACTATTTCTTTTAAATCTGTATATTCTTTACTTTGTGTACCATTTTCAACAACATTATCAATTGGTAGTTCTAATTGAATATTGGATTTAAAAGTTTTTCCAGATTCTAATTTTAAAATTACATCAAAACTTATTTTTTCTTTTAAATCATCATTATTTATATTTAATTTTTTTAATAATTCATCATGATTTATTTCTGCATCATCATTTGATACATAATTTGCAATATTATCAAGTGCATATCTAAATACGACAAGTCCACCTTGATTAGAAATTTTTAATTCTTTTATACTAGAATCTAATGCACCATTATATTCTATTTTTTGTGTGTTGTTTTCTTCTGCATTTTTAAATATTACACTTTCTATATTAGCATCTGGTTTATATATTTTTCTTTCACCTATTTTTGCAGTTTGCTCCTGATTAAAGTTATTTAATGTGATGCTTTGAATTGCTTCTGTTGTTTTGTAATTTTCATTTTTCTTGATATATAAATAAATGTCATTATTTTGATTAACAGTTAAATTCCATTTATTATTTGCATCTTCGTTGTCATTTCCTTCTATTGTACTTATTACTGTTATTTTTGATAATTCAAAAGGTAAATTACTTTCCCCTTCTACATTATATTTTAAAGTTATCAATCCTACTGCACAAAGAATTGTAACTATTATTAAAATAACCATGCATATATGAAATTGTTTTGTATCTAATATTTGTCTTATTTTTTCTTTCAATTTTTCCTCCAATATTACTTTTTTGTGCCACTGCTTAAATTACACTTAAAATTTACAATATTTTCAAAAAGTGGTGTGCCTAGGCGGACTCGAACCACCATCGGTCGCTTAGGAGGCGACTGCTCTATCCTGCTGAGCTATAAGCACATAAAATAATTATCTTATAGAAGTATACTATCATTTGAAATAATTGTCAACAAAAAAGAAAAGCTTACTTTAATGCAAACTCTTCTTTTTCTTATTATTTTTCAATAATTTTTTTCTTTATAACAAATACACCTATTCCTAATATTACTAATGATACTATTCCAACAATTGTTGGGAATGCATAATTCATATTAGCACCTGTACTTGGTACAACTATTGAATCTTCTGCTGAAACTACTGGTGGATATGTTGGCGGAACTACTGGTGGATTTTGTCCATCATTTGATGTTATTTTTGCAACTTCTGCATCATTATTAAATGTCATATCTGTTGATGATGATAATAATTTTGAAACTTTTAAATCCACAGTTTTTGTATCTCCTGGTTTTATTGGTTTTGCAATTTTATCTGTATATAATATTTTCTTATTGTCTAAATATCCCCCATCATTTACTTTTTGAGCCTTAAATTCTTGTAATTTAACTTTTGAAATCTGTTGCCAAATTGAATTTCCACTTTCATCTTTGTTATCATTATCTTCAAAACCTAAATTTTTATCTAGATAATCTATAACTGCTGATGGTGTTAATGTTGCAATATTTCCTTCCTTAATTCCATATTTATAGT
>ENA-UOOA01004355-UOOA01004355.1-human-gut-metagenome-genome-assembly--contig:-P61old-NODE-4355-length-16205-cov-4.982910_pt1 | contig 16205 bp, 17 predicted proteins | sample MGYA00242467_ERZ724014 | MGnify/ENA metagenome assembly ERZ724014
CAAAGCGGATCAGATCCGCACGGTCGGTGGAAATGCCCTTGAGGTATTCTAGCAGGTTTGTCTGCGCCACAAAGCTTTTTACGGTATCATTGCGCCCGCACTCATAAGCCACACGCACCCGCATCAGGTTGAGCTTCACGATGCTTTCGGGCAGAAGCTTTTCATCGGTACGGATGTTTTCTTCGTTATAGATATCTGTCACAAGGCTCAACAGGTTGCGGATCTTGCTGGTGGTCACTTTTTTGGGCTGGCTCATCAGGCTGCGCATAATACGCTCGGCTTCGTCTACATAATCTTCCGGCACCTTTTTCGGCGTGATCTCCGGCGGCAGTTCCTTCTGCTGCCCATAGCTGCTACGGCTGTTATAGCTGCCGGAACCGCTGCGGTTTCCGTTGTAGCTGTTGCTGTATCCGCTCCGGTTGTTATTATAGCCACCGCCGCCATAGCCACGGCCATTATCATTCCATCCTGCCATCTGTGTCGCCACCCTTTCTGTTCTGATAGACATAAATATAAATTGCGGTGATGAGCTGGTGACGCTGTACGGCATCTAAGGCCCAATCCATCATGCTGTGAGAGAATTGCTCGTAAAGTTTATAATCCGGTGCATTCTTTTTGGGGGAAAGCCGCGCCAGCAGGTAAGCATACCGCGCAAGGTTGATGCGGTCGTTTTCTGCTTCCCGCAGCAGTGCCAGCAGGTTGTAGAGCATGGCGTTTCCATGCTCAGCGTCGTCCTTGCCGAAGCTTTTTACGGGATGCCGCAGGAACTGCGGGGCGAGACTTTGAAGTGCCTGCCGGAGGATATCCGGGAAGAATATGGGGGGCGGGAAAATATCGATTCCAGAACACATTGACGTCCGACATAAAATGCGCTATACTCTCCTTGGAGTTATACATAACTAACCAATGAGGAGCTGCGTATATGACGGACGCATTTTACGGGATCCTGATCCCGTTTCTGGGCACTTCGCTGGGGGCGGCCAGCGTATTTTTCCTCAAACAGTCGCTGGGGGACCACATCCAGCGGGCGCTGACCGGCTTTGCGGCGGGCGTGATGGTGGCGGCATCCATCTGGAGTCTTTTGATCCCTGCCATGGATCAGGCGGCGGCGCTCGGCAAGCTGGCGTTTTTCCCGGCAGCGGTGGGGTTCTGGCTGGGCATTCTGTTTTTGCTGCTGGACCACATCATCCCGCACCTGCACCGGAACAGTGAACAGGCCGAAGGCCCCCACAACCAACTGCAGCGCACCACCATGATGGTGCTGGCCGTCACCCTGCACAACATCCCGGAGGGCATGGCCGTGGGGGTCGTCTATGCGGGATACTTATCCGGCACGGCGCAGATCACGGCAGCCGGTGCGCTGGCCCTTTCGCTGGGCATTGCCATCCAGAATTTCCCGGAGGGAGCCATCATTTCGATGCCGCTGCGGGCCGAGGGCATGAGCAAAGGCCGTGCCTTCTGGGGCGGGGTGCTGTCCGGCATCGTGGAACCCATCGGCGCGGTGCTGACCATTCTGGCGGCAAGCGCCATCGTGCCGGCTCTGCCGTATCTGCTCAGCTTTGCCGCTGGTGCCATGCTGTATGTGGTGGTAGAAGAACTCATCCCGGAAATGTCGCAGGGGGAACACTCCGATATCGGCACCGTGTTCTTTGCGGTCGGTTTCAGCCTGATGATGGTTCTGGATGTGGCCCTGGGCTGAACAACGTATCCCCGGAAGAGCTTGCAGGACAGCAAACCCTCCCGGGGGATTTTTGCGCGTGGAAAATTGTTCTTGACAGAAACAGTGCAAAACCCTTCTGCCAAAAAAATATCCCTGCGCAGCACTGGAAGTCTGGCAGGGATATGCACATTGCGGACGCATGACGGCGGACTCTGAGAACTATGCGGCCATGCTGAAGCAGATCCTGGAAGGGGAATGCTAGGGGTCAGGTGCTGTCCTCAAAGCGTTTCAGTTCTGCCGCAAGCAATTCCGGATGGTTGAGGATGTCCCCGTGCCCGAACCCGGCAAAGCAGCGGACGGTCAGTCTGGGATACATTGCCCGCAGTTTCTGGATGGCCTTTTTCATGTGGCCTTCTTTTTCGCCGTACCAGCAGGCAACGGCGGCGTCCGGCTGCGGGGGCAGAGGAGTGCGATAAAGGTACAGCCCCACTTCCCATGTGGCGCGCACGGATTCCAGGGAGATGTTGTCCGGGATGCGGCGCAGCATCGTGTTCATGCCCTGTTCGGTCTGCCCCATGAAGCGCAGTGCCCATGCGGGCATGGTCTTTTCGTGAGCCGTCCGGTATTGTTTTTGCGGCATGGTTTTCAGGATCAGAGGGTTCAGCGGGCCGAAATCCAGATATTCCGGCCCGCTGAGGATCATGCGGCGGATCCGGATCTGCGGCGATGCGTTCAGGAAAATGGCCGGTCCGCAGCCGAGGGACTCGGCAAACAGGATATCGAGCGCTCCGCCGCAGGTTTCGCAGAGAAAGGTTTCCAGCTGCGGGCCTGTTCCTGCGCGGTGGTGTAGGTGGTTCTGCCGGTGCCGTCAAAGCCATCGAAGCTGACGGCGTAAACACAATAGTCATTTTCCAGCAGGGGGATCACATCTTCAAACTGCCGCCAGCACATCAGGTTGCTGTGCAGCAGCAGGATCGTTTTCCCTGCCGGGTTTCCGAATCGCTTGATTTCCATGTCCGGGATTCAACTCCTTCTGAAGAACTCCATCACAGCTTCTTTTGGTAGCCGCAGTCGCAGTAGGGCCCGCCGGAGGCAAGGGTGTACTGCCGCACGAAATGGGAAGCTCCGCCCGCTTCGCTCATGGTGTAGTCCAGATGGCACAGGGCGGGGGTCAGGTCGTACAAGCCCAGCTCCTTCATCAGAGCGCAGATGCCGCATTTGGAAAACCGGGCTTCGTAGCCGCTGCCGTCCGGGTAGGGGAGAAACTCCATGTTCCAGGAATAGGGGTTGCGATCGGCGGCTTTGAGCGCGGCAGCCGCTTTCATGCCGGCAATGTCCTTTTCGGTAAATTTGCTCTTTCCGCTGCAGCGGCAGAACCACTTCATGAGGTCAGTCATCATGGCTTTGGCGTAAAAGTCGGTCAGCCGCGCCACATCGGGCCGCTCCGGCATAGAGAGGATAAAGGCCCCCAGCATGGCGCAGTTGACGATGTTCATTTGGAAGCGGTCGGCTTTTTCAAACTCCGGCAGACGGGAGATGACCTCCCGGTACCGGAGTTTTGCTTTGCGGGTGATCCCGGCGGCAGCATCGGCGTCATAGCCGAACACCTCGGTCAGCTGGGTCCGGAACGATTTGGAAAATACGGCCCACATTGCCCACGGCATTCCCAGATACTTCATATCAGCACCCCCATTCGATCTTCACGATCTGCATTTTCATCCCAGAGTCGCCGGCTTTGGCGAGAAGACGGAAGAAGCCGCTGACGGAAGGATCTTTCAGGTCGTTGTAGCCCAGCATATAGCCCCGGCTGGATACGCGCAGGCGGCTGCTCCACGGAGAAAGTTCTTTCCGGGCGTCCGAAACGGCGAAGTACGCGCCGACATCCTGGATCTTTGCGCCCTTGAGCCAGGTTTTGCTGATCATTTTGACGGCGGTCTGATTGGCTGCGTCAAATACCAGAACGCCCTCCGGGCACGCACCGGCCAGAGCCAGCACCAGAGCCTTGACCTGCTCTTTCAAAAAATAGTAGAAGACACCAGAGGCAAAAAACACAGCACCGTTCGACAAGTCGAGCCTGTCAAGCCAGCCGGTCGTGTCGTTCAGGTCGCAGGGGATGTTTTCTTCCCGCTCCCCGGCGGGCAGCAGCTGGTTCCGCACGGCGATGACATCCGGAAAATCCAGATTGTAGAGCCTGCAGCTGCCGTTATCACAGACCCGGCCGGTGCTGTCCAGACCACAGCCCAGATTTACCACTGCGGCATTCGGGTGGGTTTTCAGATAGTCCCGCACCTCGAAGGCAAGGTCGTTCTGACGCATGGCAACTTCCAGTGCACCGAAACGCTGCATGAGACTGCGGGACTTTTGTTCTGCCTCGGAAAAATCGTAGTCGATCTCATTCAGCAGCCGGATGGAGGTTTCGTCCCGGTAGAGGGTCGGGTACAGCTCCGAGCACACTTTCCGGGCATAAAGCGGGATGATGAGGGTCTCCTGCACGGTGTTCTTTTCAATTTTATACTTCATCGGGGTGTTCTCCTTTCCGGACAAACGGGAGCGCAGGCAGCTCGTCCTGCTCCAGGATCGAAACCAGCATAGCTGCAAACCCCTGCGGGTCACGGATCTGGTACTGCATATGATCGTGCCCTTCGAAAACCGGGAAGTGTCCCTGCGGATAGGCTTTTTTCACAGCATCCCGGTATTTGAAGTGGTCTTCCGCGCTGCCAAATTCAAAATAGCTGTGCCGCTGCAGGACATCGGGCAGCGGCGGGAAGGGTTTGTCTTCCAGACTGTCTGCCAGCTGACGGCGCAGGTTCTGATACCGGAGCGCCTTGCCTGCGGCAATGAAATAGGGCTTGATGGATTCGTCATCGCACCAGAGGATCTTTTTCAGGGTGCCGCCCTTGGACCAGTACAGGCTCTTGATGGCCAGATACAGAAACGGTGTCATAATGCAGCGGGCCGCTTTCCCGATCTGTGCAAACTGCCCGCCATCGAAAAAGGCGTGCTCCACGGGGAACTGCGTCTGCGCCAGAAATGCAGCGGCAAGGTCTGCGCCAATGGAGGATGCCGCAACAAGTTTGAGCTGCGTTACGCCCTGCTTCTGCAGAAACTGTTCGATCTGCCGAATCTCATCTGCCTTGCTGTGATAGGTCTGCCCGGCACAGTAAACGGTGGAGGTGGGCAGAATGCAGAAATAACGACTCTGCAAATGCTGTGCGACCGGTTCGCTGCTGGCACCCGTTACGCCCATGGCGTGAAAAAACAGGATGGCAGGATTGTGTTTATCGCCGAATGTTTCAAACTGCATCGTGTTTCCTCCCTCAGTGGACGAACAGGGTCATGATTCCGGAAAGAAGGGCTGCAATGACCGCCATGCCTACGGTGCCGAAAAGCCACTTTTTCTGTTTATCCTTTGCGGTGATGTAGGGTTTCAGGTCTTCTGTGCCGGGAATCGTCCAGGCATCGGTATGGCAGACCCAGAACGCATCCACCCCGAACCGGTCGATGATATTCATGATGGACAAGATCACAAACAGCTGCCAGAAGCCGGCTGCAAAGCCCCGTGTCCCGTTGACCGCGTAGACCATCACCAGCACATAGGCGATGTAGCCGGGGAGGCAGACAGCTTTGAACTGCAGGCTGCTGCGCGTTATCGCTTCGCGGGTCGTCAGGCCCAGTTCCACGCAGCGCTGCTGCACTTCCGGGCTGTAGAGATGCACCATCTTCACCGGGCCTTTGCGGATGCCGAACGCACAGACCAGGACCAGCAGAAGCCCTAAGCCAAGCCCTTCCAGAATCACTTGCCAAACCATTATTTATTCCTCCTGTATCCGTTTTCATCCCGGTATTCGGGATGTTCGGTCCTGCAGGGATCCCGGTCGCCGCAGATGGTGTGGTCGCATTTGCAGCCGTTGGCGCAGGTGGTCGTCCGGATCAGCTTCGCGTGGATCAGTTCCATGGAGACATAATCCACGTTGCACAGGGCGGGCATGATGTCGGTCAGTCCGTGCCGGGCCGCAAATTCCGCCACAGGACAGGCCGTGAATTCATAATAGATCGGCTTGTCCTTTTCGTAAGGAGCCACCCGCATTTCGTAATCGTGCCATTTGTCACAGCCTGCTTTGGCAGAGGTGAAGGTCCGGTACATCAGCCGTCTGAACAGCGGCTTGTTGCAGTCCACGAATCTCAACCGGCGAAACGAGGGCAGGATCAGATTTTCCTCCATCTCCTCGATCTCCCGGAACGATGTGGCGGCTTTGCATACGACGTAGTAGCTCAGGATGGCGATGCAGTCATAGGTGCCGCCTGCTCCGTTGTGAAAATTCTTTTTCCCGCCCAGGTCGGTGCGCCAGTCGGAGAGAAATGCTGCATACTGCCGCTGCACCTGCTCCCAGACGGGTTCCCGCTGGGCTTCCGGGTAGTGCAGGGCGATTTTTGCCAGGATCTCCTTTTTGCAGGGCTTGGAGTAGAGTACATGGCAGTTCCGGTCAAATTGCAGTTCACGATCCTTCATAAATACCTCATTTCACGGCCCGAAGAAACAGCAGGCATCCCCGCGGCCCACTGGTTGGGTGCGGTGCCGGGACAGCGCACCCGGTCAAAGCGGATCCCCTGAGAAGCATAAAATTAGTCTAAACTAACTTTTGCCGCCGGAAAAAGCTGCCGAACGGGCAGCAGTCTTCCTATTTGATTATAATGGTGCCGGCTCTAAAATGCAAGCGGCAAAGCAGCGGATGTGAATCATCGCAGGATTTTGAAAGCAAAATAAAAACCCATTGACATGATATGGAAATAGGATTATAATATCCCCAACCGAAAGAAGGGAGCACCGGAAAAGGGACCACCGGTCTGCCTGCACGGGTCTGGGCCATTACGGAATAAAGCGGGGAGGCGGCAAAATGTCGTTTGAAAAAGCAAAAGCAGACCTGGAAGAAAAAGGTCTGGGAGATCATATCATCGTGCTGAACGAGTCCTCGGCGACTGTGGCCGAAGCGGCACACGCGCTGGGCGTGGCGCCTGCCAGCATTGCCAAAACGCTGTCCGTCCTGCAGGGCGAAAAGCCGGTGCTCAGTGTTACGGAGGGCACGGCCAAGCTGGACAACCACAACTACACAAGCCTGTTCCACATCAAGGCCAGGATGATCCCTTACGATGAGGTGGAAGCTTACGTCGGCCATGCGCCGGGCGGCGTATGCCCCTTTGGCGTGAAAGAGGGCGTGGCGATCTATCTGGACGAGAGCCTGCGCAAGTTCGATACGGTGTATCCGGCCGCAGGCAACGGCCATACGGCCGTCAGGATGACGCTGGCAGAGCTGGAGGCGGCTGCCGGTGCCGAGGGCTGGGTGGATGTCTGCAAGGAGCCGGAAGGCGAATAAGGCGTCCGGTTAAAATACAAAAGATCGCAAAGGGAGTTCTTGTGCGGGCAGCAGTCCGTGCCGGAACTCCTTTTTTGTTGACTGCGCCTTGCGGGGACCGGCAGATTCCGCTATGCTGCGCGGCATCACATTCAGGCGGCGGGGTACGATCGGACGCGGCAATGATCGATGCGGTCCCTGAAAAACAAAAGGAGCACGGCAAAATGTTACAACGGCTTGTTTAAAAACCTCTTGAAAACAGCTGATGGATTTATTATAATAAAATAAAAGGTTGTTTCCGGAACGAACAAAAGGAAAAGCCGCAGCGGAACGCATTGGGAAAAGCGGAAAACACAGAGGAGAAGGAACGATGGCAGAACAGCGCACCTATATTGCGATCGACCTGAAAAGCTTTTACGCATCGGTCGAGTGTGTCGACCGCCGCCTGGATCCGCTTACCACGAATCTTGTGGTGGCGGATGCATCCCGCACGGAAAAAACGATCTGTCTGGCGGTCTCGCCCTCGCTGAAAGCCTGCGGCATCTCCGGACGTGCCCGGCTTTTTGAAGTGGTGCAGCGCGTAAAAGAGGTCAATGCCCAACGGCTGCAGACCGCAGTCCGCCGGCACAGGACGGTGCGCGGCGAGGATGGCCGGGAGCACTTTGCCGATACTTCCTTCGATGCCGCAGTGCTGGGTGCGGATCCGGCGGTGGGGCTGCGCTATATCATTGCGCCGCCCCGGATGCAGCGATATCTGAATGTTTCCATGCAGATCTACAAGACCTATCTCAACTATGTATCGCCGGAAGACATTTATCCTTATTCCATCGATGAAGTGCTGATCGATGCCACCGGGTATCTCCCGCTCTACAAGATGACGGCGCACGAACTGGCGGCAGCGATGATCCGGGATGTTCTGCGCGCCACAGGGATCACGGCAACAGCGGGCATCGGCACGAACCTTTATCTTGCAAAGCTGGCAATGGACATTGTGGCAAAGCACATTCCGCCCGACCGAGACGGCGTGCGCATTGCAGAGCTGGACGAGCAGTCCTACCGATATCTGCTCTGGAACCATCGGCCGCTGACGGATTTCTGGATGACAGGCCCCGCGACCGTAAAAAAGCTGGAAGCACATGGCATCTACACGATGGGGGATCTTGCACGGTTTTCGATCCACGGGGAAGACCGGCTTTATGAGATCTTTGGTGTGGATGCTGAGATCCTCATCGACCATGCATGGGGGTATGAACCCTGCGGCATGGAGCAGATCAAACGCTACAGACCCAGCACGAATTCCATCACCGAGGGGCAGGTGCTGTCCTGCCCTTATCCCAACGACAAGGCGAAGCTCATCGTCCGGGAGATGGCAGAAACGCTGATGTTCCGCCTGACCGAAAAGAATCTGGCAGCGGATTCGGTTACCCTGGAGATCGGCTACGACCGGGAGAACATGGAGAGCGGCGGTTACCGCGGCCCGACCCAGACCGACCGGTACGGCCGGACCATTCCCAAAGCGGCACGCGGAACGGTGCGCTTTGACGCACCGACCAATCTTGGCAGCACCGTCATCACCGAGAGCGTGAAGCTGTTTGTGCGCATCACAGACCCGGCATTGACGGTGCGGCGCGTCACGCTGAGTGCAAACCGTGTTGCACCGGACGAGGGCATCTATCAGGTGGATCTTTTTACCGACACCAGAAAACTGGAAAAGGAAAAGAAACTGCAGCAGGCCATGCTTGATATCAAGAACAAGTTTGGCAAGAACGCAGTTCTGAAAGCCAGCAGCTTTGAAGAAGGCGCGACCATGCGGCAGCGCACAGAGCGTGTGCCGAAAAAAATGCTGACCGAAGAAGAGATGTCCGCCCTGTCCGACCGACTGATGCAGGTCAGAAAAGGCATGACCATCACGGTGCAGTATTTCGAGGAGGACAGGGTGCAGCCGGAGGTTCCTGCGGTTGGCAGGTACATTATGGTTTCGGGAGCGGTGGAAAGGATCGATCCGGTGTTCCGTAGCCTGCAGATCGGCGGAAAGGTGATCTCGTTTGCAGATCTGCTTATGGTAAAAGGGGACGGCATCGCAGAGAGGGAATGACGATGCGGCAGCAGCACAGAGGTTACCGGCTCCGATACTCCACCCTTGGTCTGCCGCCGGTGGAATAATCCACCTGACTTTCGGCTTCATTCATGCCGATGAGGTAGTTCAGATACCGCCGCACCGTCACCTTGGAAAGGCCGGTATCGGACGCGATCTGCTCTGCGGTCCGGTAAGTACTTGCATTTTTACGCAAATCAGCCCGGATATGGTCGAGGGTCTGCCGCTGGATGCCCTTTTCCAGTTCAGCAGTACGGCTCTCCGGGTTCGGGCGGCGGGCACGAATCATCTCGTCAATGTCAGCTTGGGTAAACTCCAATCCGCTCTCGATGACCTTGCGGCGCACCACCACTTTATCCAGTGCTTCCTCGAACCGTTCATAGCGGAACGGCTTGATGAGATAATCTACCGCTCCCAGCCGCAGCGCGTCCTGAATGTGGGGCGCATCGTTGGCGGCGGTGATGAAAATCGCATACGCATTGCAGCCCTTCCGGCGCAGTTCGGTCAACAGTTCCACGCCGGACATCTCCGGCATATACAGATCCAACAGCAATAGATCCACGCTGGTCTGCTCCAGAAACGCCAGCGCATCCCGCCCGTTGTGAAAGGTGGCCACCACCTGCACACCGGGCGTTTTTTCGGCAAACTGGGCGTTGATGGCCGCCACCATGCGGTCATCTTCCACGATGACAGTTTTCAGCATTCGCCTGCACCCTCTCTCTTTTTGGTAAAGTTCACGGTAAAGGAACTGCCCTCCCCGGGTTCGGACTCGATGTCCAGATAGCCCTTGCGGTCGGCCACGATCTGCTGGATGAGCCGCAGGCCGAAGCCGTGGCCGTCCCCCTTGGTGGTGTACTGCCTTTCTTGGACCGTGGCGATCTGTTCTTCCGTCATACCGTGGCCGGTGTCGTCCACGGCGATGGTCAGACCGTGAGAATCTTCCCCGATGAACAGCCCCACCTGTTTGAGCGGTTCGGCCTTGACTGCTTCAAAAGCGTTTTCCACCAAGTTGCCTACGATGGTGACAAGTTCCCGGCTGGAAAGGTAGGCACTGTGCAGGGGCATGGTGCTGTCCCGCCGGAGCGAGAACTGGATGCCCAGTTCCCGTGCATGGCTGGCCTTGCCCAGCACCAGCGCCGCCACCGTGGGGTTTTGCAGCTGCCGGACGATGCTTTGATAGTTGTCCTCCACATCCTCCGATACGCCGTTGGTGAACTCGATGGCCTTCTGCGTTTCCCCGATCTGGAGCAGGCCGGAAATGACGTGCAGCTTGTTCAGGAACTCGTGGGTGTTGGCGCGCAGAGCTTCAATGACATGGTTCGTACCGGTAAGCTGCTGGTCGATGCGGGTATACTCGGTGCGGTCACGCAGGATGAGCAGGACACCAGCTTTATCCAGCGGCACGATCTTTGCAAGGAAGGTGTACTCTGCCCACTCGGTCAGCAGGTCCGAATAGGAAGTGCCTTCTGCAAAAGCATTGTGCACTTCCGGCCAGAGCGGGAACGCCGCCGGGAGCGTTTTTTCTCCCACGAGGTCCTTTGCACGGGCGTTGGTGAACAGCAGGGCTCCGTCCGGCGCAACTGCCAGCAGACATTCGTTCAGGTGGTCGAGCACTTCCTCGCGCTGTAAGTACATCTGTGCAAAGGTACGCGGCTCATGCCCCAGCAGCGCATTGCGCACGCTCCTTGCCAGCAGCCACGAAAGCCCCAGCCCGATGGCCAGCACCAGCGCGAACACCAGCAGGAAGCTGAAGATCAGCTCCTGCTTTTCCTTTTGAATGTTCGCCATGGACGCGCTCACCATCACAAAGCCAATGGGCGTTCCTTCCCCATTGTAAACGGTCTGGAACGCTCTGCGCTGGTCAGCTTCCACACCGTGCCGGGTGGTGATATAAGGCGCGCTGCCGCGTTCGGCCGCCACTTCGTCCCCGCCTGCGAACTGCTGGCCGATGAGGGTATGGTCTGGGTGGTAGACACGTCTGCCGGTGGCATCTGCGACCACAATATAATCCACCCCTTCGGTCTCGGCCACCAGCGCATCCAGATGTTCCACCCATCGTTCTGCGGCCGTGCCCTCCGTCAGGGCGTTTTCGGCATCGCTGCTTTCGGCCACGATGCGGGCGGTCAGAGCAATGCGGTCATCCAGCTCGGTATCAAAGCTGTGGAGCCGCTGGGGAATCAGCGTTGCGCCCAGCAGCACCAGTACCCCCACCAGCAGGGCTGAACACCCCAGCATCAGCTTTTGCTGGAGGGTCAGGTGGTTTGTTCGCTTCATGGCCTGCACTCCTTTCTTCTTTGTTTTTAGTATAGCGTATTTCAGCGCGTGTTTCCACTTTCTTTACTTGCAAAAGGCCGGCAAACGGCCCGTGTTGGACATTTGATTTTTTCTTTACGTTCCAAACGTTTCGTTTAGTTTCCAAAACTTTCCGTTTGCCGGGTGCCGTGGTATCTTAGGGCCACAACAAGGGCGCAGCCCGAACACAAAACACTTGGTCGGGAAAAAGGAGAAACGCACCATGGATTACAACAAGCTCGCACTCGAAATGCACGAATCCCACAAGGGCAAGATCTCTGTAACCTCGAAGGTTGAGGTCAAGACCCGCGATGACCTGTCCACTGCTTACACTCCCGGCGTTGCAGAACCCTGCCGCAAGATTCGGGACGATAAGAAAGAGGTCTACCGCTACACCGCCAAGGGCAATCTGGTGGCGGTCGTGTCGGATGGCACGGCGGTGCTGGGTCTGGGCGACATCGGCCCGGAAGCTGCTATGCCGGTCATGGAGGGCAAGGCCATCCTGTTCAAAACGTTTGCAGACATCGACGCGTTCCCCATCTGCCTGGACACCAAAGACCCGGACGAGATCGTGAAAACCGTCAAGTATCTGGCTCCCACCTTCGGCGGCATCAACCTGGAAGATATCAGCGCACCCCGCTGCTTTGAGATCGAACGCCGCCTGAAGGAAGAACTGGACATCCCCGTGTTCCACGATGACCAGCACGGCACCGCCATTGTGGTCTCCGCCGGTCTGCTGGGCGCCCTGAAGCTGGTGAAGAAGGACATCCACAACGTCAAGGCTGTGATCAACGGCGCAGGCTCCGCCGGCATTTCCATCTGCAAGCTGCTGCTGGAGCTGGGCATCGGCGATGTGGTTCTGGTGGACCGTAAGGGTGCACTGGCCGTGGGCGAGGACTGGATGAACCCCGCACAGGCCGAGATGGCCCAGCGCACCAACGCCGAGCAGATCCACGGCGACCTTGCCACGGTCATGAAAGGCCGCGATGTATTCATCGGCGTGTCGGCGCCCAACGTCGTGACCGCCGAGATGGTTTCCACCATGGCGAAGGATGCCATCGTCTTTGCCATGGCCAACCCCACCCCGGAAATTATGCCGGACGAAGCCAAGAAGGGCGGCGCATGCATCGTGGCCACCGGCCGCAGCGACTTCCCGAACCAGATCAACAATGTGCTGGTATTCCCCGGCATCTTCCGTGGTGCGCTGGACGCACAGGCCACCGACATCACCGAGGAGATGAAGATCGCCGCGGTTCACGCCATTGCCGACATCATCCCGGAAGAGGAGCTGAACGAGGACTACATCATCCCCGGTGCGTTCGATGAGCGTGTTGCCAAGGCCGTGGCCGCTGCGGTGGCCGACTGTGCCCGCAAGACCGGCGTTTCCAAGCTGTAAATAAAGGAGGGCAATCCCATGACTGCCGATTCCATGACCCTTTCGGAAAAGAAATATCCCACATGGTTTCAGACGCTTGTGGACATCAAAATCGCAGGCATGAGCCTGCCCGTCTACCTGCTGGTGGCTGCTCTGGTGCTGTTTGCCGCTGTGACCGAGATTCTCCCCGCCAACATGGTCGGTGCGTTGGCTGTGATGATGGTGCTGGGAAGCCTGTTCAACTTGATTGGCTCCAAAACGCCCATCATCCGCTCTTATCTGGGCGGCGGTGCTGTGTTCTGTATCTTCGCTTCCTCCGCACTGGCAACCTTCGGCCTGTTGCCCCAGTCCGTCACCCAGAACTGCACTACCTTTATGAATGAGGTCGGTTTCCTTGATTTCTACATTGCCGCCCTCATCACCGGCAGCATCCTCGGCATGGACCGGGAATTGCTGAAAAAGGCTGCCGTCCGCTTTTTGCCCGTCAGCTTCATTTCCATGGCCTGCGCCGCGCTGATGGCCGGTCTGATGGGCGTTGTCACCGGGCAGGGCTTCCGGGAGACGATCCTCTACATTGCCATGCCCATGATGAGCGGCGGCATGGGTGCCGGCGTGGTGCCCCTGTCCGGCATCTACGCCGATGCCACCGGTCTGGACAAGGCACAGATCGTTTCGCAGATGATCCCTGCTTCCACCATTGGCAATGTGCTGGCCATCATCTGCGCCGCCCTGATCGCCAAGCTGGGTGACAGTGTTCCCCAGTGGAACGGCCACGGCAAGCTGATGGACTTGGGCGATAAGAAAAAATCCGCACCCGCACAGCTCGACCTCATTAAAATGGGAGCCGGTCTGCTGATGGCAATGGCCTTCTTTACCCTCGGCTCTCTGGTGAGCAAGCTCTTTCCCAGCATCCACGCCTATGCGTTCGTGATCATTCTGGTCGTGCTCTGCAAGATTTTCGGCCTTGTTCCGGAACAGTACGAGCAGTGTGCCGTGCAGTGGAGCCAGTTCGTGATGAAGAATCTGACCAATGCGCTGCTGGCTGGCATCGGCATCGCCATGCTGGACTTGAAGGTGCTTGCCGCGGCCATTACGCCGCGCTACCTGCTCATCTGTGTTTCCATCATCCTGACCGTGGCCGTCTGCGCGGCCTTGCTGGGCAAGCTGGTGGGCTTCTACCCGGTGGAATCTGCCATCACCGCCGGTCTCTGCACCAACTCCATGGGCGGCACCGGCAACATTGCGGTCCTCTCTGCCGCAGACCGGATGGGCCTCATCCCCTTTGCACAGATGGCGACCCGTCTCGGCGGTGCCTGCGTGCTGATCGTGTCCAGCTTCCTCATCCGCATCCTTTGACATTCTCTCCACGCTGACAGCTTGCGTTTCTCCTATTTTAAACCCATGGGACCCGTACCCGACGCCGGACCTTCTTCCCGGTGGGTACGGGTCTTGTGGTCTCTGTTTTTGGGGCAGACGGGCGGCTGCCGGCAAAAATGCGGGGGAGCGGAACGTCTGCGGGGCGGATCACGGCTTGCAAAAAGCGGGATCACTCTTGTCATCCGGCCAGAGCGGTGCTATACTGAACCTGAAACGTGTGGGAGCAGCCAGAAAGGCAAGGGTGCCCACACCAATTTTTACGGCGAAAGGTTAGCTATAATTAACCACAAAAACAGACCCTGGGAACGAAGGAGGCTTTTTCATGACGATGTTGAAAATCATGCTTGCGGGAACAAGCGTGTCCTGCATTGTCAGTTCCGCGTACCACCTGAAGTGCGCCCTGGCCGAGTATCTGTTCCTGAAATATGGCCGGGACGAAAAAGCAAAGGAAATGATGCTGGATCTCATGGACAGCGGTGCGGCTCTCCGCGGCTGTTACCTGGGAATGCTCACATATTTCGTCACGCTGGCGGCAGCGATCCTTACCGGTGCGATCAGGTTTCCGGTGTGGGCAGTCCTGTTTACGGTTCTGCCGCTCTTCCTTCTGCTGTTTCCGCTCCAGATCATCGGCACCCTGCACATTGCGGCCATCCTTTCCATGCTGGTATGGATTTTTCTGATTTGAGACAGGAATCAAATGAAAACGGGAAGTCCGCACAGAAGGCGGACTTCCCGTTTTTTTGCACGCTTTTCCGGAGAGCCGGAACGTGGTAAAATAAAGAAAAGACAAACCAAAGCAAGGGAGAAAACCGATGAAGATCTGCGAAGTCCATACACGCACCCCGGAACAGATTCAGGCGCTTGTACAGCTGTGGGAAGCGTCTGTCCGGGCGACCCATCATTTTTTGTCCGAAGCCGAGATCCTGCGCATCCGGGAATATGTGCCGCAGGCCATTGGCGGCGTGGCACATCTGATCACAGCGGAAACCGAAGCGGGCGTGCCGGCCGGTTTTCTGGGGATCGAAAACGACCGGCTGGAAATGCTGTTCCTCTCGCCCGGTGAACGCGGAAAGGGACTGGGAAAGCAGCTGGTGGAGCTGGGCATTCAGCAGTATGGTGTGCGGGAAGTGACCGTCAATGAGCAGAACCCGCAGGCGGTCGGTTTTTACGCGCACCTCGGGTTTGAGACCTGGAAGCGCACCGACTGCGACGAGAAGGGCGTGCCGTATCCGCTGCTGTATATGCGGCGGACGCAGTCCTGAAACGGCGCTTTTCTGCACAGACTGCAGTTTTTGGCAGGTTCCCGCGGATTCAGAAGAGAGAGCATTCACGCTCAGAAGAACAGGGAAGGGAATGCCGGATAAGCCGGAATGTGCAGGAGCAAAGCAGAAAAGCCGCGGAAAGCTGCCGATTCGGGACAGCCTTCCGCGGCTTTTTGCGGGAGTTTTTGCGGCAGGGGAGATCAGCCGGCCAGATTCTCGGTGCAGAACAGCTGGATGCAGTTGTCGATCATGGTCTGGTCGCAGTCGGTGGAGATGCCGGAAGCCAGCCAGTAAGCATAATCGCCGGCATCGTACTGCCCCAGAGCGTCGGCGTCCGAGCCATAGCGGAACTCGATGTGGTAGGTCTCGGCGCTGGTGTCGGGTGCCAGGAAGAAGTAGGTGAACTCCCCGGAATCGGCATCGTCGCTCTTGAATTCATACAGGCCGCGCACCGGCTCCATGCCGATGTAGTGGTAGCTGTGGGAGAACAGCGTGCTGCCGTCCTTGTCGGTGCCGGAGATGACCGAGTTTTCGCCATCAAAGGTCAGGGTCGCCAGCCCCTGCGTGAAGCCGCAGAAGTAAGCGCCGCCGCCGTTGGCGTATGCCTTGACGGCATCCTCGCCGTAAACGTCGCCGGTGACCATGGAGGACAGCTTTTCGTAAGCGCCTTCGGCGTTGTCCTCGCCCACCAGAGCGGTGCAGTCATCCAGCCAGGTCTGGGTGTGCTCGTCCGCCAGAATGACCGGCCACAGCTCCTGATAGCTGCCGGTCAGATCCTTCATCAGCTGTGCGG
>ENA-UOOA01004361-UOOA01004361.1-human-gut-metagenome-genome-assembly--contig:-P61old-NODE-4361-length-16187-cov-5.584738_pt1 | contig 16187 bp, 16 predicted proteins | sample MGYA00242467_ERZ724014 | MGnify/ENA metagenome assembly ERZ724014
CGGTGTACCGATCTCATAAGTTGGAATCACCACATCTTCTTCCCAGATTTTTGCACTGTTTGTCGCTTCCATATTTTTCTTTCCTTTCTGATTGCTTCTACAAGTATCAATTCTGTATAAACTCACTTTTTATTCTATGAATTATCTATCCCCTAATCCTAATTTGCTTTATTATAAGCAGATTATATAGATAAATTACACTTTTGCCTTTAATAATTGTCAATTTCTTGCTCCCATTATATTCGATAAAATCCGTATTTTCATTCGATTTAATTGCTGATTTATTGCAAAAAATTGCTTTTGACATAAGACAGGAAAAAACGTATACTTACAGTAATGTAAAGCGGACATAAGCATCCCCCTTACCCACCGCTTAGTGCTCTACGCACTTGAAGCGGGGGAATGCTTATTCTGCGTTCAAATATTCAGGAGGTTCCTATGATATCTTATGAAACACACATTCTCCCAAATTCTGATTACTACGTATATACCCCAAGCACCCTGGCAAAAAAACTGTTTTTCTACCCCATCTGTATCGGATCTTTTCGTTATGAAAGCGGTTACCGTCTGGCACGCGATTCTTACGACAGTTTTCTGATGATGTACATTTTAAAAGGAACTTGTTTTGTAACGGTTGGCAGCCATACAATGCAGGCGATGGCAGATCAGCTTGTTCTTCTTGATTGCTATGCGCCACATACCTACGGTACAGATTCCGGTTTCGAAGCTCTCTGGATACATTTTGACGGTCCGATGGCGCGTATCTTTTACGAAACAATTGTGTCCGAAAAAGGATCTCTGCTCTATCCTGCGCACCCGGATGCCATCCACAGATCCCTCTATCATATCTACGATACTTTCCGCAGCCGTGCACCAATTGCAGAAGACCAGATTTCCGGCACGATCACAAATATTCTGGTAGATTTGTTATCTGCAGAAAACACGCAGCAAGTTTCCGGCAAAACACAGCTTGGCATATCTGAAGCCATTTCACACATCAACAAATATTTTTATAAATCCATTACCCTTCAGGAATTAGCAGATATCGCCGCATTAAGTCCATACTATTTTTCCCGGGTATTTGCCAGAGAAACCGGCATGACTCCTCATAAGTATCTCATCAGCACCCGCATGGCAAATGCAAAATTTTTGCTGAAAACAAGTCTGATGTCTGTAAAAGAAATTGCAATTCGTTCCGGGTTTTCTGATGAAAGTGGCTTTTGTACTGCTTTTAAGAAACAGGAAGGAATGACACCAAAAGAATATCGTTCTTCCAATTGTTAATCCATTTTTCTATTATTTTTTCAAATGTCAACCTTGAAATATTTTATAGGTTGACATTTCGTTTTTTTGTGCTTATACTTAGCTCCAGAACCGACTCCGTAAGAGTAGGAAGCGTACATCAAATTGAAATGGAGAATGAATTATGAATCTCACTGAACTTACGAAAGAAATTATAAACGGACGGCGCCTGACCCGGGATGACGATCTGTCGTTTTTTGAAACTGCAGATCTGACAGAACTGGCTGCCGGAGCAAATGAAATCCGACAGGCATTATGTGGAAATTCTGTGGATTTATGCACGATCATCAACGGCCGTGCCGGAAAATGCTCGGAAAACTGTAAATTTTGTGCACAGTCATCTTTTCACCATACTTCCTGTGAAACGTATGACATGCTGGACACTGATGTCGTTCTTGCAGACTGCCGTGCCCGAGAAGCTGCCGGCGTGCATGCATACTCCATCGTCACAGCAGGAAGAACGGTGGAAGGCGAAGATCTGGAAAAACTGATCCACACCTATGAGGAATTACGCAAAAACAGTAAGCTGCGTCTGTGTGCTTCCCATGGATTACTGGCACCGGAAGCATTTTTCCGTCTGAAAGATGCCGGAGTTACCATGTATCATGCTAATATCGAGACATCCCGCCGCAACTTTCCAAATATCTGTACCACTCATACATATGATGACAAAATCCGTGAAATCAAACTGGCACAGAACGCAGGACTTTCTGTCTGTTCCGGTGGCATTATCGGTATGGGCGAAACGTTTGCTGACCGGCTGGATATGGCAGTATCTTTGTCAGAGCTTGGCATTGTATCTATCCCGATCAATGCACTGATCCCAGTTTCAGGAACTCCGTTTGCTGAGCTTCCGCCACTGACAGAGGATGAGATCATCCGTACAGTTGCCATGTTCCGCTACCTGAATCCGGATGCATATATCCGTATGGCAGCAGGACGCAGTTATTTCAAAGACGGTGGTCGTCGATTGTTTGAAGCAGGCATCAATGCCACTATCACAGGTGACATGCTTACTACAGTCGGAAATAATACCAGACAGGATCAGCAAATGCTTACTGATATGGGCTTCGAGATATAAAATCAATACTTAGAAAATGGAGAATGACTTATGAACAACACAGTAACAAAAACAAATTCAAAATTTACGATTCAACAGATTGCCATGATTGCAGTTATGACCGCTGTAACTTGTGTATTGGCACCGCTTTCCGTTCCGATTGGTCCGGTGCCGATTTCGCTTACCAACCTTGTGATTTATTTTTCCCTGTTCATTCTGGGAACTAAAAAAGGAACGATCAGCTATCTGATCTATCTTCTGATTGGTCTGGTTGGAATCCCGGTATTTTCCGGCTTTACCAGCGGTCCCGGAAAACTCTTTGGTCCAACCGGTGGTTATCTGATTGGTTTTATCCCGCTGGCACTGATCGCAGGTTACTTTATCAATCATTTTCATAACAAAAAAGTGCTCAGCTTTCTTGGCATGATCCTCGGAACTGCTGTATGCTATGCACTTGGAACCACATGGCTCGCCATTCAGGCGCACATGGGTTTTCAGGCAGCACTTATGGCTGGTGTTGTTCCTTTCCTGGCAGGTGATTTTATCAAAATGATTCTCGCTCTGCTGATTGCACCGCAGATCCGCAAACAGTTAGATGCTGCCGGACTTGCACGTTAACTTTTTTTGACTCATACCTCTTTTTATATCCATGCAAAAAGACCTGTAAATCTTCTTTCGAAGACTTACAGGTCTTTACATTCATTTTCATCATACGAACTGTTGACTATGGTCTGTGATACTTATTTTGCGTAATCTGTTACACGGCTTTCACGGATAACATTTACCTTGATCTGACCCGGATATTCCAATTCAGCTTCAATCTGTTTTGAAACATCTCTGGCCAAAAGTACCATATCTGCATCACTGATTTGCTCAGGTACAACCATAATACGAACTTCTCTGCCCGCCTGAACTGCAAAAGATTTGTCTACTCCCTTGAAACTGTTTGTAATATCTTCCAGTTTCTTTAATCTGTTTGAATATGTTTCCAGTGTCTCTCTACGTGCACCCGGTCTTGCTGCTGAAATCGTATCAGCGGCCTGCACCAGACATGCGATCAAGCTTTCCGGCTCAACATCGCCATGATGTGCTTCTACAGCATTGATCACGGTTGCAGATTCTTTGAACTTTCTGCAAAGTTCAACACCTAACTGGATGTGGGAACCTTCCATCTCATGGTCAACAGATTTACCGATATCATGCAGAAGTCCTGCACGTTTCGCGATTCTGACATCCACACCGATTTCTGCTGCAAGCAGTCCACTTAACTGTGCTACTTCGATGGAATGCTTTAATGCATTCTGACCATAACTGGTACGGAATTTCATACGTCCAAGAAGACGTACCAGTTCCGGATGAATACCATGTACACCTACTTCAAGTGTAGCGGCCTCACCTTCCTCACGGATCATATTTTCTACTTCTTTCTGTGCTTTTTCTACCATCTCTTCGATTCTGGCCGGATGGATACGTCCATCTACGATCAGTTTTTCAAGAGCGATACGTGCCACTTCACGACGGATTGGATCGAAACCGGACAGAATAACTGCTTCCGGTGTGTCATCAATGATCAGATCTACACCTGTCATCGTCTCAAGCGTACGGATATTACGTCCCTCACGTCCGATGATACGTCCCTTCATCTCGTCATTTGGAAGCTGCACAACAGAAATTGTAGTTTCGGCAACATGATCGGCTGCGCATTTCTGAATCGCATTTACTACGTATTCTTTTGCTTTCTTTCCAGCCTCTTCCTTTGCCTGATGCTCCATTTCCTTGATCAACTTTGCAGTATCCAGTTTCACATCTTCTTCAACTGTTTTCAGGAGATATTCTTTTGCCTGTTCAGAGGTGAGTCCTGAAATTCGCTCCAGTTCCTGTATGCGTTCTTCATTCAGCTTGGCAACTTCTGCTTTCTGTCGCTTGATTTCTTCCTCTTTTGCTGCAAAACTCTGTTCACGACGTTCGATGGCTTCCAGTTTTTTGTCCAGGTTGAACTCTTTCTGTTCCACACGACGCTCGTTTCGCTGAATCTCAGATCTGCGGTCTTTGATTTCTTTGTCAAGTTCGTTCTTTGTCTTGATGGACTCTTCCTTGACTTCCAGCAAAGCCTCGCGTTTCTTTGTCTCAGCAGCTTTCACAGCTTCATCAATGATTGCTCTCGCACGATCTTCTGCACTTCCGATTTTCTCATCAGAGACTTTCTTGAAATGTGCATTGGATGCTACGTAAGTAAGCAAGATTGCAACTACAGCAGTAATTACCACCGCAATGATAATCTGCGCCACAGGAGCACCTCCTTATTTAATTTTCATTGTACATATAACAATTTATATCTGGTATTATGTCATAAATTACAACTATTAAATTTTATACTTTTTTGTGCTTTCTGTCAAGCAAATAATACCTACCATCCAGTCAAACTGTGAACTATTCCCTTACAATTTCATCCTTCGCCGTATCGCATCTGAACGAAATCCTCTCCGCATCAGATACTGATAAATCTTCTGTTTTTCCTTCTGATCCATCGTATCAGCATCATACTGTTTCTTTTCCAGCAGACGATCGATCAGACGGTCTTCTTCCCCTGTATATTCGTCTTCCAGTGCCTGCTCGATCAGATCAGAGGGCACCCCACGCTCATACAGTTTCATTTTTATCTGCAGACGGCTTTTCTCGGACTGATGATACCGGATATAAGTACATGCATAACGGTAATCATCCACATAATGAAAAGACTTCACATAATCCATGGCACACTCCACGATTTCTTCCGGATAACCGTTCTCCTGCAGTTTCCGGCGGAGCTGACACTCCGTGCGCTCCATGCGCTGCAAAATGTACATAGCCCGTCGTTTTGCCCGTTTTTCCAGGATTTCGCTGCATATTTCATTCCATTCCTGCTCCGTCAGTGTCCCGCCTTCTGTCAGACGGTACTTCGCTGCTTCTTTTTCATAGAGAGGAAAGGAAAGCCCTCCTTCTGCACGAATGATCAGCTTTCCTTTTTTTCCCTGTATAATTTCTTCTATCTGCATTATTCTGCATCCATCGGAACAATATCATCCGCTCCCGACGGTTCTGTCACAGCATGCTCTTCTGTCTCTGCTGTCTCTCCGTCCAGATGATAGTATGCCCGCACCTTTGCCTCAATCTCCTGACAGATTTCCGGATTTTCTTTCAGGAATTTCTTTGCATTTTCCCGGCCCTGTCCGATTTTCTCGCCGTTGTATGCATACCATGCACCAGATTTGTTTACCACGTTTGTATTGGCCGCCAGATCCAGGATATCACCTTCTCTGGAAATGCCCTGTCCGAACACAATATCAAACTCTGCCTCTTTGAATGGCGGCGCAATCTTATTCTTTACTACTTTGATACGGGTATGGTTTCCAAGGATCTCTCCTGCCTGTTTTAATGCTTCCACACGACGTACATCCAGACGGATGGAAGAATAGAATTTCAATGCACGGCCGCCGGTGGTTACCTCCGGATTTCCAAACATCACACCAACTTTCTCTCGCAGCTGGTTGATAAAGATAACGATACAGTTGGACTTGCTGATCACAGCGGTCAGTTTACGCAGTGCCTGTGACATCAGACGTGCCTGCAGACCCACATGGGAATCTCCCATATCGCCCTCAATCTCTGCCTTTGGAACCAATGCTGCTACGGAATCGACGATGACGATATCTACCGCGCCGGAACGAACCATTGTCTCTGTGATCTCCAGTGCCTGCTCACCGTTATCCGGCTGTGAAATATACAGGTTATCAATATCTACCCCGATATTTTTTGCATAAGCCGGATCCAGTGCATGCTCTGCATCAATAAATCCTGCGATTCCGCCACGCTTCTGCACTTCCGCTACCATATGCAGGGCTACCGTTGTCTTACCGCTGGACTCCGGGCCGTATACCTCAATGATACGTCCTCTCGGCACACCACCAAGTCCCAGTGCGATATCCAGACTCAGACATCCGGTAGGAACCGTCTCCACGTTCATATGTACACTTGGATCTCCCAGTTTCATAACAGATCCTTTTCCGTACTGCTTCTCAATATGTGCGATCGCATCATCCAGCGCTTTTAATTTTGCTTCTTTCTGCGCTTCCATCTTATCATTTTTTGCCATGCTTTACTCCTTATCTGAACAGACAGCCTCTGCTGCTGTATGTGAACATTTGTTCGTTGTCTGTTCCTATCATATTATAAATACCTTCAAAAGTCAATCCCGATTATAACATTCTCACCGGCTTCTGTCATATAGAAAAAAGCGCCTCATTTTCTCCGGCTATTCTTATATGTTGTACAAAAAAATTGCTGTCCGGTACCACATCCGACAGCAATTTTTTTGTATTTTTATCTTTTCTGCACCCTATGCAAGTGCTTTCTGCAGTTCCTCCTCGTTTTGTAAACCTACCGCACGGTAAGCTACCTCGCCATTTTTGATTACCAGAATCGTCGGGATGCTGGCAACTGCAAACTCACGTGCCAGTTCCATCTGCTCGTCCACATTTACTTTACCAAATACAGCGGTATCTGCATGTTTCTCTGCAAAAGCATGAAAGATCGGTGCCTGCATCTGGCACGGTCCGCACCAGGTTGCCCAGAAATCCAGCATCACCGGTTTTTCACTGTTTAATACTTTCTCATCAAAATTTTCAACTGTAACTTCCAGAATTTCCATTTTATTTTCCTCCGTAAACAAAGCAATTTTTCTATATACAAAATCTCATAATTACCGCGTCTGCATTTTTCCGAAAATAAGATTAATTCGTACCAAACTCAGACAGCACCAGGCCTTCGTTTCGATCCAATGTCATGCCAACACTCCATGCATTGACAAAGAGCAGCAGCGGATTACCCTTCAGATCTTTGATCTTCTTCATATCAGAAGTACCACTCAGATGATCCAGATCAATATCTTTATTCTCAATCCAGCGGATGTGCTCATATGGCAGATTTTCCAGACGGATTTCTACATTGTACTCATTTTCCAGACGGAATTTCAGGACATCGAACTGCAGGACACCTACCACACCCACAATAATCTCTTCCATACCGGTATTGTACTCCTGGAAAATCTGAATCGCACCTTCCTGCGCAATCTGGGAAATACCTTTGACGAACTGTTTTCGTTTCATGGTATCCAGCTGACGTACTCTTGCAAAATGCTCCGGTGCGAAAGTCGGGATTCCTTCAAACGCAAATTTTTCCTTTGCGGTGGTCAGGGTATCTCCAATAGAAAAAATACCCGGATCAAATACACCGATAATATCTCCGGCATACGCTTCCTCCACGATCTTACGCTCCTGTGCCATCAGCTGCTGCGGCTGGGAAAGTTTCAACTGCTTATTCCCCTGTACATGGAAAACTTCCATGCCCGCCTTGAACTGTCCGGAACAGATACGCATGAATGCAATTCTGTCTCGATGTGCCTTGTTCATATTCGCCTGGATTTTAAACACAAATGCACTGAAATCCTCAGAGAACGGATCGATCTCACCTTTATCTGAGACTCTCGGCAGCGGAGATGTGGTCATCTGAAGAAAATGCTGCAGGAACGTCTCCACACCAAAGTTTGTCAAAGCAGAACCGAAAAATACCGGTGACAGCTGTCCTTTTGATACCAGATCCATGTCAAACTCTGCACTTGCTCCGTCTAACAGTTCGATTTCCTCTTCCAGCTGTTCTTTATAGTCTTCCCCGATTTCAGTCAGTAATTCCTCTGAATCCAGGGCAAATTCTTTTTCTTCACCTTCTTTGGTTCCCTTCAGGGTATCTGAGAATGTCATGACCTTTTTCGTATTGCGGTCATACACACCCTTGAAATTCTTACCGGAACCGATTGGCCAGTTGATGGGACAGGTTGCAATTCCCAGTTCTTTTTCGATCTCGTCCAGCAGATCAAACGGATCATTCGAATCCCGATCCATCTTATTGATAAAAGTAAATATCGGAATGTGGCGCATAACACATACTTTAAACAACTTACGTGTCTGTGCCTCCACACCTTTGGAACCATCAATGACCATGACCGCAGAGTCTGCTGCCATTAAAGTACGATAGGTGTCCTCTGAGAAATCCTGGTGTCCCGGAGTATCCAAAATATTGATACAGAATCCATCGTACTCAAACTGCAATACAGATGAAGTGACAGAAATACCTCTCTGCTTCTCAATCTCCATCCAGTCAGAAACCGCATGTCGTGCCGTTGCTTTTCCCTTTACGGAACCTGCAAGATTGATCGCACCTCCGTATAACAGAAATTTCTCTGTCAATGTTGTTTTTCCGGCATCCGGATGAGAAATAATCGCGAATGTCCTTCTTTTTTCTATTTCTTTGTGTAAATCAGCCATTAAGCCCTCCAACTTCTATTTTTCCCGTGAGCCACTATTCTGCCTGATCTGTGCCGCCTGATCTGCTCTGTCATGGCCTGTGACTCTGAATCTTTCTACTCAATCTTATCTATTGTAATAAAGGGAAAAACATCTGTCAAGAGAGAACCGTCACACAACGGTTCCGCACACCGTTCCTGAAAACAGAGCGGAAAACAGCCCAAACGATCTGTCTGCCTCTGTACCGGGCTCTTACAGCATACTTTTTCCTGCAATCCCGCCGGACAGTCCAAAGTAATCCAGGACCGTTGCTCCGATATCCGAAAAGCTGTCTCTGGTTCCGAGATTTTTACCCTGTGCCAGATTTTTTCCATACATCACAAACGGCGTATATTCCCTGGAATGATCCGTGGACGGAGTACCCGGATCACAGCCGTGGTCTGCTGTGATCATCAGAACATCTTCAGGCTCCATGGCAGACAGGATCCGTGGCAGCTGCCGGTCAAAATAAGTCAGTGCCTTTGCATATCCCGCCACATCATTTCTGTGTCCATACAACATATCAAAATCTACCAGATTTACAAAGCAGAGTCCGTTGAATTCACGCTTCATATACTCCAATGTCTTCTCAATACCATCCGCATTGTCCTGTGTCCGGACAAATTCTGTAATACCCTTTCCTGCAAAAATATCGTTGATCTTACCAACACCGATCACATCATATTCCGCTTCTTTCAACACATCCAGCATCGTATCCTGTGGCGGCTCCAGGGAAAAATCATGGCGTCTGGATGTCCGTGTATAGTGACCGGATGTACCAACAAACGGCCGCGCAATGACTCTGCCAACCCCCAGATCCCCTTGCAGCATCCTCCGGGCAATCTCGCAATCCCGATACAGTTCTTCCACCGGAACCACATCCTCATGTGCTGCAATCTGAAATACCGAATCCGCAGACGTATAAACGATCAATGCACCACTTTGCATATGCTCGTCACCGTAGTCCTGAATGACCTGCGTGCCGGAATACGGCCGGTTACACAATACCTTACGGCCTACAGCCTTTGAAAATGCCTTCAGAAATTCCTGCGGAAAACCATTTGGAAAGGTGGGCATCGGTTTCTTTGAGATCAGTCCTGCGATCTCCCAGTGTCCGGTAGTCGTATCCTTTCCGGCAGACTGCTCCGTCATACGTGCAACGATGCCTTCCGGCTTCGCACACGGCGTTTTCGCCGTCACCCCGTCAATATTAAATAATCCAAGCTTTGCCATATTCGGCATGGAAAACTCCGGGCTTTTTGCCACGGTTCCAAGGGTATTGCTGCCCTCATCCCCATAATTTGCTGCATCCGGCATCTCACCGATCCCAAAACTGTCCAGAACAATTAAAAATATACGTTTCATCTGCTGTTCCCCCTTGTCTTCGTTTTATTTTTCCTGAAAAAGCATTTGGCTTCCGCAGATTGTAAAGCGGACATCCACAATCCGCATTTCTGCTTACAGTATAACACACTCCCCTTTTTTATGTTCATCAAATAATCTCATTTAACGCTTTTTTACAGAACTATTAGTTACTGGCTCAAGGGTGTGATCACGATATTTTCCGCAGAAATTCCGGTTTTACGCTTCACAATATCCTCCACCTGTGCCCGCTTTGCATCGGTGACATCGCCCATATTGAGTACAACGTCTGCCTCATTGTCCGTAATACTTACCACGACATCGGAAAATCCTTTTGCTTCGAGCAAAATCTCTGCCGCATTTTCTTTTTCCGCAACATCTGTCATCTGGATCATAGAATCAATGGCATCCTGTTTCTGTGCCTCCGCAATGGATGTATTATTGATGATTTCCATCAGTGTCTCCTTATTCTTAGAGCGCACCTGCTCCCGGTTTAATTTTACCTCCGATGCAAACGCCAGACTCTGTGCCTGGGCTGACGTCTGCACCGTTTCTCCCGGATTCTGTATTTCCTCTGCATTTCCCCCATCGGCCTCTGTCTGGGCCTCAGATCCGGCCCCGGAGTTTTCTGTATCCTGCCCGGAGCGTTCCTCTGCCTGCGCATCCGCTGCACTGGCAGCCTGGGTATTGTCCTCCGTATCCGTAAATATTTCTCCAATCTGCTCGCCATCTGAAATATCATTGGTTTCTCCTGCTGTCTGGATTGCGTCATTTTCTGCTACATTTGCCCTTGTGTAACTGATATAACCTGCCACAGCGATCATCAAAGCCAGTGCGGTAATAATAATCTGATTTTTGCGAAATATCTTCTTCAATTGGAATCTCCTTTCGTTTTCATTTTAACTATCTTTATTTTATGTGCATCCAGTCCGAATAATGCCTCCACCGACTCAGAAATATTTTTTCTCACTTCGGAATCATCTCCGCCTTCCGCCACGATCAGAACACCATCGATTTTGGGCAGGATCGCACGGTTCACAAATGGGGTTTCATCTCCGTCAGACCGGGCATAAACCGTCGTTTCACTGTTCTCACAGCTGCCGGATCCGCCATTGACCGTATCCGTTTCCCCTTCCTTCTGCTCTCCCTCCTGCGTATCCTCCCGCATCGTCACATCTTTTTCCACTATGGATTCTCCCTGATCCCGGAACGTGATCATCACCTGCACATCACCAACCCCTCGCATTCTCTGTAATATTGTCTCTAGGCGCTGTTCCAGTGCCGCCCCATATGTGTCATAATCAGGACCGCCCTGTGCCGTTACTGCACTCTGGCTATTCTGCGTATTCATCTCCACATCCGATGCTGTACTGTTTTTCCTGCCGGCAGGCATCGCAATGATCAGAAGCAGAACACCCGCCAGAAACAAAATGAGCCACTGATCCTTTTTCACATGTTTCCACTTTTTCTCCCGCAGAAAACCATTCCAATCCATCAGCTGCCATACACCTCCACCTGCTGCTCTCCGATTCCACAGGCTTCTGCCGTCTGCCTGCGCATCTCCTGCTGTATCGTTTTCCCGGAAACCGCCGTCCACACGGTCACCTGTGCAACGGCACCGGTATCCTGCGTCAGCGTCACTTCCACTTTCTGCACCGGCACACCGCAGGAATTTCCCAGTTCTGTTACCATCTGCTCCACCACTTCCTTTACCTGTCGCTCATAATATGTTTTCTGCTGTCGTTCCATATTCGAAAAATCCAGCTGCCTGCTCTGCAGGATATCTTCCCGGACAAATTCCCGCTCCATCCTCTGTTCTACATTTTTCTGTCCCAACACGGAAAATAATGGATTTAAAATTGTCACTACAAACACCATCCCTGCAAAAAAACGCACATATTTCCGATAAGCATTCGCTGGCAATACCTGCAGCAAAAGCGTCAGAAATATCCCAAGAAATATCATCCGTTTTACCCATTCCAGCATCTCTGTCATATGATTGCCGTCACCACCACCGCTATCGTTATCATACATAATAAAATTCCGGTTCCAAGCGCACGAAACAAAAGTAATGCCCCATCCCCCACACAATCAATACAGCCACAGATCCGTTTATCGGAAAATGGCTCCGAAAGTGCCCCTGCCACTTTATAGAAAACAGAAAACACCAGCATTTTCAGTAATGGCCCTAGCGCCAAGCACACAAGCACGATCATTGCAGCCGTTCCTATTCCGTTTCGGATCACCACCGCCGATCCAAAGAAAATATTTCCCACCGCCTGTGCTGTATTTCCAAGTCCCGGCAGCATGCTGATGGTCTGTGTCACCGACATTTTTTTCAGATTATCCACAGAAGGGGCAATCATCCGTTCGATCACATTCATTCCCGTCACCCCTGCCAGCAGCAGACGCATTACCCAGATAAGTCCCCGTTTCAGCAGGACTGTCATTCTGGAAATCAGTTTTTCCTCCGTCATACAGTTCAACATCTGAAGCACCACATAGACATGGATCGCCGGTATTACAATATACAGAAGTACCCGGTCAATCAGATAAATCACGATCAGAGACAGCTGATAAAATCCTACCGCAGTTACCTTCTGACTGCAAAATACCATCGTCATGCAAAATGCGGGCAACAATGCTTCCATAAAATCAATCACCTGTCCCAGTACATCTTCCAGAATTCCATGAATGAGCAGATAGGACCGGAGCAACAACCCCATCAGCAGTAAAAAATATAGATAAAACCCTGTTTTTGAAATCTGGCTGTTCTCAAACACATGGATAAAATTCTGCAAAAACGAACAGGCCGCCGTCAGAAGCAGTATTTGTACAAACAGCTGTTTTCCTTCGGCCACATCCCCAAATGCACGATCAAAAACCTGCCGCACCAGCGTCCGCTTATCCGTATACTCTCCGTCCTGCATCAGCTGCCTGACCAGTTCCCGAAAGGTCAGATCCTGTGTATCTGTATTCTGCTCCAACACCTTCTGAATGTCTGACAAAGGCAGATCCGACAGCAGTTCTTCCTGCTGACTGGCCTCTGTCTGCGCAATATTCCGGGCCGCCCGTACCTGTTTTGGAACACAAAACCACACAACGAACACGCTCAAAAGCAAAAATATCATGCACCATCTGTATCTGTTTTTGTGATTCCATATACGCTGTGCCGTGCTTTCCTTCGCATACAATGCCTGTCCCTCCTGTCTCACGCAAATCCCAGCATCTCTGCAAGTCTACATTCTGTTTCGGTCGGTGCAAAACCATTGTCCACCGGCCAATGTGCGCCCCGCCGGAGGCTGCATCCGATTTACTTCCAGGTACTCAGCAGTCCTTCGATTGTTTCCAGCAATGTCAGAAGCACCGGTACACTGACCGCCATGATTGAAAACTTTGCAAACATCTCGATCTGGCTTCCAATTGCTGAAAATCCCGCATCCTTGCAGATTCCGGACGCAAACTCTGCCACATAGGTAATGCCCATCAGTTTCACCAGTATTTTCAGCATAGCAACATCTATTCCGGTATACTGTTCTATTTTCCGGATGGTCTCCATCACAACCTGTAAACGGTTCATGCTAAAAACAAGGATCAGAACCACTGCAGACAGACTCAGATACAGTGCATATTCACTTTTCTGCTGTTTTACCATCAATGCCAGTGCCACTGCGCCGATTCCAATCATTGCGATCTGAATGATTCCCATGATCTTCCACCTCTATTTGTTGTCTGTTTTCGGTTTTTCATAAGGAAAACAGATGTTTTATTTTGTCAAACAAATCGTATATATAAGGCACGATCCAGAACAATACTATGATCAGACCTGCAAGACTGACCAAAAATGCATGCTCCTCCCTTCCGCTGTGTTTCAAAACCTGTCCGATCACAGTCACCAGTATCCCCACCGCTGCTATTTTAAACAATAAATTGACATCCATCGCTATCCTCCCCGTAAATGACTAAACCAGAATCAGAATCACAAAAATCCCGGCTGCCACCCCCAGACAGCGGTACATATGTTTCTTTTCCTCCAGTTCCTTCTGCCTTAATCTCAGCAGACGCTGCAGCCGTTCCCGACATCCCTGCAAATGCTCCTCCTGCTGTCTCTGGTCCAGAAATCCAAGATGTTTTCCTATACGACATACCTCTTCCAGTTCCTCTCCGGTCAGAAACAGTTCTTTTCCCCCTTTCCGGAATGCCTGCTCCCAGATTTCCGAAAATGGCGTTCCTATACCATCTTTCATCTGTTCTATCATCTGCCGTAACACAAAAGCTATTTCCGGCCTTATTTTTTTCTGAATCTGCTGCAAAGCTTCCTGTATCGGCAGCCGTTCATAGCGGATTTCTGCTGACAGCAGTTCTGTCAGTTCAATCAATGCCTCCAGATACTCCTTATGTAAACTGCCTGTCCGGAGCAGTTCCCGCACAAAGCCGATACACGCCGCCAGCACACACATACTCCCCGCTGCTTTCAACATCCTATCCCTGTTCTCCTGTTTCTTTTTAACATCGCATTGAATTCCAGTAAGCTCTGACATCTGAGTAAAGTGGACATTCACAGTCGCTTTGCGACCTGTCATTGGATGCATTTAACTCCCACTGACATAAGCATCCCCTTACCTACCGCTTAGTACTCTACGCACTTGAAGCAGGAGGAATGCTTATCCCGCGTTCATCATATACGGTATACCTGCGTTCTCCGTTCTCTTTTGAAATGACTACATAGTTTCTGAATAACTTCACCTGTCCGCACTTGTCCCACCCTGGCTTTTGAAACAGTTCTTCCAGGCTTCCTGCATGTACCGTTGCCAGCAGATGACAGCCACAGCGCATGGCATATTCCATTGCTGCAAAATCTTCTCTGCCGCCAATCTCATCCACTGCAAGGATTTCAGGCGCCATACTGCGTATTAACAGCATCATCCCTTCCACTTTCGGGCACCCATCCAGCACATCTGTCCGGATGCCCAGATCATTTTGCGGAATTCCATGAAGGCAACCGGCAATCTCTGACCGTTCATCCACCAGCCCGATTCTTTTTCCCGGATGCGCTTCGTCGCCATTGGAAAACAGCCGGATCAGATCACGAAGCAAGGTGGTTTTTCCATTTCCGGGTGCGGACAGTAACAGTGTATTTTCCGGTTCCTGTTCCCGCCACAACTGCTTATAAAGCAATGCTCCACACGCCTTTCGCTCTCTGGCAATACGAATGTTCAGATACAGGATCGGATAGATTCTGTTTATCCTGCCATTCAGCTGCATGACCTGTCCACACACACCGATCCGATGTCCTCCTTCCACTGTCAGAAATCCCTGCCGGATCTCTTCCTCATAGGCATAGAGCGAATACCGAGACATCAGGGTACTCATCTGCCTTAAATCTTCTTCCGATACGGACAGACATTGCCTGTCCGTCTGCCTGACCAGTGCGCCATTGTTCAGGAAGTATGCCCCATCAGCGGTAACCAGTTCCAATGGCTGATTTACACGCACCCGGATTTCCTCCAGTTTCTGTGACAATCGTTGAAATACCTCTGCCTGTTCCATGACTTTTCTGATATGCACCGGAAACAATTTCAAAATCTGTTCCACTTTATCACTCCATTCAGCAGCCTGTTTCACTGCCATAGTCTAATATATGCCATTGCTATTTTGTTAGAACTTTTGTCTGCACGCACAAAGAAAAAACTCCGGGAAAAGTATCCCACAGTTTAAGATTCCCTGCGATGATATTTTTCCCGGAGTTTGTAAATCGGGCATAAGCAGTAAAGCGGACATTCGCAATCCGCTTTTGCTACTTGCTCATGAACGCCCTCGACATTCTAAAAACACGACAAAAGGACACTTCCACAGAAGTGTCCTTTCAATTAACTTCGAACTAGTTGTATTTACGTTTTCTAGCTGCTTCAGATTTCTTTTTACGTTTTACGCTTGGTTTCTCGTAATGCTCTCTCTTACGAATCTCCTGCTGGATACCAGCTTTCGCACAGTTTCTCTTAAATCTGCGTAAAGCGCTATCTAAAGTCTCGTTCTCTTTTACGATTACATTTGACATAGTCTCACACCTAACCTCCCTCCAGTTG
>ENA-UOOA01004371-UOOA01004371.1-human-gut-metagenome-genome-assembly--contig:-P61old-NODE-4371-length-16167-cov-4.662798_pt1 | contig 16167 bp, 7 predicted proteins | sample MGYA00242467_ERZ724014 | MGnify/ENA metagenome assembly ERZ724014
TCCCGAGGTGGATGAGGAGGAGGGCCGGCGCCTACAGCTCCTACGGCGGCGAGGTGACCCCCGCCCCGCCGAACCTCGTGCGCCGCGACTTCCGCTCGGCCCTGCCGAACTTCCTGTGGCTCACCGACATAACCGAGTTCAGGCTGCCGACGGGCCGCAAGGTTTACCTGTCCGCCATCAGGGACTGCTTCGACTCCTCGGTCGTCGCCTGGCGGGCGGGCGAGCACCCGGACGCCGACCTCGCGAACTCGACGCTGTCGGACGCGTGCTCCCGGCTGGCGCCCGGCGAGCGCCCCGTGATCCACTCCGACCGCGGCGCGCACTACCGCTGGCCGGGCTGGATATCGATATGCGAGCGGAACGGCCTGGTCAGGAGCATGTCGGCCAAGGGCTGCAGCCCGGACAACGCCGCGATGGAGGGCTTCTTCGGCCTGCTCAAGAAGGAGTTCTTCCACGGGAGGGACTGGTCCGGCTGGTCGCCCGGGGAGTTCATCGAGGCCCTCGGCGCGTGGATAGGGCGCTTCAACTCCGAGCGGGCAAGCGACGCGCTCGGTGGCGCGACGCCGGACGACTACCGGTCGTCGCTGGGGATGGCCGCGATTTAGCGGTCCAGGAAATCGTCCGCAGTCCCATGTCCAGAACGGGATGCGCTTTCCCAATGGATGCTGATGCGGAAACTGTATCCCGGAATTCGCCTTCAGAGTGGGATGCAATTTCCGGTTGAGCCTCGATTGGGAAACGACGTCCCATTCACATGAAGACGGGCGGCTCGGATGTTGGTCCGAACCGCCCGTCTGGCGCGCTATGTCGAGGCGTTTAGCCCGTTACGTAATACCAGACGACACTGTCGCCATTGGAGAGAACGTAGTTGCTGCAGGCCGTCATGGGCGCTGTGCCGTTAACGGAGTACATCCAGCCGCTCTTGGCGCCGTGCTCCATCTCGGCCAGGCCGCCGATAGCGGCGACATACGTGCCGTACGACGTGCCGCGCGCATTCACGGAAAGGCCTAGGGCGCACAGGGCATCGTAGGCCGTAGCGCCCTTGTTAAAGGTGAAGGTGCCGCCAGAAGACACAGGATTGCCTACGGCACTCGATGTGACCGAGACCGTCACCGTGACGTAGCCAGGCTGCTGCGAGCCGCCCTGGCTGTCCGCAGAGGCGCCACCACCGTTAGAAGTGGACCCACCGCCGGTCGCCGAGCCACCGCCCGAAGAAGGGCCGTCAGAAGAACTCGATCCACCGGCGGATTCGGAGCCATGTCCGGCAGACACGTTGCTGGACTTCTTCCCGCCCTTGCCTTCGGACTTCTTCTCCTTCGAATCCTTTTTTGAGTCCTTGTCCGAGGATTCGGAAGCGTCCTTGGAATCAGATTCATCTGAGTCCTTCGACCCGTCCTTCGCATTGTCCGAAGATTTGGAGTCCTTGGACGCAACCTTACCCGAAGCGGTAGTCGAGCCGGAAACCGACGCATCCTTGGCAACGACGCTCTCCCCTGTCACAGCCTGAGCGATCCAATCGATGGACCATGCACCGCTGACGGACGGGTGAACAACGCCCCGCGAGCCGACACTCAGCGCAATGCAGACGGCCGTCAGGGCGCCAAAAAGCGCCTTGCGCCGAGGGGCGGACGCCGCCGAGGCGGCGCCCTTTTGCTTTGCATCGTCGAGTTGAATGAACGATGAGTCGGGCTGCTTGGAGTCGGCGTCCTGAGGTTTATTGGACACGGCCCTCACCTACCGACGCTTGGTGAATACGAACACGCCGATGACGGCGAGACCGATCACGCCGGCCGCCACGCCAGCAATGGCGATCGGATTGAAGCCAGACTCCTGCGAGGGAGCCGCAGCGGACTTCTTGGCAGTGGTCGCTGCAGACGAGCCCGTGTCGGACTTCTTGTCCTTCTTGTCGGACTTATCGGAATTCTTCTTGGAATCCTTATCGTCCTTGGTCTCGGTCGTAGTCGTGGTAGACACCGGCTTCTGACCCGGAGCAACAGCACCGCCAGCCTGCTGCCCGTTTGTACCGTTACCCGAGCCGCCTTTGGAGCCAGAGCCACCGTTACCGTCAGGGGCAACGGCGTTCTTGATCCACTTGGCATACAGCGTCATATCAGCCGTCACCGCAACGCTAAAGTCATACGCCTTTGTACAAGCTTCATCGGTGTACCAACCGGCGAAGGTATAGCCCTCACGCGTCGGATCGGTCGGCTTGGTGACAGTCGAGCCCGAAGCGGGGGTCTGACCATTGACCGACGAGCCGCCCTGAGTATCAAACTTGACACGATGTGCCTGAGATTTCACACAGAAGAGATGGCCCGAATCGTTGGTGTAATACAGATTGCCGAACTGATCGCAGACAACCGAAGCCATGCAATAGTTGGCATATCCAGAACCGGGAACGAACACCTCGGTTGCCTCGGCATCGCCCAGCTTGTACATGTACACGCCACCGCCGGTAGTGTAGTTAGGCCAATTGCCCTTGGCGCCGTTCAAGGTGAAATATACGTACGTCTCGCCATCATGTGTTGAGACGAGCGGCGTGCCCTTGGACTCAAAGCCAAGCTCTTCGCCATCGGCCTTCGTAATCTGCTTCACACTCATATCGGAGAGGTCAATGATCGAAAGCAGGCCCCTAGCCTTGGCCTTGGCCTTGGCCTTCCAATTGCTCGCGGTTGTCCCGCCAATAAAAGCATACTTACCACTGAAAACGGGCGTCGAAGTCGAATAAGCGGCAAACTGAACTTTCGCGGCCTCAGTAATGGAACCATCGGAACCAATGGTCAGCTTGTGCAACGTACCATCGTCGCGCGTAACAGCATATATATAGCCGTCATGAACGGTAAGCGCCGAACGGATGTTGCCACCAGACAGCTTAATCGAACCAACAAGCTTTGACAGATCGGCAGAATATACGCGCACCTGGCCATAGTCGCCGCCAACGACATAGTAGCCATTTACCATCAGGCCGCCAGACCAGTAGTAACCTCCGTCAGCGACGGAGGCGCTACCGGCGATGGCGCCCGTGTGAATATTGATGCGCCTGACCGTACCGTTTTGCACGTCATTGCCATTGGCAGACCAATAATCAAGGGTGTTGATATAGACGTAGTCGCCGTCAACGGTCAACGAAGACAGGTTCTGCTTCGTAAACGCATCGGAATACCAAAGCGTCTCAAACGTTTTCGCCGAAACAGCCTGCAGATAGCCGCCGGAAAGCGGAATCAAAATAATGCCTTGCGCAATAACAGGACGGCAGGTGGTATCCATGGAAGAGCCAAGCTCAAGAGATCGCACGACGGAACCCGTCTCGGGGTCAACCTCGTTGAGGACCGCATTCCACGTCTTTCCATTCCACACCGATGCACCCGTGACAAGGTATACCTTTCCGTTCGCGACAATGGGGTCAGACGCAGAGGCGCTTGCACCTGCCTTCTGCTGCTCTTCGGTCAGAAGATTAAGTGCCCAAGAAGGCGTATCGGTCTTTGTTGTAGGCGTAAGGGCGTCCGTCGAGGATCCCGAGCCACCGTTCGCAAAACCATTCCATGCCGCATCGACATCGGGATGCTCCGTTCCGGGATTGGTAGCAGGAGCCGTCGAGGGCTTCTGCATGCCGTCACCCTTAACGTAACGGAACTCGACGCAATCGCCGTTCTTAAGGAAATAGCTCGGGGCACCGACGCTCGCATACCCATTGTTTACAAAGAACGACCAGTAGCTGTACGGCGCGACGCTCGTTGTGCTCAGCACGCGGCCATCGGGCATCGTCGCACTCGTAAGACCCCATGCATTTGCTTCGAGGTTCGTACAACCGGCAGCCGTCATAAGCTGCTCGAGCACCGACTCGGCCGTCGTGTCTTCGTCGGCGGGAAGCGTAAGCTCGGTCAAGGGCACCACCGATTGCTCGGTGTAGTTGCCGCCGGCGTCACTTGCGGAAACGCCCGTGACCTTGGCCGTCACCGCAATGGTCTTGCCCTCGTTCGGGTTGTCGAGCCCCGTCGTTCCCTTGACGTTTACCGTCGCAGAAACATCCAAGCCGGCAAGTACCGCGTAGTCCGAATTGTCGGGATAGCGCTCGGCATAACGGGCAAAACGTTCACTCTTCAGACGGCCGCTAATCGTGACTTTCGTGTTGTATTCGGGCTGAGTGAGGATAAGGTTCTCATGCGCGATAACACTCGGTTTGCTCGACTTGAGCAAACGATAGGTGTTCTCCGTGCCACCGGGGAGCTCGCTAAACACGAAGCCGTAGTGGCCTGTAGCCTCTTCGGAGGAATAGCACCAGTTAACCGCATATCCCTGACCGTACACCTTCAACGGCGCATGCAAGTTCCCCGTTACATTGGACGCATCCTGCCCGTCAAGAATTCCCTGAGAGAATGTTGACTTTGCAAGGCTCAGGTGGAACAGCTCGGCATCGAGCTCGCCCTGATCCTGCGGGGCAATCGCAAAGTCGAGGGTCTTGCTTGCCGTGACCTCGGCGTTGGACTTATCGGTCACCGTAAGGGTGACCTTGGTCTTCGCTGCCTCGGTGCCAGGCAGCGGCTGGTAGACCGTGCCCTTGTAGCCGTTGAACGTAATGTCATCGGTGCTGGCAGAGTACTTGACCTCGTAATACTTGCCGTCGATATTGAGCGTGCTCGTGCGCGGCATCTGCAGGTCGGCGGTCAGGCCATCCTTGTTGGCAACCGTTTCGGTGCCGGAGTATTTAATGTTGTCGTAGGTAAAGGCCGCATCGACCTTTTCCTGCAGTGCCTTCTTGTCGGCGGCGACCTTCTCGGGATCGCCCTTGACGGTGAGCTTGAAGTCGTGCGAGCCGGCAAGCTTGATATCGCCGCTCGTAACCGTAACCTTAGCGGTCAGCGTCACGTCTCGATCGCTCGATGCGCGCGAAACCTTACCCGTCTTATCTTCCCAGCTATAACCAGAAACAAATAGGCGCTCGGTGTCGGAGCTTGTCCATTCAACAGAGAATTTCTTTGCAGAACCCGCCTTGTACGGAAGCGTGACATTTTGGGTCACGCCATCGGCGGACTCGCCCGCCGCGTAGCCAATCTGCAGGGATTCGGCGGCACTGTCAAGAAGGTCTTGCAGTTTAGCCTCGTCCCAAGCAACCTGCACGGACTTGTTGGGCAGGTAATACTCGGTCTTGCCATCGCGCGACAGTTCAAACGCCACATCGGCGTTACGCAGACCGTCAATGTTGTAACCGGTGTAGTCGTTGGGGTCAATGAAGAAGAACGTCACATCGCCGTTGGTCTTATCCTGGGCGTCGGAGATACCGACCGTAGCCTTGGCGTCCTCGGCCTTAAAGGCAACGCCGCCCTCGGAGACCTTGACGTCAATATCGGTAAAGCCCAAATCGGCAAGCTGCGCCTTCAGCGCGTCATTGACGTTGCCGCCCTTAGCGCTGTAATCAACGGCGATCTGCTTATTGGAATCGTTGAGCTTTTGGACTGCAGCCTCAAGCGAGCCCGCGGCGATAACCTTGTTGGCGGAGACGAGCTCGACCGTCGAGCTACCGCTCGTGGCGACAGCCTTCAGATACTTGCCCGCGGCAGAAGCCGAAACCGTTGCCGTGGCGCCCGACATATCGGACAGAAGCGTCCAGTCGGCCGCGGGAGCCTTCGCATCGTCCGCCGCATACCAGGCAACAGTCGCCTGGTCGGTGACATCGATACCGTTGGTGGTCGAACCGTCGGCGCGCTTGGCCTGCGCCGTCGCCTTAACGCTATCGCCCGAGACGAGATGGGTCGAATCGCTATTAATCTGCGGGTTGGCAATCACGCGCAGCAGGTTATACTCCCCCGCCGCGGTAACGCTGTCGGACGAAACCCATTCAACCGTATTGTCGAGAGCGTTCGCCGTAACTTTGATGCGCTTGCCAACAAGCGCGTCCGAAATAGTCAGGCTGCCATCGGTCGTATCGATGCCGTCGGTGAGCTCGGTCCAATCGGCATCGCCCTCGCCCTTGGCATACCACGCCATGGTGAGCTCGGCATCGTCGGGCACGTCCTTGGTCGAGCCCGACCAGCTTCCCGGAACCTGCACACTCGGCGTGATCTTTGAACCCACACTCAGCGTAACGTTCTTATCGGCAAGCTCAATGCCCGCCAGCTTGTACTGGCCCTTAAGCGTCACGGGACCAAGCGGAGCAACAGACTGCGTGCCGCTGTACGAGCTCTTCTTCTGCGTGCTGGAAACGGTATTTTCGCTCGTAACCTTCACGCGCAGGTACTTGCCGGCATAGGCGGCGTCAACGGTATAGGTGGCCTCGGTGGCACCGGGGATATCGGTGTAAGCGGAGTCGTAGCTCGAGCTGCTGTTTGCATACTGCCACTGGTAGGTCACATTATCGGTGCGGTCGATATAGTGATAGTTGGAGCCGTCCTTTTTGCGCACCTTGGTCTTGAGCGTATCGCCCACGTGCACGCCGTTGGTGGCAGGAGAGCCCTCGAACTGCACGTCGTACAGCTCAACTTGGCCAGCGACGGAGACAGGACCCGCCGCATAGTACGGCTTCTGCTCGCCATAGCCGCCGTTGGCCTTGGCCACGACGTAGCAGCCCTTAAGGGCGGCGGTCACCGTCAGGGTGTTACCGGTCTCGCCCTCGATAGGCGTGTTGCACGAGCTTGCGGTGTTCGAGGTGCCCTTATACCACTGCCAGGTGACATGTGAATCGGTGGTAACGTCGGTGGAGCCCGCCTTGGCGGTCGCCGCAATCGTGGAACCAACCTCGACTTTGCCCGAAGTCGGGCTCATAGTCACGCTCGTGACATTAATTGAACCGGCAGCAGCAACGAGAGCGCCCGTCGAGTTGGTCAAGCTCGAAGAGCCGATCTTCGAGGACACCTTGCACTTGAGGTACTTGCCGCCCAAAGCGTCGGTAAGCTCGAGGGTCTCACCCGTGGCGCCCGCGATATCGGTATACGTGCCACTCTTGGTGTCAGAGCACTGCCACTGATAGTTGAGCTTACTCGCGTCGACGAACGCGCCGTACGCGCCGCCCTTCTCCTTGGCGCGGGCCTTAGCAGTATCCCCCACCGCAAAGACGCTCGTGTTGTCCTTGGTGTTAACGATAGACACGGCCGAAAGCTCGACCGCACCGGCCTGTTTGACCTTGCTGGAAGTGGTCTTGTTCACCGTGTTGACGCCAGCGTTGGCCTCGACCCTGATGTACTTGCCCTCAAGGTCGTCGCCCACCACGAGCGTAGCGCCCGTCTCGCCCTCGATCTTGGTAAAGCCCGAGTACTGCGAGGTGGATGCGGACCACGTGTAGGTGACCTTGGCATCGGCGGGGGCTTGCTGATAATAGCTTATGTACGGAGTCGCCGTCAGGGTATCGCCTATGCTCGGCGTGTCGCTATTCAGCTTGACGCTGTTAAGCTCCATCTGACCGGCGCCCAGCACGGGGCCCGGAATGTAGTTGGCATTGATGCCCGAGCCAGAAGAAACGGACGGACCATAGTAGTCCTTGCCATCAACCGTTACCTTGCAGATGAAGTATTTGCCTTCCATCGCGGCGGTGACGGTGAGCGACTGCTCGTGGCCTACGACCTCGGTGTAGTCGGCGACATTGCTGCTGGCCCTGGTCGTGCCAGCGAGCCAGGTGTAAGTCCAGGTGCCGGGATTGGCAACGGACTCAGTCGAAGTGCCGTACCAGTCGTCCTCGACCTCATCGTACATATTTGCCCAGAGCGTATCACCCGCATTGAGCGCGCCGGACTTCGTCAAATACGAGTTGTCCTTATCCTTGGAATCCTGAATGAAGACCTTTGCCTCACCGGAAAGCGTTGTGGCGGATGCGGCGGCAACGGCGTTCTTCTGCTCCGAAGCAGCAGGCGTCGCAGAAGAGTTCTCGGACTCAGTCGCGTTGTCTGCGGCGGTGTCATCGCCATTCGCGGCACTCGCATTTGCGCCCTGATCTGCGCTGGCGTCATCGGCAGCTGCGCTCGCCGCCGCACTGTTCGCGCCGGTGTCGGCAGCAGTGCCCTCGTCGGCCGCCGTGCCCTCGACGCCCGTCGCAGCCTGGGCCACGGCCTCGGCAATGCCCTCGGCGCCCTCAGCCCAAAGTTGCGCCGGCGTGGTGCCAAAAGCCATGGCAAAAGCCAGGAACGCCACCAGACCGCGCTTGGCTACGCCACGGGCAATCGCTCCATGACGACGCCACGAGGCGCGCTGGCACTCGTCCTCAAACATATCCATTTGTCTCCTATTGTCTGCACTTGGAGCATTGCCCAGCGGCTGCCCCACGTCATCGCGCACATTGCGCTCGAGTACCCCCATCGGGGTCCCCCTTCCCTCCAGAGCCCAACGCATACCGGCGGCTTTCGCCACGGCCGCGCACAAGATGGGAGGCGATCCGACTTAACCTTACCGACCCGGGCGCGCCGTCCGATCTGCGACGCGACTATCCCGGGCCAAGAGGAATTACGGTTACTGGTACAGCCGGGGACTTGCACCCCGATTCTCCCAAACGCGCAGGAAAACCGCGCATTCGTGCGTCTCCGCACCACCATCTAGGCCATCGATTATTACTGTCATTATGGTAGCACGCAAAAGGGCCCCGCACGCAGGCGAAGCCCAAGGTAAAAGCTATGGTTTGCGATAGATTAGGGCATGGATGGATCGCTGAGCAAAATGATCCGTTTTCCTCCGTCCCCCAGGGGTCATTACCGCTTGCCGCCGTGACTGTTGCGCCAAATCTCGCGACCCAGCATCAGCGCCAGCACCAGCGCACTCACGTAGCCCATAAAGCCGATGACCGGGATACCGAACACAACCGGCTCGATGCGCGCGTAGTACACCACCGACGAACCGATAAACAGACCGGCGATCACAATTGCCATCGACATGCGGTCGATAATTCCACCCAGCTGCCGCAGCGCCTTATCTCTGCTCATGATCTGCGTGTTCATCTTAAGCTGGCCGCGCGTGAGCATGCGCGACGCCAAGCCCAGATACTCGGCCGCCTCGAGCGAGCCTTTTGCCGCGCGATAGCTGCTCGCGGCAAGATCGCGCCCCATTTCGCGGACGCGTGCATAGGTGCTTTTCTCGTTTTTGATATGCGTCTGGATGATCTGGATCATGTTGACGTTGGGCATGTACTCAGTCAGCAGGCCCTCGAGTGTCACCATGCCACGGGCGAACATCGTCACCACACTCGGCAGCTCAACATCGTTTTTGCGTGCCAAGTTCAGCAGCGAGGTCAAAAACTCGCCGATATCAAGATCCTTAAGGTCAAGACCCGCAAAGTCGGCGACGATAAAGTCCAAGTCGGACAAAAAGGCCGAATGGTCGAGCTCGGCCGAATCGCCGCGCGTCACGGCAAAGCGCATGAGCGAGTCCTTGAGCTTGGGCACGTCGCCCTCGGCCACGGCAAAGATCATGTCCTTGACGATACCGCGGTCGTGACTCGACATGCGCCCAACCATGCCCAGGTCAATAAAGTAGACGATGCCGTCCTTGAGGATGATGTTTCCCGCATGCGGGTCGGCATGGAAAAAGCCGTCGTCGAGCACCTGCGTCGAATAGTCTTCGACGATCGCGGCGCCAATCTTTTCCAAGTCATAACCCTCGGCTGCCAGTCGTTTGGGATCGGCAATGGATATGCCGTCGATGTAGTCCATGACCACGACATGCTCGGTGCAAAGGTCCAAGTAGGATTTGGGACACGACACGCCATGCACGCTTTTGTGGAACTCATAGAAATCGTTGAGGTTTTTGGCCTCGGCCAAAAAGTTGGTCTCCTCGCGAAATGAGGTCCACAGCTCTTCGACCACACCGTGCAGGTCAACAAACTGATCGGTGTTGACGAACTTGGAAACGATGCGCACCACCGAACGGATGATGTCGATGTCCTGCGCCATGACCTGTTGCGCGCCGGGGCGCTGCACCTTAACGGCCACGTCCTCGCCGGTCACCAGACGGGCGCGGTGCACCTGCGCGAGCGACGCGCTTCCGAGCGGGTTGGGATCGATCGCGTCGAACATCTGCCCCAGGCGCTGGCCGTATTCCTCTTCCAGACAGCGGAGCACTACCTCATATGGCACCGGCTCTACGTCGGAGCGCAGGCGACGGAGCTCGTCGCAAAACCGCTGCGGCAAAATCTCGGAGCGGTTAGCCAGAATCTGCCCCATCTTGACGAACATGGGACCGAGCTCTTCGAGCAGACGACGCAGACGCACCGGCGTGAGGTTATCCCATACGCGGTACTTTTTGATCAGGCGAACGATCTGCCCAATGCGCTCACGACGACCTGCCGGTGTGAGCTGATACTCCTCGTCCGGAGCCATCGCGTCGGGCTCCTCGGGGACCATATCGACAGCGCGTGGCTTCTTACGAGCGCCCGAGACGGCGGCCTCAACCTCATCGACAACCGCCGTCTCGTCACCCAAGGGATCTAGATTGTTGTAATCGGTGGTGGAATCTGCCATCTGCGCTGCTACTCGGCCTCTTCGGTGTCCTCTGCATCGTCGGGCTCAACGGACTCGACGGGCACCGAAGTCACGTTGTCCTCGACCGAGTCGACGATGTCGCGCACATGGGCCAGGAAGGCCGTGCGCTCGGGGGCGGTCATAACGCGGACGCGGGCCAGGATGAGCTCGTCGAGCACGCGCTGCGCCGCAGTCTCACCCTGCATGCCCAGGCGCTCGGTAAGGTCGGAAATGGTGCCACCCGCCTGCTCGAACATGTCGGACACGCTGCGGGCGATATCGGGAGTGCCGGCGTCCTTGCGCACCTGCTCACCCTTGGTATTGAGGTCGTCGAGGACCTTCTTGCCGCCCTCGACGGCAACGGCGGCGGCGCCGAAGCCCACGTTGATGGCACCGTTAACAAGCTGATCGAATTTCATAACCATGGTTGGCTCCAATCGTGAACAACTGCATTGGCCTTCTTGTACCCAAGATTGAGCGAACGACACAAAATCGTTTGTCGCCGGGATAGAAATCGAGCGGGGCAAAGCCTTTGACGGCGTTTGTCCCGCTCGCTCGCTGCAAGGTTGTCTTTACCTTACGTTGTCGTTCATCGCGAAGGAGTTCTTCATGGCACAGCTCGTGGTGTAGAGCACCTTGCCCAACAGAGCATCGGTCTCCACGCGCACGAGCTCGGCAAAGGCCTCGTTGGCGCGGGCGAGCTCGGCAGGCACCTCGGCCTCGGGCAGGGCGGCAACGGCGGCGTCAACGTCGTGAATCTGCTTGTGGCCCATGCCGCCGACCTTCTCCTGATAATCCTCGACCGCGCGACCGCACTCATGGAAGCGAACATCGGCCAAGGCACCGATCAGGCGATTTGCCCAATAGAAATTCTCGGACGTCACGCGAGCCTGCGTGTCGGCATAGTACTCGGGCATGGTCTCGACATTGGCGTACAGCGGTACGAGCGCGTTAAACGAGTTGGAGCCAAACGCCATCCACTGCATGGCGCGATACGTCGGCTGCGCATAGGGGCGCAGCTGCAGCACGGCGAGCTGGCTGTTGCGGTTGATGCCGATGGGACGATAGGCGCCGCGCGTGGCGGGCGTGCCCTTGCTGCCGTAGCAGTCGTACTCCGTGCCCTGGTAGTGGCTCGAAAGCACGTACTTGATGTCCTCGATGGTCACCTTGCGCTCGGGCACGCGGCTCCAGGGGATGTCGTCGCTCTCGGGCGTGTAGTCGGCCTCGGGACCGTCCCACACATCGCTGGGGTTGAGGCAGCGTTGCATGTACCAGGCGCGCGGCGTGTTGTAGACGTGATCGCTGTCGCTGTGCGAGCCAAAGGCCTCGCGCGGGTTAAAGACCGCGGCGGGACCGTCGCCCTTAACGCCCAGCGTCAGGTCCAGATGCCACTCGGCCATCCAGGAGCGCAGGTCGGCAGAGCACATGTGGTCGACCTGGGCGCCCTCGGCATCGTCCAGGTCAAAGCTGTCGATACCCAGCTGGTTAGGCATGGTCACATAGGCGTCGTCGGGCACGCGCTTGGCGATCCAGTGATGCCCGCCGATGGTCTCGAGCCACCAGATCTCGTCAACGTCACTAAAGGCGATGCCATTGTTCTCGTAGGTGCCGTAGCGCTCGAGCAGCTCGCCCAGGATGCGCACGCCGTCGCGAGCGGACTTGGCATACGGCAGCACCAGGGTCACCATGTCCTCCTCGCCCAGACCGCCGGGCTGCGCCGGAACATAGCCGTCCTCGCCCTCGTTGCCCTTGGCGGGCACGTAGTCCACGAGCGGATCGGCGCCGCGGACGCGCTCGTTGGTGGTAAGCGTCTCGGTTGCGGACATGCCAACGTTGAGCTCGTTGAAGCCGGCCTCTGCCCAAATGCCATGACCAGGGACAACGTCGGGGACGCTTGTGTAACGCATGGGATTGTCGGGCAGTTCAACGGTCAGGTGGCTCAAGACGCTCGTGTAGACACGCGGCTGCTCGTCGGGGTGCACAACACGCATGCGCTTGGGCTCAAACACCCCGTTGGACGAGTCCTCATTGCGGGCAACCAGCGTCGACCCGTCGTAGCTCGCGTTCTTACCAACCAAAATCGTTGTGCACGGCATGCGCATCCTCCTTGAGCGAAGAAATCAAACGGCAACAGTGTATCGCTTCGGCGCAAAAAGGGCGAAGCCACAGCTCCGGCAGCCCCTGTGGTCAAAAAATGCCAAATATGAGTACTGTCACCAATTTAGTAGAAGCAATTTTCCTTCTAGCAAGTGCCGGAAATCCCCAATTGTCCAAAAGCAAGACAACGTTATTCCCCACAGGTTCAATAAAATGGGCTCCCTAACGATAATGAATATCGCTAGGGAGCACATATGACATAAAATATATGTGACTATCTTTGCAACAGTACTCATATTTGGCATTTTTTGACCACGAGGTATATGACCGGCCCCTCAAACAGCCCAAAACGCCTATTTCGATGCACGCTCCGCCGCCTCGATCACGTGCTTGGCGAGAATCGCAGTGGTCACAGCCCCCACGCCGCCCGGCACCGGAGTAATTGCGCCAACAACCGGCTCCGCAGCATCAAAATCGACGTCGCCGACCAGCTTGCCGGCGGCCTCGTCCCAGTTGATGCCCACATCGACGATCGTCTGGCCCTCGCGGACCGCATCCGCGCCAATCGTGCGCGCACGTCCAACCGCGGCAACAACAATGTCGGCAGAACGACACTCGGCAGCCAAGTCGCGCGTATGCGTATGGCACGTCGTCACTGTGGCATTGCGAGCCGTAAGCATGGCGGCAACGGGACGGCCAATCACCAGCGATCGACCGACGACCGCGACTTTGGCACCGTCCAGCTCAAGGCCGTAATGGTCCAGCAACGACAGCACGGCCTCGGCCGTGCATGGAGCAAAGCCCTCGCCTCGCCCCGAAAGCGTGGTAAGCAGCGAGGCCGGCGTCATGGAGTCAACGTCCTTGGCAGGATCGAGTGCCGCGGCAACTGCATCCTCGTCAAGCCCAGCGGGCAACGGACGAAACATCAGGCAGCCATGAACAGCGGGGTCGGCATTGATGTCCTCGATGGCCGCCAACAGCTCGTCCTGCGAAACATCGGAGGGAAGCAATACGCGGCGAACCTCGATGCCAACCTTCTCGCAGCGCTTGAGGGCACCGCGCTCGTAGGACAGGTCGTCCTCGCGCTCGCCCACGCGCACGATAGCAAGCGTCGGAACAACGCCGTGCTCGCGCAAAGCCACGCAGCGAGCGGCAAGCTCCTCAGTCAACGCGCGGGCGACGGGAGCGCCCTTCAACAGCTCTGCCATGGCTATCCCCTCTTCCTTGCGGCGTCAGCGGCGCGGCGCGCCAGAGCATCGGCGCGCGGCAGCCACGTATCGAGCAGCTCGTCACATGCAGCCTCGAGCTCCTCGGCGCGGGCACGATCCTTCATAGACGTGGTGTTCGCAAAGAGCGTCAGGCTCGCGCCCTGCATGGCAGCGCGGCAGAACACGGCACCGCACGCCACGTCGGAGAGCAGCTGTCGGGAGCCCTTGTCCGCCATGTCCTCGAGCAGCGCCAGCGCGCGCCCGCAGGCATCCATGATCCGATACGGCGGCATGGCCGCCACGCGCAACGCGTCCTGAATCGCCGCGGGTCGAGCCGGGTCCTCGCGCGGAATACCATACGACGCGGACACCTGGCCGTATGCACGAACATCCTCGGCGACCAAACCAACAAGCTCCTGTGCCAACTCGTCTGCCTGGGCAAACGCGCGCGTCAGATCGTCTGCGCGATCGACAAGCGCGGGATTGGTTGCCCCGTAGCGCGCGACCATCCCGCAAAGCGAGGCGCCCAGCGCGCCCACAAAGGCGCTCGCGCTACCGCCGCCGGGAACCGGCTCGCGCGCGGCCAGCGCCTCGGCAAACCCTCGACAGGTTTTGTCCATCATCTCTTGGCTCATACGTATGCACCTTCAAGTCATATAGATCGGTCGGGCGGCAACCGCCGACCAACCGCATCAAACACGTAATGATACTAAGTCTAGCCCATAAGCACATGAGCGTCAGCACACCTGGCCATCGCGGATTTCTATGACGAACGATAGGCGTCGGCGCCGCAAACATGGGACACATGGCCCACCTTTCGAGACTCCCGAACGGCACAACCTGGGGCATATCTATAAGTAAGGAACCCGTTGGGGCACGGCCGCGCAACGGCCACAAGCGATGAACGGAGGCATAAGCCGCACAGTGCACAGAGACATCCGCCGCCAGTGCAATCAGTACCCCAACAGCATGCGGCGCCGTGATGTCACCGGCAGACAAGGAGGACGCCACCATGAAGAAAAAGACCCTATCGATCCTTTCCCTTTGCATCGCCCTCTTTGCCGCATTTGCCCTTGTCGGCTGCGGCGGGAGCGCATCGGGCGGGGGCGGCAGCGCCGCTAAAAGCGAGAGCAAAGAAAAGACCCCCGTTGCCAAGAAGACTGACTTTATCTGGTTTAAGGTCGAGATGCCCGAGGGCGTTGGCGTAAGCGACTCCGCTGGCAAGAATGCCGACAGGGTCCAGCTCACTTTCCCCGAAGACGAGAACGGTTCGGTCGATCGCTTTATCCCCGTTTGGAAAAAAGCGCTGACGGCAGAGGAATCCCACGCCGACCAGGCAGAAAAGAAAGGTGATACGTTCCAGTGGAAGGATGGCGGGTCCGTCGAGTATAACGGCAGGACGTGGCTCATCGGAACGTACGAGGACAACAGCGGCGTCTCAACCCTCCTCTTTACCGACGTTGAACCGGGAAGTGTCTACGTCCTTATCTCGAACTTCGATCTGCATAAGAAAGAAGCCGAGGCACTCCTCAACTCCATCGAGTTTCCCGACGACATGACGGAAGCGGTTTCCGAGGCACACGAAGTCGAGATTTCGAGCATCGAGATCAAGCATTAGAGGCTCGCACGCAGCATCGCATGCGCAGTCATTAAATGATCGGACGCCCAGCCAGGGGAGGATCGGATCGGCCGGCCCTCCCCTCTTTTGCGTCCGCGCATATTGCCACTTAACGGCGCAAATCCGGCACCCAGAATGGGACACATGGCCCATCCTTACGAGCCACTCGCGCGTACAGTAAAGACAGGTAATCCATGGGCGGTTACAGATCGAGGAGGACACAACCATGAAAAAGAAGGCCTTTGCGATTCTCACCCTCTGCATCAGTCTCTTTGCCGCGGTTGCCCTGGTGGGCTGCGGTGGCAGCGGCGACGCTACCGGAAGTGGCGGTGGCGGCGGAGCAGAAAAGCCAGCCGTGGATATGAGGACCGACTTCATTTGGTTTAAGGTCGAGGTTCCCGAGGGCGTCGAGATCACCGACGTTGCGGGAGATACCGCCGACAGGGCCCAGTTTAAGTTCACCGAGAGCGAGCACGCCAGCGATCGCTTCATCCCCGTCTTCGATCCTGACAAGAACGCCGACGAGCTGTTCGACTACGAGGCAAAGTGGAATGCCAGCTTTGAGTGGACCGAGAATGACCCCGTCAAGTACAACGGCAAGACTTGGCGCAACGCTTCCTATACACACTCGGGCGGCGTAACGACTGAGTACTTCACCGAAGCAGGCGGCGGCAGCGTCTACGTGCGCATCGACAACGTCGAAGAGCACAAGGATGCCGTCGAAACCATGATGAAGTCTCTGGAATTTGCCGATGATATCGCCAAGGCCAAGACCGAGGCCATGGATGTTAAGCTCGACGATATCGAGATT
>ENA-UOOA01004379-UOOA01004379.1-human-gut-metagenome-genome-assembly--contig:-P61old-NODE-4379-length-16142-cov-5.778952_pt1 | contig 16142 bp, 8 predicted proteins | sample MGYA00242467_ERZ724014 | MGnify/ENA metagenome assembly ERZ724014
GCCGCCGAAAAGGTGGTAAAAGCAGGACAAGACGAGCCTTTGAAAACCACCGATTATAACGCGGTTTTACAAAGCGGCGTAGACGCGGTGATTGTTTCCACAAGCTGGGCTTCGCACGTGATAGTCGCGCTCGCGGCGATGGAAAAGGGAGTGGCGGTGGCAATCGAAGTCGGAGGCACGCACAATTTAGGCGATATGCGAAAGCTCGTGGAAACCTACGAGAAAACAAAAACGCCGTTTATGTTTCTCGAAAACTGTTGCTATAATAAAGACGAATTGCTTGTAACTTCGCTTGCGCGGAACGGCAAACTCGGCGAAATCTGTTATTGCCACGGCGCGTATTGCCACGATTTAAGAAACGAAATCACCGAAGTCGGATTGAAACGCGGTCATTATCGGTTGGAGGAATATAAAAATCACAACTGCGAAAATTATCCCACGCACGAATTAGGTCCGATTATCAAATTGCTTGGTATCACGCGCGGCAACAAATTCACGTCGCTTACTGCATCGGCGTCGAAAGCGCGCGGCTTGGAAGAATACATAAATACACACGAAGAAGTTGCGGCGTTGAAAGGCGCGAAATTCAAGCAGGGCGACGTGGTAACAACGTCGATACAATGCGAAAACGGCGAATTGATTACGCTGAAACTCGATACCACTCTGCCGCGATTGTACGATAGAGAAATCACGGTGAGCGGTACGAAAGGGTATTATAATCAGACGTTGAAAGCCGTCATACTCGACGGCGAAAAGTTCGATCACGAAAAAGATTCGATTCAAAGCGCGTTGAACAGCCAGAACGACTACGAAGAATATTTACCCGAGGACTGGAAAACGATTACGGAAGAACAACTGAAATCGGGACACGGCGGAATGGACTACATAATGCTGAAACATTTCTTCCGCGCGGTAGCGAATAAAGAAGAAATGCCGATCGACGTATACGAAGCGTGCGCGATGATGTGCGTAACGGCACTTTCCGAACAGTCGATAGCCAACGGCGGCGCGCCCGTGGAAGTACCAGATTTCACGAACGGAAAATACAGAGAGCGGCAGATTGTGGACGTGCTTCCGTTGCCGGGAATAGGAAAATAAAAAGTATGTTGGCGGTATTGTTTTTTGTGATTATCGCGGTGATGCGCGTGATACAGACGGTGGGCGGCAAGCGTGCAAGCATCGAAGTAAAAGAAATAAAAACGTTTTTTTGCTACGGTGTGTATTATGAAGCGTTGGCGGCTGTTATCGGATTGATTTCCGTGGCGATTACCGGTTTTAAAGGGCTGAACGCACCGACGGTTATATGCGGAGCGGTGATGGCGGTATTTTTAATGATCAATTTTTACGCAAGTCTGAATGCTGTAAAAGGGTGCAAATTGATTGTATCTTCGATGGCAAGCAACGGCGGAATGGTGATCGCTTGTTTTGTGAGTTCGTTTTGGTTCGGAGAAAGCATCGGCGTATTGCAATACATAGGCTTAGTGTTGTTTTTGGCGGCGGCATATCTGCTTTCTTCCGCGCCGAAAGCGGCGGAGGTCGGAGAAAAAAAGAAAATATCCAAAGGCACGTGGGTATTGCTTGCCGTAGTGATGCTTTCGGAGGGCGGCGTGGAAGTTTCGCAAAAGTATTTCTCGGTGCGCGTGGGCGGAAATTCGGCGTGGTTTTCGTTTTTTATGTTTGCTGTGAGCGCGGCGATAATGGCGGTGGGGCTCATTAGAGAGACGATTAAGGAAAGAGGTTTGAACGGCTGTTTGATCGCCGAAAGCGGAGCAGAGAATTTAGCTGCGGACAAAAAGGCAACCGTCGGAGAAAAGGCTCGAAAGGGCGGCTTGAACAAAACGCTTTATATTTGCGGCGCATTGCTGGCAACGGCGGTTTTTGTAGTTAATTTATTGATTACGGAGCTTGGAAAAACGATAAATACCGTAGTGTTATTTCCTGTTTCCGCTTCGATAGGCATTTGTATTACGGTGCTTGTTGGTTGGATTGTATATAAAGAGAAACTGACGGCGAAAAACATCGTCGGTGTAGCGGCGGGACTTTGCGCTGTGATATTGCTGGCAATCTGATTTTGCTCTAATTTTGCGCTTAACGGTGCGGCGATCGATTCTGAGGGATAAGGAGGAGAAATTGTGAGAGGCTATCTGCAAAACGAAGGATTGCTATACGTTGCCGACGAGCGGGTAAAACGCAATGCTTTCTTGAATAAAAAAGCCGACGATGGCAACTTACCTACCTTTGAAAAGGTTCGGGAAAAGTTGCCTGTTCCCGTGTGGGAGGGGCACGAAAGCGCGATAAACTGCTACTTTAAGGCTTGGCAAATTGCGTTTGGCAATCTGAGAAAAGCAAATGTGGCGGCGGGGTTTGTTTCCGATTATATCGATACGGCGTTCAACGGCAATCTGTTTATGTGGGATTCGTCATTTATCGTAATGTTCGGCAAATACGGCGCAAGGGCATTCGACTTTCAGAAAACGCTCGACAATTTTTATTCGCATCAGCATAAAGACGGGTTCATCTGCCGTGAAATTTTAGAAAATCAGCCGGGCGATCAATGGGCGCGCGACGATCCTGCTTCGACTGGACCGAACATTTTGCCGTGGGCGGAATGGGAATACTATCTTTTTTCCGGTGATAAAGAACGACTGAAAAAAGTATTCGATCCGCTTTGCGCCTATCATAACTGGTTCCGTTTGCATCGCAGCTGGCAGGACGGCTCGTATTTCAGTTGCGGTTGGGCGTGCGGTATGGATAATATTCCGCGGCAGCAAGCAGGTTACAACGAAGAAGCGAGCCACGGATTTATGAGTTGGATCGATACGTGCGCACAGCAATATCTGAGCGCGGATTTGCTGATAAAAATCGGAGCGGAGATCGGTAGAGAAAGCGAAACGGAAGAATTAAAACATGAGCGCGCCCGGCTTAAAAAAATCATTAACGGAAAGATGTGGAATGCGAAAATGTCTTTTTATTGCGACAAATTTCGCGACGGAAGCCTGAGCAACGTGAAAACTGTGGGTTCGTATTGGACTCTTCTTGCGGGAATCGTGCCGAAAAACCGAGTGGAAAAATTTATCGCACATTTGCAAAACGAAAACGAATTTAAAAGACGGACTCCCATTCCCGCACTTTCGGCGGATTCGCCCGCATATCAGTCGGATGGCGGGTATTGGCGCGGCGGCGTGTGGGCGCCAACGAATTACATGGTGCTGCGCGGTTTGCAAAAGTACGACCATACATCTGCTGCATACGACATCGCTTGCGAATACTTAAAGACGGTGGTTTCCGTTTTTGAAAAAACAGGTACGTTGTATGAAAATTATGCGCCCGATTTCAGAAAAGCGGGCATGCCCGCGAAAAAAGATTTCGTTGGGTGGACGGGATTGGCTCCGATTTCGATATTGTTGGAATTTGTCTTCGGCATACGTGGAAATGCGGTTCGCGATACTGTGGTATGGGAGATCCGGCGTATGGAAAAGCACGGCGTGATGCATTATCCTTTCAAAAACGCAAATATAGATCTTTTATACGAGGGCGAGTTTGACGAAAATGGGTTTCCGATCGTGAAAATCGGTTCGGATATTCCCGTGAACATTGAAATTCGTTACGGCGGAAAAAAGAAGTTATACCGTAATATCACGAAGTTATAAGAGTATAAAAACCGGCGTGCAATTGCCGAAAATAAAAAAAATAAATGATTCTCAGGAGGAATTATTATGAAAACCTACTTAAAAAAAGCGTTGGCGTTAAGTCAGACGTTGCTGCTATTCGCAGGCATCGCGGGCTGCGCCAGAAACAGCACGGAGGAGTATGACGAAACGAAATATCACTTGTACATTTCTGCGTACGACGCAGGCTACGGCAGAGCGTGGCTGGAAATGTACGAAAAAGAGTTTGAAGAACGTTATACCGATTATACGTTTAACGACGGATCGGACAAGAAAGGGGTCGATGTGCATCTTGACTGGAATCAGTTGAATGCGCAAGGCTTGATTACTTCAATGAAAGGCTCACAAAACCAAATTTATTTTAATTCGGTGGATTATTACGATCTTGTTGTATCGGATAATGCGTTGGATTTGACGGCAATTTTAAATGAGGATATGGCAGACGTGGGCGAAGCGGGCAATACGGTGTTGAAAAAAATTCCCGAGGATATGAAGGAATACTACGGCAGCGTGCGCAAAGGAAAGTATTATGGTGTGCCTTCAACGGAAACGTGGGATGGCATCAATTACGATAAGGACCTTTTCAGAACGAAAAGATTGTATCTTGCAAGCGAGTGGAACGATTCCGTTTCCGTGTTCACTTCCGGCGAAGAGGGAGATTTGCCTAAATCGAAAGGACCGGACGACATTGCCGGTACGTATGACGATGGCTTGCCTGCCACAATTTCGCAGTTTTACGATTTGCTCAATCAAATGACAAATGTTGCCGGCGTTACCCCGTTTACTTTCTCGGCAAATCTTGGCTATGCGGAAATGTTGCCCATGGCATTGTGGGCGAATTTCGAGGGCAAGGAGCAGATGCAGCTGAACTTTTCGCTGAAAGGTGAAGCGAAAGACCTTATCACCGTTTCGGCGGACGGAAAAGTAACGCAAGATGCCGCGCCTACCGCAATTAACGATTCGAACGCCTACGAATTGACTCGTCAACAAGGCATTTACCGGGCCTTGAAAGTGGTGGAAGACCTTGTAGATAACAACACGGGAAAATCATATTTTTCCAACAGCGCGTTTGCCGGCGATCAAGACCATATTGCCGCGCAGGAAGAATATTTGTACAGCGCCATCGAAGGCAGTCCGATTGCGTTTTTGGTGGAAGGCACTTACTGGACCGCGGAAGCTTCGGGCATTTTTAACGATATTACAAATTCGTACGGCGAAGGCGACGAGTATTCCGTAAAGAAGAGAAACCTTGCTTATATGCCGTTACCGCACTACGACGGATCGCGGGTTGGTGAAAAACAGACGATCGTTTCGGGAACGCTGCCTTGCGTGGCGAAAGCAGGACAGACGGATTCTGACTACGATCTTACGAGATTGTTTATAAAGTTTGTAAACACCGACGATATGATTTACAATTATTTGGAATCGGCGGGGTATCCTCGCGGTGTGAATGCCGTACGCGAGATGAACGCGGAAGAAAAAACTTTGATCACTCCTTATGCGGTTTCGCTGTTGGAAGCGCAACAAAATTCCGATATTTTGCACGACGTTTCCACTAATCCGCTTTGGGTGCGGAATGCTTCCGGTACGTTGCGGTTCAGAACAAACAGAAACGGTTGGTGTTTCAGAATGAATACCACATATCAGCAACCCGTACGCAATATGTATAACGACGGTAACGGACTTATCACGGCTTACTCTTTCTTTAACGGAATGTATTCCACGATGAAAAACGATTGGAGTCGTTTAAAATAAACCGCAAGGGGAAAGAAATGATTAAAAATTCAAAGAAAAAAACAGCGAAGTCGGCATTGATTTTTTATTCGTGCTGGTTGGCGATTCCGTGTTTACAATTCTTGATTTTTTGGGTGGGCGTAAATTTCAATTCGATTTTGCTTGCATTTAAAGATTACAACAAATTCACAGGCGAATATACTTGGGTGGCGTTTAAAAATTTTTCCGTCGTTTGGCAAAACCTTGTAAGCGCGGGCGGCATTTTGGGCATTGCTTTGAAAAATTCGGTGATCGTGTATCTTGTGGCAACGTTGATCGAAACGCCGTTGACGATATTTTTCGCGTATTACATATTCAAAAAAATGCCTCTTTCGAAAATTTTCAGAATTTTGCTGTTTATTCCAAGTATTATTTCGGCGGTAGTGCTGGTAACGATTTTTATGAAGCTTGCCGATTCGGGAGTGGCGGAATTGCTTCGAAAACTCACAGGCGACGAAAATGCCGTAGGATTATTTACTAAACCAAACACTGTTTTTCCCACGGTTTTATTTTATCACGTGTGGATCAGTTTCGGCAGTATTTTACTTGTATATTCAAGCACGATGTCGGGTATATCGAACGAGGTGATCGAAGCGGCGCAAATCGACGGGGCGAACAGTATGCAAGAACTGTTTTTTGTGGTGATTCCGCAAATTTTCCCCACGCTTTCTACCTATCTTGTTATCGGAATTGTGGCGATTTTTACAGATCAGGCGAATCTTTATACCTTTTTCCGCGACGGTGCAGCTCCGGAGAATTATACGATTGGTTATTATCTTTTCATTAAAGTAATGGGCTCGGAATCATCGGTGGCGGATTATCCCGAAGCGGCGGCGATGGGCTTACTGTTCACGGCGGTGGCGATACCCGTTACCTTCGGCGTAAAAGCGTTGCTTGAAAAGCTCGATCCGAATAATTGAGGGGGGGGCGGAAGATGAATCATAAGAAAAAAACAAAAATCACCGTATATACGGTGCTGGTAGGTTTGATTCTTTTTGTGATGTGTCTGAGTATTCTCTATATGTTTTTATGGGGGATTGGCACTTCATTAAAAGAACGGCGCGATTACAGAAACAATGTGCTCGGTCTACCCGAGAAATATATGTTTGAAAACTATAAGCAGGTTTTCAAAGAATTTACAGTATCGAGAACGATTAACGGTAAAAGAGTAAGCTATAACTTTTTTCAGATGTTTTTCAATACGCTTTTGTATGCGGGCGGGTCGGCGGCTTGTCAGGTGCTTACGTGCTGTATCGTGGCGTATCTCACGGCGAAATATTCGTTTAAATTCAGTAAATTTCTGCACGGGTTGGTGGTCGCGCTTCTCGTAATTCCCATTGTAGGCGCAACGCCTTCTTCGATGCAGCTTATGGAGAAGCTCGGTCTGATGGACACCGTATACGGACTCTGGATCAGAAATATCACGTTTACGGGAACGAGCTACCTGATTTTTTATGCAGGCTTCAAAATGTTACCGTGGGCGTATGCCGAAGCGGGGTTTATGGATGGGGCTTCGCATATGACGGTAATGTTCCGCATTATGTTGCCGATGATGCTGAATACCGTTGGCGTAATGTTTTTGATTACGTTTGTCAGCCTTTGGAACGATTATCAAACGCCGATGATCTATTGGAAAGATTATCCTACGATTTCGGTGGGCTTGTTCGGGTTCATGCTCGATCCCACACACAGTTCCGTGCCGCTCAAAATCGCATGCTGTATGGTAACGGTGTTTCCAATTTTGTTGCTCTTCATTGTGATGCAGAAAAAAATGATGGGTAATCTTACGATCGGCGGCTTGAAAGGATAGATAAGGAGGAAAATTATGCGAAAAAAATCAAAAAACACACTACTTGCGGCGGCGGGCGCGGTAATGCTCGGAAGCGTTGCAATTTCGGTGGGCACATTCCGCGAATCGGCGGAAGCGTACGAATATACCACGAGGCTATTCGACGGGCACGGCGTAACGATAAAAACGGAGCAGTCGTTTGGCAACGGCACGGGAATCCTGCTTTCCGCTTCGAACTCGGGCGCGTATGCGGCGTATAAAGACGAGCTCAGCGGCGAACTTACCCTGTGCTTCGAATTGCCGGAGGACGATTTCGGCGATACGGTATCGTTTGCGTTTACCGATAAAATCAACGGCGAAACTTTTGCCGTGAAACTTGTAACGGGCGCGAAAGGCGACAGCTATTTTGTGTCGGCAAACGGAAAGAATGCGGGCATTTATTACTCGTCCGCGGGCGAGGCGGGCGGTTATACCGCTTCGATGAACGGCGACGGCTATTACACGAAAATCGCGAGAAGCGCAAAAAACACGTTTTTGTTCAATCCAAACACGATGTGCCTGTATATTAACGATAAACTCATCTGGAATCTGCTTTCGAGTGATAACGACGGCGGTACGCTCGGCAAAACGTACGGCGGCTTTTCCGTATACGCTTTTGACATCGGCTTCGAAGACGTAAAAGACGATTCCGCGCGACTTCTGATTGATTCGATTTGCGGACAAAGCACGAACGATAAATATCTAATGATCGATGACGGCTCTCCCGCGATTTATGCCGATGTAAAATTAAATGCGGTGAAAGGGGAAAAATATGTGATTCCTGAGCCGAAAGCGTACGACGTAAGTGACGGCGCGTTGAGCTCCGAAAACGTTCGTGCGAGCGTTTCAGATACAAGCGGAAATGTTCTTTTAAACGCGGCTTGGGAAAAAGGACTGTCGTTCGTGCCTGCGAAAGGCGGCGAGAAATATAAAATCGTTTACGAAATTGCCGATAACAGCGGTAACGTGGGGCAAGTTTCGTTTTCGGTAAAATCTTTCAGTGAAGCCCCGGCGGGAAACTTCGGTTTTTCCGGAAAATTTGTAGGCGGACCGGTAGGCGTAAATGGTGCGGTAGAATTGCCGTCTGCCACGCTGACAAGCGATTTGCTGATAGAAAACACGGTGCTCGTGCCAGAAGCGGTAATTTATAAATGCGTCGGCGACGTCCGCACGGAAATACGGCGCGCCGCGGCGGGCGAAATTTCTTCGGTTCAATTTGCAGAGAGCGGAATTTACGAAATCGTATACGAAAAAGAGTACTACGGCGCGAAATTCAAGGAAGTTGCGGGCAAAGTGATGGTGCGGGAAGATCAAGCGGGATTTTCTTACGTGCGGTTCAACGAAAATTATTCTACGGGCGAAACGGTGGCGATTCCCGATTGCAAAATTGTTTTCGGAGGAAAAACCGCCGACGCGAAAGCGACGGTTCGCTATCCCGACGGATCGGTGTATACGGCAAAAGAAATTACGCCGCGGCAGACGGGTATATATTCCGTGGCTTACGAAGCGGAAATCGGCGGGAAAACTTACTCGAAAATATATACGTTTTCGGTAACTCGCGGCGAAAACGACGTGTTTAAAAAAGGCGTGATCGAATCGAAAATCGGCGCATACCCTTATGATACGAAAGTGAAAGGGCTGAACGTGCGCCTGAAAGCGAAAACGCCTGCCGTGTATTCGGAGGAGATTGATTTTTCGGCGTGGAATGGTAACGATACTCTGATTGAATTACTTGCCATATCTCCCGAGCAGAATTCCGTCGTTTACAATAAAATAAAAATTACTCTGCGCGACAGCGAGGATTACTCGAACTATTTCACGATTCTTGCGGACGGAAAAACGAACACTTCTTCTTCGCAACTTACGCTGAAAACAAATGGGTACGATTATTGCGCGATTACGGGCGCAGGGGTTGCGAAATACGGCATAGAAGTTCCGCATAGTTTCACGAGTGCGGAAATCGCGGGACGCAACGCTTCGGATAATACGATTTCTATCCGTTACGATTACGAAAAAGGCGTGTTATATGCAAGACAAGCGGACGGCTCGTACGCCGTGTTTGCCGATTTTAACAACGAGGAATTTACGAAAGTTGCGGGAACATTCGGAGGGTTTACGAACGGAAAAGCGATGCTGGAAGTTTCGTTTGAATATCGCGATCGGGCAACGTTCGGTTGGTGGGAACAGGCGTACCTTTACTGCGGAGCCGACGTTATGATTTTAAAGATGGCCGGATACGATTTTACGAGCGGAGCTATTGCGGATATTACCGCACCCGAAATAGAAGTAGACGCACCTAAGATGTTGCCGAATGCGGTAGCCGGTAAGCCGTATGCGATTTTCGACTCGAAAGCGTTCGATAAAATCGACGGAAACATTGCGCCGCAAGTACGGGTTGTGTACAATTTCGGTACGGCACAATACGTAGATGTGAAGATCGTCGACGGAAAATTCCTGCCGACGTATACGGGAGAATATTCGATTGTTTATACCGCGACTGATCGAGCCGGAAACGTTGCCGAGGTGGTGAAGAAGATAACGGTTTTGGCGCATAATCCCGAAGATTTAAGAGTATTTGCGGCGGACGACGGAAAAAACGAATACATTCAAGGCGAAACGGTTGCGCTCAGAAAAGCGGAAGCTCAAGGCGGCGCAGGCGGAACGTACGAAATCACGGCGACGGTTTTTGACGAAAACAAGCAGACGATCGATGTTGCAGAGAATACTTTTCAAGCTTTGACGCCGGGCGTTTACACAGTGGAATACCGCGTGAAAGATTACGTGGGAAATTCGGCTTCGTTTGCCTATACCGTTACGGTGAAAGAGCAGGCGTTGCCGCAGTTGCAAACTGAAAAATTGATTATTCAACCGATTTTTACGGCCGGACAGTCGTACAAACTGCCGAAGCTCAAGGCAACCGATTATGCTGGTGACGAACCGAACGACGTTGCGGCGGAAATTTACGTACGCTATCCTAACGGCGAGTTTGAGAAAGTGGCGGATGCAGACGCTTTTGTGGCGGATGAAAACCGCGTGAAGCATGGCGATACATTGGAATTCGAATACCGCTTTGTGGGGCGCAAAGCCGCTTCTGCGTATCGTGCGCAAGCACATGTAGCTAAACTCGATACGAAAAGCGGGAGTATCGACTTTAAAAATTATTTTGTATATACGGGAACGACGGGCGAACTGAAAGAAAGTTGCGTGTCGTTCACAACGGCGGGACGCGGCTCGGCATTATTCGGGAAAAACTTGCTTGCCGATGGTTTGAATTTTTCGTTTAACACCGTCGACGACAACTTAAACGCGTTGCAAATCAAGCTTTCCGATTCCGTAGATCCGCGCATATCGCTGCTGCTCTCGGTGAAGAGGACTTCGAATAATTATTTTACGTTTTCCGTGAACGGCGGCACGGCTTCGAACATTGCCGCGGCTACAGCAAACCGTTTGCTTGATTTCAGTTACAACGATAACGGTAAAAAGGCGTTTGTTACTACGAATATTTCGGCGTCTTCAGGCAACAGCGTTACGGCAGACGTGAAAAACATGCTTTCCGGCGGCATGTTCAACGGTTTTACAAGCGGATACGTGACGGCGGAAATTGAATTTGAATCGAAGGGGAGCGAAGAAACCTCGGTAGTGCTGTATTCTATTTCCGGACAGTCGCTCGGCGGTGTGAAAGACAAAACGACGGGAGAAATTTCGGGAACGACGAGAGATTACATAGGCCCGAAAATTCATGTAAACGGAGAATATATGGGTACGATTCGCGAGGGCGAAAAATTTATCGTTCCGTCGGCGATTGCTGGTGATGTGGCAGGGTACGTATCGCAAGTCACCGTGTCTGTATCGGCGGCGGGCGGCGGATACGTTACCGCGGACGACGGCACGATTCTGAAAAATGCGCCCGCAGATAAAGTCTACGTAATATCTCCCAAAACTGCGGGGAGATACGGCGTGTGCTATGATTGCTACGATTCGAATAACAACGCCGCAACGTTTACCACGCGTCCGCTGTACGTAAACAGTCGTGGCTCGGAGGGCGAAATCGTGTGTTCGTATTCAGGCGAAATGCCTCGAGCGGGAAAGATAGGCGAAAACATAGCCTTACCGAGCGGGATATCCGAAAGCCCGGTGAGCGTTTCCGTGGCGGTGTTCGATCCTTACGGAATGATTCTTGTCGTAAGCAAAAACGGAGCATTTGTTCCAAAACAGCAAGGAAAACACATTGCGAGATACGTGTTTTACGATTTGTCAGGCAGATTTGCCGTGGAAGAATTCGAAATCGCCGTAGAATAGGAGAATGAAAATGAAGAGAAAAAAATTATTTGCGCGTGGCTTAATCATCGTAACGGCGGTTTGTATGGCGTTGGCTTCCGTTGCTTGTAAAAAAGACGTTCCTCACGAGGAAAAGCCTCAGAACACCGTAACGAAAGGATCTGCGTGGTTTACCGAAAACGGCAGAAGCGATTACAAAATCGTGGAGAGTTCGGAAGCTAGCGAAGAAATTAAGTTTGCGAAAGAAGAATTGATTTATTTTGTGGAACAGATTGCCGATTGCAAGCTGGAAACGGTGAGTGACCGCTTTGCCGCATACGACGAAAAAGCCACATATATATCTCTTGGAAGAAACGAACTGTTCGAGAAAACGGACATCGATTTAAGCGCGGCAAATGTAGGAAATTCGGGTTACGTGATTCAATCCGTGGGGAATACAGTGTTTATCACCGGCGACGGAGCGTATGATTACGGAACGATTTTCGGCGTGTACGAATTTTTGAAATACACGTTCGGAATGGAAATTTACGCAACGGACTGCATTACGTACAATGCAGAGAAAAATGTTAAAATGCCCGTGTTTGACGTAAAAGAACGTCCCGATACAGATCGTTTTTATTTCGAAGGCGCGCGCACTGATTATATCGGCGCAACGAGACTGGGAATGATTAATGTTACGTCATTTTGTGCCTCTATGGCGCAAGGACATTCGCTTACGGGTATTTTGAAAATGAGTTCCGACTATGTGGGGAAAGACTGGCTCACTGCGCAGGATCAGCTTTGTTTTTCCGCAAGCGAAATGTATCCTGTTTTTGCAAAAAATTTAATTCGCATTATCGATGAGAATCCCGACGCTTCGCGATTTTTTCTCGGAAATTCCGATGCTGTTACCCAATGCACCTGCAATCGTTGTATTGCCATGAAAGAAGAATATCACACGAATTCGGCAGGGCTGATGATGATCTTTTTCAACCACGTGCTTGATACCGTGTGTGCATATACCGACGCGCACTATCCCGATCGCGGAATCGAATTTTCTACGTATGCCTACGAAGGGGTATTCGAGCCGCCCGTAAAATCGGATGGTAACGGCGGTTACATACCTGATTCCGAGGCGGTAATTCCGCATAAACGCCTGAAAATTATGTTTACGCCGCTGCTTATCAACAATATGTATACGCTTGACGAAGTGCCTAATAAAGCCAACTTCGAATCACTGATTGGCTGGGCTTCCGTGGCTTCGGAAATCGAAATGTACGGTTACAACTACTACACCAGATCCACCACCGTTACCTCGGGTACGTTTAATACGTTTTCCGATACGATCCGTCGACTGAAAGACGCGGGATGTACTTATTACTACGAAGAAGGCCCAACCAGAGGCGAAAATTTCGTGCAGCTGAAGCTGTATGTGCAAAGCAAATTGTGCAAAGATACAACGCTTTCTTACGATGAGACGGCATACGATTTCATCGAGCATTATTACGGTCCTGCCGCAGGAGCGATGAAAAAATTTTATCAATTGTTCAAGAATTACTACGCGAGTAACCGTGAAAATATGCCCGGCGTTTGCCAGACTCCTATTTCTTCGATTTATTCTGTGAAATTTTTGCAGGAGAATTTTCTGAATACGCAAATCTCACTTTTGGAAGAGGCGAATTGCGCTATAGAAGATTTGAAAACGGAGGACAGGCAAGCCTATGAAACCTATTTGTGGCGGATTCGAGAAGAAGAATTCCCCGCAAGAGTAAATCGTTTGCAGGTGTATTCTTCCTCGATGTCAGCTACGAAAATTAAAGAAGAGGTGGAAAAAATCCGGAATTGGCCGAATTCTTTGCCGAACGGCAGCAAGTATGAAGCTCCCGGCTCGCAGCTCGGCGTGGTAGTGAAATACGATACGTATTTTACAAACTTATTGAAATAAGAGGGAAAACGCGATGAAAAAACGAAAAAAATTATTTGTTGTTCTGGTTGCCGTTGCGTTGCTTGTCTGTTCGTTGATTTGCGTTACGGCGTGCAAAAATCACACCGACGACTCTTCAAACGTACCGCAAACGCCGCTCGGGATATCTGCTTCATTTCTTGAATTAAACGAAGGAGAAACGGCGCAACTGAGCATATCGGGTGCACGCGGCGGAGAAACCCTTACGTACGCTTCGGAAGATTCCGCAATAGCGAGCGTAACGCAAGACGGCACAGTAACGGCAATTTCGTACGGGCAAACGGTAATTGAAGTGCGCGTAGACGAATCGACGTTCCGTTGTACCGTACAGGTGAACGCGCGGCTGACGGGCGTTCTGGCGGCGTTTATCCGTTCCGACGTGTCGGAAGATGGCAAAATACAATTACTACCGGGTGATGAATACGAATTGCGCGTAGAGGTGCAAAAGGGCGCAGAAACGCTGAAAAACGGCTCGTTTTCGGTGGAATGGAAAACGGAAGGCAACGGTTTTACGCTCACGCCGGACGAAACCGACAAAAGCAAAGCCACGCTGAAAGCCCTTGAATTTGGTGAAGCGCAGATCAACGCTGCCGTTACCTATCTTGGCGAAAGCGTTGTTTCCGATGAATTTTCGGCGGTTTGCCGCGAAATTTATCTTCTGAGCAACGGCTATGAAAACAATGTGATCAGGCTTGTGGGCGAAAAAACCGTAGCGGGAAACGCAGCGGAAAAATACCACGCAGTGAAGCCGAATCTCATTTATAAAACTGTGGTTTCTAAAACCGCGGGTGTGATAGATTCTTCCGAAATGGAATGGACGATTGCCGACGAAAGCGTAGCAGAAATCGGCGAAAACGGCACGATTCACGGTTTGAAAGAGGGCGAAACCGAAGTAGTAGGCAAAAGCGATACTTACGGCGAAATCTCGATGAAAATCGAGGTGTGGACCGCGATTTCTTCTCCTGAAGATCTCGATGCGCTCGCACTTGTCACCTATTACAACGACGAGGAAACGGCGCGCAAGATTTTAAGCCGCAGATACCTTCTTACGAACGACATCGATTATTCTTCGCACGTGCGCAATTTTATGCTTCCGATCGCTTCGCCCGCAGGCGAAAAGTATCATTGGTACAAAACGACAGAGGGAGTAACCGATTGCTACAATCTCGCGAACGGATCTTTGACGTGGGCGATGCACGCTACGCTTCGCACAAACACCCATTGCGGCACGGCGGTTTCGCATTATAGCCTTACCTGGAAAGCCTTACTCGGCCTTACCGACGCCACACGGACGATCGACGATAAAACAGTTCATTATCTGCAAGACGGAGAAGGAAACGAATTCAAAGGAATCAATCCGCAGCTTGTTCCTTTTACAGGCGAGCTGAACGGTAACGGTTATTCCGTGAAAAACGCGTGGTTGATGGCGGATAATTTTGTGCAAAAAGTGCCGAATAACGACGGTGAGCCAAATACAATCTGCGCCGGCGTGTGCTTTATGGGCATCAATTACGGAACGGTGACGAATATCGCTTTCGAAGCGATCAATATTCCCAACAGAAACGTTACTTACGAGCTTTCCGCCGCCAACGGCTTAGAAACCGTGATGAAATACAAGCAGTATTGGCATAACGATTCTTCTTCCTGCACGTTGAACGGGCAGTATTGCGGACTGACAAGCGGATCGTATATCTTAACGAACGACGGCAGCTATACGCAGGTAGGCTGGAAGTGGAACGGCAAAGAACCGCTCAGTTTTGCAAACGCGCTTTTCATTTCGAATTTCGGCTCTTTGAACAACGTGTATTTCGATTACGTAAGCTGCGGTGTTTCCACGGTGTGGAGCGGGCGTTCCCGCGCGGACGGACTGGTGTACGTAAACGCTGCGGATATTTCCGATTGCCTTGTGGTGCGGCATGATCCCGCTGCAGAGCAACTCGGCGAAAGTTTTACGCTTGCCGCGGATAAATACGCTACGGGCTTTCTTGCGGTATACGATTGCACTACGTATTATATAGCAAGCGGCGCGCCCTCGATACAAAACGTAGGCGTGTACAACGAAACGGCGGCAACAAATAAGTATTCTATGCCCACGCATTACGAAAACTCTGCGGCCGGCAAGGGGATTTCCGAGCTTTCCGCTTTGCCAGAGCTTGAAAACAATCGCTTTGTGGCATTAAAGCGTATTACGGGCAAAAAATTCGATCCGATTCTTACCGACGTGAACGATATTAACTGGAAAGACCTTTTCGGCTTCGATTTTTAAGCGGTGGCGGCTTTCCGGTGCGCAAACCGGCGGGCACAAACCAAAACGTTAAAAATTTATTTCGCAAGGAATAAACATAAAAATCATAAGGAGGTAAAATTATGGAGAAGAAGAAATGGACTCCTCCAAAGATGTCTTTGGTGATGGTGACGGAAAAAGACGTGATCTCTACGTCGCCCGCAACCGTCGTCGATATCGATTGGAAGGGGTTATTCGGTACGGAATTTCAAGATCAGGTGTAAGCAGGGAAAAACAAAAATCGAAAGGAGTAAAAACAATGAAGAAAAGAACATTCAACATTTTATTGATCGGCGCGTGCGCGGCTTGCATCGGCACGGCAGCCGTCGGCTTCGGGTCTTGCAAAGACTCGGCATCATCCGCAAAAAC
>ENA-UOOA01004382-UOOA01004382.1-human-gut-metagenome-genome-assembly--contig:-P61old-NODE-4382-length-16131-cov-4.684436_pt1 | contig 16131 bp, 13 predicted proteins | sample MGYA00242467_ERZ724014 | MGnify/ENA metagenome assembly ERZ724014
TAACAATAGTGGCTCCTGCAAAAATTGCCGTATGCTTCTTTTTACCCTGATCATAATATTCTTTAGCTATTGTCAGCAATACCAAACCCATAAAGAATAACATAAGCGGATTTGAAACATTATAAGGCATTACTCCGCAAAAACCTGTAACCGCAAAAAATAATACTAAAAATGCAAATATTCTCTTCAACAAACGCATAAATATATCCCCTTGTTCTATCCTGAATTTATTATTTTTAGCATTATAACACAAATTTCATGAAAAAGCAAATATTATAAAGATTGACTTTTCATCAATAACATTATGTTTTATTCTGCGGGGAAGAAAAATTCCACATTGTATGTTATATTACACTTATTATACATACAATGCGATGCATAATAGAAAAACTCCAGCTTGCTGTACTTGCCTTCTTCTAAAGTACCTGTCATTGTGATACCGTTGCTCACATCGCGCCTCTCTATCAGTTCCCATTCCCCCGTATGCACGTTATATCCCTGTACCTGTCCGTAATCATTACCGCTATGACCTGCCACTTCGGGGACATTAAACTCATACTTTGAAATAGTCGCGCCCTCGATACCTTCCTCGACAATTCGACTTTCTTCGTCCACAAGCTCCATACCGCCGCCGTTTGACTCATCTGCAATAAAGAAAACTACTCCCGTAGGCGCAGACCGAAGCCCAGCCGTATCTACCGCATAGCATTTTAATATATTCTTGCCAAGCGGATACAAACCGTCCTCTCTATAGCCTTCCCATTCGTAATGCACCGCATCACCGTCAGGATCGCTCGCGCTTGCCTGTACTGTTACAGGCGTTCTCGGAATTACACTTATTGTATTAGGCGTTCTTGTTATTGTAGGTGCATTTGGCGCGCTGTTATTTATTGTAACCGACACAGTGTACCAATCAGAATATTTACCGTACACATCTTTTGAACGTACCTTCACATATGTCGTTCCGACAGGATAATAATTATCAGACGGCTTATTCTGATATTCATAGCCTGTTATACTATCACCATCGGGGTCAACACTTGACGGCGATAATGTGGTATAATATTTACCGGATTTATAGTTTCTTGTCTTGCTCACCGTTACTCCGCTTATATACGGTGCTGTGTTATATACCTCAATCGGAATATCATATCTGAATACTTTTTCCGTTTCGTCCTCTACATAGGCAACAAGCGTATATGTACCGAGAATATTAACTTCCGCTCTGATATATCCGCCCGAAAAATCAAAAGTTCCGTAATCGTTCATATCAACAGGCGTTCCGTCCTTTTCGAGCTTCCACTCAATATTCTGATTACCCCATTTTGATACTGTGTACCTTGCGCTGTAAGAGCTGTCTATGTGCATACGCTGTGCAAGCGTGGTCGTAAGGTTCGGTTTTGGATATACGCGTATCGTCGTTTCAAAATCTCGGTTTTGACCGCCCGCATCCGTAACTCTCGCTATGAGTTTATATGTGCCGTAGCTGGCAAAACTTATCTGTCCACCTGTTTTTGACAGTGAACCCGAACAGTAATTTGTATATAGCTGTTCGCTGCCGTTATTCTTCTTTACATACCAAGTAACACCATTTGATGTATTCGCTATCGACGCTGTAACCGTTACAGGCGTGTCCGTATGCGTCATTTCAGGAACGACAATATCACTTGTCGGCAGCTTATATATTGTTATGCTTTCGCTTGCGGAAATCTTTGTCCCCGCGCTGTCCGTAAGCTCGGCATACAGGATATATGTGCCTGTGCTGTTAAAGGTTATCTGTCCGCCGTTATCGGTAAGAGCACCGTCGGCATAATCAAGATAATTCTTTCTGCTGCCACCATCCTTTGAAATATACCATTTTATATTCTTCCATTCATCATTACTGATACTGGTTATAACCTTATTACCTATCCCAATATAGCCTGTTTCCGGCATAGTGAGAGTTATACCTGTATGTTCAAATATCGTTACAAGACAAGAATATTCCGTTTCCTTGCCGCTGCTGTCAGTAAGAAGCGCATACACCGTGTATTCTCCGCTTTGCAGGAAATATATATTGCCGCCGTAGTTACTGAGCGTTCCCGTTACATAACTCTGGTACGGCTTTTTCTCACCGTCTTTTGAGATATACCACGATATACTGCTGCCCTCCATATTGGCAAGCTCTGTGCTGATACGCACCGCTTCGGAAACATACGCCGTTTTCTTATCGGACGTAAGCGTTACTTCGGGATTTTCCGTAATGGTAATCACAGCCGTTTTCGTATATGTCTTCCCCAAATCGTCCGATACAACCGCCTCAAGCTCATATGTGCCTGTTTCCTTGAACGACAGCTCGCCGCCGGCATTGGTTAGCGAACCGCTTGCATAGGTTAGATAATTCTGTTTCTCTCCGCTGTCCTTTGAGATATGCCAAGACACATTACCGTCAGTGTTTGCTATGACGGTAATTGCTTCGCCTATATACGCGCTATTTTTGCTTACCTCTATACCAAGCGAAGACATAGCATATACGGTAATCGTTTGAGAATATACAAAGTCCTTGCCCTTTTCATCTGTAATCGTTGCCGTTACGGTATAATCACCGTCATCGGCAAACTGTATTCTTCCGCCGTCGTCCGTAAGAGTACCGGTTGACAGCGTATTATACGGCTTACCGTTGATCGTCCAGACAATGTTATCACCTGCGCTGACCTCGATATTTATGTACTTATTAGCGTATATATATAGCGGAATTGTGAATTTAGGCGTTAAATCCGGATAAATTACAATCGACTCGGACGCAAATTCATAATTTCGTCCATACTCGTCTGTAACCTCCGCTTTTACAGTATATGTACCGTCAATCGGGAATTTGACGCTGCCGCCGCTGTTTGCAAGCGTTCCCTCCGCGTATGTCTGATACGCTTTATCGTTTATATACCACTGCACATTGAGATTTGACATATTTTCATTTTCCGAAGATATTGTAACCGTTTCATTTACATACGCATATTCAGACGTTGAAATATTCATATTCGGCGGCGCAAGTAGCTTTATCTTTCTTGTGCAGCTATATGTATCGCCTGAAATATCTGTCAGGTACATAACAACCGTATATACCCCCGCGCTCTTAAACCTTACCCTGCCGCCACTGTCTGACAAGCTGCCGGAAACATATTCATCGTAGTCTTTAGGCTGTTCGTTCCCTTTGGCAATCGTCCATTTTATATCCTTACCGTCTGTCTGAGCCGTTATATCTATGTCAGTATCGGTATATCCGTACTCGTCCATTATAAAGTCAAATTCGGGTATGGTATTGATTATTATATCCTCCGAATATTCAAATACACGTCCCGTTTCGTCTGTAATATGGGCTGTCAGTGTATAACTTCCAGTGTTCGGAAATATTATATTTCCTCCGTCATTCGTCATAATACCCTGAACATACGCAGAATAATCTCTCGCATTCTGTCCGTCCTTTGAAATGAGCCATCTAATCTCCAGCCCATTCATTTCCTCAACGGACGGAATAACCGTTATATTCTTATCCTTATATCCGTAATGCGGCAGCGGGAACTCCGAACCGCTGTCTAAGCCGAATTTGACAACCGGCACAGGATACACCTCTATATTCCTGCTTTCTCTGAATACGCGCCCTGTTTCGTCTGTCATTTCCACTATAACCGTATGACTTCCCTTGCCGAGCTTCAAGCTGCCGCCTGATATGCTCAGGTCCGTATTAACCTTTCCGTCAACCGACCATATAACATCATCATTCGCCTCATAGAAATCAGCCACGACTTCTATATTTTCATCGGTATGCGAATACTCAGGCATTGTGAACATCAGACGTGTAACAGGATAAATATTTATCTCTGTACTTCCGTTAAATACGCGCCCTGTTTCGTCTGTTACAGAATACGAAAGCGTGTATCTGCCCTTTTCGGAAAATGTAAGCTGACCGCCGTTATTTGTAAGACTTCTGATCTGTTCGGCGTTTCCGCCGTCCTTTGCCAGCGACCATACAACATTCAGACCGTCTATATCCTTAAAATCAGCGATAACGCTTACGCTCTCATCTGTATGCGCCGTACTCGGCATTACAACTTTCATTTTAGGAACAGGATAAACTTTTACACTATCAAATACATATTCAAATATACGACCTTTAACATCTACAGCTATTGCCTTAACCGTATATTCGCCCTTATCCTTAAAACAAAGTTTGCCGCCGCTATTATTCAGACTACCGACTGCAAAAGCTGAATATTCCTGATATTCTCCGCCGTCCTTTGATATATTCCATACAACGCTTATACCGTCAAGCTCTGAACCTGACGCTTTTAACTCCGCATCTGTATCTGTATGAGCATATGATGGAACCAAACAGCTTATCTGCGGAACGGGATAAATGTCCGTTTCCGCGCTGTAGCTGTATTTCCTGCCCGTTTCATCTGTAATCTGCGCCGTTAAGGTGTAGTGTCCCTTTGACTTGAAGCGGATTGTACCGCCGTTATTATTGAGCGAGCCTGTAACATACTCCGCATACGGCTTGCCGTTTATCTGCCATTCAATATTAAGGCTTCCGAGATTTGAAGTTTCGGGCTTGATTTCTATATCCGTATCAGTGTACGCATATGAGGGCAATCCGTTATTGCCATACTCCACGCTCGGAATGTTATATACCTTTATCTGTTTTGAGGTTTCATAACCGCGTCCCACAGCATCCTTGAACCGCCCTGTAATTGTGTAATCGCCGGCATCCTTAAACCGTATGCTGCCGCCGTTGTCGGTTAATTTACCCTCTACATATTCCGTATAGTCCTTTTCGCCCGCGTCCTTTGTTATCGTCCACGCTACCTCTGCCGTATCTATGTTAGTAAAGGCTGATGATATATCAATCGCCGTATCTATATGAGCCACACTCGGCAAAGTAAGCTGCAGCTGCGCTACAGGCATTACAGTAATACTTTGTGAATACTCGAATATTCTTCCTCTTATATCCTCAGCACATAGTATGACGATATATTCGCCCTTTTCCGTAAAGGAAATATCGCCGCCCGACTCGCTCAGAACCGCGTCGGTATATACTCTGTACGGCTGACGTTCGCCGCCGTCCTTTGAAATATACCATTGAACATTATATCCGCTTAAATCCGCCGTATGCACAATGGGTATTATAAGGTCGGTATGGGCTGTCTTTACAGTTTCAAACGATACTGTAGGCACAGGATATACCGTTATTTTTCTCGCATAGTTGTATGTCCTGCCGATTTCGTTCGTAATCTCCGCCTTTACCGCGTATTCGCCCTGTTCTTTGAATTGGATACTGCCGCCGTTATCAGTAAGCTCGCCGTCGGCATATATACCATATTCCTTATACCCTGTTGAGTTCCTGCATATATACCATTTAACGCTCAATCCGTCAATGTCCTGAAAATCAGCGTCAATGCTTATTTCTTTATCGGTATGCGTTGTTTGGGGCATATTAAAGTCAAGCGCGGGAACAGCATACACTGTTATTTTTGTTTCCGATACAAACTCTCTGCCTGTTTCATCTGTGCCTACAGCACATATCGTATATGTCCCTGCCTGTCCAAAACGGATTATGCCGCCATTATCCGAAAGCACACCGTCTGTATATTCTAAATACGGCTTTCTATCTCCGTCTTTTTCTATGTACCATGAAAGCTCCAGCTCTGACAGCGCTGTTACTGATATATTATCACCTGCCATAGCGGTTTGCACTGTGGTAAGCGTAACGCCCGAAGCCGGATAAACCTTAATGGTCTTGCTGTCGGTAAACTCACGCCCAGCCGCGTCCGTTACCGTATATGTAATCGTATATATTCCGCTTTTTTTCAGTTTAACAGTGTTATTATCGCCGTTCAATTCACCGTCTATGTATTCGGATAAATCCTCTACAGCTTCACCGTCAAACGCTATGATCCACTTTTGTGAACAATCCGAAATCGGCTTATCCGCAGACGAAGTTATCTGTATTTCAGTGTCAGTATGAGTTGTTTCTACAGCTTGTACGCTCACATTCATTACATCATACACCGCTATATCCTTTGCGTATTCGTATTTTCTGCCTCTTGAATTTTCAGCAACGGCGCACAGCTTGAATTGACCGCTACACTTAAACTTACAGTTTCCACCCTCTGCAGATAATGTCCTGTCAATATATTCATCTATCGGAACATCTTTATAGTCCTGAATTTCCGCGTCATACTTCCTTAAAATCCATTCGAGAGATTTCACATAGCTGTTTTTAGTTACAATTTCAAGCTGTGTATCAGTATGTGCCGTATCGGGAAGCGAGAAATCAACAACCGCTTTTCTGCTTGACGAGCCGCCTGATGAGCTGCCCGTCCTTTTCGGCGTCGGGCTTGGTAATGCGCTTTCTGTCGGCGCGGGCGTTTCCTCGCCCGTTATGTATATATTCCACGCTTCGCAGAATATCTTAAACACCTCGCCGCGCGTAATCCTGCCGTATGGTCTTATGGTATTATCGGGATAGCCTGAGATTATGCCGTACTTTGCGGCGACCTTTATATATCCCTTATCTCTGTCTGAAATGTCAAAGTCATCGTTATACGCCGTTTCGCCCTCTGTTTCGTCTGCCTGTTCGGACAGCTTCAGCCAGCGCAATACATAGCGTATCATCTCTATTCGCGTCAGCTTCTCATCGGGCTTAAAGGACGAGCCGTATTCCTCGGATATAATAATGTCCTTATCCACAAGATGTTCAATATCCTTCCTCGCCCAATGACCGAGTATATCGTCAAATGTCTGTTTAGACAAGTCCACATATTCGTCGCTGTCATAGGTTCTGGAAATCATCGCTGCTATCTCGGCTCTTGTAATATTATCATCGGGCAGTATCTTGCCCTCCGGCGTACCGAACAAAATACCGCGATTAGTAAGTATTTTTACATACTCCGCCGCCCAGTGTTCGTCTGTAATATCGTTGTACGTAATCGCCGCCAGCGCTTCAAAGGCAGACGATAACATCATAACAATCATTAAAATTGATATTATTCGTTTCATTGTACCACTCCAATCTCGTTATATTCCGCTGTCCATATCCTGAATCTCGTCATACATACCACCGATTTGTCCGGGCTTCATAGATTTGGACGTGTATTTGTTAATCAGCGTAAAGAATAGGTCGGTAAGAAATGCGTCGTTTGATACTTCGAGTACCTCTATACCGCACTGTGCAAGATACCGCCGCGCCTTATATTCCTCGTCCTCCAGATACCGTTTGGCGTCCTCAAAGGTATAGCTTCTGTCAAAGCTTTTCGGCGTAAAATCAAAAGCGATGAAAAATCTCTTTTTCACCGCCACGTTATATGAAAGCTGCTGAACAAAATTCATTTCGTCAGCCATCATATTCCTGCACTCCTCATTCGTTTCCGTATTCATAAACTCCCCAAGCCGTTCCAGATATGCGGTTATATCTGCCTTTTGCGTCAGTACGCGTATCTGCATATTATCAGGCGCAATTTTCAGATAGCTTGCGTAATAGTAGATGATGTTCTGCTGTTCTATTTCCGATTTTAAATAAAAATTGACAGGCAGAACCTCCAGCACCTTTACATAGCGTCCGTCCTTCATTACCACTATTCCGTCGCGGAACTCCTTTATGGGCAGCCATCTTTGTGTGCTGTTTTCGTAGTAATCATCGTTTTGCGTCTGCTTCTTTGGAAATATGTTCAGTTTCAAGTCGCTTCACCTCGATATTCAAGTATTTTTCTGTTCTTCCGCCATTGCCACCAAGTACGAACAAATATACTCAGCGGATCGTCACGGATACCCATAAGCGCAAAGCCGCCGATAGGTATTACAAACACTGAAGATAAGATAATCTTCCAAGTAAGACCAAGCGGACATAGCTTGAATATGACAAACGCGAACGGTAAAGCCAGTATAACCGCTTCGACAACATTCCGCGTAGAAAAAAATCCCATAATCTTTCCGCTGTCCTCAAAGTTTACGGGAATTAAAAAATCGTTCACCTATATCTCCTCCCTTGCAATAAAAAAAGCGATTGCTTTCACAAATCGCTTTCTTTCTCATTTTGATATTTATATCAGCCAACTATAATCTTGTCTGCAATCCAGAACATAATCAACGTAAACGGTATCGTCTATTATTTGATATATCAGCAAATAGCGTTTACTAACAAGCTTTTTACGATATTTATTAGCCGGAATGTACGGGGATACCAACCAAGGATAGCTTTCAGGCATATGGTCTAACTGCTTCATCTCTGAAATCAATTCGTCTTTCAGTTTTAAAGCTGCTTTTGTACTTACCTGTGCCAGAAAACGCACATGAGAAGCAAGCATAGACATTGCCCTGTCTGATATGATTACCTTATATAATTTATCCGGCATGTTTAACCTCCGTTATTACATTGTCGAGAATTTCACTCGCTTCCTCTATTGTATAACCTTTTCTGCCTAAAACTCTATCTTCCTCTGCCGCTATCAATTCTTCACGCAGCTTCAGCATTTTTTCGCGTCTGGAATATACCTCAATATCCATTACAACTAAATCACCTTCGCCGTTTTTTGTTAAAAACACAGGCTCGCCGCTTGTTTTGCATAATTTTGAAATATCATTATAGTTTTTTCTTATTGATGCTGATGGTCTAATATTCATAGCAAATCCCTCCTAATATTATAGTATTAAAATGCCCTTATTGTATTCTTATTATACTACAATATTAAGTTGTTTGTCAAATGTTTTTATGATAATCTGCCAAATGCATAAAAATGACTGCGCCAGTAGTTCGTGTCTATTGATGTGTACTGGATAGGCGAGCCGCAGTGCAACATTCGATTATTGCCGACATATATACCGATATGCGTTACCGTTTCGCCCGCATTGTATGTACCTTGAAAAAACACTAAATCACCCGGTTTTGCCTCGCTTGATGACACCCTCGTACACTGGTTATATATACCCTGCGCTGTCGTTCTCGGCAGATTATGTACTCCGCTGTGAGTATACACCCAGCAGACAAAACCAGAGCAGTCAAAACTTGTTGACGGACTTGAACCGCCGAACACATACGGATAGCCGAGATATTTCTCCGCTTCATTTATAAGCTTTGCGAATGTTGCATCATTGTATGCCTCCGACGGTATTCCGTTGTTCGTTCCGCCCATTGACGGCGGCAGGTTTATATCTCCGCTTGTCTGTCCGCTTCTTACGGTATTTACCATAAGCGTTACCCAATTCTTTTGGTTATCGTCAAACCCCATTTCATTCATTACTTCATCAGGTGTTTTATCCCTCATTGCCTCAGATGAAATAGAGCTTTGCGACATATTCATTATATCCTGCTTATTCTTTACCGCGTCAATGGATATGAGCCACAGTTTATCCTCCTCGCTCAAATTAGCGTCATCATAACAGGACATAAGATAATTTGCGTGCTCGTGTCTTGTCATAAGCTCGGTATCTTTAAGACTTCCCCAGTTGAAAATCACCTGCGGTAATGAAAATATGACTAAAACAGGAAGCATAACAATCAGCATTATCACAGCTATAATCCCTGCTATGACTTTAGGTGATAAGACTTTCGTTGCACCGCTTATGACAGCGAGAAAATCTGACGTAACCGCACCGCGTACAAGCTGCGCCGCGCCGTGCAGTTTATTTGCAATATTGCCAGCAGTAGCTACAGCGTTATTTCTTTGTTCTGCCATTATCACCGCCCCGTTTCTTTCGTGTATTCATTTCCTGTGTCGAATCCACTTTCCTTATTGTCGTCTGCTTCTGATAAAGCGTTCTGTTCTGCTTTTTATTGACCGCAGCAGGGTTATATCTGCCATTCTTATATTCGTGGTTAATCTGCCCACGATTGTTTACTGTCTGCTGTCTGCTTGAATGATTATCCGTATGAGTATTGTTGCTCACTCCGCCTGACATACTGCTGTTATGATTATTTATTACAGAACTGTTTTGACTTCCTGTATTATTCACCGTATGGCTTCCGCCCTGCGTGTTCTTTACATCTTGATTTACACTTTGGCTTCTGTCCGTGATTCCGCGCTGTGATACGTTAGTCTGAACGCTGCCCGAAGCTGTTTGATGAACCGCGCTTGAATCTCGCTCCGAAACAACTCCGCCGTTATTATTCACATTACCGCCATTTACGCCAACTGCGGGATTTCTCGCAATAGGCGGTCTGTTTGCAGGCTTCGCACCGGACGGAGAGCCTTTTGTCCCTGCACCTGAAGCATTGTTCTTCTCCGTACCAAAATTATTCGTATGACTTGATGTTTCTCTGTTCATACCGTTTGCAGGACTCGGCTTGCCATACCTCGTCGCGTGTGCCGCCGGATTTCCGTTCGGATATTCGTTATATCTTTCATCAACCTGAAAAGTAGAAAGTCCCGTTTTTGGATTTATCGACGCTGATGTTCTACCGTTTGGCTCAGAAGTATGCTGATGATTGTTCATGTGATGATTTGCTGCACCGCCCGATGTATTGACAGTTGATGTGTTCCCACTTGTTGCACCCGTTCCTGACGGATTGTTCGTATGTTCGGTATGATTGTTTGTATTTATATGTGAATGATTTGTACCGCTTCTATGATAACGCCCGTGCGAAGAACGCGAGCTTCTGTCAGATTTACCTCCGGCAAAGCTTTTCCCGATAGTTGACGCCATTGTTCGTACCGCAACCATTGTCATCATTCCCGGAAGCCTGCTTCCCATCGCATTGCCTGTCTGTGCGGGATTTAGTCCTATTTTACCGATATGACTGTCAATTTTCCTTGCTACTCTTGTAAGCGCTATAACAAAGACAAGCCATATAAGGACACTCCCGCTCGTTACGTTTCCCATAGCTGAAAGAATAAGCTTCAGAAATACGATATTCATAATCATCATTACCATCATAGAGCCGTACATTCTGCACCAGCCCTTGAAAATATCGTTCGTATTCTTACTGCCGCCCATTGAAAACGCAAGCGGAGCAAAGAATGTTAAAACAGATGTTACGACATACCTTTCGCCTATTTCAAACAAAAGCTTTATGTATTGAAAAATCAAGATAAACCCGACAACAATTACTATAAGCCACTTAGCGCCTGAACCTATATTAAACATACTTTGGTCCGGTATCGCAAGACTTAACTCTGACGGTATCTGCAAAATCTCAATAACATTCCCTGTTATGCCCATAGCCATATTGCAAATCTGTCTTGACGCAAGCAATAAAAAAGCGAACACGAATGTTCGGCAAAATATATGCTTTGGATCTTCGCTTTCAAAGCCTGCGCCCGACATCATCACCTTTATAGATTGAAACACCATATTTGCTATAAGCAGCCCCCAGCCGAGAGCAAGAATAATACTTGTAATATCCTTTATCACAGGCGCGGTCTGTTCAAAATATGTCATATCCATACGCATAACACCGACTAACTCCTTTGCGGCATATTCCATAATACTGACAACCATTTCATATATCCACTCAATCAGACCTTTCATTATCGGTTCCAGCAACGGCATCACCTCCTCCATAATTATTTTCTTGACTTACTGTATCGTTGCCAATCCTGCCAAGAGAGGTCTGACATATGCGAGGAACGCGCCTATACCGTTTATAATAGCCCAAGCTATCCAGATACGTTTGAGCCAATCCACGCTTTGATCTACTTTCTGTTGATTATTTGACAGCTTCATTCCGACAACACATACTGTTGTCATAAGCGCTGCAAGTACCGTGCTTATTCCTGCAATCTTATTATAGACGTCAACTATAATACGGTTTGCCACTTCCCACATATCCTCCGCATATGCGTTCACTGCAAGACAAAATACAATATATAACGCAATCGGAAGGACGCTTTTAAGCTTTTTCTTCATCCGTTATCCTCCCTTCAAAAATATTACGGCTTGAAATATGATGTACCCTATACAGAATACAAAGGCAAGCGGTACGCTTTTCTCTTTCCTTACATACCCATACACAACCGCCGTTACTGTTGCAGGGATAAGAGTTAATGCAAGGTTATATATTCCGAGATAAGCGCATACCGCCGCCAAAAATTTAACATCACCTCCTTTGAGCCTTTCATATTTTAAGGCAACAAAAAAAGACGGGAGTGTTAAAAAAAACAATCCCATCACCCTCTCAAAAGCGGGCGTCTTACTGAAAAATGCCGTAAGACATATCCCCGCCACTACACTGTTCGGTATCTGCCGCTTAGTGTAATCGGTGTGTGCCGCGTATATAAGCAGCAATAAAAATATCATTAGTCCGCACCGCTGAAATCGTCCTCATACATATCACCGTTTATAGTGATAGTCTTGGATAATTTCTTACAGAACTCAATACTGCCTACACCTCCGCCCGAAATATATATCTCAAAGCTGTGATTTGCGGGCGATTCCTTAGTCCCCGCAAGCGCAACATCAGTGTATATCTTTCTCGCGCCCGTTTCTGAAACAAGACTTTTCGGAAGCTGAAAGCTATTTCCGCTTTTCTCCATACTGATTGATTTTGACTGCGTGCCGAGCCTGTTTGTCATACTCCACGGAATATATACCGTTGCTTTTGTCGGATCTTTTACGCTCTTTGTCGCGCTGCGGCTATTGCCCCAGCTTGAACAATAGTCCCCGTTATTGCCAATCAGTCTTGTGCTTACGCTGTAATTAACCTTTGTTTCAAAACCGTAGCCCGATTTAAAGGTCGTAGGCGTTACTGTCGCATCAGCGCTCAGTGTTGCTCTGTATGTAAAGGTATGATAACACGTTCTGTATTTTGGAGTACCGTCTTTATAGTATCCATATATAACTTGATGCGAGCCTGTTTCCGTCCATTCTATCTCACCGTTACAAACTCCGTACGGCTTTATATCGCCGCCGCTTCCGCCTCCTGTTGATGGCGGTGGAGTTGTCCCGTCCTGCGGATAACACTTTATGTTCAGATATTTGATAGGATAAGTGCCGTCAAGTCCGACAACTACAGGCGTTTCGTCTCCTGTGCCCTCTATTTCGCTGTTTGGAAGCTGTACGCTCCAGCCGCCGTAATCGTAGCCTTCAACCTTCTGCGGAGTATATGAAATAATAGCCTTTTTATCACGCACAACCTGTTCGCCCGGTATAGTTTCCTCGCTCATAATACGCCCTGCCGAGCTGTCCCAATATCGGACTCGAAGCTCTGTATCTATATACGGATAGTATTCGATGTTCAGATTTTTAACAGGAACCCAAGGCGCAAGCTCAATATCAACATCACGCACATCACCCGTATATTGAATATCGCCGTTCTCTGTCTGGACATTCCAACCGCTGTATTCATAACCCTCCCAATCGGTTATATGTATATTCGTTTTGATTGTTTGGTCGGCTATCATTTCGCCAAGATTGCGCTGTTCTTCATAGAATATTTTGTTATGCGGAACGTCCCAATACTTCAAATTAACCTTTGCCTCCGGCGCGGCATTTACAATAACTCTTGCTGTTGCAAAGTACCAGTACATACCTTTCGGATACCATTTGTTTTTTCCGACTGTCTGATGATTTCCATTGTCTGACCACGCATCAAGAGAGCCACTCATAACCGGCATATCGGTTTTTACACAAAGGAAAAACGCCGTTTCGCCTGCTTCGGTCAATTCAAATCTTGCCGATTCCAGTATGTTATAATTGTATTCCGCATAATGATCTCCAAGAGTACCGTAATACTGAAAATCCCACGTTTTAATATTGCTATTGTGTCTGGGAATACTCAAATCTTCAAAAGTAATAGTATCTCCTACATAACACTGCATCGCGGGAAATTCAGAATACAAATCATTATCTGAATAGCTTTCAAGTATATCCTTAACCTCACCATTTTTTGAACGGATAATCCTAAACTTTGCGATTGGTTTTTCTACCGCTTCTCCATACTGATTAAAGACGTGCTTTTCCCTATAATCATCAGGGACATATTCCGTGCATACATCAGCGCCAACCTGCACCATATTTGCACATAGAAAAACGGCTGTCATAACGACAGCCGTTAAAGCTCTTTTAATATTCATTTATCATACCTCCTATTTCGCAGGATATGGATATTTGAGTGTTTCCGTATATTGATATTCCTTTACTTCACCGCTGCATAAACGCTTAACGCTTAATGTAAATTCCATAGGCATACCGTCATACAAATTCAGTTTTTCCTTGTTGTCCCGCGTTTTATAATATTTTGAGCTTACTGTAAATATTGAATCATCGGAATACTGTATGCTTCTCCATTGATTATTGTTATGTGTCTGCCAGCCAAGTATTGCACCCATATCCTCGTCAAATTTATTAAATTCCGAAGGGGTTATAAAATCAATCTTAAACTCATAATTTGCACAATCCGAATAATCTCTGATATTGTCTACCGTTATCCAAAGCAGTTTTCCTGTCCATTCATTATCAGGGAAATGTACTGTTAATTCGGGTTCGGGAAATGCTACAGGTTCGGGCGGCGATGTTATTGTTACAGTATATGTATCTCCGTTCCAGTCAACATCACAGTTTAGAAGCTCTGCGATAAACCTAAGCGGAACGAATGTCCTGTCCTCTTTTATCATCGCCGGCACATCAAAGGTGTATATTACACCGTTCAATGTTGCTTTTGACGATAGAATATGTGAGATTATCGTATCCTTTCCCTTTACAATCGTTACTTCCTGCTCTCCGCCGTTCCATGACACATCCGCACCCATCGCCTCACTTACGAACCGTATCGGAACGAGCGTTCTGTCTTTCCAGATATACGGCTTCGCGTCAGGGAAATCTATCCTTTCTCCGTCAAGCGTAACCGTTATATCTTTTGCTTCGTCTGCGGTTACATAGCTTGCCGGAAGTGACGCAAGCATCATAACAGCTAACAACAAACTTAAAATCTTTTTCATGGTCTTTGCCCTCCTTTATATTTTTTTGTTGTATATACTTTATATCAGCATTTTTTTGTAATGTCAAGAACTATTTTTATTGTTGTACTTCCGTAAAAATAGAACATAGTATTTATGCGGTTTTACGGCATTTTTTAGGTCAAAAAACTTTTAAAATTGTACTTCCGTTTTTTTAATCAAGCCTAAAATTAGTTGATGATATATTAAACGGTATCTTTATATCGCCTATCAAAAACGAATATAAGCTGCTTGCCGTTGCCGTGCCCTTTACTGTAAATACGGCAGGATTGCTCGTACCGTTTACACTGCTGAAATTAAGCCTATACACAAGCTTTCCGTCCTTGTACTTTCTGTTGTATCCATCAAGCCCCATATCCTCGCCAATAAATTTATAGAATTGGTTTTTTGCAAGTCCGACATTTAAGTTTACTATCTTGTCCTGTCTGTACGAATCGCCCATAGCGTACTCAACCGCACAGTTTACGGTTCTTTGCAGATGCGTTTCTATTTCCTGCTGCATAATATGGATTCTGTAAAACTCGCCTACCGTAACAATGAATGTTACCATAAAAAATACAAGTATCATAATAAGCACAAGACCGCTGCCCTTTTTTCTCTTACTTAAAGCTCTCTTTATTTTTGTCAATATACACCGCCTCCCATAATTATCGTTATCACATATCCGGCTGTCAGTACAGGAATAAGCGGCAAATGCTTATCCCTGCCCGACCTCCTAACGAGCATTACGACTCCGCATATAGCCAAAATCGCAAACATAAACAATACAATATTCCTCGTTTCTATTACAAGGTATATCATATACATAACATCAAAATCAGCTCCACCTATCCATTGTTCAAGAAGCTTCGATACAATGAAAATGACCGCATACACAATCACATTTACAGCTATATACCGAAAGGCACAGTCCTTATTCAAAACAGCTTGAAAAGCAAAAACAACTGCTATCCCGATATACAAAAGCCACGCTGGAACTTCTCTGCACCGTATATCTATAACAGAATAGATTACAAGGATTATCATTGTGAGCGCATACAGCGCATACTTCATTTCCAAAACTTCTCGCTCATTCCCGTCATTCTGATCTGCATAGGAATTGTAAATCCTATAGGCGTGTGTCCGAGTGGTGTAAATACATCAAAACGATAGCTTGTACTGCAAGTAACATCAAAGGTATTGCGGAGCTGTATCTTTTTCTGCGCTG
>ENA-UOOA01004385-UOOA01004385.1-human-gut-metagenome-genome-assembly--contig:-P61old-NODE-4385-length-16119-cov-5.984686_pt1 | contig 16119 bp, 11 predicted proteins | sample MGYA00242467_ERZ724014 | MGnify/ENA metagenome assembly ERZ724014
GTTCAATTATCAAGGTTCTTTGTGATTTTTCTTTGCCGTCTCAGCGACAGCTCATCTAATATATCACAGTCGCTTGCGTTTGTCAAGCACTTTTTTCAACTTTTTTTGTTTCTTTTCAAGAAATTATTTCTCTATTCGTAAAATTTCTCAAATTGTTTCTAAGTTGTCATTGTTGTGTTGCCGTTGTTCGCTGCAACGTTGAATATAATACCACTCCTTTCGCCAATTGTCAACCACTTTTTTTCTTTTTTTTCAAAATTCTTCTTGTTTTTTTTCGACAAACAATTTATAATTTCCCCTAGAATGCAGGCATTCTTTTTTCGCATTTCAATGAAAGGATTTTTATTATGAAGCAAAAAATAGTTTTCTTTGATATTGACGGCACGCTGATTACTGAAGATGGCAATCAAACACTCCCGGAGAGCACTGTCTATGCAATTCAGGAACTTCGCCGCCGCGGTCATCTGGCATTTATTAATTCTGGACGTACCTTATTTAATGTAATTGAGCAGCCATACATTCTTCGTATTGGCTTTGATGGCTATGTATGCGCCTGCGGTGCTCATATCTTATACCGTGGCGAACACCTTCTTACTGCTACAGTTCCTTCTGAGGCGCATGCTGCTGTTATTGATGCAGCCCGCCGTTATCATATGGAGCTTTTGCTTGAGGGACCAGATTATTTTTATTTTGATCTGTCCATACCTATGAATGCTTCCAGACAATCTCTCTATGACCGCTTCCCAAACCACAGAGAGAATGTAGATATTCCAAATAAATGCTTTAACAAATTTGTTACCTGGGAAACGCCAGAAAGCGACACTGCTTCCTTTGTAAAGGCAGTATCTCCATGGTTTACTTACATTAATCGAGGCGGCGGATTCGGTGAATTTTGTATGCATGCCTACAGCAAGGCAACTGGCATTCAGTTTCTCGCAGACCGCTTCGGACTGTCACTAGATGACTGCTATGTAATTGGCGATTCCATGAATGATCTTCCAATGCTTGATTATGTACAGCACAGTATTTTAATGGGAAACGGAACTCCTTCTCTTCGCTCTCACGTTGAATATGTCACAACTGATATTCTCGATGACGGAATTGAAAATGCACTGGTACACTACAATCTTATCCCATGATAAAAGCCCGGAAGCAAAAACTTCCGGGCTGATCTTTTAAAGGAGCAATTTATCAAGCATGTTTCCATCCCAAAGAAGAATGTTCAGCTCATTTGCAAGCGTCACCGCATTCTTCGTAAAGCGGCTGTTCGTCATAACAACACCTACCATGCAATGATAAAAATCGCGTCCGCTATAAATTTCCTGCACAGCGCGCACCCCAACTGGATTAGTATAATATTTGCACTGAAATGCCCAGCGCACTCCATCCTTTTCTGCAAATATATCAACGCCATAATCTCCTGTTGTTGGTGTCAGTTCTACATTCTCATATCCTTTCGCCGTTAAAATCTGCGTACACAATACTTCAAATTCCAATCCATCCTGAACTGGCTGATATTTGCGAAATTTCCGGCGCAGAAAAAATCCAATTACAAGTACTGCAACAAATGCAGCAATAATCGCTGCCAAGTAAATATATTCTATTTTTATTCTGTCCACAAAACAACTTCTCCTGTCTGAAGTGTTTTCGAAACATCAATCAGGCGCTGGTTCTCAGAACCACGAAACTGAAGTGAAATATTTTTGCGTGCTTCAATAAAAGGACCATCCACGCAAACATCAATCAGCGATAAAATTTCCTTTGTTTCAGGACATTGCTCGCTCATCCATCCGCAAATGTCCTTTTCCCACACATAACCAGTATAACACCAAATATCCTTACCGGGACATTGCTTTTTAACCTTTCGAAGCAGTTTTAATACTCCCGGCTGATTAGATGGATCAAGCGGCTCTCCTCCAAGCAGTGTAAGTCCTCTAACAACGCTGCTGTTTAGTTTCTCTACAAGCGCATCCTCCACTGTTTCATCAAATAAATTGCCATAATTAAAATCCCACGCAATCTCATTAAAACAATTTTTGCAGTGATGACGGCATCCACTCACAAAAAGCGTCATGCGCACACCTGGACCATTGGCAATGTCATATTCCTTAATTTCTGCATAATTCATATTGTGTTCTCCCTCTTCTGCAGCCGACTATGATTTTTTGTCTTGCACTGGTACATTCTGTGATCTGCCTCACGAATCATCGTATAAATATCGCCCGGCATTTCACCAAATTCTACCACTCCGTATGAAAAGCTGATGTGGCGCGCTTCTTCCTGCAGCATAAACACAATCGGATTCTTCATTAAAAGCTCATCAAGCATCATTTCTATTTTAAGTTTACTGCGGTTAGACAGCACAATAAATTCATCACCTGCATATCTGTACAAAAACTCATTGTGGCTCAATGCGTTTTTCATCATCTTAGCAAATTGAAGCAGATATTGATCTCCACTTTCATGACCATACTTATCATTTACTTCCTTTAAGAAATCCAAATCAATAAATACAAGACATCCCTCTGCGTGATCGCTAAGATAACGCACTCCCTCAATCTCAAATGTAGCGCGATTACGACAGCCCGTAAGTGAATCTCTTGCCATCGTCTTTCTAAGACGCATAAGACGAAGCTCTTCCTGCGTCAAAGAACGCACCATAGCATTATAATTATTCTGTTCCTGCTCTAACACCTCAATATAGCGCTTGCTAATCTGCTCATACTCACTAGGATGTCTGGAATTTTGCATTTGCTCAGATGCCTTCATCATAAGGCTGTAGATCATGCTTGTACTTCCAGTAAACAGTTCTGATTTAGCAAGAAATTTTCCAATTTCAATTACATCCTGAAAACGATTCTTTAAAAGAAGAAGCTTCAGAAATTCCGCAAAATATCTGATACAAAATGAAATTCCGCTCTGTGCGAACCCTGATGACTGCAGATTATGAATATAATGAACAAACTCATCTGCCACTTCTTCTGACTGCGGCTGCATATACAATTGCAGATAAAGACAGGTAAACTCTTTTTGAATGTCAAAAAATGATTTCTGATCATCAGGCACCTTCGTTTTAATCAGTTCCTCTAAGCCCTTCGCTGCATCAGCTGCATCATCAAGCTGTCCGAGTCCAATTTTAATATATACAAGACTGTCAAGATACACAATTTCATTGATAATATCACTATTCCAAAAATCCACCCCTTCTGCTGCCGGATCTTTTCTTGTAACGTCAATCATTTTTTCCAGATAATATAATGCCTCTTCAAACAGATCATTCTCTGCAAAAGCAACTACAATACTATTATAGGTAGATTTTAAATTCATTCTGTTTGCATAGCCAGTCTCCACATATTTAAGTCCATATTCCACAATTTTAGGCTGAAAACCAGTTACGAAATAAAGACGCATAAGCGCCAGATAATACAATGCCTGATCTGCCGAATTAGGACAGTCCTCCAACAGCTTCTGGCAAAGTTCAATCATAGGAAATACACACTCGCGGTAGCTGCTGGCAAAGATACCATAGTTGGTAAAATACACGGCAAGACTATAATCTTCACGCCAATCTTTTGTCTTACTGCTCTGCAGATACTCCTGCTCTAAATCCTTTGTACAATTAAATGCATCCTGTGTACTCCAAACACCGGATTTAATTTTACTCATTAACTCTTCTACATCAACCATTTCATCTTTCCCCATAAAAATGCAGCTGCCTATCTAACACATGTTACAGCGACAGCTTTTTTTCCAAAAGCCACGTTGTAAGAATCATAAAAAGTGCCAGCTCAGCCAGATTAGCAAGTGCATATGGCCATGACTGCTGCAAAAGATAAATCAAATCAACTGTATCACGATATACCATCGGATGCAGATCTGTAATTACGCCTTGAATCTTTGACTCTGCATATATGCCAGCCACAAAAAGCGCAATCGTAACAACAAGCTTCAATCTGCTGTTTTGCAAGAGTGTTGCCGCCAGTGTAATGCAAAGATAAAGCATAGCCACTGTAGAAAACACAGAAAGCAGAAACGTAATAATACCAAACAGCGCCATTGATGCTACCTGTACTGTATCAATTCCAAAGTTTTTCATTACCTCTGAAATCACCTCACCCATGCTTTTATACACAGAATAGTGATTTAAAAACAGTGAAAAATCAAGCCATCCCAGTGCACCAAGCGCTGCCGCAAGTATCACTCCAAGCACAAGAACAGTCAGCATCTTTGACAATATTATGGAAAGAGCGCTCACAGGCGTCATAAACACAAGATAGCTTGTCTTTGAATTAATTTCCCTATAATAATTAGTAATTGCAAAAATAAACACGGCAAAATAGCACACTACTGCATACAAAACAAGAATAGTTGACCATATGATTGCATAGTCCTGCGTCTTTCCGCGAAGTGCAATCAAAAAGCAAATCTGCAGCGCTGCCAGTCCTGCAAGCAAAACAAATAGTGCCGTTCTATTTTTACGAAGCTCATACTTTGATAAACGAAACATTTTTCTGTCCTCCAAATGATCACATCACACAGTCGCTATAAACTTCTTTGTAAAGCTCTGTCATTGTTTTTCCGTGATGTTTTGTCAGCTCATCCACCTTGCCACACATGACAAGACCACCATTTTTCATAAATATAGCATCATCTGTCATGCGCTCTAAGTCATCGACAAGATGACTTGACACAAGAAACGTTTTCGTTGGAGAGCAATACTTTTGAATCGTTTCCAAAATCTGATCTCTCGCAATAATGTCAATGCCATTTAGCGGCTCATCAAGCATAATAAGACTTGCATCACGCGAAAGTGCGAGCGCTGCCTTGCCCTTTGCCATCATACCAGAAGACATCTTTGAAATCTTCATTTTAGGTTCCAATGAAAATACAGACAATAGCTGTTCATATACCTGCGGCTTAAAATCTTCATAAAAGTCTGCAAAATAATGACCGGCATCCTTCCATGTCATATATGAGTAAAAATACGATTCTGTCGGCATATAGACTGTCTTTGCCTTACTATTTTTACCAACTGACTCCCCCTCAAATAAAATCTTGCCGCTGCTTGGATGAATCAGCCCTGCCGCCATCTTCATAAACGTACTCTTTCCGCTTCCATTTGGACCAAGCAGCGCATAGACACGACCACGTTCAATCTGCAGATTCAAATTATCTACCGCTCTGTGTGAACCATATTTTTTCGTCAGCTCACTGCATTCAAGTATTGTTGCCATTAAAGTTCCTTTCTGTCCTCGTCTGACTCGCCTTCATTTATAATACTTTCTGGCTGTTCTTTTTGCTCTGTTTTTTCCTGTGTCATCTCCTGCTTTTCTTCTTCCTCTGACCAAAGCTTTTCCTGCCGCGGCGTTATTTTTGACTTTTTGACATATTGCTCATCATATGCCATTAACATATCGTCTCTTTGATTATAGCGAAGTCCTCTCATTACAAGTCTTGTGATAACATCATAGATAACTGCAAAGAACGGTACGCCGATAATCATGCCGACAAAGCCCCAAAGTCCGCCAAAGAATAAGATAGAAAACAATACCCAAAAGCTAGACAAGCCTGTGGAATTACCAAGAATCTTCGGTCCAATAATATTTCCGTCAATCTGCTGAAGGACAATAACAAAGATCAAAAAATAAAATGCATGAAGCGGATTTTCCAGAAGCAGCCAAAGAGTTGATGGAACTGCACCAATGTACGGTCCGAAAAATGGAATTATATTTGTCACACCGACAACAACACTGACAAGAAGTGCTGACTTAATTCCCATCATATACGTTCCAATAAAACAGATCACTCCAATAATCAGTGAATCAACAAGCTTGCCCATTAAGAAACCGCTAAACATCTTATCGGCATAAATGATTTCATCCTCAATCAGCTTTGCCCATTTTTCCTTAAAAACACCGTAAAGAATCAGTCTGCCCTGCGCAAGAAAACGTTTTCGTCCTGCAAGCAGATAGATAGAAACGATCAATCCTAAAAATGCATTTTTTAAGAAACCAACAATATTTACTACCTGATTGCTAAGACCGTTGATTATAGTCTGAAGCATCGGTGTCAAATCTGTCTTTAACCATTCACGCAGACGTGTGGACAGCTCTGCATATAAACCATCCCAGCTTTGCTGCATAGTCGGATATTTTTCTAACATATCGTGAAGCCACTTATTGCTGTTGTCAAGCTGATCTGGCAGCACACTGACAAGCGACAATATACTTGTTATCACCTGAGGAATTACAAGCATAAATAATGCAGTTACAATAGTAAGTGTTAAAAGCTCGCAAAATGTGATTGCCAGTGCAGATGCAATTCCCTGCGCATGTTTTACATGGGCGCGCACTAAAAGCTTCCTTAATTCTTTCTCCCACCAGCGACATGTCGGCCTAAGCACATAGGCAATAACAAAGCCGTAAATAAATGGCTCTAAAATGCCTATCAGATCATGAAAAAAGGCGCCAAATCCGCGGATTCGATAAAACAAAAAGAAGCAGACCATCCCGATCAGCAGGATGGCTACTCCCGTGACAGCGATTTTAAAGTATTTCTCATCTTCCTTCTTTCTAAGCACTAAATTCACCTCCAAATTTTCTGCTGTTATTGTACACTTTTACATGCGCAAAGTCAAGCAAAGCTGGAGGGTATGAAGGCTGACCAAAAAAATTAACCGCCCACTACTATATAGTGGACGGCCAATGATAAACCTATATTTATCTTTTGTCACAAATTTTATTTTTTCAGTTCTCTTCTTACTATCAGCACAATTGCGATTGCCATTAGTCCTACGCCTGCTGTGACCATCATCATACCGATGCGTCCTGTTGGATCTTCGATACCGAGGATACGTCTTGGTGATTCTGGCGGTGTGGTGGGCTGCGGCGCTGTTGTTTGTGGTGCTGTGGTTGGTGTTGGCTGGCTTGGTGTCGTTGGTGCTGCCGGAGTCGTTGGCTGATATGGACTCGACTCTTCTTCCGGTGTTCTGCTCTCTGACGGTGTCGTTGACTCCGCTGGGCTTGTTGGCTCGGACGGTGTTGTCTCTTCTTCAGATGACGTACTCTCGTCTGGAGTTGTTTTGTCTGGAGTTGTCTCTTCTGGTGTCGTTGAATTACTCTCGTGCGGATTGGTTGGTCCGTCCGGCTCATCTTCTTCTGGAATGGAATGCTTTGGAATAATGCGGTTTTGGTAGATCAAATCACCGTTTGCATCGCGTCCCGGAAGAAATACAAGTGACATAACTACTGGGCCATAATCATCATAGGAACTTGGAACAATCAGGTACATACCAAATGGAATAGAAGAAATACTGCAGCGTCCTGTCACATCTGTTGCCAGTGTATAGGTCGGCTGAATGTCGTTCTCATCTATCCAGATCTTTAAGCGTCTACTCAGTGCAACCAGCTCTTTTGCAGTCTTCACATCTGTCTTATAACCACAATCTTCAAAATCAGGCATAAACTTTAATGACTGTCCGTCTGGTGCCGTGATGCCGTCTGTGATCTGATACATGCTGAAGATAACGCCCTCCATAGGAGTAGATTCATCCTCCAATGTAATCTCCAATGAAACATCCTGCTCATCTGCATTTACTGCCATAATCTGTGCGCATGATGTTACCAGCAGACATATTATCAATAACAGGCCTTGCAAATATCGCTTTACTTTCATACTTTTCATACCCTCTTGTCTCCTTCCTATTATCACTTTCTCTTGCGGCTATGTAAGAGAACCCAGATCAACAGCACTACTAGAATCGGCACTGCCACGGCTGGTGCAACCAACTTTGGTTCTATCTGAATCGCATCCGCTGTTACGCGAATGGCACTTGCGCTTGCCTTTGTCTCTACGCGGTGTCCTCTAACTAGAAGACGATGCGTATTGATTCCATATGGTGTACAAGTGACCAGTGTACACAGGTCTTTGTCTTCTTCAATCTCCAGATCTGACAGATCATCCGGTTCTACAATCCGAATCTGATCTACCTCATATGTCAATGTTTCATCCAGAACACGAATTAAAAATTCATCGCCTACTACCAGCTCATCCAAATTGGTAAAAAGCTTAGCAGAGGGTAAACCTCTGTGTCCTGATAATACGGCATGTGTTCCCGGTCCTCCAACTGGAAGCGATGAGCCTTCGATATGACCAACTGCAATCTGAAGGATACCTTCGTCTGTACCATGATAAATTGGAAGCGAAACCTTGATCTTTGGAATTTCTATGTATCCTAAGATTCCATTGTCACTGACATCTAACAATGATTCATATTCTTCTCGCTCTTCGTCTGTCATGATCCAGCGGTTTGACTTATTTTTAAGCTGCTGGTTATATTCGTAAGCATCATCCCACATGTGCTCATACTGCTTATCATCTACTTCGGCAACTGCCTGTGCATATGTGGCAATTGCTCTCGACTGATGCAGCGAGTTCCAATAATCGCTGACGGTCGGATACAGCAGTAAGGACAGACCTACCAAGAGAATCAAGAGTAATAAGATGGTAGTCATATTTTTTTTGATCCACTTCATAAGCTCTCCTCACGGTTGTATCTGGATGCCTCAAGAGAGGCATCCGATTGCAACCTAGTTTGTTTCTTTGTGTTATATTTGTGTTACCCGGATATTCTACGAAGGAGCCTCGGCGATGGCTTTGTCGGCGAGCCTGATCAGCGTGCCTCGTAAAGTCCAGTCGCCTCAGCTACCGTTTACGTAATGATAGTCATCTCTCGCACAAATAACTTTTTTGCTCTGTTTAACTGATTAATTATTAACGAATCAATCGTGCTGACAAAACAATTAGCGTGCGCTCATGCGCTTCTTGGTGATCAGAAGGATAGCTGCGCCAAGAACAAGGATAGAACCAATAACGTAGAAGATTGTGGTACCCATGCCACCGGTGGATGGAAGCTCAGAACCCTTATTATTGACTACGTCAGCATTCAAAGAACCCTCTGTTTTATTCTCAGTAAATGTAATTTCTCCAGTTACCTTTGTTCCAGTTAATTCTGTTAATACCGCATCACGATTTGTTCCATCCCAAGTAATTGTATGATCTGCATTTACAGTAAATGTAATTGGAGCAATTGTATTGTACTCAGCTGGTGTCTTAGTCTCGGTAAGAGTATATTTGCCATCATCCAAGCCCTTAAATGTGAAAGAGGTTCCATCTGTTGATTTTATTACTGCAACCTTTATAGGATCTCCATCTTTCACCTCTTTGGTAAGTGTAAATTCAGCACCTGCCAGAGGTTGCCTATCAGAATCAATCTTATTGATAACTACCTTGTATGTAAATACAATAACATTGTCCCATGGTGTTTCGCCTGTTTCTGGCTTATGACCTTCCTGCTCTTCATTCGGGTTATTTGAGAACTCAAGCTTAGCTTTATTCAGATTTCCATGACTTCCAAGAACAGCATCTTTATTCAGAGTAGCAGTATATTCAACACGAATCTTAGTGCCATTTTCTACTGTGTAGCCATATTCTTCTGCTGCTGCCTTTAAATCTTCAAATACAACTTCAAATGTGCAACCATCAGTTGAAGTGATGTTTAACTGATATCCCTGCGTAACCTCTACATCACCTACAAATACCTTAACAGTACTTGCATTGAATGTCAAACCATCTTCCTGCTCATCATGGAATGCAAAATAATACTGCTTATATTCAGAATAATTTGCTGCTACCTTACCTTCCAACTTGAATGGAATCTCATCACCGATATCATAGTCGGCAGAGTCCTGCCAATCTGTTTCAGTACCGTCAGTATCATTCTTATCCTTCAGTTTCTTCTCAAAGGAAGGGACTTCACTCTTAGGGTCAATATCAACATTACCTACTACCTTTACAATGTAAAGAGTATATGCATCTGTTCCTGATACAGTGTTATCCTTATCCTTAATCAGATAGTAACCTGCTTCTGCTTCATAAGTTGAACCATTTGTAACAGTTTTACAGTACCATTTGCACCCCACTTCACATTAGACAATATAGTTCCAGATAAATCACCTGTAAAGATCTGATAGATCTCATACTGATGAGAACCTGACGGTGCTGTGATTGTGTAAGTATTGCTACTTCCAGTTGGATTTTCTGTTGCAAATGTTGCGATACTCATTGCAAGTACCATGACTAAGCTGAGTAACAGAGCCATGACTTTTTTCATTTTCTTCATATTTTACTTCCTCGCTTTCTTTTCTATTCCTATCCTTTTTTTGTTTTTTGGGCTGTGCCCTCCCTCTGAATAATGCGTAGGAATTGCGTATATTGAGGGTTCCCCATGCTTGGGGAGTTTAGAGAATTTGTTACCAAATTCTCTTGCCTCCTTTCTGCATGTGTTTTTTATATATCAGGAACGCTGCCCCTGCTATTAGGAGCACGCCGCCCATGGTATACCAATAGGTACCGGTTCCACCGGTTTCTGGGAGGGTAATTGATTGTTCCTCCTCTTTCTGGTTTGTAATGTAGATGATACCAGTTTTGATACCACCGTTATTAAGATATGTAGTCCTATAACCTGGTATTGTTACAGTTTCTTTTACAATATAGTAGTATGGTGCGTTTTCACTATCGGCTTTAGGAAGATCAGACCAAGAAACTGTCCAATTGTTAGCTGCTTTCAATGCTACATTTTCTAGCTTTGTACCAGTTTCTGTAACAGCTACTTCTCCACTACCAGAAACTGGCTCATATGCCTGTGGTGAATCAAAATCTGGAATTCCAATATCCGCTGTCCAGTTTCCATTAGTTTTCAGGTCAATTTCCATATCACTATTTACTTGCTCTATTCGCAACTGATAATTACCATCTGGCATTTGTACAAACTTTTCTTTTGTTTCGTCTGTATAATTTGCAATTCCATACGATGGAAACGATATTATAAAATGACTTCCTTTTGCAACTTCATATGGTGTACGCTGTCCATCTTTATTAATTGTTACCGTCCATTTTGCCAGTTGTTGCTTCTGCCTATAAACTGTAACCTGAATACTATCTGTAGGTGGATTTACCAATATGGATCCATCCTTGTTTTCCCAAACCTTTTTTACTGTAATTTCCGTATTGTCGTTTGGAACATACAAGATGGCATCTTTATTCGTAGTCTCATAGAATTTAATCTTATCTGCGCTTACGCTAGCTGCTGAAAAGATACTATTCATATTCGTAATCGTAGTATTCTTATCGCTCTTCATAAACACAAAGTAGATTTCTTCGGCCAACCTACTATAGCCTGACGGTGCTTTTGTCTCCTGCAGTCTGTACAATGTTTCCTGTGCAAATTCCTTTGGCAGTTCAACTTCACCCTGTTCATCCGAAACATATTTTCCATCTGGATGGCTTGTATCACTCACAATTTCCCATGCATTAGATGCTGAATTAAATTTTTCAATTTTAAATTCAGCTCCTGGAAGAAGGTTTGTATAGTCATCGCTATCTACCTTATAAATTCTCAATGATCCCTTATCAACAGACGCTCCAGATGCTTCATTATGAATCACATTACTTGTTGATGCTGAAAATTTACCATATAACTTCACCTGATTTGTTACTGTAGGTGAAATTGCTAAACTTCCACACTCTATGCGATACCTATAAACAAATACACATGCTGTTTCATCTGGTATTACAAGATTTAAAACATTTGTTTCACTGTCATACTTTAATGTATACCTGCTTGAATTTACTTTAATACCTCTATAATTTTCTTTCGATGCATCATAATAGTATAATCCAGTATTTCCAAGATCCAGATATGCATTAACATCAGCTGGCAAACCTAGTGTGTCTGACAATGTCAACGTATCCGCATACGGGTTCATATTTGCTCCAGCCGGATTCACTACAACAGAATACGCTGCATAATAAGCGATTATGTTTCCATTGCTGTCTCTTTCTACTTCTACAGCTGAAGTTTTTTCAACCTTAGTTATAGGTCTGGTCACAGTAGTTGTCTGAGAATCTGAATTTGACCCCCATTCCACTTTATTAACATATGTTTTATCGGTAACAGTCAAATCATTCCACTCATCTTTAATGGACACACGGTATGTAATTGCAATCTTATACCCCTTCTGATTCATATTTGCTGACTTTAATGCGTTCAAATAGCCAGCATGTATTGTTATCGTCATATTCTGTCCATCCAATGACACAGTTGGCTTTTTATCACTCGAAAAATCATAATATTTAGGCTGTCCTGTTGAATCTGGATAATATGCCACACGACATGAATAATTATCACCACTATCCAAAAACCAACCTTCTACTGAAGCTTCATCTAATTTCACCCCATCTGGAAGTACATCTTTTAAGACGATATCTTCATCTTTTCCTTCTTCTAATTGAAGTACTATACGATAGTATAAATATCCGTCTTTCAAACTATCATATGTCATCTCCTTACTTCCTTCTGATATAACGGTGGAAAAATGTTTGTTCATTATACTACTTTGCGGAGTATTATAATCTCTATCCCAATAAGATGTACTCTGCTTTGACAAAGCTTTGTCTTTCTTAATTGTGTGAGTGGACTCTGCATCTTTATAATGTTCCGGAAGTTCTGCCCTATTTTTAAATACAAGTGAAGTACCTGGCTGCATCTGTGATACATCTGCATAAGTACTATACGCATCAAGAATCATGTATTTTGCTTTGATGTTAGTTCCACTTTTTGGTGTTATCTTTATTTCAAAAGATTTTACTTTTTGTGTGGTATCTGAAGGTTCAATTACATTTTCTGATGCATCATAGTATGTCACACTCAAAGTCACCTTATCATTATTATAAGAAAGCTTTGAATTATCACTAAGCTGTAGAGCAAAACTTTTTGCAATATCTGCTTGCAATTCACTAGCTACTGCGTAATGATCATTTGGAGAACTTGCATCCAGAATTGTGTCTCTATATGTAAACTCTACCAATTCTGAATCTGGAAGTGAAACAGTTGTACTCCATGTTAACTTCTTCATTCCATTGTTTACAGCTTCTTCATTCTTATAATTCTTGCTAACACCCCAGTCACGATGAGTAACATCTACTCCCGCCGTGCTGCTGTTTCCTGTTCCATCCTTTCCTATTGTTCCTGTATTCGTAACCTTTCCGTTGTTATCTGGAGCTGTGGTCCTATAAGTTATTCGATATTCACCTGTATATGGTTGGTCAGTTCCAAATGTGTATTCAATACTTCCATCTGCTTTCACTGTAGCTTTACCAACAACTGCATTATTATTGGTAGTATCAACCACATCAAATTCTGTTCCGATAAAATCAATTCCATCTGGAAGCGTATCTGAGAACGTATATCCTTGAATATCCTTTCTACCCTTATTCAAAGTAACTGTCCAATTGATAACATTTTGGTCAGAATCATAACCACCTGTTTTGCTGATCATTGCCTTTGAAATCTCAATAGAAGACCATGTTTCTTTATTTTCAACTTTTATTGTTGCCTTAGCTGTATTATTTACAGTAGCTGCGCCATCCCAGTTTCCAGAACTATCAACTGAAATATTCGCAGTATACTTTACAATATACTTTTCTCCTGCCTTTAACTCTGGCAAATCCTTCAATGTAAACTTCGGATAACTATCCCAAGTTTTATCAAATGTCGGTGCATATCCATTTACTTCTATTTGATTTCCAAAGTCATCTGCTTTATAAATCTTAAAACTATTTTGATCAAATGTTGCTGATACATGTTCTGATGCTCTAAAATAATCCTCTATTGTAACTGGACTTCCACTGCCTTTCTTAGATGAAGCAACGACTTCATAATCAACAGTCTTTCCGTCTTTACTTACGGATCCAGATTTCTCAACAGAAATATCATTTTTTAGTGTTTCTTCCTGTTTATCAATCTTAAGAGTTCCACCCTCACCAGCAAATTCAATCTCGCCATTCTCGTTTGTACCCGATGCTGAAACAGTTCCTTCAAACCAAATATTACCATTAAACTGCTTTCCGTCAGCTACAAAGTCATCTTCAAACTCAATTTCAATCATTCCATCTGGTGAAATTGTGTACGTACCAACAGCGACACCATTTCTGTAAACAGCTCCACTTTCTTCTTTGCGTAATTTAACTCCGCTTGGCAACTGATAGTAAATCTTCTTATTGCTAATATTTACTTCTCCATCTGGAATATTATAAGAAATATTAAATCTTACCTGAGAACCTTCCTTTATTGCCTCTCCATCTTTTACTGGAACCCAATATCCATTCTCAATTTTAGAAAAAGCAATTTCTGTAATGTATTGTCCAAAATCAATACCCGTAGAAGATGCCTGCGCTCCAGCATTACTTCTTGCCCTGCGCATTCTTCTTAAACTTGAAGATGAACTATTTTTGTCTACTGTCAGTAATGCTCCATCTACTTCCAGATTCCAATTATTAATGTCATACTCAAATGAGGTTTCGCTTTCAGCCTCTGAAGTTTCTTCCTCACTACTCTCCTCTTCCGCCTCTGAAGTTTCTTCCTCAGTGGATGCTTCTTCACTCGTCAGTTCTTCTTCAGATGTTTCCTCAGTAGAAGTCTCTTCGAAGCTCTCCTCTTCAGAACTCTCTTCCTCGGTACTTACTTCCTCTGAGCTTTCTTCTTCGCTTTCTGCCTCGATGGAAGAACTTTCCTCTGTCTCGCTTTCGAACTCTGATTCAACTTCGGATTCAGATTCAACCTCTTCTGCTGACTCAGTCTCGGACTCTGCCTCTGATTCGTCTTCGCTTGATGCTTCAAGGCTTGTTTCTTCGATGCTTGTTTCTTCTGTACTTGCTTCTTCTAAGCTTGTTTCTTCGCTTGATGCTTCTGTACTTGGCTCTTCTGCATCGGTGTCTGCCTCGCTTGAAGCTTCTTCTGTTGAGGTTTCTTCGATTGAAGCTGTTTCGCTGCTTTCGTCTTCGCTTGATGTTTCTTCGTTCTGACTAGCGGTTACTGCTTCACTGGTTGCTGTTTCTTCGGTGCTCTTTTTATAGCACTCGTCTGTATGTACATGCTCTACTCTGTCACAGATTAATGTCTCTACGAGAACCTGCTTTTCTGTGAAACATGTTTCGCTGTGCTTATGCTCTTTTAATTCTAACTTTCCACATGCGAGTACGCCGTCTTTGTAGCACTCTGCTGTGTGTGTATGAAGCTCTGCTGGCTCTTTGCAGATTAGTACCTGCACATCCTGATAGCAGGCTTCGCTGTGTGTGTGACCTGCGCTTTCTGGAATCGTACATGTCAGTATGTCATTCCACTCGTAGCATTCGTCACTGTGCGTATGCTCTTCTAGTGTGCAGATTAAATTGCCTTCTGCATCGTAGCAGCCTTCGACGTGTGTATGCTCTTCTTTGCCGCAGATTAATGCGCCCTGCTGTTTTGTGTAGCATTCAGGCATATGAGTATGACCAACTGACTCTTCCTGTGTGCAAACTAGCTGCTTCTGCATCTGATAGCACTCTGGTGTGTGCTGATGCAGCTTATGCTCTGGAATGGTGCATACTAGATTGCCGTCTTTGTCGTAGCAGGATGCGTCATGTTCATGAATCACAAAGTCTGCATAACCACAGATCAGCTTATGCTCTGCATCGTAGCAGGCATCTGTATGCTTATGTACACCTAGTGAATCTGTCGTACAGGCAAGCTCTTTCTCCTTTTCATAATGCGAGCTGTAGCAGTTTGCGTCGTGTTTGTGCTCTGTAATACCGCACTCTGCTTTGTTTTCCATGGTGATGGCCGGCAGAATCAGCATATATGTCGTTACAAACACAACAACAACCGCCAGTGTGGTGACTATTCGATACCACATTTGACGTTTCTTATGATCCTTCATGATTGAACGAATCTGTTTTCTTAACGGATTTTCCAAAACAGACGCCCCCTTTCTCCTACTTGATCTGGCCAAAGTTTGTAAATGGCCAGACACAAAAAACTAATTTTCCAACAATTTGCTCCTGTGCCACACATCCGACAGATGTGCTTCTGCTGTCAACTGAAACGCTTCGATGATCACCCATAACAAATACTCTTCCTTCAGGCACTTGATATGGCAAGTCTATGTCGCATTCGCCAAGCGCCTTCTCAAATAAAAATGTCAATATTAAATGCGACACTTTTTTAACTTTTTTCAACTGATT
>ENA-UOOA01004395-UOOA01004395.1-human-gut-metagenome-genome-assembly--contig:-P61old-NODE-4395-length-16090-cov-5.858372_pt1 | contig 16090 bp, 14 predicted proteins | sample MGYA00242467_ERZ724014 | MGnify/ENA metagenome assembly ERZ724014
GCGCCCACGTCGCCGCCGTCGTAGCCGCCGTAGGCCGCGACGACGCCGAGGCATGGCTGCGCGTGCTCACGGCAGAGCGGGAGATCTTCGGCTGAAAGACCGTCCTGCCCATAAACCGCTATAAAAAGAGCACGATCCCGCCCGATTCCGGGCGGGATCAAAATTTATAAAGCCTTCTCGAGTCTTTCGAGCTCGTCAGCGAGGGTCTTCGGCAGCTTTTCGCCGAACTTGGCATAAAACTCCCGGATACCGGCTGCCTCGGCGCGCCAGAGAGCGGGGTCCACGGTCAGAAGCCTGCGGAGCGTCTCCTCGCTGACATCCGTACCGCCGAGGTCAATATCCTCCGGGCGGGGGACGAAGCCGATCGGCGTCTCCACGGCTTCCGTCTCGCCGAAGGCGCGGCGCAGGACCCAGTCGATGACGCGCAGATTATCGCCGAAGCCGGGCCAGAGGAATTTGCCCTGCTCATCCGTGCGGAACCAGTTGACGTTGCAGATGACCGGCGGGTTCGTGAGCTTTGTCTCCATATCCAGCCAGTGCTGCCAGTAGTCCGCCATGTGATAGCCGCAGAAGGGCAGCATCGCCATCGGGTCGCGGCGCGTTTCGCCGACGGTGCCCTCCGCCGCGGCGGTCTTCTCGCTCGCCATGATGGAGCCGACGAACACGCCGTGCGCCCAGCCGCGGGACTGGTAAACGAGCGGCGCGGTCTTCGCGCGGCGGCCGCCGAAGACGATGGCGCTGATGGGCACGCCCTGCGGGTTATCGAACTCCGGGCTGATGCAGGGGCAGTTTTTCGCCGGAGCGGTGAATCGGCTGTTCGGATGCGCGCCCGGCTCGCCGCTCGCGGGGTCCCACGGCTCGCCGCGCCAGTTGAGCGCATCCTTCGGCGGGTTCTTGTCGAGTCCCTCCCACCATACGGTGCCGTCCGGCTTTAAGACAACATTCGTGAAAATGGTGTTCTTCCGCGTGCTCGCGAGGGCGTTGGGGTTTGTCTTCTCGCTCGTGCCGGGGGCGACGCCGAAAAAGCCGTTTTCCGGGTTCACCGCCCAGAGCCTGCCGTCCGGACCGGGGCGCAGCCACGCGATATCGTCGCCGACGCACCAGCATTTCCAGCCGCGCTCGCGGTAAGCCTCCGGCGGGATGAGCATCGCGAGGTTCGTCTTGCCGCAGGCGGACGGGAACGCGCCGCAGACATAGCGCACCTCGCCCCGCGGGTTCTGAACACCGAGAATCAGCATGTGCTCGGCGAGCCAGCCCTCGTCGCGGCCGAGACAGGAGGCAATGCGCAGCGCGAAGCACTTTTTGCCGAGCAGGACGTTTCCGCCGTAGCCGGAGTTGACGGACATGATGGTGTTGTCCTGCGGAAAATGGGCGATGTAGCGCTTCTCCGCGTCCAGCTCCGCCTTGGAGTGGAGCCCCTTGATGAAATCGCCGCCCTCGATGGCGTCGAAGATCTCCTTGCCGACCCGCGTCATGATCGCCATAGACACGACGACATAGATCGAGTCGGTCAGCTCCACGCCGTATTTGGCGAAGGGCGAGCCGGGGATGCCCATCGCGTAAGGGATGACGTACATCGTGCGCCCCGCCATCGCACCGTCAAAAATGCCGCGGAGCTTTTCGCGCATCTCGGCGGGCGCCATCCAGTTGTTGGTCGGTCCGGCGTCCGCCTCGCGCTCGCAGCAGATGAAGGTGCGCGCTTCCACGCGCGCCACGTCGTTCACTGCGCTGCGGTGGTAAACGCAGCCGGGCAGAAGCTCCTGATTGAGCTCGATGAGCTCCCCGGTGTGGAAGCCCTCGCGCCGCAGCGCGTCCAGCTGCGCCTCGCTGCCGTCGATCCAGACGACCTCCTCCGGACGGCAGAGCGCCGCGCACTCCGCTACCCAGTCCGTGATGTGGTGATTTTCCGTCAAAGCCATTTGCGTTTTTAACCTCCGGCAAAAGTTGTTAGGACGTTTCCATACGATAGGATATTTGGAATGTTCAGAACATTATGAAGCCAAAAACAGCGAAAACCGAAGATTTTCGCGGGTTTTTGCAACAGATTCGATTATACTCCCCTTTCGCCGGATTGTAAAGGGGAAAAGCGGGGAAAGCGACTCAGCGCCTGACCGGCGGGTAGGGACGGCGCTCATCGGTCAGACCGAGGAGATAGTCCGTGCTGGTCTTGTAAAAGCGTGCAAGGCGGACGAGCACCTCCGTCGGGATGTCGCGCTTGCCGAGCTCATAGTGGGAGTAGCTGACCTGCGTGCATTGCAGATAGTCGGCGAGGTCCTGCTGCCGCAGGTCGGCGTCCTCCCGCAGATCGCGGATGCGTCGGTACATTTTATGCAGCTCCTTTTCGAGTTATAAAAGGAGTATAAGCAAAACAAAATGTTATATTGACATATAAAACAATTTGTTTTATAGCAGGTTCACAAAGCACTGAAAGGAGCTCTGCGGCTGCGGGAAAAGCGAGGCGGTGGAAAACGCGGAGTGCGAGATCGCCGCCATCGGCGATGTGGACGCCTCGTCGCTCCGCGCCATCGAGGAGGCGCAGTCGGCGTATGACGGGCTGACGGATACGCAGCGCGCCGCCGTTCGGAACTACGGCGAGCTGGAGGAGACAGCCGGGGCGCTCTCGCGATTTGAAGTCGATCGCGCGCAGGGCGCGCTGGACACCGCCGCGGCGGAAAACAGCGGCTATGCCGAGGCGGACGCGCTTTATCAGGCGCTCAGCGCAGAGCAAAAACGCAGATCACGGGCTACGACGGTTTCGCCGCGCGCTGGGAGGATTATAAAAACCGCCCGCCGATCGAGCTGCTGGACACTCTACGGGGAGTATAACGAGATGAAGCAGGTCGTGATCATCCTGCGCGACGTGGAGTTTTTCGACGGGACGACGTGGGAGAACGCCAGCTACGGCACGCTCTGCGAAAAATATGAGCAGAAGATGCTCGAAGCCGGGGATGAGAACATTCTCCCGCGCGCCTGATCATCCGACTGCGCTGTCCGCTCCCTCCCTCCGAAAAAAAGAGGCCGCCGATGGCGGTCTCTTTTTTTTTCGGAATGAACCCTTGCTTTTACATTTCCTTATTGAACTTTGCCTTGAACGCGCGAATCTGCTCCTCGGTCTGCTCGTGGCTGATGTGCTTGGTCTCCATGTGCTCCTGCGGGTGGTTGAAGCTGTAGACCGGGGTGTTCTGCGGGATATCCCATGCGAGCTCGGTGGCGAACTCGGTGGGCTTGTCGCCGCGGTAATCCGGGGCGTTCATATCCTCCGGGCTGACCACATTGTAGAGGTCGGAGAAGTCGAGGCGGTTGACCTTGGTGTGCTCGGTCGGGATGGCGTCGTTCTCGCCCAGCGGGTAGATCTTGCAGAGCATGGTCTTGGTGGGCGCTCCGCCATAACCGGTCTCCGGGTGGTTGAAGCCGGTCGGGATGAGCTGGTTGACGTTGATATCCCAGATGCCGTAGAGATTCGGGGCAGCGCCCTCGGTCTCCGGCAGCCACCAGGCGTGGGGCGCCATGGCGATCTTCTCGTGGATGACCGGGGTAATGCGCAGCTTGCGCTTGCACTTGCCGCGGACGCCCTCGATCCAGACCCACTGCCCGTCGGTCAGACCGAGCTTCTCGGCGGTCTTCGGGTTCAGCTCCACGATGGGCTCCTGCTCGAACTGGCGCAGCCACGGGATCTGGCGGTGCTCGCTGTGGAACATGGTCGGCATACGGCGACCGGTGATGAGGATGAGCGGATACTCGTCCATAAGCTCCGGCGTGGTGACCGGGCCCTCGATGGGCTCCTCGTGGTGCGGCAGCGGGTCGGCGCCGTACTTCTCCAGCAGCGTGGACCAGAGCTCGACCTTGCCGGTCGGGGTGTTGAAGCCGGGCTGACCGTCCGTGCGGAGCAGGCCCTTTTCATAGCGGTAGTAGCCGCTGCAGCCGGAGGGATGATCCTTCGGGGCGAGGTCCCAGGTGTTCTTGCTGAGCTCGTCGAAGGTCTTGCCGCTGACGGCGATGCGCGCGTCGAACAGATCCTTCAGCGTCGCCCAGGGAACAGCCTGCGGGTTCAGGCGCTTGGCGAGCTCGAAGGCAACCTCCCAGTGGCTGCGGCACTCGGCGACCTGAATTTCCTTGTGGATGGCGTTCAGCGGGACGCCGGTGGTGAAGACGGAATCCTTCTCGGCGAAGGTGGTGCCGGGAATGATGAGGTCGGCGACCGCCTGGCAGGTCGGGGTCATGAACGTGTCCGCCACAACGTTGAAGTCCAGCTTCTTGACCGCCTCGTAGTAACGGCGCGGGTCCTGCGCGGTGCATGCCATGAAGTTGTTGGTGTAGAGGTAGAGACCACGGATCGGATAGGGCTTCTGGGTCTCCATCTGGGCGAGGACGTCGTCCGAGATCGCCCAGGAGCGGAAGTTCTTGACCAGCGGATACTTGTCGCAGCCGATACGCTTCTGGTTCATCATGTCGACGAACTCCTGACCGTAAAGCTGGACGGTCTCCCAAGTGGAGTAGGGGTAAATGGTGACCTTATACGGCGGGCGGGCGATGATCTCGCCGCCGGGAACGTCGAGGTTGCCGGTGATCGCCCAGAGGCAGTTGAGCGCCTGAATGGTGCCGATGGAGTTGGCGTTGCTGTCGAGCGGCTGACCCCAGCGGATGGAGGCGGGCTTGGCCTTGGCGTACATGCGCGCGACGGCGACGATGTCCTCCGCTTTCGCCCAGGTGATCTCTGCGACCTTCTCGGGCGGGTACTCCTGCACGCGCTTTTTCAGCTCCTCAAAGCCGTAGGTCCACTTCTCGACGAATTCCTTGTCGTAAAGTCCCTCGTTGATGATGACGTTCATAAGACCGAGGGCGAGAGCGCAGTCCGTGCCGGGACGGATCTGGAGGAACTTCTCCGCACGGGTGCTCATCCAGGTCTGGCGCGGGTCGATGACGATGAACTTCGTGCCGCGCTTCATCAGGTCGATGACCCAGTGGCTGGAGTAATAGTGGTCGGCGCACTGGCTGCCGCGGGTGCCGCGACCCCAGATGATCATCAGCTCCGGGACCTTGAAGTCCGGATCGTTGTAGCGCTCGGGGAAGCACTGGGCGGCGTCCTCAAACTGGATGTCGCCGGCGACCATGTTCATGGCGGCCAGACGCGGGGTGAAGCAGGCAATGCCGGACAGACCGAACAGCGTCCAGTTCGGGCTGCCGTAAGCGTAAGCGAGGAAGATGAGGGAGCCGCCGGCGTCGCGTCCGGTGCCCTGTCCGAAGACCATGGACTCCGCGCCGTCCTCCTGACGGATCTTCTTGAACTTATACTCGATCTCGTCGAGCGCCTCGTCCCAGGAGATGCGCGCCCACTTGTTCTCGCCGCGGGCGCCGACACGGCGCAGCGGGTACTGGAGGCGGTTGGGATGATAGGCGTACTGAGTCAGCGCCAGTGCGCGGGGGCAGAGGCGGCCCTGCAGGAAGGGATGGGACTCGTCGCCCTCGACCTTCATCAGCTTGCCGTCCTTGATATAGAGCTCGACGCCGCAGCCGCCGTGGCAGCCGGGACCGCCGGACCATGCGCCGGTCTTTACGACCTTGCAGTCTTTGCATTCATTATAATTTGCCATAATGATCTCCTCTTATAAATTCGTCGTGCAGTCTTGGCGTTCCGGCTTACTTCAGGAACACCATGGGCTTCTTGCCCTGCTTGGCGGCCTCCATGACCTCGTCCACGGGACCGAATGTCATGCACTGGGAAAGGCAGTGCTTCACGCAGGAGGGGCGCTGGCCCGCGTTGTAGCGCGCGAGGCAGAAGTTGCACAGGTCGGTGATATAGGGGACGTAATCGATCATGAGGCGGTTGCGCTCATTGAGGATGTGCTCGGTCACCTTGATGCCGAATTCCTCGGCGGAAAAGCCGTTTTCCTGCTGGCAGGCGACCTCGCAGGTATGACAGCCGGTGCAGTAATGCACGTCGATCATCATACCGTATTTTTTCGTTGCGGCCATGGTTTTGTTGATCTCCCTTCTTCTTTTGCTTGCAGCTTCGCTGCGATTTTTTAAAAGGTCTTCTTCCAACATTCAATTATAATGTATGGTGCAGTTCGAGAGTCAAGCAGTTTTTTCGGAAAAAACCTGAAATTCCAACCCTTCCGCTTTACACCGCCGCCGGGGGTGTGCTATACTTACGGCAGAAGGTGAAAGAAAGGGGCGCGGTTTTTTCATGGAACGAAAAATGAAAATCAGCGAGGTGGCGGCGCTGCTCGGCGTCAGCACGGACGCGGTGCGCTTTTACGAGAAGAAAAACATCATCCACCCCGGCAGGAACGACAATAACCGCTACCGCGACTTTACGCAGGACGACCTGACGCGCCTTTTTGACTGCAAGCACCTCCAAAACGTCGGCTTCTCCCTCTCGGAGATTGCGGAAATCATCACGGACACCGCGCCGGAGGATTACGACCGCATGCTCGAGCAGAAATCCCGCGAGCTGGAGCAGACCTACGCCCGCTACGGCCGCATGCTGGAGCAGCTGCACCGCCTGACGACCGCCCAGCAGCTCTATGAGCGCTATATCGGGCGCTATTACATCCGCAACAGCCCCCATATCCTGATCTGCCCCTACGACCGCGGCGAGGGCGTGAGCCTCGACCGCGTGAGCACGGAGTTTTACGAGCAGGTCAGCGTGCAGCACAACATGTTCCGCCGCTGCCTCGTCATTCCGCAGGAGGAGGCAGCCGGCGATGGGGAGTTCGCCGCCGCCATGCCGGGCTACTCCATCGAGATCGACCGCGCGCGCGAGCTCGGCCTCGCCGCGGAGGGCGGCATTTCCGAGAGGTAGCCGCGCCGCAGCGTTTACACCACCGTCCGCGTCGCGGCAAAGCCCGGTCCCGCAGACCTCGCCCCCGCCTTCGACTGGATGCGCTCCCACGGCTTCGCCCTCTGCGGCGACGTCCTCTGCTGGACGCTCAAGATCGAGTTCGACCACGGCAAGGATTTCCGGACCTATTCCCTCTGGTTCCCCATCGAATAGCGCCCTTTTCGGCGAAAAAAGTTTCGAGTTGGTCGAAAGTTTGAGGGATTTAACTGTGGTACATAAAAAGAGACCGCCGGCAGGCGGTCTCTTTTTTATAACCTATTACTTGGAGTTGGACGCGACGATGCCGGCGAGGGCGATGCAGCGCAGGCGCTCGTCCGCCGGGGCGGCACGGCTCGTCAGGACGATGGGGATGCGGGCGCCGGAGACGTAGCTCGCCATCTGGACGCCGGGGATGCACTCAAGGCACTTGCCGAGAATGTTGCCCGCGTGGATGTTCGGGCTGATGAGGGCGTCGAAGTCGCCGGAGTAGGGACAGGCGTACTTCTTGATCTTGGCGCGGTCGGCGCGGAGCGCCAGATCGTAAGAGATCGGTCCGACGACGACGCACTCGCCCATCTCGCCTGCCTCCGCCATGCGCTGGAGCGCGGCGGCGTCCTGCGTTTCGGGCATCTTCTCGTCCTCGACCTCCTTGCAGCAGAGGACGCCCACCTTCGGCTTCTCGTAGCCCAGCGCGTGCAGAGTGTTCACGACGTTGATGATGATGTCCTTCTTCTTCTGAAGATCGGGGTATGCGCACACGCCGCCGTCAGAGGTGATGAGCAGCTTGTGGTAAAACGGCAGCTGGTAGAACGCGACATGGGAGATGGTGCGGCCGGTGCGGAGCCCGTTTTCCTTCTTCACGACGGGGCGGAAGAGGTCGGTGGTCTCCACGAGGCCCTTCAGCAGGAAGTTCGCCTCGCCGGACTTGATGAACTCCACGGCAGTCTCCGCCGGGTTCTGACCCTCGAAGGTCTTCTCGATGCGGAAGTCCTCCGGATTGCGTCCGCGCTCGCGGAGCAGCTCCTTGATACCCTCCGGCTCGCCGACGAGGATGGCGTCGGCGATGTTGTGGTCGTGCGCGTCGAGCACGGCGTCGATTGCGGCGGGCAGATTCGCGCCGGCGACAGCCATGGTGCTCTTGCTGACGTTCTTGGTCATCGCCAGCAGCTCTTCAAAATTATGCAGTTCCATAGTGAATTTTCCTTTCAGCAGATTTCAAAAATGCTCAGACCCAGCTCGCTCTTGTGCCACGGGAAGAGGTCGCGGCGGGTGTCGTCGTGGGTCATGATGAGGTGCGTCACGTCGCCATGGACGAGCTCCAGAATGCGGTCGAAGCCGCGGACGATGTTCAGCGCGGGACCGACGGCGAACTCCGTGTTCGGCAGGTAGAACGGGAAGCTCTCGGTGCCGAGCAGGTTCTCCGGGCGGTTGCACGCGTCGCCCGTGTGGAGGAATTTGCCCTTTTCGGTGTCCACCATGACCATCTGGAGGTCAAAGCTGTGGCCGAAGCCGACGCTGTAGACGCTGATGCCGGGGAACAGGTCCTCGACATCGCCGTCGAGCAGCGTAAGCCGTCCGGCTTTTTCCAGCTTTTCGAGACGCTCGACGTCGGTCATATCCATGCAGAAGAAGGGCAGCGCGGCATATTTCGGGTGGTTCCGGATTTCCTGCCAGCCTTCGAGCTCCTTGCGCTGGAGATAAAACTGCGCGTTCGGGAAGCAGTCGATGCCGCTCGCATGGTCAAAGTGGGCGTGGGTGAGGATGACGGCGTCGACCTCCTCCGGCTTCACGCCGACGGTGGCGAGGACCTCGACCGGACCGTGGCCGTTCTGGGCGCCGCAGGCGCCGAAGATGGCTGCCTTGGTCGGATCGCGCAGGTCGATGCCGCAGTCGATGAGGATGGTTTTCCCCTCGCCCTGAAGCAGCGTGAAGCTGAAGGGGTTCGGGAAGGTCTCCGATGCGGGAACAAAACCGCCGAAGTAAAATTCGCCGCCAACGGTCTTGGTGCTGATCTCAAGAACAGTGATTTTGTAATTCGCCATCGGTTTGCCTCCTCAGCCTTCGTATTTCTGCACGACCTCCTCGCCGCGCAGCGCACGGAGCGCGCCCTCGGCGAGAGACTGCATCTCGTTCTCGCCCGGCTGGATATAGACGGGCACGTTCGTGTAAGCAAGGCGCGCCTTGACATCGTCCGTGAGGCGCTCCCAGTAAGCGCCGCCGCCGGTGATGATGATGCCGTCCAGCTTGCCCTCGACGACCGGGAACAGGGAGCAGATGCACTTGCAGAGCTGATAAGCCATCGCCTGCTGGCACTTCAGCGCCTCGGCGTCGCCGGCGACGATCATCTTCTCGACCTCGCGCAGGTCGTTGGTGCCGAGCAGGCTGACCATGCCGCCCTTGCCGTGGAGCCACTTGGTGCAGGTCTCCGCGCCGTATTCCTCGACGAGCTGGACCATGCGCTCGGAGCGCATGAAGCCCGCGCGCTCGGCGGAGAAGGTGCAGGCGTCACCGGGGACGACGTCGACCGGGTGGGCGTGGCTCCAGAGCGCGATGGAGTTGCCGCCGCCGATGTGGGCGACGATGACGTTCATATCCTCAAGCTTTTTGCCGAGGTTCTTGGCGAGCACGAGCGCCATGGCGTGGCTGTTCAGGATGTGGCACATGCTGTTGTGCTCGATGCCCTTCACGCCGTAGACCTTCGCGAGCGGGTTCAGCTCGTCGGAGGTGATGGGGTCATAGACATAGGCGGGAATGCCGGCGACCGCCGCGATCTTGGCGGCGATGACGGGACCGAGGGAGGCGGGGTGCGGCTCCAGCGGGCGGTGCAGCAGCGCGTCGACCAGACGGTCGTCCACGGCGGTGCAGCCGGCCTTGATTCCCGGAGGGGAACCGCCGCGGCTCATAACGCAGTCGAGATCCGTCGCCTTATAGCCGGCGGCGCTCAGAAAGTCCATCACGAGACCGTAGCGATAATCGAGCTGGTCGGACCAGACGGCGAACTTGGCAAGCTCGTCCTTGGAGTGGGACAGGCTCTGGCGCACCAGCTCCTTGTCGTCCTCAAAGACGGCGACCTTCGTGGAGGTGGAGCCGGGGTTGATGACAAGAATTTTCATAAGGAATAGTTCTCCTTTCCGGAGCTCGCCCCGCCGCGGAAAAAGGGCGCGGGGCGGCAGTTGTGGAAGGACCTGCGGCACGGGTACCGCGCTGCAGGTCCTCTTTTTGCAAACAGATTACAGCTTGCCATGGAGACGCAGGGTCTCCACGAGCATTTTGTCTCTCCAGCGGGCGACGGACTCGATGTCGCGGCCCTCCTCCTCCGTGCGGTGCGCCAGCTCCTCGGCGATGCCGGGGGCGGCCTTCTCGCACCAGTCGGCGGGGAAGGTGGTCCAGGTGGGCATGTTGCTCAGACGGCCGTCCGGCTTCGTCGGGTCGATGCCGTACTTCTCGTTGAACTTTGCGATGCCCTCCGGGGCGACGCCCATGTGCAGGGTCAGGAACTGACCCATGACGCTCCAGCGCAGACCGACGGAGTAGACCATCGCCTTGTCCGCGTCCTCAACGGAGCAGACGCCGTTCTCGACGAGGTCGACGACCTCGCGGTGGATGGCGCTCTGGAAGCGGTTGCAGATGAAGCCGATGACTTCCTTGTTCAGAACGACGGGCTCCTTGCCGATGGCGCTGTAGAACTCCTTGGCAACAGCGACGTACTTGTCCTCGGTCTTCTGCCCCTTGGTGATCTCGATCACGGGGATGAGATAGGCGGGGTTATAGGGGTGACCGCCCATGCAGCGGCCGGGGTGCGCCGCCTTCTCGAACACCTGCGTGATGGACTTGCTGGAGGTGCTGGTCGCGATGATAGCCTCGGGAGAGGCGTACTTCTCGATCTCCTCGATGAGCGCCCACTTCTTCTCGATGGCGTCCGGACCGGACTCCTGAATGAAGTCCGCGCCGGTCACAGCCTCCTCGACGGAGGTGGTGATGGTGGCGAGGGCCTCGGCTTCGAGGCGCTGCTCGTGGGTGATGACGTTGTTCTCCTCGAAGAAGTTCAGGCCTTCCTCCAGACGGGCGCGGCAGCGCTCGACGTTGGAGTGGGTCTGGAGCACGGCGGGAACGCCGTGGGTGATGCAGTTGAGCGCAAGGCCGCTGCCGATCAGACCGGCGCCGACGAATGCGACTTTCTTGAATTCAGCCATGCTGCCGTCCCTCTCTTACTTGTTCAGGCCGAGGATCTCGCGGGCGTCGGCGGTGGTGGCGACCTCGTTGCCGAACTCCTTGACAACGCGGGCGGCGCGCTCGACGAGCATCAGGTTCGTGGCGGGAACGCCCTTCTGGTACCAGATGTTGTCCTCAAGGCCGACGCGGACGTTGCCGCCGAGGGCGATGGCGGAGTAAAGGATGGGCATATGGGCGGTGCCGGTGCCGAAAGCGGACCAGGTGGAGCCGGCGGGCAGCTTGTCGAGCATGTAGCAGAGGTTCTGCGGAGTGGCGGGAGCGCCGAACAGACCGAAGCCCAGAACGAACTGGTAGTGGACCGGAGCGGTCAGCACGCCGTGATCGGCGTACCATTTGCAGGCGTTCATCATGCCGATGTCCATGATCTCGACCTCCGGCTTGATGCCGTTCTCCTGCATGGTCTTGCCCAGCTTGGTCAGGAAGTCGAAGCTGTTCTCGAAGATGCCGTCGCCGGTGTTCAGGGTGCCGCAGTCGAAGGTGGCAAGCTCGGGCTTGAGCTCGATGATGTGCTCCATGCGGCGCTCGTCGGAAACGCCGAGCTCGCCGGAGGTGGTGAGGCAGAGCAGCGCATCGCAGCCCTCTTCCTTCAGGATGTGGACGGTCTCGCGGAACTTGGCGGGATCCATGGTGCCGAAGCCGTTATCGTCGCGCATGTGCAGGTGGAGGATGGAGGCGCCTGCCTTCCAGCACTTGATGCCGTCCTCGGCGATCTCGCGCGGGGTGATGGGCAGAGCGGGGCACTTGGCCTTCGGGGTAACAGCACCGGTCAGGGATGCGGTAATGATGGTCTTCATGATTAGCGTTCTCCTTTTCGTATTGTTAATTTATTGTAGTATGTTTACTTCGGGCTTATCGGGAAGCTCAGGGCTTCTCCAGCAGCAGGGCAACGCCCTGACCGCCGCCGATGCAGAAGGTCACGACGCCGCGCTGCGCGTCGGTGCGGCGCATCTCGTAGACCATCTTGGTGACGAGGATGGTGCCGGTCGCGGCGAACGGGTGACCCAGCGCGATGGCGCCGCCGTTGACGTTCAGCTTCTCAACGGGCATGTTCAGCTCGCGCACGCAGTGGACGGACTGGGCGGCGAACGCCTCGTTCATCTCGATGAGGTCGATGTCGTCCCAGGTGAGACCGGTCTTCTTGAAGAGCTTGCGGCAGGCGTGGACAGGACCCTCGCCCATGATGGACGGCTCGCAGCCGGCATCGGCAAAGTTCGTGACCTTGGCGAGGATGTCGAGGCCGAGACTCTCCGCCTTCTCGCGCTCCATGACGATGACGCAGCTCGCGCCGTCGACCAGCGGGGAGGAGTTGCCGGCGGTGCAGACGCCGTCCGGCGCGAAGGAGGGACGCAGCTTCGCGAGACTCTCCATGCTGCAATCGTCGCGCAGGGGCTCGTCGCGGTCGAAGGTCATGGTCTTGCCGCCCTTGAGCGCGACCTCGACCGGGAGGATCTGCTCATCGAAGCGGTGGTTGCGATAAGCCTCGGCGCCCTTGCGGTGGCTCTCGACGGCGAAGGCGTCGCAGTCTTCACGGGTGATGCCGAAGCGCTTTGCAATGTTGTCCGCCGTGGGGCCGTTCGGCAGGTTGCCGTACTCCTTCGGGCTGAAGATCGGCTCGCACCAGGGCATCGGCATCTGGGAATAGGCGCGGGTCGGCTTGTTCATCAGATAGGGGGCAAAGGTGGTGCTCTCCGCGCCGCCGCAGACGACGGTCTCGGCGAAGCCGGTCTGGATCATCATCGCGGCGTCCCAGACGGCAGTCAGGGAAGAGCCGCAGCCGCGCTGGATCTGGTAACCGGGAACGTTGATGGGCAGGCCGCCCTCAAGCGCGATGACACGCGCGGCGATCTTGATGTCCTCGTTGTCGCAGGAGCAGAAAATGCACTCGTCGACCATGTTCGGGTCGACCTTGCCGCGCTTGAGTGCCTCACGGATGACCATGCCGCCGAGCTTCTCAGGGCGGATCTTGGCGAGTGCGCCGCCGACTCTGCCGACCGGCAGGCGAACGGCGGATACGATAACAGCTTCTTTCATAGTTGTCTGATTCCTTCCTTCGTTTCGTGATAAAAGTTTGGTGCAAATTTTATTATTATAATAGTCACAAACCTACACGATTAGCATACACAAGAAACCGCTCCGGCGCAAGGCGGTCCTCCTTGGATTATGGGGGTCAAATTTTGGCTTTCCGGGCGTCAAAAACCGTCCGGCGAGGCTGTCGGCGCGCAAAACACAAAATTTGCCCCACCATATCAAAATACTGTCACCTTGCCCAAAAAGCGGAAAGCGAGTAAGCTGAAAACAAAGCAAGGAGCATACATATTTTTATCGTATCACCGTCTGCTTTATTTTCAGAAATCAAATTTGTAAAGGAGCGTTTTACTATGTTCTCTCTGAAGGGTAAGACCGCGATCGTCATCGGCGGCGGCGGCGGCATCGGACAGGCTATCGCCAAGGGTCTCGCTATGGCGGGCGCGGATGTTTCCATCGCGAGCCGCGGCGAGGAGAAGCTGAAGAAGGCGTGCGCCAAGATCAAGGAAGAGTCCGGCTGCACCGTCGGCTACTACACCTGCGACGTCACCAGTGAGGAAGCCATTGAGAAGCTGGCTGCCGACTTTGTGAAGGATCACGGCCATGTCGACATTCTCGTCAACTCCCAGGGCTACAACAAGAAGTATTCCGCGTTCGACCATCCGATGGATGAGTGGGACCGCACCTTCGAAGTCAACGTCAAGAGCATCCTGATGTGCTGCAAGCACTTCGGCCGCTACATGCGCGACCAGAAGTACGGCCGCATCATCAACGTCAGCTCCATCGGCGCCACCCGCTCCAAGATGAGCGACATCAGCGTTGCTTACGGCTCCTCCAAGGGCGCCGTGAACGGCCTGACCATCAACCTCGCCGCCGGCTGGGGTCAGTACGGCATCACCGTCAACGCCCTCTGCCCGATCATGACGCGCACCGAGATGATGGTCCCCATCTTCGAGAAGAATCCCGAACTCGTCACCGGCACGGCTGCCCGCGTCCCCGTGGGCCGCATCGGCGAGCCGGAGGACAACATCGCCCCCGCCGTGTTCTTCGCTTCCGACGAGGCCGCTTTCATCAACGGCCAGATCATCTACGTCGACGGCGGTCTGACGACCCTCCAGTAAAAAATTTCACCCGCATTCAAGGAAGCTCTGCCGTGTCCGGCAGGGCTTCCTTTTTTCTGTAAAAACCTTTTGCAAAAAGCATATTATTCCCCTCTGTTTTTGGGCAAAAACAACAATTCTCCTGCCGAGCTGTGGCAAAAAGCCAATGAAAAGCGGCGGAGGGCGTGTTACCATTTTTTCATCCCGGCGGGATGAAGCCGGGAAAAAAACAGAAAGAGGAACAAGCTATGGTTTCACTGATCATCGTCATCGTTTACCTCGCGCTGCTGTTCGGCGTCTGCGGTTGGGCGCAGGTCAAGCAGAAAAAGCAGGCCGCCGCAGGCGGCAAGGTCAGCTTCCTAATGGCGGGTAAGAACCTGCCGATGCTGCTGGTCGTTATGCTCATGATGGGCAACCTCATCGGCGGCACGAACACCACGGGCCTTGCCCAGCTCGCCATGGGCGGCGGCGGCATGGCTGCCGTCACTTACGGTCTCGCCGGCGTCGTCGGCATTCTCTTCCTCGGCATTGTCGGCGCGCGCCGCATGCGCCAGATGAATTACTCCACCACGGCGGAAATGATGGCGGACTACAACGGCTCCGCGAGCCGCTATCTGATGGTCATCGGCCAGCTCATCATCTGCGGCGGCGTCGGCTGCCTGCAATATGTCGCCGGCGGCGCGATGCTCGCCTCCATGTTCCCCGGCACGCTGACGCTGAACACCGGCATTCTCATCACGGCGGTCGTGTTCATCGTCATCTGCATGCTGGGCGGTCTCTTCGGCGCGAGCCTTGCAAACCTCATCAACGTCATCGTCATCTATGTCGCGCTCATCGCCTGCATGATCGCCGGGCTGCATAACCTCGGCGGCTGGGACGCCTTTATCGCCAGCGCGAACGCCATTCCCGATTCCACGACGGCGGGCGGCTCGTGGCTGAGTCTGACCGGCGGGCTGAGCCTCGCGACGATCGCGTCCTACTTCGTCTCCGAGCCGGGCAACCGCATCTCCACCCAGTCCAACACCCAGTGCGCGCTCGCCGCGAAGGACTCCAGGACCGCGCGCCGCGGCATCATCATCGCCGCCCTCGCCACCATCCCCGTCTGCTTCATCAGCGCCATCTTCGGCATCATCGCCAAGATCCAGTTCCCCGACGTTCCGACCGCGCAGGCGATGAGCATCGTCATCACCTCGCTGAACCCCTTCCTCTCCGGCATCGGTCTCGCCGGTCTCTGGGCGGTCAACGTCTCCTCCGGCGTCGCGCTGCTGATGGCTTGCGTTCAGCTCGTCTGCTTCGACGTGCTCGCGCCGCTGCGCCGCGACAAGACCAAGCCCGTCGCCAAGAGCCAGTCCCGCATCGTCCTGTTCGTCATCGGCGCCGTCACGCTCGCCTGCGCCTATCTCGCGACGGACATCGTCAAGACGCTCACCATTCTGCTCTGCATCACTCCGGCGTTCTTCCTCGCGATGATCTCTATGATGTATTTCCCGCGTCTGCTGAAAAAGCACACCATGGTCATCACGCAGGCGGTCGCTTACGTCTTCTTCTTCGCGTGGCTCTTCATCCCCGCTGTCAAGGCGGCGTTCCCGACGCCGATCTACGTCGAATGGCCCCTCTGCGTCGCGGTGTTCTTCCTCTGCTACATCTTCGACAAGGAGCCGATCAAGATCCCCGAAGCGCACAAGGCGCTCCAATAAAACGACCCATCCCCTCTCTTCTTTTTCCCTGACAGAGCCCCCGGCCGAAAAACGGTCGGGGGTCTCTCTTGTAATCCGGCGTTCCCGGCTTTATAATAGAAAAAAACGAAAGAGGTACCGCCATGACGATCCCGCTGCCTGTGATCTTAAACGCGCTTTCCGGCTGTCCGATCTCCACGAGTCTGCCGGATCTGAACAGCCTCTATTTCTCT
>ENA-UOOA01004401-UOOA01004401.1-human-gut-metagenome-genome-assembly--contig:-P61old-NODE-4401-length-16071-cov-25.268856_pt1 | contig 16071 bp, 9 predicted proteins | sample MGYA00242467_ERZ724014 | MGnify/ENA metagenome assembly ERZ724014
GCCTGCGATCTGGGCGGCTCCGGCGGCGACGGCGGGCAGGCCGGCATCGTGGGCTTTATCAGCGCCGGCGCACGACTGGAGCGCTGCGTCAACGCCGGCGAGGTCTACGCAGGCCGCGCCGCAGGCGTGGGCGGCATCGTGGGAAGCGCGGGCAGCAGCGGCACGGAGGTGACGCTGTTCCAGTGCGCCAATCAGGGCGCGGTGTCCAACGATACTGCGGCGGTGCTGCTGAACAAGGGCGGCACCGGCGGCGTCCTGGGACTTGCCGCGGCGGGGACCGTAACGGTTCGCAGCTGCTACAACACCGGCAGCGTGGCGGGCAGCACCATCGTGGGCGGCATTCTGGGCGGCGAGCGCGGCGAATACTCCGCCAACGCTCAGTACGGCTGCCGGGGCCTGACGCTGGAGAACTGCTACAACGCAGGCGGCCTGCTGGTGGGCACGGCCACCGTTCGGGTGGGCGCGCTGGCGGGCTACCCGCTGGACGGCCGGTACTACACGGGACTGACGGTGCGCAGGGGCGCGTGCCGCTACGTCATGGGCTGGAAGTGCAGCCAGGGAGACAGCGTCCGCGAGAGTACGGAGCTGACGGCGGCGCTGTTTGACGGGCTGGTGGACAGCATCGGCGGCGTCAACAGCGGCTATCCCCTGTTTGACTGGCAGCTTCTGGAGCAGCAGAGCCGCGAAGAGGTGGTCAGCTATCTGAACGACCGCTATGAGCGGGAGATCAAGCCTATCGCCACCGCGGCCCAATGCCAGGAGATCGAAAAGCTGCTGACAGAGACGGCGGAGACCATCCGCACCGCCAAGACCACGGTGGAAATGACCGCCGCCTATGAAAAGGTGCTGGCGCGCATGAGCGCAGACGACCTGCTGGCGGCAGCAAAGGAAGCCGCGCAGAAGCAGCTGGATAAGCTGTATGGCAGCGCAAAGAAGGATTACAAGGACATTGCAGAGCAGCTGAACAAGCTGTATGAAACACAAAAGGCCGCCATCGAGGCCTGTACCAAGTCCGCGGATACAGACACGGAGCTGGATCGGTTCTCTGCCGGCGTGGTGGATCTGCTGATCACGGCACGGGTCAAGACCGGCGCGGCTATGCGGGAGCTGGCCGCCGCGCTGCCGGAGGTGCGTCAGGTCTATGACGCCCTCACCGCCGCCCAGAAGCGGCTGGTGGTCAACGGCAGGGCCATCACCGATGCGCAGGTGCTGGTAACGGCCTACGAACAGAATTTGGACCTGCTGCGGCAGTGGGAGAGCGCCGACAAGGCGAAATACACCGCCGTGAAGTCCGGCATCGGCCGTCTGGCGGCGGATATCCGCAGCCAGCTGGGCGATTGCGCCGACGCATCGGGCATGACCGCCGCCCTCAACGGCTACGCCGCAGGGGTGGCCCGGCTGCTGCTGGACAAGCTGGCCTTCACCGAGGGTACGACCACACTGGGCCAGCTGCACAAAGCGTCGGAGGTGCTGACCCAGACATCGGAGGCCGTAAAGGGCCTGACCCGGGAGCAGCTGGCGCTGCTGCCTGCGGAGCAGGTGGCGGGCGTCAGCCGCGCCCAGCTGCTGCTGGCGGTCTACACCAGGGCGTCGGAGCAGCTGGACACCTGGCTGAAGAACGACAAAGCGTCCTACGCCGACGTGGCCCAGCGGCTGGAGCGTCTGGCAGACAGTGTCCGGCAGGAGTTGGAGCGCAGCGTGGATCGGGACAGCGCGGCCAAGGCGCTGGACCACTACTGCGGCGGCAGCGTGGAGGTGCTGATCTCCTCCATCGGCACGGTCAAACCCGTCATGCCCCCCACCGAGGCGGCTGCAGCCAAGACCCGCCTGCAGCGTGCCCGCACGGCCTACAACGCCCTGACGGCATCGCAGAAGGCGCTGGTGCCCAACTACGCATCGCTGCAGGAGGGCGAGACGGCCTACCGCACCTACGAGAGCAATTACGCCGCGGCCAAGGCGGCGGAGAGCCTCATCTCTGCCATCGGCACGGTGACGGCAGACAGCGGCGATGCCATCCGCAAGGCTCAGGAGGCCTACGACGCCCTGACGGCGGAGCAGAAGCAGCTGGTGGACGCCAAACTGGTGCAGCAGATGGAGACTGCCGCCGCCCAGTACCGGCAGCTGCTGGCCCAGAGCGCGGAGAACGGCGGGGAAACACCCTCCGCCGACGAGACAATGTCCGACGGCGTGAAGCCTGCGGACCGGATGCAGCCCACAGACCAGACCCGGCCGGAGCAGGCGCAGCCCTTTGACTGGAGCCTTGTGTGGCTGGGCGGCGGCATCCTGGCGTCTGCGGCGGCGATCGCGTTGATCCTCCGCTGGCTGGCGGCGGTGCGGCGCACCGAAAAGAAAAACAAAGCGTAAGTCCCGCAGGAGGGGGAGGTCTCGTGCCGCTCCCCTCCTGCGGCGGTTGCAGAAGGAGCGTGAAGCGTGAAAAAGAGACTGGGAGGCGTGATGCAGACCGCCATGGCCATACTGCTGTGTATGGCGGCGGTGCTGTGCGTGACGCGGCTTCAGACCGGCCATGCCCCACGGGAGGATGCCCGGGCGGCATCCCGCATGCTGTACTCACCCGGGGAGGTGCTGTACGACGGCGACCGCGTGACGGCCATGGACAGCGCCAACGACGCGGAGGTCCCTGAGGACGAGACGCCGCCGGATCAGCCGGACGCACCGGAAAGCTCGCAGCCTGACGATACCCCCACGCCGGACGCGCCCCCCGTGGACAGCGACACCGCGTCCTCGGACGGGCGGGACGGCATCGGCGACCTGCTGGACATCGCGGATAACGGCGGCGGCTCCGGCGGACAGACACCGGACCACGCCGCGCCGGGGGACGTTACCGTACCGGAGGCGCCGGATGCCGCGCTGTATTTTACCACCAGCATCATCGACGGCGAGACCACGGCGGAGGAGACCTACACCTTTACCATCACCCACCAGCCGCAGCGTGAGCCCATCGGCCTCGCCGTCACCGTCAACGGCAGGGAACTGCGCTATGCCGCACAGACCACCTCCGTGATGGTGCATCTGGCGGCGGGAGCTAATACCATCGTTGTCAGCGCGGACTATCAGGAGGACGGCGGCACCGTCCGCGCCACCCGCAGCTACACGGTTTATTACGCACAGGCAGGAGAGCTGATCATCGTTGCCAAGCGGGTGTCAGACAATAAACCCCTGAACGAGCTGGCAACTGTTACAGATGGTGAACTGACCTTTACCGCCAGTATGGTGCAGGACGGCAATGAGTACCCCGTGCAGTCCGTAACGCTGAACGGAAGGACGCTGACAGGTATCGGGGATACCTATACGGCCAGTCTGAACTCCGGCGAGAACCGCATCCGCGTCAAGGCAAGCTATCAGTCCTCCACCGCCGATGTGACCTATACCATCACCTACAACGCCAGCGCGTTTCAGATCAGCACCACCATCTCCGACACGGTCATCGACGACAGCACGGCCCAGAGCAGCGCGTCGTTCGAAAAGGTGACGGTGGACAGCCAGCAGTACAAATTCCGACTTCACCTGATCCAGAGCACCGGTAAGGAGTCCATCGACCGCGTCCGTGTCAGCGACAGCACCGGCACCTTCTCCCTGACCCAGGACAGCGACGACCGGTATACCGTGCAGATGGGCCGCGAGGACCGGATGCTGTACATCGACTACAAGGATTCCACGGGCCGGAGCAAGACCTATAAGTACCTGCTCCACTTCCAGCGGGGCGCGGAGGACACGCCGGAGGACCGCCAGCCCACCATCATCGCCCAGGTGGAGGCGGACGGCACCGTTATCGGTCTGACCAACGGTCTGACCATGAAAACGCCCGACCTCATCGTGCTGGTGGATGGCCGCAGCTGCAACGGCCAGCAGCTCTACGCCAACAACTACACCGTGTCGGTGAACGGCACGGTGGTGTCCGCACCCATCAGCCAGTCCGGCTACCAGTTCGGTTACACCGCCTACCTCTCCAACGTGGGGGCCAATACCATCACCATCACCGCCACCGATGGCGACGGCTACGCCGCCACCCGCAGCTGGACGGTGTACTACGAGGAGGGCACCGTCACCGTTACCGTCAGCGTGGAGGCCACCACCGTGGGCCTCGGCTATCTGGTGGCGCCCACGGAGGTGACGGTCCCCGGCGGCACGGACGCATGGACCGTGGTGCAGCAGGTGCTGACGGAGAACGGCTACACCGTCAGCGGCAGCGGCAGCTATCTGTCCGCCATCCAGCGCAGCGGCATTTGCAGCGGCTTTTTCATCGATTCCGAACTGATGGAGCTGATTATGGCCGACGGCATGGACGAGAACGGTGCGGGACTGGATCCCCAACCCTTCTCCATGGACAGTCTTGGTGAATTTGACTTCTACCGCTGGTCGGGCTGGATGTATTCCTATAACGGCAGCTATCCGGGCTACGGCCTCAACGTCTGCAAGCCGCAGGACGGCAGCGTCATCCGCGTGCGGTACACGCTGGCCATGGGCAAGGACATCGGCGGCTATTCCAGCGCCAACGGCAGCTACGGCGTTTCCAGCGGCAACTACTATAAAGAATGGTAAGAGGAGAAAAGCAGATGAATACCAGCGTAGAAAAGATCCTGCATGAAGTGAAAAAGGTCATCGCCGGTAAGGACGATGTGCTGGAAAAGATCATGATGACGGTGCTCTCCCGCGGCCATGTGCTGCTGGACGACGTGCCCGGCACCGGAAAGACCACCACCGCACTGGCCTTCAGCCGCGCCCTGGGTCTCCGGTATGGGCGTATCCAGTTCACGCCGGACGTGCTGCCCTCGGATATCGTAGGTTTCTCCATGTACCATAAGGAGAGCGGCAGCTTTGCCTATCAGCCCGGCGCGGTGATGACCAACCTGCTGCTGGCCGATGAGATCAACCGCACCTCCAGCAAGACCCAGTCGGCGCTGCTGGAGGTGATGGAGGAGCGTCAGGTCACCGTGGACGGCCAGACCCACAAGCTGCCGGACCCCTTCGTGGTCATCGCCACCCAGAACCCAGTAGGCTCTGCCGGTACGCAGCTGCTGCCTCAGGCCCAGCTGGACCGCTTCATGGTGCGGCTGGCGATGGGCTACCCCGATTTCGCCAGTCAGGTGAACATCCTCCGTGACCGCCAGACCGGCGACCCGCTGGAGGCGGTGGCCACCGTGTCCTCCTGCGCGGAGGTGCTGGCTATGCAGAAGGAAGCCCAGTCAGTCCACATGGCGGACGCCCTGCTGGAGTATGTCACCAGCCTGGCGGAGGCCAGCCGCAGCCACCCGCTGACGGTGCTGGGCGTCAGCCCTCGCGGCGCTCTGGCGGTGTGCCGCATCAGCAGGAGCCGCGCCTACATGGCGGGCCGTGACTACGTGCTGCCCGATGATGTGGCCGCCGTCTTTGCCGACGTGTGCGCCCACCGTCTCATCCTGTCGCCCAAGGCCAGGATCGCCGAGACCACCGCCAAAGACGTGCTGGCAGAGGTGGTGCAGCAGGTCCGGCGGCCCGACCACATCTGAGCGATGGCGAAAAATCGGATCGTTTTTATTGTATGGCTGCTGCTGTGGCTGGCAGCGTGGGCACGGGGCGTGGGCAATATGGCCGGCGGCATCCTGCTGGCCTCGGTGCTCTGCGCCGCGGCGGAGATCGCCGCGGCCTGCGCCCTGCGCAAGCGCCTGACGGCCCAGCTGTCCGCCGCTGTCTCCTGCCGCAAGGGGGAGGAACTGCCGGTAACGGTAACGGTGGCAAACAGCGGCCTTCTCAGCTGCCTGCGGGTGCAGGCAGACGTCCAATGCCGGAATCTGCTGACCGGCGAGGTGACGCATGCCGCAGCCTGCCTCCCTGCGGCAGGGCACGCCAAGGCCCAGACGGTATGCACCCTCCGGCCCCGGCACTGCGGCAAGCTGGAGCTGACGCTGACGGCCCTGCGGGTCTACGACATGTTCGGTCTTGTGGGGGCGAAGAAGCCGGTGGGGCTGACAGCCCCGTCTCTGGTGCTGCCGGATGTCTGGCCGGTGGAGCTGACGGTGTCGGAGCGCCGGAGCCCCGACATGGACAGCAGCGAATACTCCATGTATCATCCCGGCAATGATCCCAGCGAGACATTCGCCCTGCGGGAATACCTGCCCGGCGACCGGATCAAAAACATTCACTGGAAGCTGTCGGAAAAGACGGATCACCTGCTGGTGCGCCAGCTGGGTCTTCCGGTAAACAACGCCATTCTGCTGGTGCTGGACAACACCGCTGATACCGCTCCCTCTCCGGAGGAGCGGGAGGCGCTGGGCGAGGCGGCTGTCTCCGTGTCTGCGGCCTTATGCGAGGCGGGCCTGTCCCATCAGGCGGCGTGGCTGGACCGCGAGACCATGGAGCCGCGGCTATGTGCCATCGGCGACACGGAGGAGCTGACGCAGGCCCTGTCCGGCCTGCTGTCGGCGGAGACGGAGCCGGACACCCGGACGGTGACGCGGCGTCTGGCGGAGACGCAGGGACTGGACTACGCCCACGCGGCGGTACTGTCTCTGCGGTCGGAGCCGGAGGACCTGACCACCGCCTCCGGTACGCCCGTGACCCACGTGGCGGTCTCGGCCGCCATGCTGCGAAGTAAGGAGGGGATCTATCTTGCGCTTTAATGGCGCCCGCTTCGGCGGACTTCTGACCGCATCCCTTCTGACGGCGGGGCTCATGACCCTGCTCATCACGCTGCTTTCCCTGCCGGTATCGCCCCTGTGGCCGGTGCTGCTGGGTGTTCTGGCGGCAGCCACCGTGTGCCTGATGGACGGCACACGGCTCTCATGGCTGCCTGCCGCCGCGTGGATGACGGCATGCCTGCTGACGGTGCTGGTGCTGCTGGGGACTGTGACCAACGGCCTTGCCCAGCTGCTGGACGATGTGCTGAAAGCGTGGCAGCAGCTCCATGCCCGAAACTATACCAGCTTCCTGGCGCAGGAGGATGGCAATACGGGCCTGACGGTGGTGCTGTGCATGCTGGGCGTGCTCTGCGGCCTGTGGAGCATCCGCTATGCGCGGCAGCCCAGCGGCCTGCGGTTCTGGCCGCTGGCGGTGATTCTGGCCGCGGCGGCGGTGCTGTTCGCACCTATGGTCTCCGTATGGTGGCTGCTGCTGGCGGCATTAACAGTACTCCTTTTGTACGCGGCGCATTTCGGCGGCGGAAAGCAGTATTCGTCTGCCGCGCTGCGGACATGGGGACGGCTGGCGGCGGTGCTGCTGGTATGTGTGACGGTGCTGGGCGGCTGGAATCAGGATGCCGCCCGCCCTGCCGCGGTGGACACTGCCACGAATTGGGCGGCGAAGCAGGTGGATACACTGCGCTACGGCAGCAACGCGGGACTTCCGGAGGGCGATATGACCAAAGTCGGCCCCCGGCAGATCTCCGAGGACATCATGCTGGAGGTCACCATGACCCAGCCGACCTCCTACTATCTCCGTGGCTTCGTGGGCGAGACGTATGCCAACAGCCGCTGGAGCACGCTGGACAGTAAGACCCTCAGTGAGGACGCAGATACCTTTTACTGGCTGCATCAGGACGGATTTTACGCCCAGAGCCAGCTGACCACAGCGGCGCAGGCCGGTGTGCCGGACGCGCTGGGCTATGACAACACCGTGACGGTGCAGAACGTCGGCGCGTCGGGAAAGTATCTCTATGCGCCCTATGAGCTGCTGGCGGACAGCGACGTACTGGACGCGGCGCAGATCGGCGACCGTACCCTGCTGGCAAGCGGCCTGCGGGGACAGCGGACGTACAGCTTCCACGCCAGCGACAATATTATCACCCAGTACCAGCGGCTTGCCGCAGCGCTGCTGGAGGAGACGGAGCAGACCAACGCCTTTCTCAATACAGAGGCGGCCTATAACCGCTTTGCCTATGACCACTATACGGACATCCCTGATGATGTTCGTGGTTTTCTGGAGGAGAAGCTGGGCGGCTATCAGAAAGACGAGGGGCAGGTACACTTCGATTACCAGCGGGCCAAGCAGAACATCCTGTTCTATCTGACCACCTACATCACCTATGAGGAGAATGTCCTGCCCATTACGGGCGGCGACTTCACCCTGACTTTCTTGGACGGCATCCAGAGCGGCTATGACGTCCACTACGCCACTGCCGCGGCGCTGATGTTCCGCTACTATGGCATCCCCGCCCGCTATGTGGAGGGCTATCTGGTGACCAAGGATGACGCGGCCCAGATGAAATCCGGCCAGACGCTGAATGTGGGCGGGAACCGCGCTCACGCATGGGTGGAGTACTATCAGGACGGCTTGGGCTGGCTGCCTTTCGAGACCACGCCTACCTATTTCTCCGCCATGGAAAAGGTGGAGCGGTACCAGAGCATCTCCGGTCTGGTGGGTCAGGCCCCGCTGGAGGACACACCGGAGCAGCCGGACGACACCGACGCCCGGGACCCCGTGACAGAGGCACTGCGGGAGCTCTGGCTGAAGCATGGCATGACCGTACTGCTGGTGCTGCTGGTATCACTGGCCGTGGTACTGGCGGCGGTGCTGCTGGGCCGTATCCTGCGGGAGCGGCGGCGGACACGGCAGCGGAAAGCGTCGTTTTTCGGCGCGGACGCGGCGGCCGCCATCGACGCCATCTTCCGCTATACGATGGATGTGCTCCGTGCCCGGGGCATGGCGGCGCGGAACTGCCCGCCGGAGGACTATGTGGCCTATATGGATCAGGACCTGCGGGAGGACTACCTGCTGGCGGCCCGACTGTGGCAGGAGGCCCGCTTCCGGGGCCGGCCCATGACGGAGGAGCAGCGCCGTCGGGTACTGCGCCTGAAGGACGAGATCTGGCGGCGTACCTGGCACAACGCGGGGCTAAGGCAGCGCCTGCGCCTGAAATACGTGGAATTCCTGTAAGGAGGGGATCGGATGAAACAGAGTATAGCGGCCCTGCTGCTGGCAGTGCTGGTGCTGCTGCCCGCCTGCGGCGCGCAGCCTGTGCCGGAGGCCCCGTGGCAGACGGCCTGCCGCGAGACGGGGGCCTATCTCCAGACGCAGGGCGCCCCCACGGCGGGCTCCATCGGCGGTGAGTGGGCGGTGATCGGCCTGAGCCGTGCCGGACTTCTCAGTGATGAGGCGGCGCAGAGCTATGAGCAGACGGTAGAGGACTATGTCAAGCAGGCAGGTTCCGTGCGGCTGCACCACGCGAAATCCACCGAGAACTCCCGCACCATCTTGGGCCTGACGGCCGCAGGCTGCGATGCCGCCAACGTGGCGGGCGTGGACCTGACGGCGGGCCTGAGCGATATGACCTTCGTCCGTGCCCAGGGTCTCAACGGCCCCATCTGGGCGCTGATCGCTCTGGACTGCGGGGCTTACGATATCCCGCAGTGCGCCGACGGCGAGGAGCAGACCACCCGCGAAGGCCTGGTGGCGGAGATCCTGTCCGCCCAGTGCGCCGATGGCGGCTGGACTCTGATGGGCGACGTTTCCGACGTGGACATGACCGCCATGGCTTTGACGGCTCTGGCATCTTATCAGGAGGAGACAGACGTCAAGGCGGCAGTTGACGCGGCGCTGACCTATCTGTCCGATGCCCAGCAGGCCGATGGCGGCTTCATGAGCTGGGGCGCGGCCAACAGCGAGTCCTGCGCACAGGTCATCGTGGCTCTGACGGCGCTGGGCATTGATCCCGCAGCGGACAGCCGCTTCGTAAAAAACGGCGCGTCCCCGCTGGACGGCCTGTGCGCCTTTGCCTGCACCGGCGGCGGTTTCCGCCACAGCGTCCGGCAGACGGAGCCTGACGGCATGGCCACGGAGCAGGGCTTCTACGCCCTGACGGCCTACGACCGCTTCCGGCAGGGCAAGACGCGGCTCTTTGACATGACGGACATCGCATGATGCGGCACACCGCCGGTCCCCGCAGGGGCCGGCGTGTTTTTTTATGTGCCGTGATTGCATAAGCACACGCTTTATGGTATGCTGAAAGTATCCGATGGGGCGAAACAGGGGAGCGCCCCCAAATTGCAGAAAAAGGAGAAAGACTATGGGACTTATCAGAGCGGCGATGGGCGCGGCCGGCGGTACGCTGGCTGACCAGTGGAAGGAATATTTTTATTGTGACGCCATTCCCGAGAACGTGCTGGCGGTAAAGGGACAGAAAAAGACCACCCGACGCTCCAGCAACCGTCACGGCGATGACAACGTCATCACCGACGGCTCCGTCATCGCGGTGGCGGACGGCCAGTGCATGCTCATCGTGGACCAGGGCAAGATCGTGGACATGTGCGCCGAGACCGGCGAGTATACCTACGACATGTCCTCGGAGCCGTCCCTGTTCTGCGGCAGTCTGGGCCAGGGCCTGAAGAACATGTTCGGCACCATGGCCAACCGCTTTACCTTCGGCGGCGAGGCCCCCAAGGATCAGCGCATCTACTACTTCAACACCAAGGAGCTTATCGGCAATAAGTACGGTACGCCCAGCCCCGTGCCCTTCCGCGTGGTGGACCAGCGGGCCGGCATCGACATCGACGTGGGCATCCGCTGCTTCGGCGAGTACAGCTACCGCGTCTCCAACCCCATGCTGTTCTACACCAACGTCTGCGGCAACGTCAGCGAGGACTACACCCGCGACCGGCTGGACAGCCAGCTCAAGACCGAGCTGCTGACGGCCCTCCAGCCCGCCTTCGCCAAGATCGGCGAGACCGGCATCCGTTACTCCCAGCTGCCCGGCCACACCATGGAGCTGGCCGACGCCCTCAACGAGGTGCTGAGCAGGAAGTGGCGCGACCTGCGGGGCATCGAGATCGTGTCCTTCGGCGTGTCCAGTGTCACCGCCGATGAAGAAGACGAGAAGATGCTCAAGGAGCTGCAGCGCAACGCGGCCTTCATGGACCCCACCCGTGCGGCGGCGCACCTTGCAGGCAGTCAGGGCGACGCCATGAAGGCGGCGGCGGCCAACAAGGGCGGCGCGGCCATGGCGTTCATGGGCATGAACATGGCGGGTCAGGCCGGCGGCATGAATGCACAGGACCTGTACGCCATGGGTCAGCAGCAGACCGCCCAGCCGGCGGCGTCCCAGCCCGCAGGCTGGACCTGCTCCTGCGGCCATACCGGCAACACCGGCAAGTTCTGCGGCGAGTGCGGCGCACCCAAGCCCGCACCGGCGGGGGAATGGAAGTGCTCCTGCGGTGCGGTGAACACCGGCAAATTCTGCGGCGAATGCGGCAAGCCCAGACCTGCCGACGAGTGGACCTGCTCCTGCGGCAGCGTCAACAAGGGCAAGTTCTGCGCCAACTGCGGCAATCCCCGTCCCTGACACCGTGTGACATGTGAAAGGAGAAGACCATGCAGTTCATCGATTACTATTATTATGAGTACCAGACGGCCCCCAGCCCCTTCGCCAGCTTCCTCTCCCTGCTGCTGGGCGTGGCGGGCATCGTGGCCTGCTGGCTGCTGTTCAAGAAGGCGGGCAAGCCCGGCTGGGCCTCCATCGTACCCTTCTACAATGTCTATACCATCTTCGAGATCACCTGGGGCAGCGGCTGGCGTTTTCTGATGCTGCTGATCCCCATCTACAACATCGTCCTGGGCATCCAGACCTGCATCAAGCTGGCCAAGGCCTTCGGCAAGAGCGGCGGCTTTGCGGTGGGCCTGATCTTCCTGCCCTCCGTGTTCACCATGATCCTGGGCTTCGACAGCTCCGTCTATCTGGGCGTCCCCGGGAAGGGCGGCTATCAGCAGTCTGCACCCAATCAGGATTACGCCCCTCGTCAGGACTATGCGCCCCGGCAGGACACCGGCTTCCGGCCCACGTTCTGCCCCAGCTGCGGCGCCAAGCTGGAAAATGACGGCAGCAAGTTCTGCCAGAACTGCGGACGGCCCCTGTAAGGCCGCCCCGGTCAGACTGTGAGAGGGAGGAAAATTATGGCATCCCAAGTGACCAACTATAAATGCCCGGCCTGCACCGGCCCGCTGCACTTTGTGGGCGCGTCCGGCAAGCTGGAGTGCGACTACTGCGGCGCGCAGTACGAGGTGGCGGACATTGAAAAGCTGTACGCTGATAAGGAAGCCGCCGCAGCAGCGGCGTCCGAAAAGGCGGAGGCCAAAGCTGAGGCAAACCGCCAGAAGATGGCGGACATGGAGTCCCAGGGCTGGGATACCTCCAGCCTGAGCAGCGACTGGGGCGCGGAGGCCGACGGCATGAAGGCCTATAACTGCCCCTCCTGCGGCGCGGAGCTGATCTGCGACGCCTCCACCGCCGCCACGTCCTGCCCCTACTGCGGCAATCCCACCGTGGTGCCGGGCCAGTTCAGCGGCGCGCTGAAGCCGGACTTCGTCCTGCCCTTCAAGCTCAGCAAGGAGGACGCCGTGGCTGCCCTGAAGAACCACTATAAGGGCAAGCCCCTGCTGCCCAAGGCGTTCACCAATGGCAACCACATCGAGAAGATCCAGGGCGTGTATGTCCCCTTCTGGATGTTCGACGGCCAGGCCGAGGGCACTGTGGACTACGAGGGCCTCATCCACCACGAGTACGAGACCTCCGACTATGAGGTGACGGAGACGGAGCACTACGACGTTCACCGAGGCGGCTCCATCTCCTTTGAAAAGGTGCCCGTGGACGCGTCCAGCAAGATGCCCGATGACCACATGGACTCCATCGAGCCGTATGACTACACTGATCTGAAGCCCTTCTCCACCGCGTACCTGCCCGGCTTCCTGGCCGACAAGTACGATGTCAGCGTGGAGGACAGTCATGACCGGGCCGACGGACGCTGCGCCGCCTCGCTGGAGAGCGCCCTGCGCCGCACGGCGGAGCAGTACGACAGCTGCATCCCCCTGCGGCAGGACATCCGGCTGCGGCGCGGCAAGGTGCATTACGCCCTGCTGCCTGTCTGGATGCTCCACACCAAGTGGAACGGCAAGGATTTCCTGTTCGCCATGAACGGCCAGACCGGCAGGCTGGTGGGTGACCTGCCCACGGATATGGGCCGGTTCTGGACGATCTTCGCCGCCGTGGCGGCGCCGGTGGCGGCCATTACTGCCGCCATCATGATGCTGGTATAAGGGAGGCGGCGCAATGAAAAAGAGAATTTCTACGTTCCTGCTGGCTCTGCTGGCAGCACTGACGCTGACCGTCCCCGCATGGGCGGAGACCCAGCCCGGCGACGCCCTGATCTACGACACGGAGAGCCTGCTCACCGACGGCGAGCGCCAGCAGCTGGAATCTCTGGCCGATCAGATCACCTGGCAGTACGACTGCGCGGTGTATGTGGTCACCATCTACGACTACGAGCAGTATGCCGACGGCGTCTACGAGGCCGCCTGCACCATCTACAACGACTACGACTTCGGCATCGGCGAGGACCGCGACGGCGTGCTGCTGCTCCTGAGCATGTACGACCGCAGCTACAGCCTGTATGTCCGCGACGGCTACGCCCAGAGCATGATCGGCAGCTATGCCCAGCAGCAGCTGGAGGACAGCTTCCTGGACTATCTGGGCGATGACGACTGGTACGGCGGCTTTCATGCCTATCTGACCACCTGCGCCGACATGATGCAGCAGGCATCGGAGGGCCATGCGGTACGCAAACCTCTGGGCAAGGTGATTTTCCCGGCGCTGCTGGTGGGCTGCGGCGTGGCGCTGGTGGTGTGCCTGGTGCTGAAGGGCAAGATGAAGTCCGTCCGCCGCGGCGCGGAGGCGGATGTCTACGTCACCGCCGAGGGGCTGGATCTGACGGAGCGCTCGGACATTTACACCCACACCACCGAGACCCGCCGCAAAAAGGAGAAGAACGACTCCCAAAGCGAGTCCGGCGGAGGCGGCTCCGGCCGCAGCGGCCACTTCTGATAAAAAAGAGGACTGTCCATCGGACAGTCCTCTTTTTTGCGCTTTTTTGCAAAAAACAGGGGAAAAAGACCGATACTATGCAGCCAGCTTATTGAAATCACACAAAAACAGGTGTATCGTTACGTTGTAACGACCCACCGGTGTGTGTACCGGCACCGGAGGACGGAAAAGAGAGCGGCTTGGCCGCTTCCTTTTTTCAAGGGTTTTCGCGTTTTTTCGCAGAAAAAGACGGATACTATGCCCTTTATATATTGAAATTACGAAAAAATTGGCGTATGCTATTAATATAACATCCCGCTGGTGCACAGATCGGCGGAGGTCACAAAGAAAAGGGGGAGATCCTGTGAAAAAACGAATCCTATCCATCCTGTTGGCGACTCTCATGCTGCTCAGCGCCGTTCCGCTGGGCATGGTGGACACAGCTTGGGCCGCCGAGACGGAAGTGGTTGCCAGCGGCAGCTGCGGCCTTAATGTGAAGTGGGTGCTGACATCCGACGGCACTTTGACCATCAGCGGTAAGACTCGGATTGATGACTATGGTATCGGTGGTGCGCCTTGGTACAATTTGCGGCAATACATCAAAAAAGTGGCTATCCAGAATGGGGTTCAGGCTATTGGAGACTGTGCGTTTTCCAGATGTACTCTAATGACATCTGTGATGATTCCGGACAGTGTGACCAGCATCGGTGAGTATGCATTCAGCGGCTGCAGCGGCCTGACGTCCGTGACAATCCCAAAGGGTGTGACCAGAATCGAAAATTCTGCATTCCGTGACTGCGCCAGCTTAACGTCTGTGACGATCCCGCGCAGTGTGACCAGTATCGGCGCCTATGTGTTCAGCGGCGGAAACATTTATTTGAACGTAGATCCCGATAATAGCGCCTATTGCAGTATAGATGGTGCATTATACAGCAAAGACCGGACGGTGTTGGAATGTGCTGGAAAAATTACGGGAGGCAGATTTATTATTCCAACTCAAGTGACGTGCATTGGAGATGGAGCGTTCATGAGTTGCCGCAATCTGACATCCGTAACAATTCCGGACAGCGTGACAAGCATCTGCAGGGGCGCATTTTCCGGTTGCAGTAATTTGGCGTCCGTGACGATTCCGGACAGCGTAACATACTTGGATGCCGCCGTGTTTGTCAACTGTACTGCGCTGCAGTCTGTGAAAATCCCTGACGGCGTAGATTTTATCCAGCCCGATACATTCAATAATTGCACTGCATTGACATCCGTGACAATTCCAGACAGCGTAACTTTCATTGGCCAGTATGCATTCAGCGGCTGCAGCGGCCTGACATCTGTTAAAATTCCTAATGGTGTATTCGGAATTCGTGAGCATGCATTCCACGGTTGTACTTCTTTGACCTCCGTGACAATTCCGAGCGGTTTGGCGTCCATCAACGAATGGACATTTTCCAACTGCGTCCGACTGGCGAAGGTGACCATCCCTAAGAGCGTAACGTCTATTGGTGTAGACGCATTTTCCAACTGCGACAGCCTGACGGACGTGTACTACGCCGGCACGGCGGCGGACTGGGCGAAGATCAGCATCTCTGAGGGCAACGAGGATCTGACCAGTGCTGCATTGCGCTGTGCGCCCGCGTCTCTGTCCGCCCCCAGCGTCACCGGCGGCAACGACAGTCAGGGCCGTCCCACCCTGAAGTGGAACGCTGTCACCGGCGCGGCCAAATATGAAGTCTACCGCGCCCGCAGCAAGAACGGCGACTACATCAAGTATTCTACCGTCACCGGCACCAGCTACACCAACACCAGCTACATTGAGGACGGCAATACCTACTATTACAAGGTGCGCGCTCTGGATGCCAGCGGTACCGCCGGCGCGTGGAGCAGCATCGTGTCCGTGACCTATAAGCAGACTCTGCCCGCTCCCACCGTCACCGGCGGCAACGACAGCCAGGGCCGTCCGACCCTGAAATGGAACGCCGTCACCGGCGCGGCCAGGTACGAGGTGTACCGCGCCCGCAGCCGCAGTGGTGAGTACATCAAGTATTCTACCGTCACCGGTACGTCCTACACCAACACCAGTTACATCGAGGACGGCAACACCTATTACTACAAGGTCCGCGCCTTGAAATCCGATGGCACGGCAGGTGCGTGGAGCAGCATCGTGTCCGTGACCTACCGCGCCGCTTCGACAGGCACACTGCCCGCCCCCACCGTCACCGGCGGCAACGACGCGCAGGGCCGTCCCACGCTGAAATGGAACGCCGTGTCCGGCGCGGCCAAGTACGAGGTGTACCGTG
>ENA-UOOA01004405-UOOA01004405.1-human-gut-metagenome-genome-assembly--contig:-P61old-NODE-4405-length-16062-cov-7.761792_pt1 | contig 16062 bp, 10 predicted proteins | sample MGYA00242467_ERZ724014 | MGnify/ENA metagenome assembly ERZ724014
ACCATGACAAGTATAAATGCCATGAAAAAGAAAATAAGCCAACTTGAAGCGGAGAAGGCTGCAATTATCGCCAAAGTGTCTGAGACCACAAGAAGAAATGCTGACGCCAGAAAATATGCCCTTGGCGGTGCGCTGCTCAAATTAGCAGTGACCGACCAAAGGGCATATGAGGTATTAAAGCAGGCCTGGACGATGAGTCAAAAAGACAAGCCTAGGGCTTTTGAGGATGTACAGATACCGCCTTTAAATTCTCAAACGCCGAAGCAGTAGAACTAATCAATCTGCTTGAAAAATATGGAGCCATTCTTTCTAAGAAATTTAGATTTCCTTGTGTCAAGGGAAGGTATACAGGATTTTTACCTTTCAAGAACAAAACAATATTTGGCTCTATATAGGCAATAGACAATAACTCATCAAGATTAAATATCAACTCCCCACCCAGAACATCTTTTTCCAAAATTACTCTAGCCATGGAATCCCTTTTTGAGGTTAGAGAGAAACGTGAAACTCTCAGGCAAAAATCAACAAGCCAAGCATGAATTTTAAACATACGCCACCTCTTCGAGCTGACGTCAACAATACAAGGGCAACCTTAAATTGTCCAATCATAATCCCCCATTTTTCGATGCAACCGACATCCGCTTTTTCACACCATCATCGGGCATCTGATACGGATAGAACTCCACCCCTGGATAGTCCAACCTATCAATTACCCGCTTCATGCTCTTGATGGAAAAGGCACCCGTATAGGTGTCGGTGTGAACGTCAAATTGTCCCCGGCCTGCCGTCATTGAGTGAGCCACAGAATGACCAGCAAGACGACGGAGAATCAAAGCCTCAGGGATTCGTTCTTTATTGGCCGTCTCTTCCGATAAACCAGAGGCGTCCAAGATGGCTTGGGCCAGGGAACTGATGAAGCGATGGCGGAAGGAATGGAACACCACATTCCTATCATCGACCTTCAAATAATCTCGAAGATATTTTGTGTTGAACCACTGACTGGCAGCCTTGCCATAGCCATCGGCCTTGGCCTTATTCAGGTCAAAAAGATTGATGGGCATTCCAGCTTCTTCAACCTCCGCCCTCTTAGCTTCCACGTACTCAATAAAACCCAGTTCAATCAGTTTCTGATGGACTGGGATAATTCTGCGGCTCTCTTCATTCTTGACCGTCTTTCCATCGTCTTCGGTTGCGGTGATATTTAAATACCATAGACCTTCATCGTCTTGTTTGACATCACTGGTCGTCAGTTGTGACAGCTCATTGACTCGGGCACCCGTGAATGCGGCCAGATGGATAATCCAGTATTGATAGCTTCTGTTATATAAGCCGTCACGATAATAGTCAGAGCCAAAGATTTGTTGAAGCTCTTTTTGATTGAAGGCGCGGCGTGTCACCCCCTTCCGGGCTTGGGTCGTTTTGACCTTGAAGCCATCCAGCAATGAGGGGTTGACCGCGTATTGACGCTTGCAAAACTCAAGGAAGTTTGCCGCTACCGTCAAATAACCATCCAAGGTGTTTTGTGTAATGGTTTGAGCTGGCTGACCATCTCGCCCCAACAGGGTTTTGGCACGTACCCGTTTAATGAGCGTATCGAAAGGATGCCCGGCAGCGGCTGGCAACTTGTCGATGTTCTTGGGGTAGTACGCAAGGTCTTTGCGGTACTGTTCCAAGTCCAAGGGTGTCAGGGTGCCCACATGTCGGGCGCTGAAACGGTCAATGAAGGGTTTGAGGCGTGTACGAACTTGGGGAACCTTCTTGACGCCGATCTCCTTTTCGGTCGCCCGCTCTTCCTCGTACTTCAAATATTCTTTGACCAAGCGCCCAACGGTTTTTGACGCTGCGGGCGATAGCCGTCCTGGCTCATTGATGGCAGGGGCATGAACTTCTTGAACTGGTGGGGGTGCTGGCGCTGGCTCGGCAGGTCTATCCCAAAGAGCCACAGTAGACAGAGACGTACGAGCCACGCCATTCATGACGCCCTCAATCAAGTCATCCATGTTGCCCACATCTTCCGGGCCTAGGTCCGTCAACTCGATATCGAAACCCTGCCCTTTTATCTTCACGCCGAAGGGCATGGGCGGTGTTGTTGGCTTTTTCATGCGTGCTTGAAGGTATGCAATCGCGCTGGTGCGCGTGACCGTTGCATTTTCCATCAAGTAGCTATCGAACAAGACACGCAGATAGCGCGCCGTGCTCTTGGCATGGCGTGGGTCTTTGGTGCCTGTGGATAGCTTGAAGTCCCTGCTTTCAGCAGGGCTTCTTTTGGGCGCGGGTATGACAAACCGCGCGAAATAGACGCCGTTGCGGGATTTTTGAAGGTACGACGAGGACAGCTTTCGAGGGCTCCGAGTGTGCCCCTTGGTGTCTCCCCGCAGTGTCTCTGTAACAGTACCCTAAAAATCCCTTTAGAAACAACAACTTATAAATATGGTGGAGCTGGCGGGAACCAAAGGACTACACTCCCTCAGAATCCACCATCTATTTTTTCGTTAAGAATCAATGGCTTAACGGAATCGAAAACTTTACAAGGGATACACTCGCGCTCGGATGTCACCCCAAAATGTAGCCCCGAGTGTATCTCTTTTTGGTCTTCCTCGGTAGACTCACATTTGCGGACGCCGGTTCAATTCCGCATTTTTCCGGGTCGTCCATGAACAGCGCGTACTGCACAGCTCCATGCAGCTCAGACGACACGATGAGCATCACCGGCACACCGCACTTCGGTGAGCAACTCAACGGGATGGAATGGCTCGTCCCAGAACGGTGATAGCGTTCGCCAAAGCAAGCCGCGCTTCTTCCAAATGCGCGGCCTCTCGGCTCGTTCCGGCTTCCTGCTCCCGAGCAAAAGCAAGTTCGCGCTGGGCGCTCTTGATGTAGTCGTCAACGTGGTCGATGAAAAGGGATGTTTCTTTGTTCATCGTTCCAAAGTGCCTGACGCAACTGCGTTTGGCAAGTGGTGGGCAGTCTCACATTTGCGGACGCCGGTTCAATTCCGCGTGTCCCAAGGCCGTCGGCGAAGCGCTATTTCGGCATAGCCCCAATCCCGCACTCGCTGCTCTACCTCGCGCCGTCGTTCCGGTGTGCAAGCAAACGCTACGCGAACCCCTGCCCCCTCGCCTGCCTCCATCGCGCCACCCATCAAATCTGCACCCAAGGCAGCCGGGGCATCTTCTTCGGAACCAAACTCAACGTTGAAATTTTCTATTTTGGAAGTCATGGGTTCGTTATATCCCATTGTTGCGCGGCGGTACAAGAGTACGCTGCAACGGCAACAACAATATAAGAATGGCACCTTGCAAACTCACTTGCAAAAATGGCTACTCAACTGCTATGTTGATTTTCTAACCGTGAAAGGAAGAAAATGAGCAATAAATTGATAGCATTACATGGAGCAGAGTTGGATAAAGCCTGTGCAATTGCGTTGGGCTGGAAACTGCACCAAACAAAGAATCCACAAGATGCTTTCTACCTTACAGAAGGAAAGCCTGTTTTGGTGGACTTTTGGAAGCCAACACAAAGCGCCCGCCAATGCATGAGGTTGATGCTAGACCACTGCATTGGAACCGAATACATCGCCAAGGCGGGTATTTGGCAAGCCAGCATTTCTAGCGATACGCAAACCGTCGAAGCCAAAGCCAAAAGACTGCATGAGGCCGTATGCCGATGTTTTCTAATGAATCAGGTCGCCAAAGGTCTTATTTCCGAAGAAGATATTATTTTTTGAATTGACATTAACACAATTTGAGAATATCTTAAAAATGCCGACAGGCATCTTTGTTTGATAATTTCGCAAGGGGTAAAACCCAAAACTAAGCCACCACAATAAAATGCGGTGGCTTTTCTCATCCCCCGGTTTTATTTGCATTCGCTCATTTTTTCTGCTTACATGGTCTTGGCTATGCGAAATAGCTTTAACCAGACAAAGAGGAAAATATGAATATCTTGCAAAAGGCTTCACATTGATTGAACTGATGATTGTGGTCGCAATTATCGGTATCCTGGCAGCCGTTGCCATCCCCCAGTACGGTGAGTACACCCAGAAGACCAAGCTCGCCAAGGTGCAAGCACTCGCAGCACCCATTAAAAACTCCATTGCCCAAGTTTACTCAGAGAAGGGCATTTGTCTGGACTCTGCCGTAATCACCGCCGGTACAGCCAAAGGCGATGCTTGGCTTGAACTGGGAAGTCAAGCACCTTCCTTGGGTAGCTCAACTACTGCATTAACAGGTGAAGTACAGACGATTACTCTCGCCGACGGTGCTGGCACGCCTCCAACAAGTTGTGTATTGACCGTTGCAGTCAATACAAAAGGATTGGGCAAGGATGTTCCGGGAACAGCCGCAATCACTTTTACGGGTGATTTCACGACAAACCCGGTATCGTGGACAACAACCCAAACTGGTATCGTTGCTGCATCCAATGCAGAAAAAATGGTAACTGATTGGAAGTAATTTTCTTCCAAATACAATAAAGCGGCATTAAGCCGCTTTTTCTATTCTTTCGCCAAAACAATTTGAAGCCTGGACCACAAAGGTCGAAGCTGTCTTCTAATAGCAATCGAACCCATAATTTTCGCAGCCTTGTATCCGTAGCGAAGGAAGTTTCGTTGTCCGAGGTGGGAGTAGCGCGAATAAATTTTCTTCAAGAACAATTCACGCTCTTCTAATCCATTCTTCACCCGATTCTGATTCCGACTTCGCATCGTTTGCTTTGCCAAACTTATACCCCTGCGCATACGATTTGAATATTTCGCAAAAGCAGCAGAACGAATCAAAATTCTTTGACCATCAAACAAAAATCCAAGATATTGCAAAGGTTTAGATGCACTCAGATGAGTGGACCCTATTACCTTAGAAAAACTACACACATCCGTTTTATCCGGATTAACTTCCAAAAGAATATTTTTTATGCTTTCTTCTGCGAATTTTCTAACATGCTCTTGGTGCATTGTAGGCACAATAAAAAGCATATCATCGCAGTATCTCAGGTAAGTACCACCCGCTTCGGCAACCATCTTTTGGGCAGCCACATCAAATTCCAGCATATACACATTGGATAACAACGCACTAATAGATGTACCTTGTGGAATCCCTTTTTTCGCTACATTTTTTTCAATCAATCCACCATCACGTACTTGTAGGCGAAAATCTTTCGGTTCACATAATCGACGCCGCCCACCGCCTCTTGGATTATGTGTAGATATATCCAAAGCAGAAAGCAATTTATCGCGATTGACTATTGAAAATTTTGTAAGGTTCTTGAAAACAGAAAAATGGTCAGGCGGCAAATCATCTACATCAAGCAGCCTTTTCCACGCCTCTTTCAACAGTTTATGGTCAAGCGTATCAAAGAATTTTGATATATCAAAGGCTATCGCAGTGCAATCTCCTTGGCGCCGTATCTCATCGAATGCTTGCTTGGCAAAATCAATATTATTTTTTCCCAAAGAACGAAACGCAAGAACAGAATCACCCAAGCCCCGCTGGGAAATCACATTCTCGTATGCCTTGGCAATTTGTCCACAGTAATAGCTAAGAATGTGGGAGTCGCTGTGAGCTGCGTAAGATATACCTCTGCTTTTTAGCTTTTCAATCAACACACCCGTTGCCGGGTCTTCTTTGATTTTTGAGGTCTCAATTTCGTAGGCAATCAATGGCCAAAATGCATGCTTGGCAACAGCATCTGGATTTTCAACTAAGGATTTAGCCTTCAAAAATCCCATCGGCTCGTCGAAATGCAGATATCGACGTTGACGGTACCATGTCGGAAGCTCCAAAGTCACCCCCCGATATAGCAAAACCGGGAGAAGATGAGACCGTGGCAATCCCTTAATACTCCCCCCGGCTTAACCAAGTGACAAAAATCACCATCTAGGCCACGCGTGTTAGCAATGTCGTACACTATTATGGAAGTAGTAATGAAACTATCAATCCCAGTGAGTCTGTCAAGTTGCTCCGGGCGTGCCGGGTGGCTTGACATCCTGTGACATACCCCAAGCACAAGCTGCTTGGGCGTTACAAGCGTAACATAACTATTGCATTACACGGTCTCGTTTTGCTCTCGCAACTGCCGGTACACCTCGTCCACCAGCAGGTGGGCAAGCCCCTTGAACACCTTCTCATGCCGTAGCGCCTGGTCGGCCATGGCGCTATGGTTTTCCAAGGCATCCACCACGGCGTTGTTGAGCTTGGTCTCGTAGGCACCGTTGGCGAACGCATCCACCGTATCGTTGGCCTGCGCCTGCTCTTGCAAGGTAGGGTCGTTCACCATCTTGCCAATCAAGGTGGTGGCATAGCCCTTGAAATCGGCGTCCGACAGGTTGCCGGAAAACACCTCGTTCATCTTTTTGATGATGGCAGACAGCCGGTCTTCCGGGTCATCTCAGGCTTGCCCGCCACCCGTGCCCATGGGCTGCATCGGCTCGGCCTTGCCTGCTTCCATGTCCAGCTTGTGTTTTTGCTCGTTGACCACCTTGTAGCCCGCCAGCCGAACGGATTGGTCCAAAGCCTCATCACCGCCCGCCTTGCCCTGCAAACGCGGCAGCAACATGCGACAAAACGCATGTAGGCGTTCCAGGTCGGCATCGTCGTAGGAACGCAATTGCGACAAGAAATCGTAGGCGCTGATAAACGACGACACGTCGCCACGGAACAGGTCTTGCACCTCTTTGGTCTGCGCCTTGAACCTATCGTGCGCCTTCTTCAAGGGCGATTGAATCGTCGCTTGCTTGCCCTTGGGGTCGAAGTAGCCCTTGGCAAAGTCCAGCACCTCTTCCCAAAGGTAGATGCCCGCGTCGTCCAGTTTCTGGCGCAGGGTGTGAACCAAGTTGGGGTCGGTCACCGCTGCCATCTTCGCCGTCCGGTAGAACGGCAAAAAGGCTTTCAGGATGTCTTCCGCCTCATTGCGGAAATCCAGCACAAAGGTGGTTTCCTTGCCGGGGTACATGCGGTTCAGGCGCGACAGGGTTTGCACCGCCAGCACGTTGTCCAAGCGCTTGTCCACGTACATGGCGCACAGCTTGGGCTGGTCAAAGCCGGTCTGAAACTTCGATGCGACGATCAGCACCTGATAGGTGTCGGTGTTGAATGCATTCTTGATGCCGTCGTCGTGTTCTTTGTGGTCGTTGAGGTCGCCTTCCTTGGCTTTGAGCACCTTGGATTCTTCGTCCGTAACATCGCCCGAATACGCCACCAACGCCTTGCAGTCGGTGTACTTCATCTTCTTGATGTAGTCGTCGAACGCCTTTTTGTAGCGCACCGCCGCCACGCGGCTATCCGACACCACCATGGCCTTGGCCTGCCCGCCCAACTGGTGCATGACGTGTTCGCGGAAATGCTCCACGATGACCGTAACCTTCTGGGCAATGCTGGTGGGGTGCAACTGCGCGTAGCGGAACAGCTTGGCCTTGGCCTTGCCCGCCTTCACCTCCTTGTCGTCGCCCGCCTGCTCCAACTTGAACGCAAAACCATAGGTGGTGTAGCCCCGCAGCACGTCCAAAATGAACTTCTCTTCGATGGCTTGGCGCATCGAATACACATGGAAGGGCTCCGGCGTGCCATCCGCACCCGTGCGCCCAAACAGTTCCATGGTCTTGGGTTTGGGCGTTGCCGTGAAGGCGTAGTACGACACATTGGGCGGGCGCTGGCGCGAAGCCATGATGGTGTTCAGCACGTCTTCATCAGTGATGTCGTCATCGCCATCAACCACAGCCGCCGCAGTGCCATCCGCTTTCGCATCTGGTTTTCCCTTGGTCAGCACCTCGCGCAGCTTCACCGCGCTCTTGCCAGCCTGGCTGGAATGGGCTTCGTCCAAGATGAGCGCAAAGCGCTTGTCGCCCAAGCCGCCCACCTTGTCCAGCACCCATGGAAACTTCTGCAAGGTGGTGATGATGATGAGCTTGCCCTTGTCCAAGGCGCTCGCCAATTGCGTGCTGTTTTCGTCAATTTTCTCCACCACGCCTTGCTGGTGGTCAAACTGGTAGATGGTGTCTTGCAACTGGGTGTCCAACACCCTGCGGTCCGTAATAACAATCACGCTGCTGTACACCTTCTGGTCCTTCGCGTCGTGCAGCGATGCCAAACGGTGCGCCAGCCATCCAATGGTGTTGGACTTGCCCGAACCCGCCGAATGTTGCACCAGATAGGTTTTCCCCACGCCTTCGACCAGGGTGGCATTCAGCAGCTTGTTCACGGCGTCCCACTGGTGGTAACGCGGGAACAAAAGCGACGTGTTGAACACCTTCTTGCCCTTGGCGTCCTTGGTCTCGGACACTTCCACCGACAGAAATTTGCCCACCACCGCCAGCCACGCATCGCGCTGGAACACCTCGTGCCACAGGTAGCCGGTGGAATAGCCCAACTTGTCGTCGGGCGGGTTGCCTGCGCCAGCGCCGCCCAGGCCATCGGGGTTGCCACGGTTAAACGGCAAAAAGCGCGTGGCCGCGCCCGCCAGCTTGGTTGCCATGCGCACTTCGTCGGTGCTGACAGCAAAGTGAACCAACGCCCGCTTGCCAAACGACAGCAAGGGCTCGGGCTGCTTGGTTGCCACGTCCACAGGATTGCGGTCGTACTTGTACTGGCGCACCGCGTCTTCAATGTTCTGCGTGGTGTCGGTTTTCAGCTCGACGGTTGCCAGGGGCAGGCCATTCAAAAACAGCACAAAATCAATGCACAACTGGTTGTGCAACGAATAATGCAACTGCCGCACCACGCGCAAGCGGTTCTTCTTGTAGTTCTCCCAGGTGGTGGCGTTCTGCTGGTTGGTGGGGGCAAACTGCACCATCTTGAAGGTGGCGTTGATGTCCTTGAAGCCCTTGCGCAGCACATAAAGGGAACCCCATAGCTGCGGGGTCTCCTTCTTGATGGTCGGGCGGTCTTTGTCCAACTCTTCCGCCAGCCGCTGGATGAACACCGCCTCGGGGTTCTTGGTATGGTTCTTGGCAAACTTCTCCCAGGCATCGGGCTGAGTGTCCTTCACCCAGGCAATCGCATCCTCGGGGTACAGCGCCGTGCGGCGGTCGTAGCCCTTGTCATAGGCAAAGCCCTTCTGGAACGGCAAAGGCCCATCCACCAGCCATCCTTGGGCTTTCAGGACTTCGCAAATTTCGTCTTCAAACTGCTCTTCGGTGTGGATGGCTGCCATCGGTGTCCCTCTCGTATATCTTGAATTTTTATGAATCAAATTAGGCATTCGCGCTTATGTAGAAAGCGATAATAGCTAGTGTTTTCAATTTTTTGTCCGCACGTCCACGCGCCCCAATACCGCATCCGCAATGGTCGCGGCGCGCAGTTCTTTCAGGAGCGTGATTTCGTCGTGGGTGTGGGCGATGAGGTCGTCAATTTTGGCGGTCTCGGCGTCTAGGTAATCTGCGATGGCTTGCTGCTCACTTAGCAGGGGAACTGCAATATGCAAATTACTAATCAACGGCTCGTTCAACGACGGCACAGTGCCTGGATTCACAATTTCCGAAAAATTGATGCGCTGCATTGCCCAGAACATAAAGCGATGATTTGCAATTTCCTGATGAAGCACGAACCCCATCATGTTGTTGTCGATGCAAGACTCGCTTCCCAGGAGCCGAAAACGATTCAACAGCAACGCCGCACCAACCTTTGCAAAGACAATTGCATGAGGAGGAAAGACCTTAGCCCCCAAGGACAGCGCCGTTTCAGGCGTAACGGTGCTATCGGACTCTCGAATAACGCCATTTTCATTGGCTCCATCGATGTCCTTAACCTTAAAAAATGGAAGCGGGTTGCCCATCTGTCCTTGCAATTCCACTGGAAATCCGGCTCCTGCCCTGAACATCCCGAGATACTTCAATTTCTTGGTCGTCCAATGCGTTGGATATAGGCCAATCCAAGGATCGGGATGTGAAGCAAAGGTGGCCGTTTTATCCACCCCCTTGGTAACAGCCTCCACAATCACCGTCTGCCGCCACTCCTTCAAAAACCCAGTCAGTTCATCCTTCTCATGAATCAGGGTGTCGATGCGGGCGGTTTCGACATCGAGGTAGTCGACAATGGCTTGCTGTTCGTCTAAGTCGGGGATAACAAATGGAAGGCGTTTTGTGCTCTCTTGATTGAGAATTGGAATTAACGTTACGTTTGCACGCGACCGTACAAACTCCTGGCCAGCCATGAATGCATACGTCAGGTATTTAGATAAGACACCTTCCACAGGACGAATGAAATTCAATTGCTGATTACCCGTACCTTCCACAGAAAGCATCGCAACACGCCCAACATCTCCGATACCAACCAATGCAATTGTTCCAACGTCAAAAACATCAACATCCGAGCTGAATTCGGTGGCTACGATTCGACTGGAATCAGTCAAATATAAATTTCGCAAATCCGCAGGCGCATACCAAGGGATTGCCCCCTCGGACAATTCGTCAACAAATGCTTCCTGAGAGGGTGTTCCACCTGTCTTCACACCACGAGACAAATAGCGGATTGGCATTACTCGCCAATGACTCGGCACGTCCCCCAGCCACGGTACGCCCGATGGCTTGTAGCTCGCATACGGCTTCATGGGCGCACCTCGCCCTTGATGCCGCGCAATAGCTCCATGAATTTGTGCTCTTTGGCTTCGATGTCCGCTGCGATGGCCTCGCGGCTGCGCGGGGGCGTGTACACGTAGAACTCGCGGTTGAAGTTGATTTCGGTGCCCACCACGCCAGTCTTTTCGTCTTTTGTGTCCTTCACGTCGTGGTTGATCCACGCATCCGGCCAGTGCGGGCGGACCTCGCTTTCAAAGTACGCTTCGATGTCGTCGTTGAATGGCACGTACTCTGCGTCGCGCAACTCCGAATCGGTCAGGGTGTCGCCCTTTTCGTTGGTGGTTGGCTCGGCGTTCTTGTCCTTGGTGCCCAGGTACTTGCGTGCCAGTTCCACGGATTTGGCCGCCAGTTTGGCGGCCTTGCCGGTCAAGCCATGCGCGTCGGCCACCACGGTAGCGGATGCGTGCAGCGCAGCCCGGAACGAGTCGGCGTCCAAGTACGTGGCTTGGGCATCCATGCCTTGGATGGTCTGGGTCAGTAGGTCTTTTTGCTCCTGCGGCAACTTACCAAAGGCGGTGTCGTAGCCAAGATGCTTCAAGCCCTGCTCACTGACTTGGAAGCGCGTACGCAGGGGGCGTTCGATGGTGAGGCGGCGATAGAAGAAGTGCTCTCGGTCGAACACCTTGGCTTTGAGCACGCGCCCGGTCTTTCCTTCTGGGTTCTCTTTCCATTCCATGGCTTGGAAGTCGGCATACGCCTTGGCGATGCGCTCCACGCAGTCGGGCGTGAACTCGCGGCGCTTCTTGCCCAGGTTCTTCTTCATCAGCGTGCTCATGCCACTGGCGTCAATGAGCAGCACCTTGCCCTTGCGCTCGGCGGGCTTGCGGTTCGTCATGAACCACAGATAGGTAGTGATGTTGGTGTTGTAGAACATGTCCGTGGGCAGCGCCACGATGCAATCGAGGTAGTCATGCTCCAAGATGTGGCGGCGGATTTCGCTCTCGCCCCCCCCCCGCGTCGCCCGTGAAAAGCGGCGAGCCGTTGTGAACCACACCGATGCGCCCACCGCCCTTGCCCGCAACCACGGGTTGCATCTTGGACAACAGGTGCAAGGAAAACAGCATTTGCCCATCGCGGATGGCAGGCAGCCCAGGCGAAAAACGCCCAGCAGCCCCCTTGGCGTGCTCTTTCTTCACCGCATCTTCGGCGGGCTTCCATTCCACGCCATAGGGCGGGTTGGCCGCTTGGTACTCGAATGTTTTGCCGTGGTGCTTGTCAATTTCCAGCGTGTCGCCATTGGCAATGTTGGCAGGGTCTTGACCGCGAATCAGCATGTCCGCCTTGCAAATGGCGTAGGTTTCGTCTTCCAGCTCCTGCCCAAACAGTTTCAGGGTGGCGCGGTCGTTGAACTTGCGCAAATGCTCTTCCGCCACGCTCAGGATGCCCCCGGTGCCAGCCGTGGGGTCGTACATGGTGCGCACCACACCGGGGACGGACAGGATGTCATCGTCGCCATTGAACAGCACCGTCACCATGAGTTCAATCACGTCGCGCGGGGTGTACTGCTCACCCGCCGGGGACACGTCGTTGAACTTGCGCAGCAGTTCTTCAAACGCCTGCCCCATGTCGTGGTTCGTAACCTTCTTGGGGTCAAGGTCGGTTTCGGCAAAGCGCTGCGCCACGAGGTACAGGCGGTTCTTTTCGGCCAGTTTGTCCAAGGTGGCGGTAAAACCGAATTTCTCGAAGATGTCGCGCACGTTCTGCGAGAAGCCGTTAATCATGGCTTCCAGGTTGTCGCGCACGTCGTCGGGGGTCTCCGCGATATTGGGCAGCGTGAATTTCGACGTGTTGAAAAACGGGTAGCCACTGACGGGCGTCAGCATTTTGTCCAAGTCATAGCCCTTGTTGCGCACGGCTTCATAGCGCGCCATCACCGCTTCGCGGGTCGGCTGCAATACGCAATCGAGGCGGCGCAGGATGGTGAAGGGCAGGATGACCTTGCGGTATTCGTTTTCTTTGAAGGCACCGCGCAGCAGTTCGGCGTTTTTCCAGATAAGGTCGGCGAGTTTGGACATTCAGGGCTTTTTGGTTGTGTTCTTGGCAGTCTTGGCAACGGCTGCGGGTGTCGGCAATGTGATGCCTTGCCCTGCGGCGTAGGTGTGCACCATGTACTCCATCATGGATGCCATGCTTCGGTGCTCGTGCTCCGCACACAGGGCAAGCAAATCTTTGGTCTCGGGAGTCATTCGAAACGATATGGGAACGGATTTAGGCTGGGTCATGGTGAAGTGCGGTTGTAGCTTTCTTGTATTGAACTACGTTAGCACTTGTATCGCACGCCCGTCAAGTGATTGACGGCATCGACATCACGTCGGCTCGTCTGTGCCCTTGGGTGCCAACGATGGAAACGGCGTGTCCGGCATGCGGTACGGGTAAGGCGCAGGCGATGGGCGTGGTGTTTGACGGGGAGCCCAAGGAGTTGTACTTACCATGCCGGGGGAAGCCCATGGAAGCGTGGAGGCTTGCGCCTCGATGCCATGTGTTTCCACGGGCTGAATCCGCCCCATGTTCAGCGCCGTGCGATACGCCACATCCTCGGGCAGTTGCTGCCCAAATTGGCACAACTCAGGGTCACGAATGAGGGACGCCAAGTCGATGTCGTACTGACGCAGGTGCATGCCCAGGGCATCGAACCATGCCTCTTTACCACGCGATTGCCAATAGGCAAGCTTGAAGCGATTCACCATGTCAACCGTGCTGCCCCATTCAATGCCGATGCGATCAATGTCTTCCAGCGTGTCGGCTTCCATGTTCATGCCATTGACAGAAATCACATTGGCCATGGCGGGCTCGGGCTCTACAACGGCAACGGCAACGGCAACGGCAACGGCAGGGGCATGCTCAGGGGAGGCTGCATGCATAGAAACATCGTGGACGGGCGGCGGGTTGTAGTGCCCCAAGGGGTATGACTTGGGCAGGTCTGCCACCTTGATTTCACCGCCGTAGTACCACGCGGGCAGGCAAGCCATCAGGCTGGTCGCCTGCTCGCCAAAGCTGCTGTCCACCTGCTCGCGCCACCATGCGCGCTGCCAGCCGTCGCCGTGTTCGGCCAACCTCTGTATATCTTTTTGGAAATCAACCCATGCATAGGCCATGCCCAGCGACTTCATGAAGCGCGCCCGGTCGTCGTAGTCCTTCAACTGGAATGGCGACAACGCGGCACGCAAGCTCCATTGGGCTTGAATCTCGTGTTGGCTTTGCACCGTGTAGGTCAAACAAGAGGCTACATCCTGCCGCGCCTTGCTCGAATCCCCGGACGCAGCGATGGCAACCACCACCGTTTCAAACAATGCACGTTTGGGGGCGGGCAACGCGGCCAGCCCCGCCGCCACGCGCTCGGGTGCCTTCCGAACGGCGTAGGCGAAGTCCCTTGCCCACAGTTCATCCATCAATGCCTGCTGCGATGGCGGCTGCAATTCTTCGCGCTCAATACGCGTGATGCGTTGGGTAAGCACCTCGGGATTGAACTTGCGCCCCAGAGCCGTGGATACCGCTGTCAACTGCTGCACCATGCCTTCCAACCCATGAACCAAGTGTGCGAATGAGCCCAACGCCTCTCGGTACGCTTGCGCGTTATCCAACTGGGGAGATACGGCGACGACGGGTTGCGGCACCACTGGGACTGGCACGACTGGGGCGATGACAGGTTGCGGCGCAACTGGGGCGATACGGTAGCTGCGCAAGGAATCTTGCAGCCGCCCCAGCTCTTGTGCTCCTGCCTGGTCGAAGAACTGCACCTTGGCACGTACCGACGTGACGGCGCGCAACAGCTTTCCAGGCTCCACCAGGGTGGAAAACTGCATCAGATCGGTGGTGCGGCGCTTGGCAAAAAACATCAGCTCGTTGCACAAAAGGGCATGGAATCCATCCTTGGACATATCCAGACGCTCCGACAAGCTGGCGAACGTAGACCAGTTCCATACGCGCCCCATGGCTGTGCGAACAGGCTCCATGGCGGCAAAAACAGCCTCCGCATTGGGCACTTTGCTGACAACAACGGTGTACGCGGCAGCCTCTTCGGGCGTCATTGAAGACGGAATGTCCGCTTGCACCTCGGTCGCCAAACTGGACAAATCACCGATTAAAGACTCGGCCAGAGCATCCGCCCGCAGGTTTTCGGGGGTCGCTTCGCCCACATTCGCACGCATGCGGTAGGTCGTGGCGAGACGATTGGACTTCACGATGCGCTCGTTGCGCTTGACCCGACGGGCACGCCGATTTGTGGACTCGGCATCCTTGCGTCCCACATGAACTGGCCCCAAATGCACTGTGGGCTTCAAGTCGGGATTCGTGTCTTTATATGCTTTTGCGGATATCCGGGCGTCGCACCCTGCCGCTGCCAGCGCATCGTTGACGTGCTTTTCCCAAGCATCACGCCACCCTTGGAGGTGGGTGCGGTCATTCCAGGCACGATTCTTTTTCCCAAATGTACCCTCCGGCGTAAGCTCCCGCATGGTCAGCATTATGTGAACGTGCGGGTTCCCCGGTTTATCATGAATGGCATAAGTCGCGCACATTCCGTCTTGGCTAATCTCTTGTTCGATGAAGCGTCGGACAATCTCGATTTGCTGCTCCAAAGATAATTCGATGGGGAGCGCGGCTTCAATTTCCCTGAAAATCTGAGCATCGTCCCGTGTCTCTTTGTCCTCGACATGCCCCCATAGGTCAATCGCACTGTTCATCCAACTGGGTGCATATTTCGGCAGCATGGTTTCTGTGGCGACAACCTCTTTCTTCTTGTACCAGTAGTTGAACTTCCGCCCAATATCAGGCAGGTCAATGACCTTTGCCGCACGATAGGCCAACGCACGAAGCGCATGCAACTTGGGGTTGTCTGCGCGTCCGTGGACCTTGGTCGTGAAGTGGTAAATGGCCATATCACTTCACCATCAGTTCAATACCAATAGAGAATGCGTCCAAGCATGGCAAAACCATGTTTGCGAAGCAATGAAGAACCCGCCCTCGGGTTCTGAATCAACATTCTGCACCCTCGCAGAATGTGGAGTGTTTCGCCCTCGAAACACGACAGGGGAGCCGGAATTCCGAAGGAATATCCGGGGGGCATCGCCCCCACTTACATATATCCGCAAGGATATATGTATAAGTGCGCTTACGGTGTATTTAAAAACACCGTGGAGGTGTTGAACCAGATACGCCAGCAGTGATTTGCAAATGATATTCGTCATAGCCAAAATAATATTTCTCAAAACCAGATTACCACGAATTTAGAGAAATCAAATTTTGTTCATGCTAATCTTAATAATATTTTTAGGCACGATATCATGACCACATCAATAATGCGAAAAATCGCAGCCAACTCCAAACAGTTTCAAGGAGAGGAAAAAGATACCAAAAATAAATCATCCATCGAAACTACGTCAACACAAAAACCACCCAAGGCATTAGAGAAGAAATCCAAAGAAATATATCAACAGAAGATAAAGAATCGCGAGCTTGCCGCAGCAAGAAAGCAAGAAAAGAAGGCCACAAGGGGA
>ENA-UOOA01004410-UOOA01004410.1-human-gut-metagenome-genome-assembly--contig:-P61old-NODE-4410-length-16049-cov-6.744592_pt1 | contig 16049 bp, 2 predicted proteins | sample MGYA00242467_ERZ724014 | MGnify/ENA metagenome assembly ERZ724014
GGCGTCCAGCGCGCTGCGCATCTCCGCCGCCGTCAGAGCCGGGAGGTCCTCCGCGGGCTCCAGCGTGGGCGTAGGCTCCGGGTCGGGTTCAGGTTCCGGTTCAGGTTCCGGTTCGGGCTCCGGCTCCTCCGCGGGATAGAGCAGGTCCAGCGTCTCGGCAAAGGCGGCGGCGTTCACAAGCCCATAGCCGTAATAGACGTCGCAGCCCGGCTCGCCGAGGTCCGTGCAGCTCGCCTCCAGCAGTGCGACAAATTCCGCCGTGCCGATGCTGCGGCTGCGTTGCTTTGCGGCGGCGGCGAGCCCGGCGACGAGCGGAGCGGAAAAGCTCGTGCCGCTGCGCGTTGCGGTGGAGCCGTCGAGAAAGAGCGAGGTGACGCCCGTGCCCGGCGCACAGACGGTGACGGCGTCGTTGAAGTAAGAGTAGCCGGGATCAAAAACCGCGCCGTCGCCGTCCGGCATGCAGCCGCTGACGCTGACGGTTGAGGCGAAAGCGGCGGGGTATTTGTAGTTATACTCGCTCTTCGCCGCGCCGGTCGTGTAGTTCCCGGCGGCGGTGACGAGGATGACCCCGGCGTCCTCCGCGGCGGCGCAGGCGCTTTCGAGCGCCTCGGTGTAGCTCGATCCGGCGATGGAGAGGTTGATGACGTCCGCTCCGGCGTCGATGGCGTAATAGATCGCCTCCACGACGCGGGCGACGGAGGTGTTATCCCGCTGGGTGACGCAGATGGGCAAAATCGTGACGTCCGGCGCAACGCCGTCCGTGCCGATGCCGTTGCCGACCGCGGCGGCGATGAGCCCCGCGACAAAGGTGCCGTGCCAGCTGTCCACGGCGGCGGTCCCGCCGGAGAGGATCACGGGGTCGAGAATGTCCGCCTCCGCGAAATCCGGGTGCTCCGCCATGACGCCGGAGTCAATGACCGCGACGGTGACGCCGCCGCCGCGAAGGTCCGGCGCGCCGGAGGAATCCGTATGATCCCAGAGCGCCGCGGCATCGATCGTCTGCTGCGCCCAGTGGGTGGGGGCATAGTCCTGCACGGTCATGGCGTAGTTGGGCTCCAAGCCCTCCGCGTCCGGCAGCGCCTCGCGCGCCGCGGCGGCGTCCGGCGCAAGGTAAAGCCCCTCCGCCACGCGGTGCAGCGCGGAATAATTCTCCGCCGCCGCGTCCGGTATGGAGACGAGCCAGCCGTCAAACTCCGGGCAGTCCGGCTCCGCCTCCGCCGCCAAAACCGGCAGCGGCAGCAGGAAAAGCGCCATCAGCAGCGCGAGCATTTTTTTCGGTGGTTTCATGTGGTGTGTGTTCTCTTTCTTTGGGATTATTCCTGATAGCCCAAGCAGCGGGAGCCTTCCGGCTCCCGCTGTCGGTTTTTTGATTATTCGGCGGCAGGCGCGTACTTCTCGACCATCTGGGTGATGAATCGGGTGAAGAGTGCGCTGACTTCCATGCGCTTGGCGGTGTCCTTCGGGGCGAAGCGGTTATCGCCCACGCCAAGGATGAGACCGTTTCCGGCGCAGACGCCGATGGCGTCCATCGCCCATGCGCTGATGTCGCCCGCGTCGGAGAAGGCGGCGGAGGCTGTGCTGCCGATGTTCAGACCGAGATACTCGGCGAAGCGGCAGAGCAGCACGCACATCTGCTCGCGCGTGACGGGGTAGTTCGGACCGAACTCCGTGTCGGTGAAGCCCTGAACAACGCCGGTCTCCGCGCCCCATGCAACGCTGGCGCGGTACCAGTCGGCGGCGAGGTCGGTGAAGGCGCTCTCGCTCTCCGCCGCCGGGCAGCCGGCGATGCGCCAGAGCACGGTGACGAACATACCGCGCGTCATGGTGCCCTGCGGGGCAAAGAGGTCGTTGCCGACGCCGCTCAGCAGACCGCGGTGGGTCGCGAAACGGATGGCGTCCTCGCCCCAGAGACCCGCGATGTCGGTAAACTCGCAGCTCGCGGGAACAAGCTCATAGTCGCCGGGACCGAGCACGAAGTAGCTCACGCGGTCGGCGGAGACGATGCAGAACGGCAGGATGCTCACGTTGCCGTTGAGGTCCGTGTACTGCACGACCATGCCGTCGGCAGCGGCGGAGGAGTCGATCAGGATGCGGTTCACGTCGAAGCCGGGCGTCAGGGTGCCCGCCGGGAGATAGACGTTCTCCTCGCCGCGCCGGAGCAGGACGGAGTTCTCGCGGTTTTCCTTATAGATCTTGGAGCTGTCCGTCGAGGTGAGCTTCTTGCCGGGCTTGAGCTCAATGATCGTGGAGCCGTTTTCGTTCTTGCCTGCGCTCTTGACGCTGCTCGTGTCATAGAAGCCGAGGGAGATGCTCTGGACGAGCGTGCGCTGCCAGTATTCGGCGGTGGTGTCGGTGCCGTAGAGCGCCTCGCTCTTGGCGGTGAGCTCCTTGGCCTTGGCGTCATAAGCCGCCTGCGCGTCCTCGACAGCCTTCTCCAGCTTCGCGCGCTGCTCCGCGTCGGGCGCGGTCGCGAGTTCGAGCGCCTTCTGCGCTTCGGTAAGGTCTCTGCCGAGGCTCTTCAGCGCCGCGATGTCTTCCTCCGTCGCGCCGTAGAGTCCGCGGACGGCGACGAGATAGCTCGCGGGCGCAAGAGAGCCGAGCGTCCGGACATAAGCGGAGACGTTGACGTTATCCGCCGGGAGCCAGACGAGCGGGTTCTCCTCGGTGGCGGCGCTCAGGAAGTAGGCGATGCTGACGTCCTTGCCGTCCCAATCCGCCGGGGCGGGCAGGACCGCGAACTCATAGTAGTCCGCGCGGCCGTTCGTGACCGTCACGCCGATGACGCCGTCCTCGGCGCTGGCGTAAGACGCGAGTGCGGTGGTAAGGTCCGCCTCGATTGCTTCCCAAGTGACCTCGATCGCCTTCACGGCATAGCGATCCGTGGCATCCTTGCCCGCGTCGCGGACGACGAGCTTGTAGCTGCCAAGTTCGAGGTTCTCGAAGGTGTGGGTCATATTGCCGTTTTCGTCGAGCGCGGTCCAGCCGGTGATCGTGTCGACCGCCGTGTCCGCGGGGACGAGTGCCGCCTCGTACTTGGCTTTGTAGACGCCGTTTGCGGTTTCGGACAGGGTGCTGTCCCAAGTGCCGCCGGTGACGCCGGTGAGGTTGAGGACGACCTTGCCGTTATTCTTGTCGGCGTTCCACGCGCCGTAAACGGTGAGCTCGCGGATATTCGCGATGGAGACCGGCAGGGTGAGCGTATACTTCGTCTCGCCGTTGGTGTTTCCGGCGCTGTCCGTTGCGACGATCTCATACTCGCCGCTGTAGGTCGTCGGGAAGGTGCCGGTGAGCTTGAGTCCCTTCTCGCCGCTGCCGTTCACTTGCTTTCCGTTGATGGCGACCGTTTCGATCACGGAGGCGGAGAGACCGCTCTTGGCGGCGCTCCAGTCCAGACCGCCGTCACCCTTCGTGAGCGAGGCGACCGGAATCTCCTCATCGATCTGGCTCATGCAGAGGAAGACGCTGGAATAGGTCTCGTTGTTCCCGGTCTTTCCGACCGTGCGGATCCAGTAGATGCCGTTCTTGCTGATCGGGCAGCTGCCATCGGTCAGCTCAACGAGCTCGAACTCGCCCTTTTCCTCGTTGAGGAAGCGGACCTCGGCAGTCACCGGTGTGACACGGAGATTCAGCTTATCGATCTGCTTGGAGCCGACGATGGCGCTTGCGCCGAGCTTGTCGCTGCCCACATAGAACCCTGCGGTGAGCTCCGGGGCGGTCACGGTCCCCGCATCGCCGCTCACCTTGGTGTTGAACCAGTCGACGACGAGCGTCTCGCGGGTGATGTTGCCGGAGGTGTCCGCCACGGCGACGGTGTAGGTACCGTTGGCGGTGATGTCCGGGAAGGTGTAGCAGAGGAGTCTGCCGTCCGGGTCGAGCTTTTCAACGGACGCATCGCCTGCGGCGTAGCGCGCACCGTTGACCTCGATGTAGCTGATGCCGCCGTCGTCGAGGGCGTAGAGCTTCAGCGCGATCTCCGTGCCGCTGCCCGACTCGATCGAGGCTGTTGCCGGGAACGAGCGCGACCAGTAGAGGTTCGGCGCAACGCGGTCGAAGCTCGGGAGCGGGACGATGTTGCCCGGATAGTGCTCCACGAGGCGGTCGAACGCCGCGGTCTCCTCGCCGCTGACGGTGATGGTAACGGTGCGGGCGTCGAGCTTGCCGTCCTTGATCTCGGCGATCGGGATATTCCTGACCGGCGTGCTGCCGCCGACGTTGGTGTAAGTCTTGTCGGGGACATTCGGGTCGGTCGAGCCGACCGTGATCGTGCCGCTGAAGTAGAGGTCGATGCTCTCGGCGACGGAGGAGAAGAGGAAGTAAGCACCGGGCTTTCCGTAAGAAAGGTTATTGCGCAGCGGGGATTCCTTGTTCTCGCCCGTACCCCACGTTGCCGCGTCGGTAAAGGTCCAGTCGCCGGTCGCGGCGGTGTCCGCCGGGTCGACCTTGGTTTTGTCCTTGTTGTAGAACGCGAAGGACTCGTTGTCCTTATAGATGTCGATGCCGTCCTCGGAGTCCGTGACCTCAAAGGCGATGGCGACGAGAGAGTTGGTCGCCGTGTCATGGACGTTGATGATGCCGGTGCCGAGGCTGGACGGCGTGATGGAGATGACGCCGCTGACCTTGCCGCCGGAGGCGGAGCTCTGCTTGAAGTTCAGGATGCCGATGTTCTGACCGTCGTCGTCGTCGTTGGCGTCGCCGGTCTCCGCCACGGTGATGCTCGGCTTGGTGCCGCGGGAGCTGACCGCGGAGAGTGGGATGAGCGTCGTGGTGCCGAGCGGGATGACGATGCGGGACGCGGCGGTGAAGTCCGTCACGGCGCCGGCAGCAACCGAGGCGGTGTTGTTCGCCGTGTAATACTCGTTGTGCGCCGACTGGGTGATGAGCGTCGTGTTGATGCTGTCGTTCCCGCTGAAGATCTCGACGCGCAGCTCAAGACCCTTGGCCTCGCCCGCGGCGTAAGCCTTGCTGGGCACGGTCAGCTCGCCGCTGACTTTGCGGCCGTAGCCGGCGCTGATGCCGGTGCCGCCTTTTTCATCGCGGAGACGGTAAATGCCGTTTTTCGCGTCGATTGCGTCATCCGCAGCCTGCGTCGCCAGCTCCGCCTGCTCGCCCGTCGTCAGCTTCGTGCCATCAAGTGTCAGGTCAAGCGCGCGGTAAGTGCGGTTGCCGTTTTCGTCCTCGCCGTCGGCGTAGGAAATCTGGACGTAAACGTCCTCGGCATCTCCGCTGCCGCGGTTGGCGGCGTTGAAGGAGAACTGATAGGTCGTGCTGCTGCCGTTATCGGAGACAATCGGCTTCGTCAGCGAAAGCTGCTCAACACTGAGGTCGGGCTTTTCTTCGACGGTGAAGAGGGTGATGGACTTGCTTGCGCCGCCCTCGCCCGCCTCCGCGACGGTGAGGATAAACTCCGTGCCGTCTTCAAGGTCCTTCTCCAGCGCCGCGGCGGTGCCGGAGATAGCGACGGTCTGACCGGGCTTGACGTTGTAGCCCTCGTCAACACCATTTTCGTTCTTTCGCACGAGCTTGCTCTCCAGCAGCGTCTGGCCTCCCGCCGTCAGCGTGACGGTGACGGGGCCCTTGGCGCTGTCATAGTAGAACGCCGTATCGCCGACGTTGACGGCGCTGGCCTCGATCTGGAGGGCGGTGCCGGCGCTGAAGTCGGCGCGGACGAAGGAGATGGAGCCCTCGCCGAGCGCCTTTTCGCTGTGACCGTAACGGATGGCGTAAATGCCGGACGTGGTGTCCATCTTGCCGTTTGTGTAGGTGGGCGTGACGTTCCACTTGGTCTCCTCCTTGCCCGCGCTGTTCGCGCTCTTGGTGGCGAGCGCCTGAAGCGGCGTGGTGACGCCGCGGGTGAGGATCAGGAGGTCATCCTTGCTCGTGCCGAAGGAGGTCTGGAGCCCGCCGAGCGTGACGGACTTGCCGTTGCCGAGCTTGGCATCGAGGGCGGCAAGCGTGTTGTAGATGTCCGTGCCGCTCTCGCCGAAGAGACCCTTGGCGTTTGCGGAGGTCAGAATGCCGCCGTTTTTGCCGGAGACGCCCCAGTAAGCCGCCTGCGTAAGCTCCTCGCTCCAGCCGTTCGTGCCGCTCTGCTCATAGACGTCCATGCCGTTCATCGCGAGGATCACGCCGTCGCTCCAGCCCGCGGCGGGGTCATAGGAGGCGAGGTAAATGGCGTTGTTCGTCGTGCCGGAGACGGCGCTGGTATAAACGGCGTAGAGGTGGCCGTTCTCGTCCGCGCCGATGCTGACCTCCAGCTTGCCGGAGACCTGACCGTTCGAGCCGGTGAAGAACGGGTAGATCGTGCCGGTCTTCTTCTCCGGGTCGGTAATGCTCTCCAGATCGGTATCCAGAACGACATAGGTCGTGCCGTTCATCTCGAAGAGCAGGAAGTCGTGGATATCGTCCCCATTGGAGAAGGTCGCGAAGGTCTCCTCTTCGCCCTTGAGGATGGCGGAGTCGATCTCACCGGAGAGGAAGCTGAGGTTGGAGAAATAGGGGCTCTCGACGGCGGTGTATGCTCCGCCGGAGGGATAAAGACCGCTGAGCTCCTTGTTCTGTTCATAGGTGCGGATCGTGCGGAGGACATAGTTGCCGCTCCACTGGATCTCGCCGTTTTCGACCGTCACGCGGTTGACGCAGAGGCGCTCCTGCGTGAAGTGCTCGGTGTATTTTTCGCCGCCGTCCGGTTCGTAGACATCCGCGCTCGTGGTGTAGACGACGTAGTAGGCGTCGCCGATCTTCTGCACCTCGATATTGCCGACGGTGTTGCCCGCGGCGAGGGTCTTTGTCGCGGTCTTCCATTCCCCGCCGACCTTGATCTTCGCGGTCAGCTCGGTCCGGGTGCCGTAAACGTCCAGCGTGGACTTCTTGGTCTGGAGCAGGAAGTCGCGGTAGTTGGCGTCCGCGCCCGTGTCGGTCAGGTACTGCTTATAGCGCCCGTACTCCTTGCCGTCGTCCTCCGCGGCGACGGAGGCATAGAACAGCGCGTCGTTGCCGACGATCGTCGGGACAAAGAGGTGCGTCGGGTTTGTCTCGTCCTTCGCGACGCTGACAGTCGGCGTGGAGAACGCCTTGTCGTTTTTATAGACGGTCTCCGTCTTGGTTTCGGTGCTGCTCTCGCCCGTCTCGTCATCCTTGACGTTGACGGACTTCGTCTCCGTCGTGGTCTTGAAGGACCACTCCGCGGTCTTCACCACGGTGTTCTTCGCCGCGTTCGCGAGCCGCTGCTGCGCCCAAGCGTTGTAGCTGGAGAGGGCGGTGTAATAAGCCTTCCACTTGTTATAGCTGTCAAGCTTGGTGAAATACTCTTTCCACTTGGTGTAGCTCTCGCTCGCCTTGTCGTAGTTCTTCTTGGCGGCAACAGCCTTATCATAAGCGATTTTTGCCGCCTCGTAAGCAGCCTTAGCGTCGGCATAGCTGGTATAGCTTGTGCCCAGCGTGTACTTCTGATAGCTGCCGTCCTCGGTCTCGGCGTAGAGCGACTTCTCAGCTTTATCCTCGATCGCATTGTAGTCGTCCGCGCTGATCGGATCGCCGGCGGCGTTGTAATACTCGCTCTCGACCGGCTCCGTAACCTCGTCCGGCGCGGTGGGCGCGGCGATGGTGTTGTAGTTGCTTACGGTCATTTCCGTGCCGTCTTCGAGCTTGTAGCGCTCGACCGTCGGCTCGGTGGGGGCGGCGATGGTGTCGTAGTTATCCGCGGTCATGCCCTCGTAGGCGGCGACCGTCGGCTCTTTTTCCTTGGTCATCTCGTCCGTCTTGCTGGCATAGCTCACCCACGCGGCGTGAACGGTGCTGGTATCGCCGTTCTCCTCGGTCCAGACGTCGAAGTCAAGATCGCCGGTGCCGTCGTCGTTGAGGGCGATATAGGGCGTTTTGCTTGTGCTGTCCGCCGGGTTGACGAGACCGTAAGCCATTACGTTCGGGTCCGCGTTATACTTGACCTCGCTCATGACGAGCATGGGCAGGTCCTCCGCCGCACCGGAGCTGCGGGAGACGGTGTAGACGATGAAGGTGCGTCCGCCGGCGCGGACGACCTTATAGTCCGTGCCGCTCAGCAGACCCTCGCCGAGAGCGAAGGCGTTGACATCGGAGCCGCCGCTGCTGGAGAGCTGGAACGGAACATTCGGATCGTCGGAATAGATTGCCTGCGTGCTCATCTCCGCCTCGGCGTTGTCCTCCGGGGTATAGAGCTTCTGGGTGCTGTAAGCCGTCGGCGGGGTGATGGTGACGCCGAGGTAGCCCGGCTCGCTCGACTGGCCGACCCAGTCGTTCAGGAAGTGCCAGCCGGTCTCCCAGCCCTTGCCCTTTTCATACTCGACGACATAGGTCGCAACATCCAGCTCGAAGGTGAACACCAGCAGCACGACGCGCACGCCGAGACCAATGGCGAACTCAAAGCTCTCCACGCTCGCGGGCTTATACTTCGCGTTGGTGCCGTCATAATCCTCGTTATAGACGCCGAGCAGGAAGGTGGCCTCCAGACCGACCTTGGCGTAGAGCTCAAGCTTCAGCAGCTCCATGCCGATGCCCGCGCCGACCTCAAGACCGAGGGACGGGGTGATCTCGATGCCCTTCCAGTAGACCTCGTTGCGGATCTTTTCGATGCGCGCAACATAGCTGATCGTGGACTCGTCGCCGACGACCGCCCCGTCATACTCCATCGGGCGCAGCCGGACGGTGACGGTCTCGCCGAGCTCCATGCCCTTCTGCTTTTTCAGCACGACCTGCGTGTCGCTCTGGCCGTCGGAGGTCAGGAAGCCGGTGATGTAATCGCTGCCCGCGGCGCTGCCGTCGCTCTTCAGGACCTCGACGGAGACCTTGCCCTTGAAGCAGAGATTGAACGCCTTCCTCGTCGTCGTAAAGGTCCAGCTCGTCGCCGCGTTGAAGGCGGCTTCGGCTTCGGCGTAGGAATCGTAAGTATTCTTATAGTAGCCCTTGCCGCTCTCCGGCTTGTAATTGCCCTGCTCGCTCTCGCTCAGCAAACCGTATTGCAGCTCGCTGAGCACATAATCGCGGCTGTCGAGGAACTCCGCCTTAGCTTCGGCTTCGGTCTTGAAGCGCTTGGCGTTCCAGAAATAGACTTCGCTGCCCTCCACGCGCGCATAGTCGCTCTTGTTCGTCAGGGCGTCAAACGCCGCCTTGTTGATGATGGCGTTGCTCGTGCCGGGGGCGTGGATATAGCTGAGCTTGATGCGATTGCTCTCGTCGTCGCTGCCCTTGGCGTCGAGAACGGCGGTCTTCTCCTCCACCGCCTCGCGGATGACGCCGAGACCGGTCGTCGCCTCGATGCCGGCGGTGAACTCCATGTAGAAGTACACGATCGGGCAGACGGTCAGACGCGCCTGCACGCGGATGGAGAACTCCGCGGAGCAGGAGATGGTCATGCCCTCGAAATAGAAGCCGTCGTCCAGCGGGTTATACTCGAACATAAACGCGATGGACATCGAAAACTCCACGCCCATGCTCTTGGAGCGGAAGTCGGAGCCGTCCGGCTTGTAGCCGCCGGACTTGGCAGCCTTATAGGAATCCTTTGCGTTCTTATAGTCGTCGTCGCCGCCGAAGTTGCTGCTGTCGAAGAAATCCTTGAACTGGGTCCAGGACTCCTTGTTCGCATCCTTGAAGCCGGTCTTTCCCTCGTCCTTATCGATCTCGCCGAGGGGCACGCCGATGGCGAAGCCGACCTGGTTGCCGTCCATGATGATGGTGACGGCGTCCGTCACGGCGATCTCCGTGCCGCCGAGGTTGATGCCGAGGTCCACGTTGAACTCGCCCATCTCGCTGCCGGACTGGTCCATGTTGATGTCCGTCTTGCCGCCGTCGTCCGCCGGGTTCTTGACTTCCTTCAGATAGGAGGCGTCCGGCGTGGTGGAAACGCCGCCGAGGGTGACGCTGTCGGGCTTCACATAATAGTCGCCGTAAGCGCCGGGAGCGACTTTCGCCATGATCGTGTCGGTGTCGGTGGTGATCTTCGTCTCGCCGACGGTGCGGTTCTGCTCCTGCGTCACGAGGGCGAAGGTGGTGCTGCCGGTGAAGGAGCCGAGATAGCTGTTCACCTTGTCGCGGTCGGCGGTGTTGGGATAGCTGAGCTCGCCGTTTTCCAGCTTGTAGCCGCCCGTGATCTCCGTCACGCCCGCGACGGAGTTTTCGATGGTGATGGGCGTCGGCGCGGCGTAAGGATAGAGCAGCGCGCCCTCGAAAGCGGGCGTCCAAGTGTAAGCCGTCTTCTCGGCGTTCAGCTGCGCCGGAGCGGTATCGCCGCCGAGGGGGATATCCACGGTGGACTTCTTCGACGCCTCCGCCATATACATCGCGTGATTGTCGGCGGAGTAATCGTAAGCGCCGGCCTCGGCATAGCGCGTCTTACCGCTGATGAGGTAGCGGTACTGGCGCTGCTCGACCGTAGATTTGGAATAAGCCGGGGAATCCGCGTTCAGCGCGGTGATAAACGCGGGCATGACCTGCGCACGGTCTTTATCCTTGTCCGCGCCCTCCGGAACGGAGAGGCAGCGCGGGATCATCGTGTAGCAGACCTTCAGGAAATACTGGCAGTAAACGCCCGCGGCGTTCTGCTTCGGCGCAAACAGGGTCTCGTTGAATTCGCCCGCGTCGATGTAGCCGTAAAACTCGTCGCCGCGGCTTTCGTCAAGGACGAAGTTGCCGGCATCGTTGAAGTAGCCGTCGATCTGTCCGCTGCCGTCGGCATCCCAGTAAACGCCGATCCAGGCGATGCTGGTCTTCATCGCGTTCAGCGAATTCTGATAATTCTCGTGGTAATAGTAGACGGTCATCGTGCCAGACAGGTCGCTCTCGCGCAGATAGATTCTCGCGTCGCCGGGATAAGCGCGGCCGTTCACGAGCAGCAGGTCCTTGTCGGAGAGCCCGAACTCAACCCACTGGATATTCTTCGCGCTGAAGGAGAGCTTCGAGCCGCTGGTTTTCAGATCGGTCTTGCCCAGCGTGCCCTGAGTGAGCGTGGTGGTATAATCCTCCGTGTCAAAGGTGCTGAAGCCATAAGTAATGGTGGGCGTCGCGTTCTTGATGAAGCCGTGGTCGCTGGCAGTGCCGAATTCCCCGCCGTAGCCGTTCTTGACGGCGTTGATTGCGTCCGCACTGGTGAGCGTTCCGCCGGAGCTATCGCGCGGGAGCGAGGGAGCCAGCTCGATCTCGACCGTGGACGTGCGGGCATAGACGACGCGGAACTTATACTGCGCCGTGAGGTCGTCCGCTGTGAGGCTGCTGCTGCCGCCGACGAGCTTGATGGTCGCCTCGTTTTTGGAGGTGTCCACGCTCTTGATGAACTTGTCGAATTTGGTCCAGCTCGCGCCGCCGTCCGTGCTCTGATACACAACGACGTCGGAGAGATAGTAGCCCGCGGGGGCTTTGCCTGCCGTGAGGCGGACCGTGGAGCCAACGTAGAGGGTGTTGCTGCCCTGCACGCCGCCGTTCATGAGCTCCACCAGCGGCTCAAAGCTGGCGTAGTCGCTGAGGACCGCGCCGCCGTTCGGGGCGGTGTTCTCGTCGTTCGGGGTGGTGATCTCCACCTTGAAGGCGCTGTCCGTGAAGGTCCGGCGCGTCAGGATGAGGTTGTTGACGGCGAGCATGGTCTGGTCGTTGAGCTCATCGGTCTCGTGCTTGCCGTAAGAGGCATAGTACATCTCGATCTTGACGTTGACATTCGAGGTGCTCAGCGCAAAGCTGCCGGTGTGGAACGAGTCAAAGGGGTTATAGTAGTTGCTCCAGTCGTCGCTCGAACGGATGTGCCAGTTCTTGTCCAGCGGGCCGGAGCCGAAACGCTTGGAGTCCTGCGGTGTCTTCAGAAGATAGCCGCTCTGGAAGATCTGGAGATTGGGCTTGGTATAAGAATAGTCATAATGGAAGCCGGTAAGGTGGGCGGTGTCGTGCGCCGTGTCCGCGCGGACCGCGGTCTGGAACCGGCTGAACATCTGACCGACGTAAGCTCCGTCCCGCCCCGCGCCAACGGCGGCGTCCTCCCAGCCCCCGAACGTGGCGGAGGCGCCGCTTCTGCTCGTCAGCGCAATACCGGCCGGAAGCGTATATCTGCCGCCGCTGCCGAGCTTGCCGGTCTGCTGACCCGCGCTGAGCAGGCTGCCGCCGGAATTGCTCCACCAGCTCCTGTTCGCCGCGAGGTCGACCGTGTTCGTCCAGACATTGGCGCTCGGGTTTTTGAACATGATGGTTGCGACGTTGCCTCTGTAAACCTGCGTGGTCATGCTGTCCGGGTCTTCATAGCGCAGCTCGGAGTAGACGGGCTCATATTCCTCGATCTCCTGCGCCTCGCCGCTGACGACCGTCTCGCCGGAGCCGGCGGAGGACGCCGCGCTGGCGCTCTCGCCCACGGAGCCGGAGAGGTCCACGGCGTCCGGGTCATAGAGGCGCGACGCGGTGTTCTCGCCCGTGCCGGTGCCGGAGTTCGTGAGCTCCACGGCGGCACGGGTGACATCCAGCGTGCAGCCGTCGTCGCCCTGAAGCTCGCTGAGCTCAATATAGAAGCGGACCGCCTCCTCGCTCACTTTGCCGTCGTCGATGAGCTCCACGCGCACGGGAAGCTCGTCGATTCCGCCGTAAAAGAGCAGCGTGCCCTCGGTATAGACATAGTCCGTTCCGGCGACGGCGGTGTCGTCCGCGGTCGCGTATTTGACGGTCACGGGGCGGCTCATGCCGCCGACGCGGCGGAGCATCACCGTGGCGTAGCCCTCCGCCTTATCCGCCTCGACGAGCTCCGCGGTGACGCCCAGCGTGCTCGGCTCGGGATCGTTCGTGTCCTCGATGCGCAGCAGCAGCGTGGACGCGGAATCGAGCACCTCGCCTCCGTCGCAGCCGACGACGGTGAAGGTCGCCGCCTCCGCCGCCTCGGCGAGCGCATCGGTGAGCGCGCCGATGTGGATTTCCTTGACCCACTCGCCGTCCGCGAACACGAGCTCAAAGAGCCATGCGCTGTAGGGGTCCTCGCCCTCGGCGTCGAGCGCCAGCGGGGTATAGACCGGCTCGGCGGCAAGATCGATGTCCTCGGGCATCGGTTCGAGCTCCTCCTCCGCCGCGCGGACATATTCCGTGCCGCGCAGAGAGTCCGTGCAGTAGCGCACGCCGTCCACGGTGTAAACGCAGCGATAATCGTAGCTCTCGCCCAGCGCCTCGGCGTCCGCGGGCAGGGACGCAGAATCAGCGTCGTCCAGATCGTTCCAGACGCCGCCGTTTTCGCTGACCTGCCATGCGTAGCTCTCCGCATTTTCCACGTCCACGGAGAGCGTCCAGCCGTCCTCGCCCTCGGAGGCGGTGACGGCGGCGTCAGTCTCCTGTGGATCGGGCTCCTTGCCGACGGGCTGATACTTTGCCGCCGGCTGCGGCTCCTCCACGCTCACGACCGCATCCGCGGCGCTGATGGCGAAGTCGTAGATCGCGTCTCCGTTCTCGTCCTGCGTCACGGAGGGCTGATATTTAATGTAAGCCGTGGCGCGCCCGGCGGTGCCGCCGAGACGGTAGACCTTGATAACTCCGTTCTCGCCCTCTTTCACGGCGAGACCGGACTTTTCAAAGGCAAACGCGCCGTATGGGAAGGTCTCCTCCCAGCTCTCGTCCGGCGTGGTGACGTTGCCGTCGCTGTCGGTGAGGGTGATCTCCTCCTCCGACTGCGATGCCGTTTTCGAACCCTCCACCATATAGGCGAAGGCGTTGCCGGACGCTTCGAAAAGCATCAGGAACGCGAGAGCAAGGCTCAAAAGCTTGCTCAGGGAACGCTTCATCTTGTCCATGTCAGCATGTTCCTCCTTGCTGCGCAAAATCTAACGCCATAACCATAGCACAAATCCGGGCGCGCGGCGCACGATCTGCCCGAAATGTATGGATTTCGGACCTGAAATGTTTCGCCGCTCACCCCGTTCGGGCGATGGATTATCTTACACAACATTATAATGCAAGTAACAAAAAATGACAACGGGCAAATGTGTAAATTTCCCTCTTGCTTTTTTGGTGAAAGCATGTATAATAAGCCTATCAGGAACAGCCTGTTCACGATAGAACGGAGGAGCGGACGATGCGGCACAAGGACCCCGCGCTCATGGAGCGCATCCGGAACGAGGCGGAGCGGTTTTACCGCGCGGAGGGGCGCAGCCCCTCGACCGGCGAGATAGCCGCCGCGCTTTCCGTCGGGCGGACGACGGTTTATAATTATCTGCGCGAGATGGACCGCCTCGGCATGATAGACTATGGCGGCGGCGAGATCGCCACGGACGCAACGCGCAAGTGCCGCGCCGGGCTCGTCTCTGTGCCGCTCGTCGGCGCGATTCCCTGCGGAACGCCGGAGGAGGAGCGCGAAAATGTGGAGGAATACGTCCAACTGCCCGCCGCCGTTTTCGGCGGGGAGGAGCTCTTTCTGCTCCGCGCCGCGGGCGACTCGATGGCGGACGCCGGCATTGCCGACGGCGACCTCGTCGTTCTCCGCCGCCAGCAGACCGCCCGCCCCGGCGACATCGTCGCCGCCCTGACCGGGCAGGGCGAGAACACGCTCAAGCGTCTCGCCGGGTGCGACGAGACCACGGGCGAGACCGTTCTGCGCTACGAAAACCGTGAAAAATATCCGGACCGTGAGGTCCGGACAGCCCGCTGCGCCGTGCAGGGCGTGGCGAAATTCGTCATCAAGAGTCTTTGAGAAAGGGGGCGCGCCCGCCATGGAGCGGCGATATCTTGCCATTGATCTAAAGTCGTTTTTCGCATCCGTGGAGTGCGTGGACCGCGGACTCGATCCGCTCGCGGCGAACCTTGTCGTGGCGGACGAGCGGCGCACGGAGAAGACCATCTGCCTCGCCGTGACGCCCTCGCTGAAATCTTACGGCATCCCCGGCAGAGCCCGTCTTTTCGAGGTCGTCCAGCGCGTCGCAGAGGTAAACGCCCGCCGCCGCGCCGCCGCACCGGACGGCTGCCTCGTCCGCGAGAGCTATATGGACCCGGACGTCCGCGCCGACCCCTCGCTCGCCCTCGGCTATCTCGTCGCGCCGCCGCGCATGGCGCGCTATATGGAGGTCAGCACCCGCGTTTACCAGATCTATCTCGGCTATGTCGCGCCGGAGGACATCCACATCTATTCCATCGACGAGGTGTTCATCGACGTGACGCACTATCTCCGCGGCGGACAGGTGACGCCACACGAGCTCGCGCGGCGCATGATAGGCGACGTTCTGCGCGAAACGGGCGTCACCGCGACGGCGGGGATCGGCACGAATCTCTATCTCGCCAAGGTCGCGATGGATATTATGGCGAAGCGCTGCCCGCCGGACCGCGACGGCGTGCGCATTGCCCTGCTCGACGAGCTGCGCTACCGCCGCGAGCTATGGGACCACCGGCCGCTGACGGATTTCTGGCGCGTCGGTCCCGCCACGGCGCGGAAGCTGGAGAGCTGGGGGCTGTTCACGATGGGCGACGTTGCCCGCCGCTCGGAGTTCGACGAGGAGATTTTTTACCGCGCCTTCGGCGTGAACGCCGGACTGCTCATCGACCACGCTTGGGGCGTGGAGCCCTGCACCATTGCGGACATCAAGGCTTACCGCCCCGTGTCCACGAGCCTCAGCTCCGGGCAGGTGCTTCAGGAGCCCTACGACGTCCGCCGCGCCCGCGTCGTGCTGCGCGAGATGGCGGAGGAGCTGGCGCAGGAGCTGCTCGAAAAGGGTCTCACGACCGATCAGGTCGTGCTCGATCTCGGCTACGACGTGGAAAATCTGCTCGGCGGCAGGACTTACGCCGGCGAGATCGTCCGCGACCGTTACGGCCGCGCCGTGCCGAAGGGCGTCCACGGCAGCGAGAATCTGCCGGAGCGCTCCGCCTCCGCGCGGCGCATCACCGCCGCCGCGCTTGCGGTGTTCGACCGCATCATGGACCCCGCGCTGCTCCTGCGGCGCATCACGCTCAGCCTGACCCGGACCGCCCCGGAGAGCGACTCCCCCGCCCCGGTCCAGCTCGATCTTTTCTCCGACGCGGAGTCGGACGCCGACGCGCTCGCGCGCGAAAAGCGCCGCCAGCAGGCGGTCTCCGCCATC
>ENA-UOOA01004412-UOOA01004412.1-human-gut-metagenome-genome-assembly--contig:-P61old-NODE-4412-length-16044-cov-8.865533_pt1 | contig 16044 bp, 9 predicted proteins | sample MGYA00242467_ERZ724014 | MGnify/ENA metagenome assembly ERZ724014
ACGAGAGGGTGAAGTCGACGTTCTCCGAAATGTTGCTGCCCAGCACGGCCCGGAAGTCGTATCCCATATTCTTGGTGTCGTTGCGCTCGCCGCCCGAAATCATACCCGTCGCCGCGTCCACCGTGCCGCCCAGCATGCTGGGGGTCTTGGTGTAGATGACGCCCGCCATGACGTTGAAATTCGATTTGAGGAACCCGATCGGCAGGCCGTAGCTCAAGTGCGTCCGCAACTGCCAGTAACCGTCGAGATTCTCGGTCGTCGAGTAGAAATTGGGCGAATAGGCCTGTCCGTCGATGGTGATGTCACCGGGTCTTTGCACCAGATGCTGGGCCGTGTAATCCAGCGTCGTATTCATCGAGAACATCCACATGAAGGTTCGGCCCTTTTCGACGTTGGAGTTGGTGTAGTGGAAATTCACCCGGTGCGAGTAGGTCGGCTTCAGGTTCGGATTACCGTGGCTGATGTTTTGGGCGTCCGATACGTCGTAAACGCTTTGCAGGTCGGTGATCGACGGGCTGTCGGTGTAGGACGAGACGAAGAGCCGCAGCGAGTTCTCGCGGTTGATGTTCAGCTGGCCCATCATAAAATAGGTCACGTTGTTGTAGGCGTGCTTGATCTTCTCGGCATCGTCGCGCACGATCTGTCCGTCGAGGGCCGAACGCTGGTAGTAGACGTTGGCGATGAACGTGTTGCGCTCTTTCGAAAAACGGAATCCGGGACCTACGCTCTGCGTCAGGTAGCCGCTCTCGTAGGAGTTCGACAGCGAACGGTCGGGGGTAAGTCCGGCGGTCGAGAAATCGTCGCCCGTGATATAGGAACGCTTGTCGCGCTCCTGCGAGTTGTACGACGCACGGTACTGGAAGCTCAACTGCGCGTATTTGGCCACCGGCTCGGTGTAGGTGAAACTGCCCCGCAGGCTGTACGACGACGACGGCGCCAGGTTGCGCAGGTAACGCAGTTCGGTGTAGTTCGCCGGGTCCCAGACGCCGGTCACCGGATCGACCGCCGGCCGGTCGGGCTGGGTTGCGAGGATGTTCGACCACGAGTTCGAATTGTTCGTGTTGTCCGAGTAGCTGAACGATCCGTCGAGGGTGATCGTGCGGCCGTTCTTGCCCAGCTTGGCCCGGTAGACGGCGCTCGTCCCGACGTTGTAGCCGTGGCGCAGGGCGTCGCTGAAGTTGTCCGTGCGGCTGTAACCGCTGCCGCCGTCGGCGGGTGCGCCGTACTGCCATCCGGTCGTGCGGCTCCACGGATCGTTGGACTGGTAGCTGAAGCGCGGGCGGATCATCAGGTTCTGGTTCTCGGAGATCTTCCACTCCAGACGGGCGTTGAACCGGTGGTTGTAGCCCTTCGTGTCGGAATAGCCGTTGGTCGACAGCGTATCGGGGATCATCGGAGCCTCGTACCATTTCTCCACCGTCGAACGGTTCTCGGTATTGGTGTTGTTGAAGAAATAGCTGCCCTGGAACGTCACCTGATTGCGCTTGCCCCACGTATCGGAGTAGTTGACGCCGATGGCGTTGACCGACGCCACGCCGCTCTGCGGGCGCACCATGTAATTGCCCATGCCGCCGCGACGTCCGCCACCGCCGCCCGAGACGCCCAGAATGTCCTCGAACGAGAAATTCTGCTGGTTGACGTTGTTGAACAGGCCGATGAATGAAATACGGCTGTCGCCGCTGAACACGTTGGCATTGCCGCCGGCGATGTATTTGAACTTGTCTTCGGTCTCGGTGTCGGCGTCGTAGCCGAATCCGGCGTAGAGCTTGCCGAACTGGCCCTGCCGCATGCCCGGACGGGTGACGATATTGAGCGCTTTGTAGCCCTCGCCGTCGTCCATGCCCGAAAATTCGGCCGCGTCGGAGAGTTTGTTGTAGACCTCCACGCGATCGACGGCCTCGGCCGGAAGCGACTTGATGGCCGTGGTGACATCCTCGCCGAAGAACTCCTTGCCGTCGACGAAGACCTTCTTGACCGTCTCGCCCTGCGCCTCGACCGTGCCGTCGGTGACGGTGATGCCGGGCATCTTCTTCAGCAGCCCTTCGACATCGGCGTCGGCCACGACCTTGAACGCTCCGGCATTGTAGCTCACCGTGTCGCCCTTCTGCGAGGTGCGCAGCGCCTTGGCCTCCTTGACGACCGTTTCGATCTGCACGCCCGGCTTGAGTTTCAGCAGTCCGAGGCTGACCTTCGAAGCCGAGACCCGGAAGGTCGTGTCGAGGTTGTTGTAGCCCAGAAAAGCCACCGAAAGCGAATATTCGCCGTAGGCGAGCGACGGAATAGACACCGCGCCCTTGAAGGCCGAGGTGAAATACTGTTTCTTCTCCGGGGTTTTCACAGGCGTGAGCGTCAGCACCGCTCCGACGACGCTCTCCCCGGTGTCGGCGTCGACGACCGTGGCTGTGACGCCGCCCCTCTGGGCGAATGCCGCGGCGGCGAAAAGCGTCAGCAGGGTAGTCAGTAGTGTTCGTTTCATATCTTCTGTTTGTGTGTATCTCTTTTTCGGCGGCGAACCGGCTGAAAACGCGCGTCCGTTCCGCCCGCCCCATGAAGCGGGCTTCTCAAGCCCGGGCGCAGAACCGGCCCGATAGCGTTTCCCGTTTCATCCGCCCGTAAATCGGGCTTCTCAAGTCCGGGCGCAGAACCGGCCCGATAGCGTTTCCCGTCCCATCCGCCCGTAAGTCGGGCTTCTTAAGCCCGGGCGGCGTTGAAAACGGGCGTAAAGTTAATTCTTTTATGCTTGTTTTGCGCCCCGCACGGGGCGAATCGGCAAAAAAAGGGCGTCAGTCGACCAAACCGACGCCCCGGCCGTAACAAGCCTCAAGAGACCTAACCTCACTCCTTTCCCTTCTTGTCCTTCTTCGGACAGGGCTTGTCACAGCACTCCTTGCCGCCTCCGCGACGGTCACCTTTTTTCATCATCTGGGGACCATGACCGCGCTGGCCGGGCCGCGGAGCCTGCATCTGCGACCACTGCACGAACTGTTCGGTCGTCAGGATCGACTTCATCTTTTCGGCCTCAGCCTTGCGCGCCTCCCGCATCTTCTCGCGCATGGCCTGCATCTCCTTGATCTGCTGGAAATTCAGATTGAAAACCTCCTTGGCCTGCGCATCGGTGAGCTTCAGCTCCTTCTGCATGCGTTCGGTCATGCGCTGCGCCATCTGTTCCACGGTCGGACGCTCCTTGGGAGCGGCGGCCGGCTTGGCCTCCTGTGCGAAAGCGCCCGTTCCCGCCATCAGGCAGAGGGCTGCGGCAACTGCAAAAATCCTCTTTTTCATAATTTTTCGAATTTGGTTGTGCATCACTTTTTTTGTTTTCCGGCAATCCGGTTTCCCGGAGTTCCTGATGCAAAGGTAACGCCAAAACGAAAACCCGGAGCCAGGCCCCGGGTAAAACGGCAGAACGGCGGGGTCAACCGCCTATTCGACAGGGTGAAGCGACCGCAGCCACGCCTTGAATTCGGGAACGCGGGCTTTGGAAATGACAATCCGCTCGGGCGTTTCGACAGTGAGGTGCAGCGTGAGACGGCTCCCGAACCACACGGCGATCTCCTTCACGGCCTGCCGCGCGACGATGAACTGGCGGTTGGCCCGGAAGAATTCGGACTCGGGAAGCAGTCCCTGCAACGCTTCGAGGGTTTTGTCCAGCGGGTAGGCCGCGCCGTCGAAACCGTAGGCCGTGACCTTCTCGTTCGACGTGTAGCAGTAGGCGATCCTGCTGCGGTGCAGCGGGATGATTTTGTCGCGCACATGCACCAGGAAAACCTCCTCGCGGCGGCTGGCGGCCAGCGTGCGGACCCGCGAGCCGTAATCGCTGCGCTCGACCGACGTGAGGCGGTGCAGCTTGGCCAGCGCACGGCCGACATCCGAAGCGTTGAGCGGCTTGAGCAGGTAGTCGATGCTGTTGACCTTGAAAGCTTCGAGTGCATACTGGTCGTAGGCCGTCGTGAAGATCACCGGGGCTGCGATCTCCACGGCGTCGAAGATGCGGAACGAATCGCCGTCGGCCAGGTGGATGTCCATGAACAGCAGGTCGGGGTGGGGATTCGAACGGAGCCATTCGACGCTCTCCTCGACGCTCTCGAGCGTCGCCACGATCTCCACGTCGGGAGCCGTCTGCCGCAGAATCGCCGCGAGGTTGCGAGCGGCGGCGGTTTCGTCTTCAATAATCAGGGCTTTCATCATACGGAGGGATTTTGCAGCGGCATGCGCACGGAGAAGGTGGCGCCGTCGTCGACGATTTCGATGTCGCTGCCCGTGATCAGATTCCAGCGGTTGCGCAGGTTCTCCAGCCCGATGCCGGTCGAAGGTTCGGGTTCGAGTTTGGGAACCTTGGGGTTCGACACCACGAGCAGCCCCTCTTCGGTGCGGACCGAGATGTGGAACGGCTTGGTGCGGGTGATCGAATTGTGCTTGACGGCATTGTCGATCAGCGGTTGCAGCGAGAAGGCCGGGAGTTTCCACCCGAGGTATTTCTCGTCGACGTCGATGTCGAAAAAGAGCTTGTCGGCGTAGCGTATCTTGAAAAGGTAGCTGTAAGCCTCCAGGAATTTCAGCTCCTCGTCGAGGGTCATCAGCATGCTCTGGCCGTTCTGGATGATGTAGCGGAACGTGTACGAAAGCTGGTCGATGTAGGTCAGGGCCTTCTGGTCGTGCTTCTCGCGCACGAGCATCGCCAGCGAGTTGAGCGAGTTGAAGAAGAAATGGGGGTTGATCTGCCCGACGAGCATGTTGTAACGCGTGGTGAGGTTTTCGTTCTTGAGCCGCTCGTTCTCGACGACGACGGCCTGCCGCTGGGAAATCAGCACGTAGATGCGCCCATAGAGCATCGACGCCACCACGGCGAACGAGCATTTGAGCAGCAGCATGTAGTCGAACATCCGCCCGCTCATAAAGTTCAGCCCGATGCGCCCCGTGTGCCACTCCGTGACGGGAGCCACGCAGTAGAGCGCAGCCGCCGCAACGCAGCACCACAGGCAGCGGCGCACGAAGCGCGACATGGAGTAGTTGCGCCTGACGGAGGTGAGGATCGAGAGCATGACGAACGACACGACGAGGTAGTAGAACAGTTGCAGGAGCAGTTCCGTCATCTTCGAAGGCCCGTTGTAAAGTTTGCTGTAATCGAACTCCGCGCCGTTGCGCGTGCGGATTTCCGCCAGCATCGGATGCGCCTTCTCGGAGCGCGGCGGCATCAGGTCCGCGACGATCCGGTCGCCGGGCGCGATCTCCAGCCACCGCATGCGCCGCGTGGGCACGTAGACGCTGTCGCCGTTCTCGTAAACCAGATACCCGTAGCCGTCGGGGTGGACCGAAAGCACGCCCTCGTCGGGCCGTTCGACGGCTCTCTGGTCGGAAGGGCGGGGCTGGCTGTCGCTGTTCAGGTCCACGAGCATCAGCAGCACGTAGGAGAAATTGACCACCAGGCTGATCGCCACGGCAACCAACAGGTTGAGCACCAGATCGGCGTATTTCGATTGCAGTTTCATATAGGGTAGTTATCGCTCTAACTAAAAATTACCGGATTTCGCTTCGGGCGGTCGTAGCCGCCGCCTACGGCGGCTCGGGTCTCTTCCGGGGAGGATCCGGAGCGGGACGGGCCTGCGAACGCGGTTTCCGGCCGCGTCCTGCCGTGCCGCACGGAACCCGGTCACTCTTCCGGCTCGCCGTACCAGGAGGCGTACAGCATATAGTCGTGGGCCGTGCGGCGGATGATCTCCTCGCGCTGCTCCGCAGTCACCTCCTTGACCTTTTTGGCCGGGACGCCCGCATAGACCGAGTTGGGTTCCAGCTGCGCGTTCGAGAGCACCAGCGCGTTGGCCGCGATGATGCACCCCGAGGGGATGCGGGCGTTGTCCAGAAGGGTGGCGCCCATGCCGATCAGGCAGTTGTCGCCGATCACCGCGCCGTGGATGATGGCGTTGTGGCCCACCGAGACGTCGTTGCCGATGATCGTCTGCGAAGGGTGCTTCGCCTTGTCGTAGATGGTGTGGAGCACTACGCCGTCCTGGATGTTCGTGCGGTCGCCGATGACGATCCGGTTCACATCGCCGCGCAGTACGGCGTTGTACCAGATCGAACAGTCGCGGCCGATGGTCACGTCGCCCAGAATGACGGCCGTTTCGGCCAGAAAGGTGTTCTCTCCGATCACAGGCTCATGCCCGCGGACTTTTCGTATAAGCGCCATATCTGAATTTCTGATTTTTAATTCTTAATTTCTCTTGGCTTCCTGCCACAGCTCCTCCATCGCGCCGAGCGACATCTCGTGAAGCGTATGTCCTTTTGCCGCAGCGCGTTCCTCCATGTAATTGAAGCGTTGGATGAACTTCTTGTTCGTGCGTTCCAGCGCCGATTCGGGGTCCACGCCATAGAGGCGGCAGGCGTTGACGAGCGCGAACAGCAGGTCGCCGAATTCGCCTTCGAGGTCGGTCTTGCTGCCCGATTTCATCTCGGCTTCCACTTCGCCCAGCTCCTCGCGGACCTTGTCCCAGACATCCTCCTTCTGCTCCCAGTCGAAACCCGCCCCGGCGGCCTTTTCGCCCATGCGGTAGGCCTTGACCATCGCCGGGAGCGAGCGCGGAACACCGCCCAGCGTGCCGCTCCGGCGGTTCTTCTTGCGGAGTTTCAGCGCCTCCCAGTTCTCCTTGACCTGGTCGGGCGTGTTGGCGTGAATGTCGCCGTAGACGTGAGGGTGGCGGTAGATCAGCTTGTCGCACAGCGCGTCGGCCACGTCGCCGAAATCGAACGCGCCCTCTTCCTCGCCCAGTTTCGAATAGAACACCACGTGCAGCAGCAGGTCGCCCAACTCCTCCTTGATGCCCTCCATATTGTGGTCGGTGATGGCATCGGCCAGTTCGTAAGTCTCCTCGATGGTGTTGCTGCGCAGCGAGTCGAATGTCTGCTCGCGGTCCCAGGGGCACTCGCGGCGCAGGGTGTTCATCACCTCCAAAAGACGGGCCGTGGCCTTCAGACGTTTATCTTCCATGTCGCAAATTATTTTTTCACACCGGGCGCAGAAGCGGAATCTGTCCGTGATTCGCCGCCGTCCGCCCGCTAAAACCGTGGTTTTACTCCGGCAAAGGTAGCACATTCGGCGGAAAAAAAGTAACTTTGCGGGAAACAAAATCCTCACGTCGCATGAAATTACGACTTCTGATCCTCTTGACGACAGCCCTTTGCGGCCTGTGCACCGCCGCGGCGCAACCCGCCCCGGAAAAGACGACGCCCCGCGAAGGGATCTTCACGTTCGGTCCCGGAACGACAATCTCCGCCGACCGCGAACTGGCCCCCCTGGCCGAATACGCCGCCGAATACCTCGGGTGCGGGGTCCGCAACGGCATGGCGGGGGAAGGCTCCGTCGTGCTGACGCTCGACGCCCCGGACGGGGAGCCGTCGGAGGCTTACACCCTCGACATCGCGCCCGACCACATCCAGATCGGAAGTTCCACCTGCGGCGGGGTTTTCAACGGACTGCAACAACTGTTCCGGCTGCTGCCGCCCGAAGTCTACGCCCGCAGGGGGATCGCCCCGGGAACCGGCATCGCCTGCGTCAGGATCGAGGATAAGCCGCGGTTCAGCTATCGGGGGATGATGCTCGACGTGGCGCGAACGTGGATCGGAATGGATGAAGTGAAACGTTATATAGATCTGTTTTCCTACCACAATATCAACAAATTGCATCTTCATCTTTCGGACGACGAGGGGTGGCGCATCGAGATCCTTTCGCACCCCGAGCTGACCGAGATCGGCGGCTTCCGCGGCGGCGACTCGCCCGTGAGACCCGTATACGGCAAATGGTCAGAGAAATACGGAGGTTACTTCAAGCAAAGCGAGATGCGCGAGCTGATCCGTTACGCCGCCCTGCGGAATATCGAGATCATTCCCGAAATCGACCTGCCGGGCCACAGCCGCAACATCGCGTCGGTGCATCCCGAAATCCGCTGCAACTATCCGCCCGACACCGTGTCGACCAACGGTTACGACTACCGTTCGGCATGGTGCGTGGCCCGGGAGGAGAATTACGCGCTGCTGGGCGACATTCTGGGCGAACTGTGCGAGCTGTTCCCCTCGGAGTACATCCACGTGGGCGGCGACGAGGTCGACATGTCGCAGTGGGAGCGGTGTCCCGACTGCCGGGCGCTGATGAAACGGGAGGGGATGACCGACCCGCACCGGCTGGAGGACCTCTTCATGGAGCGCATGGCCGCAATCCTCCGTTCGCACGGCAAACGGCCCGCCGTGTGGAACGAGGCCGTGCGCACGGGAGCCTTCGCCCGGGAGTGCCGCGTGCACGGCTGGGAGAGCGTCAAGGCCTGTCTCGACGCCACGGCGAAGGGTTACCGCACCGTCGTGATGCCGGGCCAGTACTTCTATTTCGACATGCGCCAGTCGCCCCGCGAGGACGGGCACGACTGGGCGGCGATCTTCGACGCCAGAAAGGTCTACGGCTTCGGCTTCACGGAGTTCAGCCCCGAACAGATGCGCAACGTCGAGGGGTTGCAGGGGGCGTTTTTCAGCGAAGCCTACGTCTCGCACGAGCCGGAAAAGCCCGACTACCTCGACTACATGCTCTTTCCGCGCGTCTGCGCCCTCGCACGCATCGCCTGGAGCGGCAACGCCGAAGGGTGGGACGCCTATTACGAGGAGTTGAAAGGAAAACATTACGACCGGATGGCGGCCATGGGCATCCGGTTCCGGCTCTTCCCGCCGAAGGTCGGCTACGGCGACGGCGCGTTCACCGCTTCGGCGGACGACGGCTCCGCGATTTACTACCTTATGGACGGCTCTCCGGAAGAACACCCTTACACGGCTCCGGTCCGCACCGGGAAACCGCATCTCTACCGCTTCTATTCGCGCTACGGCACCGCCCGCAGCCCCTACGTGGCCGACAAGTCCCGCTGGCGGACCATTACGCCCGCCGTGGCGATCACGACCTCGATGGGCGAGAGCGCGAAGTTCCCCTATGCCAACGCCGAGAGCTACAAGGGCCTTTCGCGCACGCGCCGCGCCTGCCGGCAGCAGGATTGGATACGCTACACGTTCAGCGAGCCGGTGAGGTGCCGCGAAATGTATTTGCAGACGGGAAACCGCCAGCTGCCGAAGACGATCGTGACGACGGGTTACGCCGAAGTGTCGTACGACGGCGCGACGTTCGAGCGGGCGGGAGAGTTGGAGATGGGAAGCATCACGCTGCGCCCCGGGCGTCCGGTGAAGGCCGTGCGGATCGTCTCGACGTGCGACGACAACGGCACGCCCTACGTCACAATCCAGCCGCCGCAGGTGAAACCGGCGCTGTAAGCGTCAGTTCCGGGCTGCGGTTTTGAAGGCGAAGCGGAAAAAGAGGTATTGCGCGAGGTAGTAGGTGGTCATAACGATCCAGGTCCGGGCCGGAACCGGTCCGATGAAGCGGTTCCAGGCGATCACCGCGTCGGAAAAGACGAACAGCAGGGCCGCACACCTGAATCCGGCGGCGCATGCCCCGTCGTACTGGAGCGCGCTATAAAGCATTGCGGCGATGACCAGCCCGTAGACGGCGACGCCGATGCGTTCGGCCGGAAACGGGGCCTCGGGGACGATGGCGGCGAAAAGGAAGACGAGCAGCGGGACGGTGACGGCCAGCGAAACCGCACGGAGCCTGCGCCGCGCCCGGGGCAGGAACCAGCACACATAGGAGACATGCGCCAGCGCGAAGAAGGCCATCTGGGGAATGAACAGCCCCCTGGCGCCCACGGCATCCCCGGCGGCGGAAAACAGGAAGGCGAACCCGAACGGGAGCAGTTCCCGGCGCCGCGACAGGAAGGTCGCCAGGGACAGCAGCAGGACAGGCCAGGCGACCTTATAGGGAAGCGCGGCGGCTTTGGTAAAGAACAGCACGGCTCCCGCAACGAAGAACAGGGTCGTCCACGCAAATATTCTGGAAAATCGTCGCATCGGCGTATTTTAAGGAAGACCGCCCGGCCCCGATGGGGCCGGGCGGTCTTTCGGTTGCTGAAATTTCGTCAGGCCCGGACCTGCGCGCCGCATTTCTGCTCGAACTGCCGGGTGAGGTTCGCCATCACACGCTCGATGGTCCGCTCGTCCAGCGTGCGGGTCTTGTCCTCCAGAATGAAGCTCAAAGCGTAGGATTTCTTGCCCTCGGGAAGCTTGTCGCCCTCGTAGACATCGAACAGCGAGACGCTTTTCAGCAGCTTGCGCTCGGCGGCGAAGGCTGCGTCGCGCAGCGAGGAGAAGGTCACGGACTTGTCCACCAGCAGCGCCAGATCGCGTCTGACCTCGGGGAATTTCGACAGTTCCCCGGCGGCGATCTTCAGCTTCTTCGTGGATTTCGCAAGGGCCTCGAAATTCATCTCCAGATAGTACACATCCTGCTTGACATCGGTACGGCGGCGGATTGCGGCGGCCACGGAGCCGATCTGCAACAACTGTTTGCCATTGAGCGACAGCGTGAGGCCCTCGCTGAAAAGATCGCTTTCGAGCGTCTCGGCCTTCAGCGCGTAGATGTCGACGCCGAAGCGGCGGAGCAGTTTCTCGGCGACTGCGCGCAGGGTGAAGAACGACGCCTTCACGGGCTTCGCATTCCACGACTGCGGCGTCGAGACGCCCGTGACGGCGATGGCGAGGCGGTACTCCTCGGAGTAGGCCGCCAGGCGGTTTTCGTCCGTGCGCTTCGACTCGTCGTAGAAATAGCAGTTGCCGAACTCGTAGAGGCAGAGATCGCCGTTGCGGCGGTTGGCGTTCAGACCGACGGCCTCCAGCATGTTGAACAGCAGCGTCTGGCGCATCACGTTCAGGTCGGCGCTCAACGGGTTGAGAATGCGCACGCAACGCTCGGCGGGGCAGGAGGTCAGGCCCTCGTAATAGGCGGCTTTCGTCAGCGAGTTGGACATGATCTCGGTAAACCCGTTGGCCGTGAGGAAATCGGCCGCGAGGTTCATCAGACGGTTGCGGTCGGGTTTCGGCGCATAGGAAAGCGTCGAACGGACCTGCGTGGGGATTTCGACGTTGTTGTAGCCGTAGATGCGCAGGATGTCCTCCACGAGGTCGGCTTCGCGCTGCACGTCGACACGGTAGGGCGGCACGGCGACCGTCAGCACGCCGTCTTTCTCGGCGAGGATCTTCACCTCCAGCGCCGCGATGATCGTGCGGACGACCGTTTCGGGAATCTCCTTGCCGATCAGCGCGTTGACCCTTGCCAACGAGATGTCGAAGACGAAATCCCCGATCGGCTCCGGATAGATGTCCGTGATGCCGCTGGAGATCGTACCCCCGGCCAGCTCCTTCATCAGCAGGGCGGCGCGCTTGGCGGCGTAGACCTGCATGTTGGGGTCGATGCCGCGCTCGAAGCGGAACGAAGAGTCGGTATTCAGGCCGAAACGCTTGGCCGTCTTGCGTACCCACACGGGGTTGAAATAGGCGCTCTCGATAAATACGTCGGTCGTGGTGTCGCTCACGCCCGAGTCCAGTCCGCCGAAGACGCCGGCGATGCACATGGGACGCTCGGCCGAGCAGATCATCAGGTCCTTGTCCGTGAGTTTGCGCTCCACGCCGTCCAGCGTCACGAAGGGCGTGCCCTCGGCGCAGGTGCGGACCACGACTTCGCGGCCCTCGATCTTCGCGGCGTCGAAGGCGTGCAGGGGCTGGCCCAGCTCGAACAGCACGAAATTGGTGATGTCGACCAGATTGTTCTTGGGATTGATGCCCGCGGCGCGCAGGCAGTTCTGCATCCACTCGGGCGACGGACCGATCTTGCAGCCCGTGACCGTAACGCCGGCATAGCGGGGCGCGGCCTCGGAATTTTCGACGCGGACCGCCACCTCCAGGTCGTGATTGTCGGGAGCGAAAGCCGAAACATCGGGCAGTTTCACTTCGGCATTTTCGCCGCGGCTCTTCAGGTAAGCGGCCAGATCGCGCGCCACGCCGATGTGCGAAGCGGCGTCCACACGGTTGGGCGTGAGTCCGATCTCGATCAGGTAGTCGTCCTCGACATGCAGGTATTCCCTGGCCTCCATGCCCACGGGGGCGTCGGCCGGAAGTTCCATGATGCCGTCGTGCGAAGACCCGATACCCAGCTCGTCCTCGGCGCAGAGCATTCCGAGCGACTCCACGCCGCGGATCTTCGAACGTTTGATCTTGAACTCCTCGTCGCCGCCGTCGGGGTAGAGCACCGCGCCGACCGTGGCGCAGAGGACTTTCAATCCGGCCCGGCAGTTCGCGGCGCCGCAGACGATCTGCAACGGCTCGGCGGCTCCCACGTCCACCGTGGTGACGTGCAGGTGGTCCGAATCGGGGTGATCGGCACAGGTCACAACCTCGCCGACGACAACGCCCTGAAGACCGCCTTTCACGGTTTCGATCTTCTCGAAGCCTTCGACTTCGAGGCCGATGTCCGTCAGGATTTCAGCGATCTTTTCGGCCGGAAGATCGGTCGCGATATAACGTTTGAGCCAGTTATACGAAATATTCATATCGTTAAGTTTTGAATTTGCGGATAATCATGCAAAAATATAAATTTTTCCGCAAAGTACGGTAAAAAATCCTTACATATATAGGTGTCGAAAATAATTCGTAAAAAATTTGCATTTTACGAACCGACCGCATATATTTGCAGAAACAAAGCTGAAAGATGATCCGCAATTTCAACATACAGGCATGGTGGTGGCGCTCGTTGACTCTCGTGAACAATGAGTGCGGAACCGCGCGTGTATAGTTGAACCCCGAAAAATACACAAGCCCGTTGTTTACGAAAAGTAAGCAGCGGGCTTTTTCTTTTGTACATTTCAAATTCAAAAACCGATACCCATTATGGAAACGAAAAAATTCTGCCTCACCGAAAAACAGATGCCCACGCAATGGTACAACATCGTGGCCGACATGCCCAACAAACCGCTCCCGCCGCTGCACCCCGGAACGAAAAAGCCCGTCACGAAGGAGCAGATGTCGGCGATCTTCGCCGAGGAACTGATCGACCAGGAGATGTCGACCGAGCGTTACATCGACATTCCCGAGGAGGTGCAGGAGATTTACAGGATATGGCGCCCGACGCCGCTCGTGCGCGCGACGGGGCTGGAAAAGGCCCTCGGAACGCCCGCGAAGATCTTTTTCAAGAACGAAAGCGTGTCGCCCGCGGGTTCGCACAAGCCCAACACCGCCGTGCCGCAGGCCTACTACAACTACAAACAGGGCATCAAGCACCTGACCACCGAGACCGGCGCCGGACAGTGGGGCGCGTCGATCGCCTTCGCGGCCAAGCACTTCGGCATCGACCTCCAGGTATTCATGGTCAAGGTCAGCTACGACCAGAAGCCCTACCGCCGCCTGATGATGAACACGTGGGGCGCGGAGTGCGTGGCGTCACCCTCGACGCTGACCGAATCGGGCCGTGCGGCGCTGGAGCGCGATCCGCACTGTTCGGGAAGCCTCGGGCTGGCCATTTCCGAGGCCGTGGAGATGGCTTTGCGCCGTCCGGAAGACACGCGCTACTGCCTGGGAAGCGTGCTGAATCACGTGGTTCTGCACCAGACGGTCATCGGCCAGGAGGCCGTGACGCAGATGGAGATGGCCGACGCCGAGCCGGACATGGTGATCGGATGTTTCGGAGGCGGCAGCAACTTCGCGGGCATCGGCTTCCCGTTCCTGCGGAAGAATTTCGCCGAGGGGAAGAAGATACGCGTGATCGCCGTGGAGCCTGAAGGATGCCCGAAACTCACCCGCGGCGAATTCCAGTACGACTTCGGCGACGTGGCGGGATTCACGCCCCTGATCCCGATGTACACGTTGGGCCACGATTTCCAGCCGTCGGACATTCACGCCGGGGGATTGCGCTACCACGGGGCCGGCTCGATCGTCAGCCAGCTGATGAAGGACGGGCTGATCGAGGCGCAGTCGATGCCGCAGGTCGAGACCCTCGCCGCAGGCGTTCTGTTCGCCCAGACCGAGGGCATCATCCCGGCTCCGGAGTCGACGCACGCCATCGCCGCGACGATCCGCGAAGCGCTGAAAGCCAAGGAGGAAGGCGTGTCGAAAACCATTCTGTTCAACCTCTCGGGCAACGGCGTGATCGACCTCTACGCCTACGAGCAGTATCTGGCCGGAGCGTTGAAGGACTTCTCGCCGAGCGACGAGGAGATCCGCAAGACGATCAACCAGTTGGAGCATCTTATCTGAAGCTGCGCTCAAAATAGGAGAAGCGAGACTTTCGGGTCTCGCTTTTTGTTTTGCGCCGGAGGTGCAGAACGGGGCGGGAGACCAGAGAGACATTCCATCGCCCCCTAAAACCCGCTTCTTAAGCGGGCGGCGCAGAACGGGGCGGGAGACCAGAGAGACATTCCATCGCCCCCTAAAACCCGCTTCTTAAGCGGGGCGGGAACCGAGCCAGAGGAAGAACATGCCGACGAGGATAAAGGCCAGGTCGACGGCCTTCGAGCGCAGGTTGCGCTCGCGGAACAGCACCGCGCCGCAGAGAAACGACACCACGACCGAGCCGCGGCGGACCATCGAGACCACGGAGATCATGGCGTCCGGATCGCGCAGGGCGAACAGGTAGGCGAAGTCGGCCAGCGAAAGGAACACCGAGATCAGCGGAATGGCCCAGCTCCAATGGAACGGGGTGGTGGCGTGCCGCCGGGGCCACCAGAGGATGCCGACCACGACGGACATCATCCCGAGCTGGTAGAGGTTATACCAGCTCTGCACGAAAACCGGGTCGAGGCGCGCCATGATATATTTGTCGTACAGCCCGCTGACGGCGCCCGTCACGGCCGCCAGGGCGATGAACAGAATCCAGAGGTTATGGGTGAAGACGACCCCTTCGCGGCGGCTCGAACGGCTCAGCAGGAAGAGCGACACGAGGGCCAGCGCAACGCCGGTCCACTGGTAGGCGTTGAGACGCTCGCCGAAGATCACGAACGCCCCGACGAGCACCATAACGGGGCGCGTGGCGTTGATCGGCCCGACGATGGTGATCGGAAGGTGCTTCATGCCGAAGTAACCGAAAATCCACGAAGTGAGCACGATGGCCGATTTCAGAACGACCAGGGCGTGGGCCTCCCATGTGCCGGGAGCCGTCGCCAGCAGGGTATGGTCGAACCATCCGAGGCCGAACTCCGCCGAGAGAATCGCGGGCAGGAAGAACAGCGTCGAAAAGAGCGTGTTGAGCAACAGCACGGGCAGCACGGCGTTGCCGGTGAGGGCCTTTTTCTTGGCCGCATCGTAGAAGCCGAGCAGCGCCGCCGAGGTGAATGCCAAAGTGAGCCACATAGCGATGAGGAAAGGCGGCCGGAGCCGCCTTTATCTATTTGATTTCGTCGCTGTAAACGGCGCCGGGAAGATCGTGGAGGTTGTAGCGCGAAGCCATCGACATGCCGTAGGCCCCGGCCGACTTGATGGTCAGCAGGTCGCCCCGGTGCGTGCGGCGCAGGGTGACGTTCTCGTCGAAAACGTCCGTCGATTCGCAGGCCGTGCCGACAACCGTGTATTTCTCGCGCACCTCGTCGTCCTTGGCCGTGATGTTCTCGATGTTGTGGTACGAACCGTACATCGCCGGGCGGACCAGCTCGGTCATCGAAGCGTCGACGATCACCAGCTTGCGGCCCGTGGCGGTGGTCTTGTTGAACAGCACCGTCGTGATCAGCTCGCCGCATTCGGCGACGATCGAACGCCCGAACTCGAAGTGCACCTCGCGGTCGCCGATGCGCAGGTGGTTGTGGACGATCGAGAACAGCGACGCGAAGTTGGGGATCGGCTCGTTCTCGGGAACGTCGTAGTTGACGCCCAGACCGCCGCCCACGTCGACGAAACGGAACTTGCAGCCCAGTTTTTCGAGGTTCTCGACGATGACGTTGACCTTGTTGCACATGTTCTCGAAGACATGCAGCTCGCGGATCTGCGATCCGATGTGCAGGTGCAGTCCGATGATGTTGACGTTTTTGAGCGACCGGATCTCCGCGGCGTGCTCAAGCACTTCCTCGTAGGAGATGCCGAACTTGCTGTCCGCCTGGCCCGTGTCGATGCAGTGGTTGGTCTTGGGGTCGATGTCGGGGTTGATGCGCA
>ENA-UOOA01004414-UOOA01004414.1-human-gut-metagenome-genome-assembly--contig:-P61old-NODE-4414-length-16041-cov-6.577380_pt1 | contig 16041 bp, 19 predicted proteins | sample MGYA00242467_ERZ724014 | MGnify/ENA metagenome assembly ERZ724014
GGGGGTGGGGGCTAGGTAATAATTGTATTAGCCATACGCACGCACCCAACGAGCACCCAGCCAGCCCAATAGGCATGCGGGTTTCGGTTTTTTTTATACAATAAAAGCATGGAGGGATTTCTATAAACTATATAAATCCCACTCGGAGGGAGCGCGGGCCGATAGGACCGCGCGACAGGTGGGCAGCCCTATGCCAAAAAGTGCATTGGATGCTCTAAACGGATAGCCGATTTGGCGATGCCGACATAGCGGAACCATCGAGCGAACGACGAAGGATCGAGCGACCCGGTTCTGCGTAGAGTAATTCCGGCTGGCCGGAATTACGTATGGCGGAGTCGCCGAATCGTGGCGATGTGCTGCCCCAAAGAAAAAGCCGAGGCACCTTTGAAAATGCTCCCGGCTTATCTTGACTTTCCTACCCTCGTCAGGTAATTTATTTGGAGCAAGCCGAGTATCCAGCTCGACTTGCCCAAGACTGACGGTAAACGCACTACACATCAATCTCTTTCCCTTTCAATTTTATCTATAAAAATTGAATAGTCAAGTGAAGCATTAGGTATCGGTTCCCATCGGTTTTGCAACCCGAGCCAGGAACCACCCATGCCAAAATTTAATGCAATCGCAATTCAACAGCACCAAGCCGCCCGCCTGTTGACCCAGCACTATCGAACTACCCGAGAAAACATCTTGGGCGATGGCTTAAAGCTCTGCCAACGAGCCAAGGCCCACCATAGCACCAATCAAGACACTGCATTCATTGCAGTTAAGAAGACACAAGACGGCCACTTTGCAAGAATGCACGATGTTGCCCATTGCGGAAATGCCCACCTCTGCGCCTTTTGCTCCGGTTCAAAGGCTGCCCACATGCGCGATTGGATTGACCATGCATTCTTGCCAGAAGTACAAAGCCGTGGCCTTTTTACTGGACTTTTGACCCTTACCGCCCACCACAAACGCGAATCGGATTGGTCCGAATTCGTCAAGAACTTTTATGCAGCGCTAGCAGATTTTGCCAACACCATGCGGCGCAATTTCAACGCAATCGGATGCCTCGGACGGGTTCGGGCCATGGAATCCCCCGTGGGCTCCAATGGCTTGCATATTCACATGCATGACCTTTTCACATACACGCCAAACGCCGACATTGACGCCCTAACAGCTATCGCCCTCACCAAGTGGAAAGCCGCATTGCGCAAGCATGGCTTGCATTGCTCCAAGCGCGGTGTGGACATTAAGAAGCAGGGCGATTTTGACCCCCGGTACATCGCAAAAGAGCTTGCGGCCCACGACACGAAGACCAACAGCAAAAGCGACCTCGTAACGCTTTTCAAGTTGCTGGACAAAAGCGCACGCGGCGACAAGCAAGCAGGCCAGGACTGGATTCGCGCAGCGAAGGCAATCCAAGGCCGCGACCGCTGGAACGTGGGCCAGTTGGCCCACAAGCTGGGCATCCCATCACCCAGCGACTGGAAGCGCCCAGAAATCGCCTCTACGACCGACGCAGCGCCCGTCCAGCTCATCGCGTATCCGCAAGCACATCACATGGTCGCCACCAGCCCAAATAGCGAGCGTGCGGGCCTTGCGTTCATTCTGCGCGCAGCAAGAAACGAAACGGCCCGCCCCGGCAGCGTGCAGCGCATGGCCCTGCGTATGTGCGATGAGACCATCAAGGCCGATATTGAGCGAATCAAGCAACAACACGCCCACAGGCTCGCCCAGGCGCTGACGCCGAACACGACGGCCCAGGAAAAGCAGAGGCTTGCAGGCAAGCAATTCGCGCATTGCACATATGCCATTGCAGAGTACCGCGCTACTACGTATGCCTACATGCATAAAGCGCCGTCGCAGCCTGCACCTACGCCCGTTGCATCTACACCCTCAATTGCATTTGGCCTTGAATTGGACTTCTCGTAATTGTGTCGCCATGCTACATTTCGACCACCACACAACGGAGGCCGCATGGCAGACAACAAAGAAGCGCAATTGGAGAAGCTGGAAGCAGACAGGCAAAAGCATGTTGATGCTATTGCGAAGCTGGATGACCAAATAAAAAGCATTCGGGCTGAATTGCGCAGTAGCAAGCTCGCCGAGGCAAAAAAGCAAGCCGCTGACTACGGCTTTACCGCCACGGAACTCTTTGGCACATCAGTCGCAAATGCTGCAAAACCGAAGGTAAAGCGAAGTGAGGCCAAAACGGTGCGTTATCGCGATGAAAATGGTAATACGTGGGGTGGTGGTAAGGGGCCCCGTCCTGCCTGGGTTAAAGCCATCAAAGACGCTGGCGGCGACATTGAGAAGTACCGAGTTGTATAAATACAAGTTCTTTAAAGGTTTCCAATGAAATTCCGCCATCCTGTACTGCTAGTTATTCTTGTAATAATTGGCATTGGTATGATTAACAGCCTTTTTCAAGACCCTCCAAAGCCATTGGACCCCCAAGTGGTGGCAAAGGAAGCGGAAGAAAAAAGGCAATTCAATGACGCCCATTGCAAGAGCAAAGGGCTAATATATGTCGAAAATTTGTCATCCAAAGGCGAATGTGTAACGCAAGAGGAGTTGGTGAGAATTACATTGGAAAATTCAAAGAGTCTAAAAGAAATTCAAAAATCGAGAGCTAATGATGGTTTGAAATAAGTTCACTGCGTCAAGGGGCGTACATATGAAAGTCCAAAGAATAGAAGAGCATCATTTGGATAAGCTACTGGATTGTCTGTATGATAAATTTAATTCTTCGCATGGCGCAAATACTAGCAAATTAGACAGCTGCGTTTTCTACGTCACCGACCGGATGTCATGCGCGAAGGTCGCGGGACTTAATTTTACGCAAGAGGTAACCGGGGCAGATGGTCAGGTTGTACAAATGCACAAATCCGGCTATGTCGATGCCATTAAAACCTTGGAGGAAAGGGGTTTGGTGAAGTGGATGAAAGCCACTCCATTGGCATTTAATTTAACAATTGCAGGGTACAACAGAGTTGTTGAACAGAGGTCTCAGCCTGTACTATCACGCTGGGAGAGAGTTCAAGGCTATCTTAACAGTCATACAGGTCTTATTGCCTTAGTTGCTATTGTGGCTGGGGGATTTTTCACATGGCTTTTTTCTAATAAGTAGTAGCATAATTTGCATATGAAATGTCCATCATGCGGGGCTGCTGAATTGGTGGCTGATTGCCGCACTATCACGAGGCAGGTGGACGGAACCGAAATCACCGTGCCCAATGTTCACGGAGACTATTGCCCTGCATGCGGGGAATACGTCTTTGACCAGGAACAGGGCGACCGCTACGCTGCTGCCCTACGCCTGGCCGCCCTTGGTGGACGAACTCCTGATATGGCAGAAATCCCGCGCAGGCGCGGTTTAATTTGACAGGATTGGACAATGAACATCAGTGTTTTGCTTCGAATTGAGCCTTTGCTTGACGATATCAAGCGTCTATCGTCCCGTGCCATTGATGTAGCGGTCTTGTTGAAATACATTGAAGAAAATGGGATAGCGTTTAACGATTCAAAATCGTTAGTTGATGCCCTAGATGAAAGCTTTTTGCATCAATTTCCGCTGATATTGCAAGAAATTTCGCTTGAAGAAAGTTTGATTCCGACAGAGGTTCCGGTACAAATTCAGAAGAAGAGATATCGTGTAAACGGCGAGATTTGGGAGATTCATAAAAGTGATGTAGACCCTTTCCCCTCTTCTCCTCATGCCCACAATTACGATAAAAATTTGTCCCTTCATTTGGGAAATGGAAGGTTGTATCGCAAGCGTAATTTCGTTGGAATGGCCAAACGGAAGGAATTTTTAGCTTTGCGAGATAGAGTTACCTGTGTTGAACTGCCACCGCTGGAAAAATAGCTTGGTGCTGCGAGTACCAAAGGGCCTACGTTAGGCCATTTGGCCATTTCCGGAATTGAACCCGCGTCCGCAATTCTCCGTTCGCCCAGGGCGACACCCTGGGCTACACTACGGGGCACCACTTTCTGCAACCCGCCCGACCGTCTGGATATGGTTGAGCTTTGTAGGGCGTCCAGCAACTCATTGATTTGCAACGACATTTAGGAATTGTGGCGGTTGCTTCACTGTTTCCCGCCAGCTCCACCATATTTGTAAGTTGTTGATTTTTAAGGACTTTTTTACACCCTAGCGCCCATCCACTCCACGCATCCAGAAAGGTGTGCCACTTTCGAGGCCACACATGCGCGGAGCCGCTTACTTGTCAAAGTCCCCTGACGGCGTTTACTACGCCCGCTTCGTTGTTCCAGTGCAACAACTAGCCCCCGGTGTGAGTCGGGAGTTCAGGCTATCAACGCGCACGAAAGACCCCAGAGCCGCCCGCGCTCTGGCGCGTCATTTGCGTACCTGCTACGAGCAATTTTTGCTACAAAATGTGCAGTACACGCGCGCAAGCGCCATTGCACATCTACAAGCACATATGCCCAAAAAGCCTGACAACCTTCCAATGCCCTTTGGTGTCCGTCGGCATGCCGACGGCGGATGGGAGCTGACAAACCTTACCGCTGCGGACGCGCAGGCCGCGCAAGCGGGCGACATGGACGGCTTTATCCGGGCCATGGATCAAAGCACTTTGGGCAGTGTGGGCACGCTGGCATTGCGTGATGCCCCCGAGGACGCCCCAAAACCGCCCACAGAGGCCAATGAGCCCGTTGATTTGCCTAAGCTGTCGCCACTGTCCCGGAAGACCGTGGCGGCGCTATATAGGGACTTTCTCGAATACGAAACAGAAAGAGCACCAGCGGACAAGGTAGGCGTAAAACGTGTGCCACAGATAAAGACGCGGTTAAAGCCTTTCATTGCGCATTTTGGAAAAAAGGCAATTCAGACATTGAATGCATTCGACATGGAGACATACGCCCGCGCTCTGGCGTACTATCCTGTCAACCTGGATAAATTGTCAGACTATCAGAAGCTGACATTTGCCGAAATAGTGGAATTGAGCAAGGCGCGCAAAATTATCAATTCGCATGGCGAGCCCGCTTTAACGCTGGCTAGAAATACGCATTCCGGCTACATCATGGATGCTGTTAATTTCATTAAGTATTGCCGCAAACGGAAGGCTGCCGACCTTACGCTAATTGAAGGTTTGAAGCAGAAAGTGCCTAATTTGCGCGAAGGTGTAGAGCGACGTGCATTCAATCAAGCCGAAATGCAGCAAATTTTTGACTCGGAATACTACCGGGAAGGACGCTACAACGTCCCCCATCAGTATTGGATTCCGTTAATTGCAGCATTTACGGGGGCGCGTTGCAATGAGATTGCGCAAATGTCCCCTTTTGATGTAAAGCAAGATTCCGAGGGTTTGTGGTATTTCGACATTACGACAACCACCGATGACGGCAAGAGCCTAAAAAACAAAGAATCGAAGCGCATTGTGCCTCTGCACGACACCTTGCTTGCTCATGGGCTTGTCGCTTATGTCGAGATGCAGAAGGCAGCTAATGCAAAGAACTTGTTCAATCTCGTGGCAACAAAAGCCGACAAGTTCAGCAAAGAGCCGAGTCGCTGGTTCAATGAGGCATATCTACGCGACTATTTGAAAATTGCAAATGTTGAGGTGGTATTCCATTCCTTTCGACATCGCTTTATCACAAGTTTGGCACAAGCAATTTTCGACAATAGCGATGTCAAGGGCGAGCTAATTTTGTCAACGACCCCGGCTCTCATTCTGCGTCGAATGGTTGGCCACTCGGTGGCAAGTGCTTTGACGGCGGGGCGCAGTGATGATGTGCATACAAATACGTACACGGGAGCCTTGACAATTAGAAGCATGAAACGGGTGATTGACCTTTTGTCCTACCCGAATGTTGTATTTCACAAATACGAAGCTCCTGACGATGCGAAGCGGCAGCGCATGAAAAAACCCGCTGGAAAAGCGGGGTCATTTGAAGTATCCTCCGAGGACTTCTCCAATCTGTTTAGCTAACCATTTTATTTGGCAGCAAATCTGGGAATGGCTTCTTGTCTCGCTCTGGTGCGCTGGATAGCAATTTGATAAGGTGATTTCGCAAACCCGCATTTGTCTCAATGTCTTTCAGGATAAGCGCACCTACAACAAATTTTCTGCGGTCTGTAGTCTTTCGCTCTTTCTCATTGAACTGACTTTGCAATTTTTGCGCTCTCGCCTTCAATTGCTCTTGCTCTTTTTGCAATGCTGCAATTCGTTCTTGGATGCTTTTGCTCATGATTTGCCTCGCTTTCTGAAATCAGCTTAACAAATCAATGCTATTTGTCAATAAAGGCTGGGGCTTTCATTTGCCCTGGCCTTTCTTGCTTTTGGGTCCGCTTTTGCTACTATGTACGTATCAGCGCACCCGTATATGTCCTCGCATGCTAAATCGTCATCGTCCATCGTAGCCCCCAGCAAGGGCTCACTTATGCAAACATACACTACGTGTATATTTGCGTTCGCCCTGCCGGGGGCGTTGCTTCGCAACCTGGGAGCAATTGGCCATGTCTAACCTAGCCACGTGGTTTACGCCTTCGCTCCAAACCATTTCGCGCTCATCGGGTCGTAGCTCCGTACTAGCCGCTGCATATCGCGCTTGCGTAAAGCTAACGGACGAGCGTTTAGGCACCACTACCAATTACACGCCAAAAGGCAAGCACGGATTGGCTGGCAACCTTTGCATTGGCATCCCTGGCGATGACATTGGAAAGCTGTGGAACGATGCAGAAAAAGCAGAAACACGCGTCAACTCCACAGTTGCCCGCGAGTTGATGGTTCCCTTGTCTGCGGAGTGGAACGACCACGAGCGGCGCGAATGCGTCCGCGCCATCGCGCAGATGCTGCGCGATGAATACGGCGTAGCCGTCCTGGCCTCAATTCACCGCCCCGCTAGGGACAATAAAAATGACCATGCGCATATTTTGTTCACTACCCGCACGGTGGATGCAGAAGGCAATTTCGGAAAAAAAACGCGCATTCTTGATGATGCCAAAACTGGGGAAGTAAAAAAGATGCGGGAGCGCGTTTGTGCAATTGTGAATGAGCATGCGATTGCAAACGGAAGCAACTGGTATGTTTACGCCGGGAAATTTGCTGACTTTCTGGAAGACCACATTCCAACGAAACATATTTCAATTACCCATGGAAAAAATCAACAGACACTCATTGATAACAATAAAGAAGATGTTAAAGAAGCGAAGGCCGTCATTGCAAAGACGAAGTCTGAGATTGCGGCAAATGATACGAAAATTGCAGCGCTAATCACACAAACCACAAGTGAAGAATCGAGCCAAAAGGCTCCAACAACATCTGCAAAAGCTAATAAAGAAATTGCGGTAACTCCAACTCGTGCACAGGTTTATGAGCGACTTCGTAGTTATCCGGAACTAGCGGAGATTGCAGATGAGGCCGAAGCCGAAAAAAACGAGCCTTTGTTTGAACTTTTGCTTAAATTCGAGTCTGACATCAAAGCATTCGGAGCTATTCAACCACAAAAAGAAAAAGAAGAAGTCGTTGATTATGTTGAATATATGCAGGACCCGCGCATAAAAGCAGCAAATGAAAGAATAGCAGCCGAGCTGAAAGCGCCCAAGCTCCACGAGACAACCTTGGACAAAGCATTACGCTTACGAGCCGTATTTGAAGAACTGGAAGTATGCCGCAAGCAGCGCGAAGACTTCAAAGACCTATTAGCTTACAGAGAAAGACAGCTTGCCGAGCTAAATGAAAAAGCCACTGACTTCTTGTCTCTCCCATCGACTAAAAAAGAGCACAAAGCAGAATTGCTAAAACTTCATGCCCACATTCTAGGCGCGCAAAGCTTACTAGATGAGAAAACAGCATTTATTAAAAGCAAAACAGTTAAACAACAATCGAGTGAGTATTGTTCAAATACGCATTACCAAGCATTATGTGAGCAACATGACGCAACTTTACCGCTAAGTCTTTTTGACCAAATGCGGGCAGATAAGACAAAGCAACTTTCGTTGACAAAATCCGATTGTGCCAAAGTTGTGAATAAATTGGTAAGCAATGACTTGGACATCCAAAAACAAGCGCGTGAATTGGTCTATGGGGATGCCTTGTCCCTGTGAGTCCCAAAACCGTCTTACAAGGCACGTAATAGCGTTTTAGGTGCGCAAGTGCCCCGGGCCGCGTAAAAGCCTTTTAGCGAGCTTATAGCGCTTTTGCTTCCGCTTCGCTCTCATGAGGCAAGCCCCATACCCGGAAGTCAATTGCCCATCCCATAAATACCATTGTGATATCACTCAATCACCCTTCTGGTCTCCGCGCTTGCGTGGAGATAGGAAGGGTCGGCACACCGAAGGTGGCCGGGGATGGGTCAGAGGCTAGGGAATAATTGTATTAGCGACACACGCGGGTACACCCTGCGCCCCGCCAGCCCAATAGACATGCGGGTTTTGGTCTTTTTTATACAATAAAAAGGTGCAGGGATTTCTATAAACTATATAAATCCGCTGCTCTCTAAAACTCATCATCAATGCATGGGCCCGACAAAGAAAAAGCCGGAGCATCTTTGAAGACACACCGGCTTATCTTGACTTTTGTACACTGGCCAGGTACTTTATTTGGAGCAAGCCGAGTATCCAGCTCGACTTGCCCGAAACTGACGGTAACTCAACTACGCATCAATCTCTTTCATTCACAATTGTAGCTAAACACGCTGCTATGTCAAGTGAATGAAAGTTAAATAGGGGCTCTGAGGCTAACGGTTTTGCAACCTAACCGGACTCAACCCATGAAATACAATGCAACGGCAATTCAACAGCACCAAGCGGCACGCCTGCTAACGCAACACTACCGCATTACGCGTGAAAACATCCTCGGCGATGGCTTGAAGCTCTGCCAGCGCGCCAAAGCCCACAACAGCAGCAACCCCCACACCGCATACATTGCGGTTAAGCAACAAGACGGAATTCAAGTTGCAAAAATGCACGATGTAGCCCACTGTGGCAATGCCCATCTCTGCGCATTCTGCTCGGGCTTTAAGGCTTTCAATGTGCGCAATTGGATTGACCACGCATTCTTGCCCGAAGTAAAGAGCCGTGGCCTCGTTACGGGCCTTATGACGTTGACTGCGCATCATCAACGCGAATCGGATTGGGCCGAATTTGTCAAGAACTTCTATCGCGCAGCAGAAGCTTTCGGTAAGACAATGCGCCGCGATTTCAAGGCTATTGGCAGTCTTGGGCGTGTACGGGGTATGGAGTGCCCCGTTGGCTCCAATGGCCTACATCTCCACCTTCACGACCTTTTTACATACAAACCCGGCGTGGACATTGACACCTTGCTGGCCACCGCCCTGAGAAAGTGGAAAGCAGCCTTGCGCCAATTCGGTTTGCATTGCTCAAAGCGTGGCGTAGACATTAAGAAGGATGGCGACTTCGACCCGCGTTACATTGCAAAAGAATTGGCAGCACACGACACCAAGACCAATAGCAAAAGCGACCTCGTAACCCTATTTAAGCTTCTGGACAAAAGCGCACGCGGCGACAAGCAAGCCGGGCAAGATTGGATTCGTGCAGCCAAAGCAATCCAAGGCCGCGACCGCTGGAACGTAGGAAAATTGGCGAAAAATCTCAAAATTGCAAGCCCCAGCGACTGGAAGCGCTCCGACCTTACCCCCACAACTGACGCTATACCCATTCAGGTTATCGAGTACCCGCAATCGCATCATATGGTCGCCACATCCTCAAATAGCGAGCGTGCGGGCCTTGCATTTGTTTTGCGCGCTGCAAGGAATGAAGCGGCCCGCCCGGGCAGCGTACAGCGCATGGCCCTGCGCATGTGCGACGAGACAATCAAGGCCGACATTGAGCTAATCAAGAAGAAGAGCGCATACCGTCTTGCCGAAGCGCTAAAAGTTACCCCCGAAGCAGCGGAAGAACTAACGGCCCGGCACTTTGCGCGCTATACATTTGCAGTTGCAGAACACTGCGCCAAAACGCATGCGTACATGTTTCCGGGTGCAGTGCCTGCACCCGCTCCTATGTCCACGCCTATGCCCGTTTTCGCTCCAATTGTGCCCGGTCTCGAATTAGACTTCGCCTAATTGCGCGCATGTGCTACATTGCGGCCACCACATAGGAGGCCGTATGGCAGACAATAGCGCAACACAATTGGAAAAACTGGAAGCCGACCAGAAAAAGGCGGCGGCTGTACTTGCAGAAGCCAACGCGAAATTGGCAAATTTCCGCAAAGCAAACCGAGGGCCAAAGCTCGCAGAGCTAAAACAAGACATTGAGAACTACGGCTTTACCGCCGTGGAGCTTTTTGGCGAAGCTGCATTGCCCCCGGCAAAGCCGAATGCAAAAGCCAAGGCCACAAAGCGCCCCCAGTCCATTGTCAAATACAAAGACGACAGAGGCAATACCTGGGGCGGTGGCAAAGGCCCGCGCCCCGCTTGGGTAAAGGCTATCCAAGAAGCAGGCGGAGACATGGAAAAGTACCGCGTAACGCTATGAAATGCCCCTGCTGCGGAGCGGCTGAATTGGTAGCAGATTGCCGCCCGATTGCCGCCACGATTGAGAGTCAGCCCATCACCGTACCGGACGTTTGCGGCGACTTCTGTCCCGTATGCGGGGAGGGCATTCTTGACCGTGAAAACGGCGACCGCTATGCCGCAGCGTTGAGGCTGGCAGCCCTTGGTGGCAAAGCTCCCGAAATGGCTGACATTCCGCGCCGCAAACTCTCCTAACAGCCTTGGCAAGTGTGGGTACAGTGCAGCACGAGGCAAAGGATGCCCAGGGGAGACCCACACATCCCTCAACTTGACGGGCCTACGGAAGAGTCGCAGACATTGCGTCAAGACCCCTTGGGCCGGAGGGATATTTGGCTGGCGCGTTTTCTTGCCGTAAGTCGTTGATTCTCAAGGAGGTTTTTTTGAAAAACTAAATTTCCGCTTAATCGGCTGGATGGGGTGAAAAAAAAGGGCTAACATTTGGGCACTGGTCTTCCGCCAAGAAGTGAACCAGTCCCATCCACGCTACCCCAAGGAGAAATTATGGCAGATGAAAACGCGAAGCGCGACTACCGCATCAAGGAGTTGGAGCGCAAGGTTGCTGGCATGCAGCGGCAAATCGGAGTTGTAAACGCGCGTGTCGATGTCACGACCAAAAAGCAGGATCAACGCATCCGCGATTTGGAAATCAAGGCCGCAGTTCAACAGGGCGTGCCTCAAAACAAAGTGGCAAAAATCTACGAGCTTTCGCCAGGACGTGTCAATCAAATCGTCAAGCGAGTCGCATAACCCGGCGCCGGTCATGACTGTAAGGGCGCTGCAATAACAGCGCCCCTTTCATTTCAGAGGACGGCGGTTCTTTAAAATTTCTCGGCCATACCACTTTGGTCAGCCGTTAGACCCATCCACTTGCACCTTTTTGGGTATGTGGTGGAGTTGAAAAGCGTAGTTAAGTGCTTGATTTTCAACAACTTTGGTGAGAGTGGATGGACGTTCTTCGTTCCCGCCAGCTCCACCATCTATTTTGGTAAGTCCTTGATTTTTCAGGGATTTTTCCAAAGAAGCGAAGCCAAAACAAGGGGTCATCCACTCAGGGGTGACACCCGGTACCACACCGGGAGCTTGTTTTGGCCGCTGCTTCGTATCTTGTTCAGACCCGCCACGGCGTGTATTGCGTACGCTTCGTTGTTCCCCTAACCCATAGGGGTTCCAGCACTTCTGCTGGCCGGGAAATCCGTGTTTCCACCCTCACCAAAGACCCACGCGATGCTGTCGCGCGTGCGCGACTGTTGCGTGTGCTCTACGAAAGTTTGTTGCACCAAGGTGGGGTATTCTGCCGGGAGAGCATTACAACTTACTTCCAATCCATCATGGCGCAATTCAAAGCACCGCCCCCAGGCACACCCAAATTCGGCATGGAATATGACTTTGCCACCGGCAAGGTGAAATTTGAGGATGTGAGGCCAGGGGAAGAGGCGACGGTGATGAGCATGATGGAAGACATGCAAAAGCGCATTCCCGTACCCATTGCCCAAGTTGCCATAGCTCCCCCACCGCCACCCGCTGCGGCACCCGTAGTCCCCGCCAGAACAGACGGGCTGTCCGAGGATGCCCGGCTGCCCATTGCCACCATGGTTGATGAGTATTTGGCAAGCCAAGAAGGGCGAGCACAAAGAAAAGAGATTGGCCCAAAGAACGTGGCACAGCGTGCCACCCGCTTGCGTCTGTTCGCCAGCTATTTCGAGGGCAAAGCCATCGGGGACATCACGCCCAACGACATCAAGAACTACATGGACGACATCGCGTACTACCCGACCAGCCGCGATGTTATCGGTATCGCGCCAGGGCGCAGCGTGCGTGATGTCATCAAATTCAGTAAGGCGAACAAGTTGCGCCGGGACGACGGCAAACCCTACGACACATTGTCCGAGGCGACCGTAAAGGGGTACATGTTGGCGTTGGCCAATTTCATTGGCTTTTGCGACCTCAAACTGGCGGTGTTGGACCGTACCGCCAGCCGTATGAAAAGCATCGTGGATGCTGCGCCGAGGGGAGAACGCAACGCCAAAGAGCCGTTCACGGACGACGAGTTGACGGGCATTTTTTCGTGCCGATACTTTTGGCAGCCTGCCTACAACCTGCCCCATCAATACTGGACGCCCGTCATCGGTCTTTTCACCGGGGCACGGTTGAGCGAGATTTGCCAACTCACCACAGGCGATATCAAAGAGTACGCACCAGGGGCATGGCAAATCTCATTCAACGACGATGAAGACGGGGAAGATGATGACGATGGCAGCCGCCGCAAGTCCAACAAGCGCTTGAAGAACAAATCTTCGCGCCGAGTTATACCCGTACACCCCCAATTGGTTGAGCTGGGGCTTATCGACTACTGGAAAAAGCGCAAGAAAGAAGGGGACGTCAATTTGCTGGGCGTGGAGGCCGCAGAAAAAGACGGCTACGGCAAGGTGCCGGGGGATTTTTTCCGCAATAGGCTTTTGCGTGAGTACGTGGGGATCAACAGCGAGACCAAGGTGTTCCATAGCTTTCGATACACCTTCATCACCCGCTTGCGCCAGGCAATCATCGACAACGCAGGCACACGGGTGGAGGAAAACATCGAGAACTATCCCGAAGGGCTGGTGCTTCGCCAGATGGTGGGGCACTCTATCGCGTCCGGCTTCACGCGCAGCACAGGGAAATCCGATGTGCATATCAGCACATATATGGGAGAGGTTTCTATGGAAGCCCGCGTCCGGCTTTTGAACCGTTTGGACATGACTCGATTTCCCATTGCCAAATACAAGGATGTCAAACCAGGGCAGCGGATTCGGTACAACCCCGAGCCAAAAAGCTTTCAAAAAAACGGGGGGCGCGATTTTGGTATTGATGGGGGAATGCTGGGCGGGCTCCTGTAATCATCATAATGGTTGTGAGCCACCCAACTGACCTCCACATGTTTGCATTTCAGAAAATTGATGCCTGATAAGGAAAACCATGATAAGTATTGAGATTATGAATAATAACGCGAATATTAAATTTTCAGTCTCTGCTGTTTTTGGTGATGACGATTTAGATTTGGATAAATTGCTTGATGTGGCAATCGACCAAAAAAACAATGTGATGATGCTTGTCATGTCGGAGAGGAATGTAAGTATTCCGCTGGACTTGGAAAGTATCAAATTTTATGAATTGATTTCTCCTTATCTCTACGCAAAAAAAGTAGATGCCATCGCTGCGATGAAAGCAAGCTTGAAAGTTGCGTAGGCAGTTTCTCGTCTGGTTTGCTAGGTTGAGGCATGGCACTCAAAAAATACATGGCGACGCGACTGCGCCATCAGAAAATCCAATCTGCACTATTGACAGAATGGACTGTGCGCAGATTGAGCGCCCCCCCATTTTGGATGGCACCTTTGCTTTGACGCTTTCCAAAAATCCAACGGATTCCGAAATCATGGAGCTAGAAGGTAGGAACGCCCTCATCACAGAGATATGATGAGGGCGTCTGTTCGTCGGCGAACTACCAACGGTGTTTGTCATGGTGTGGGCGACGCAGGCGCTGTTAGGGAGCATCCTGCACGCCCTAAGCAGACCAACACATCACCATAACAATAGGAGGCAAGGATGAACTTCAAGTCCATTCTGCGTATAGCCTTCCGAGTTACTGTCACTTTGATACTAATCGGAATGCTGTCGTCAAGCAGCCAAATTTAAAACGCAAGTTTTAAGCCCTGTTAGCGCAGGGCTTTTTTATTGTCTAGGAGGCGGGATGACTTGTCAAGACGCTAGCGTAGAGCGGCGGCTGCACCAGATATTGAGAGAACATTCCTGCCTCGCGGGGGCGGCCTCATCTATTTTTATGGATAAAAATGGATGAGGGACTGTGTCCCCCAAAGTGATATCAAGTTATCGGCCTTGACTTGCTCTTTGGTGTCTGCCTTGCTAATTTAAGGCATGGCACTCAAAAAAATACATGGCGACGCGACTGCGCCATCAGAAAGTCAAGTCTGCACTATCGACAGAATGGACTGTGCTCAGATTGAGCGCACCCATGCCATGACAGACGGTTTATTCAGGCCCATCGACCACAAAATCGAGCGCCCCAGTTTTCACATTGCACAACGATTTCAATCGCCAAAAGGTGCTACCGTGGGATTGGAGTGGCAGGGCGTGCAGCTTGATATCACCGACCAGCAAGTATTCTTGGCTATATTGAGAATAGTATCGGAGAAAAGTCGGCAGGTAGCTAAAAAACCAGAAAACGCAGAGCAATGGGAAGGGTTGGAAAAGGGATTTGATTTTTCCGTTGAGGGACCAGATATCCTAGTGGCCAAAACATCGCTATATGAAATTTGCATGGTTGCAGGCTTCTCCGATGGCGGTGAAGTTATAGAGTCGGTATATCAAAGCATACATAGGATGCAATGTACACGCTGTTGGGTCTATTTCTTGGCAGATGGAAAGGTTGAGCGTCGCAAAGAGTCCTCGTTCTCTCTCATCGCGCATTGGGGAATGAAGGATGGTGATGCTTATATTGGTATAAATCCATTTCTCACCCAAGCCGTCTTGGGGAAATTTCAGGTCACGTATTTGGATATGACGCACATCCGTGCCTTGCGAAACGATGTCAGCAAGCGCTTGTTCATGTGGCTGTCGGCGTGGTCTCGTTATGACCGTAAACAATCTATTGGGTTAGATAAATTGGTTCAGCACGTTTGGGGAGATTTGGGTAAAGACAATCCGGCATTGCGCAAAAGACGCATGAAAGTCAGAGCCGCATTGGGGGCAATATCCAAGCTAGATGGCTGGACTATTAGTCAAGATATTGATGACCCGATGCTTTTTCAAATAAAGCGTCCCAAGTACGCATGAGATGACCGCCGAGAGGCGGTTTTTTCATATCTCATTGATATGAGCTGTATAAATCATCAGTACCGTAGTTGGGTGAACGCACTACCGTAGTTGGGTGAACGGGGTACCGTAGTTGGGTGAACGCACTACCGTAGTTGGGTGAACGCCGAACCGTAGTTGGGTGAACGCCCTGTTTTCGCAAAGCCTTATCCCATGCGGGCTGGCGGGGCGTTTTGAAAACCGTAGACAAGTTTAGACAAATATAGAGCAAATTTAGACAAATTTGCTCATATTCATTGGCTTGGTCAAATCTGGCTTGGTTAGTCTTATCTATCTATATGTATGAACGGCATGAGAGTGATGATTCGGCTAACGCCTCACCATCCCTCTATGCCTCAATGGGTCATATCACTATACCGTTCGTTTGGTGAACCGTTATTAGCCAAGCGGTACTTGCGTACCGCTTTTGGACGCCGCTTCGCGGCGCTACGGGGTCAATTTGGGGCTGTAATACAGATTGAAGGCTTGGAGAATCTAGGTTCAGGTACTTTATAAGGAAATTGGCTATCGACGGTTTTAGAGGCCGTTTGTTAGAACAAGACCGACCACAATGGAGCTGGAAGCATCTGAGTTGCAGGTACTTACAAGGAAATCGGCGGTTTTTTCATATCTCACTGATATGAACTGTATAAATTATCAGTACCGTAGTTGGGTGAACGCACTACCGTAGTTGGGTGAACGGGGTACCGT
>ENA-UOOA01004417-UOOA01004417.1-human-gut-metagenome-genome-assembly--contig:-P61old-NODE-4417-length-16028-cov-7.734489_pt1 | contig 16028 bp, 11 predicted proteins | sample MGYA00242467_ERZ724014 | MGnify/ENA metagenome assembly ERZ724014
CGCTCCCGTTCCTCTGTCAGCACCGAAGCGCCATTTTCTGCTGCCATCCGCTATCCCTCCCACTGATTACGCCAGAATGCCAAGGACGGCACTCTTTCATTCATATACAGGTATAGTTATTATAGTAGCAAAAATCTCACTGAAATACAAGGGCGAAAAACGAAATTTTGCTTTTCTTTGGCACACGCTCATTCCGTCTTCGTCGCCTTGCGCAGGCTGTCGGCAATATCGCTGACATAATTGGATCCCCGGGAGGCAAAAATGCCGGTCAGCACACTACCCGCCGACGGCAGGGAAAAGGTCAGCCCGACCGCCGAAAACAGATCTGCCCCGGTCAGCAGGCATAGCATGATAGCGCACAGCATAGCCGCCAGCTGGGTGATTGCCGTTTTATACTGCCGCTTTGTGAACATGACGCTGATGGATTTCCCGTATTCGACCAATGCCTCCACCACGATGGCCAACATAATCACCAAATAGATCCCGCTTGCATTCATTCCGATCGCTCCTCTCAGTCCAATAGGCCCGTGCGATTTTTTGGGAGTCTGCTTTATGCACAGGCACTATAAGATATAGCGATCAGCGGCCAGTCCTATGACCGCAGTCAAATTGACTGCGGGACGCCATGTTTGTTCCTTATAGTGCTATTTTCAGGACGGGTTTATTTGGCGGCGCTGCGCTTTTTGTTCAGCAGCAGGGCTGCGCCCAGCAGAGCCGACAGGGAAACAGCCGTCACCAGCGCCGGCATACCGCTGTCGCCGGACAACGGCGACTTGTTGCCATCCTCACCGCCGGCTGTGCTGCCGCCGGTGGTCTTGGCCACGCCGACAAAGGTGTAATAGTCCAAGCCGTCCGCCTCGAAGGTCGCCTTGGTGCCGTTCAGCGCATACTCCACGACCTCGCCAGAGCCGTCCGCCTTCACATGCATCAGCTTGACATCCGTATAGTCATTCAGCACGTTCTGCGGCACCTCCACCGTCACCAGCAGCTTGCCATTGGGCTGATAGGCAACACCGTTCTTGGTCATCTGCAGGTTCAGAGCCGCCGCAAGAGCCGCATTGGCGGCTTTCTTGGAGCTGATAGCCTCAAGGATCATCGCCTTGTCTTCGGCCGAAATGGTGTCGGTCACATTCTTGACGATAAAGCTGATATCTGCAGAAAGCTTGGTGTCGCCGACCGGCTTCACTACCGCTTCCAGCCCATCGGTCTTATCGCCGGTGATCTCCTTGACCAGTACGGCGGTCTCACGGGTCTCAACCTTCTGGCAAACCGTGCACTTGCGCTCCTCTTCGCCCTTTTCGGTGTATGTGGCCGCCTTGGTCTCGACCCACTCGCCGTAGCTATGGCCAAGCGCTGCTACCTCGCGGGTCTCGTAGGCCGTGCAATTAGTCCGCTGGCAGGTGTGCTTTTCTTCGCCCTTGCCCTCGCAGGTCGGCGCGATCGTCTGCGTCCACTCGCCATAGTCGTGGCCGAGTGCCGCTACCTCGCGGGTCTCGTAAGCCGTGCAATTAGTACGCTGGCAGGTATGTTTTTCTTCGCCCTTACCTTCGCAGGTCGGGGCAATCGTCTGTGTCCACTCGCCGTAGTCGTGGCCGAGCGCCGCTACCTCGCGGGTCTCGTAGGCCGCGCAGTTGGCGTTCTGGCAAGTGCGCTTTTCTTCGCCCTTGCCCTCGCAGGTCGGAGCGACCGACTGCGTCCACTCGCCATAGCGGTGGCCGGTGGCCGGAATTTCACGGGTCTCGTAGGCCGCGCAGTTGGCGTTCTGGCAGGTGCGCTTTTCTTCGCCCTTGCCCTCGCAGGTCGGAGCGATTGTCTGCGTCCACGCGCCATAGCTGTGACCGGTGGCCGGAATTTCACGGGTCTCGTAGGCCGTGCAGTTGGCGTTCTGGCAGGTGCGCTTTTCTTCGCCCTTGCCCTCGCAGGTCGGAGCAACCGACTGCGTCCACTCACCATAGCGGTGGCCGGTGGCCCCGATAATCAATGCATCGGCCGTGGTCTCGGCTTTGCTTTCGTCAAACAGCTTACGGCAGACAGAACACTCGTAGTGGGCTCTCTTACCGGTGCCTTCGCAGGTAGGATCCACCTGCGCGATCAGGGTGCCATAACTATGGCCGTTAGCCTGAATGATCAAGGCAGCCTCAGTCGTTTTGACCTTATTCTCATCAAACAGCGTTTGGCAGGCAGAGCACTGATAATAGGCCTTTTTGCCGGTGCTTTCGCAGGTAGGATCCACCTGCGCGATCAGGGTGCCATAGTTGTGGCCGGTCGCCGGAATTTCGCGGGTGTTCATCACCTTTCCGCACGCCTTGCAGACCTCATTCTCGGAGCCCTTGCTTTCGCAGGTGGCCGGCGTTGTGGTCTTCCACTCGGTACCCGTGTGCAGGCAGTTCACATTCACCTTACCACTGGTCACGGTGAAAGGAACATCTTTTTCCTCATCGTTGTAGATACTCTCGTCCGCCACGGTCACGTTAAAGGCATACCCGCCTTCCTTGTAGACTGCGGTATCTTTGATCTTGAATTTGAGCGTCGCCAGCGTGAAGCTACCGCTTTTGTTTTCCGACAGAGCATCCTCATAGATCAGGATATACGGGTTATCCGTCGCTTTCTGGCTGGTGGTCAGGGCCGCATCCGGGAACATATCCCCGTTCTGTGCCACAATATCCTGAAATTTATTTGTGGAAAGAACCACCAGTTCCATTTGATCGGCATCATAACCGATCTCCAGCGTGATGGCAATGATGCCGCCGGTGGCTTTTGTATCCACCTTGATCGGCACATCCACCGTATCCCCCGGATTGCCGCTGACAGTCGGCAGAGTGATCTCCACCGCCTCGGCCGCCATGGTAGGCAGCACCGACACGCCGGAAATCAGCAGTGCCATGGTCAGCAGCAGCGCTAATGCTTTCTTCATTTCTGTTCCTCCCTGCTGTGCTTGTTATTTGGGTCATAGCCGTTTATCTATGCAAGAAAACCGCGTACAGGCACCGGCCGGCTGCTGCATGACCCGCTGCAGCAGCGAACAACCGCCTTATTCTCCTCTTATTCTACTGCGGAAAGATATGCCTGTCAAGCAAATTCCATCATAAAGCAGATTTTTGCAGCCGCCGCTTAACCGGTTGTGTAGCCCTGCCATTTGGCCAGTGCGCGGCGCAGATAGGTCACATCCCTGGTATTTACCACACCATCGCCGTTGAGGTCACACACCGTCACATCAATCGTATACCCCTGCCATTTGGCCAGTGCGCGGCACAGATAGGTCACATCCCTGGTGTTTACCACACCATCGCCGTTGACATCGCCGCGCCGGCCGGTCGGCTGGTTGCTTACAGCCGCGCTGACCATCGTGGTGCCGGCCAGCTCACCGTCCTGCGTCGGTCCGGCGCCGATGGGAGCGCCGGTAACCCGCACATAGTAGCGGCCGTCCTGCGTGGGGGTAAACACTGCCCCGGTGGCGCCATCCACCGCCACAGCCACCGTGGGATCCGTCGGGTCAATGCGATACCACTGGTAGCTGCTTGCTGTGCCATTGACCGTCGCTGTCAGTGTATTGCCGGTGCGCGTCACCTGCACACCCAGCAGCTTATCCGCCGTCCACACCGTGTTGTTCCAGGTATTCACACGGGTGCGGAAACGGGTGATATAATTGGCCGAATAGGCCGCATAATCAAAGTTCCACTTCTGCCCGTTGCGGGCGCCGGCCACCGCCAGCGTCTGCCGCAGCTGCGGCAGTGTGGTATCTGCCATCCCGGCAAGCAATGCCTTGAAGGTGTCCTCATTCAGATTGTACAGCGCATCCACAAAATCGCCCTTGGTCAACAGCTGCTCCACCCACACCCGTGTCCAGCGGTCCGGCTCGGTGTTGGTGCCCACATAGTGGTACAGCGTCTCATCCGTCAGCTTTTCGTAGTCGTAATCCCAGGCGGGACCGGCCCGTAGCTTGTCGGTGAAGCCGGTATCATCGCCATCAATATAGAAGAAGCTGCTGGTCTTGAAGATATCATACTGCGCCGAGAAGCAATCCAGCAGGAATTTCTTGGCCAGCGACTCCATATCCACATAGTCCGTATAGTGCCGGCCGGCCGCATTGTAGCCGGTGGGCGAATACAGGGCATCCTCAAACTCCTGGATATACGCAGCGATCTGCGTCATCTGCGCCAGGTTAATAAACTCCGGCTCCTTGCTGACGAACGCCGCGCCGCGGCGGGTACGGAACCAGCTGGCCTCACTGGCATAGCGGGAATCCGCCTCCAGCAGGAAGCCGCCGGCGCTCTGCACCGTCACATTGGGGCAATACTGGAACGAGCGGATACCGGTATCCAGCAGCGCCTGCTCGGCGGCGGTGATATCGGCAGTCTCGCTATTCACCAGGCGGGTGGTCTCATCCTCGGTCAGCTTCGCCTCGGTGATGTTCACCCGCTCCTCATTGATCTGCACCTTCTCCACCAGCATGTACAGGCCGCGGTAGACCGAGGAGCGGCTGTTTGACGGATCGGTGATGTACAGCTCCACCGGCTGGAAGGAGAGCGCCGCATCGCCGCTCAGCTGCTGATACAGCGTATAGGCGGCGGCATTGGACAGGCCGGTACGGTCGGTGTTCTCACCGTCAAATTTCACATTGCTGGCGATCAGGCACCAGCTTTTCGCCTTGCCGGCGCCCTCCACCAGCTCGGCCTTTTTGCTCAGCTTCAGATTATAGGAACGCTTGGTGCTGGCCATCGTCCAGCTGGCGTTGCCGCGTCCCTTGAAGGAGGACAGGGCACCGCTGTACAGCGTACTGCCGTCTGCCCCCTTCAGGGTGACGGTGCCTTCCTTGCTGGCGTTGCCCTTGACCGCATGGATATAGTTCAGATCCACATCCGTCAGGGTAATCTCCAGCTGCGGCAGCCCGGAGGAAGTCGTTTCGCGCCAGCCGGCATAGGCCGTGGCGTTTGTTGCCGGAAAGACCTCCAGCAGCACCGTACAGGCGGCATCGCTATACCAGCCGGTAAAGGCATAGCCCTCCCGCACCGGCGTGGCCGCCGTAAAGGGAGTACCGGCCAGCCCCTCAACACTGCCCATATCGGCACCGCCCATGGTATCCAGGGTTACCGTGACCAGCTGGCTGGGGTCGGCGCCGCCGGTATATTCCACCGCCGCGCTGACCATCACGCTGCCAGCCGGCTCACCGGTCTCGGTGCTGCCGCTGCCCAGCGGCGTGCCGGTCACCTGCACATAATAGGTGCCGTTCACCGTCGGCTGCAGCGTCGCCCCGGTGGCGCCGCTGACCGCATACGCACGGGTCGGATTGGCCGGATCCACACGATACCACTGATAGCTGTCCACCGAGCCCTTTACCGTAGCTGCGAGGGTATTCCCGGTTTGTGCCACCTGCACGCCCAGCAGCTTATCCTCCCGCCATACAGTATCGTTCCAAATCTTCACACGGTTGGAAAACCGCTGGATATAGCTGGCTGCACGGTCATCAAAGCTGACATGCCACAGCGCGCCATTGCGCGCACCGGCCGGCTGCAGCGCCGCCGCATAGGCCGGCAGTGTGGTCTCGGCCATGGTGGCCAGCAGCGCCTTAAACGTGCCCTCATTGAGGGTGTACAGGGCATCCACAAAATCGCCCTTGGTCAGCAGCTGCTCCACCCACACCCGCGTGCAGCGGTCCGGCTCAGCGCCGGCGCCCACATAGTGGTACAGGGTGGTGTCCCCCAGCTTCTCATAATCGTAATCCCATGCAGGGCCGGTCTTCATCTTGCCGACCAGCCCGGTATCATTCCCATCCACATAGAAGAAGCAGCTGGTCTTGAAGATGTCATATTGCGCCGTAAAGCAATCCAGCAGGAATTTCTTGGCCAGCGAATCAAGGTCGATATACTCCGTATAATGCTTGCCGGCTGCATTGTAGCCGGTGGGCGAATACAGGGCGTCCTCAAACCCCTGCACATAGGTGGCGATCTCGGTCATCTGCGCCAGGTTGATAAATTCCGGTTCTTTGCTGACAAAGGCCGCACCGTGACGGGTACGGAACCAGCTGGCCTCGCCGGCATAGCGGGAATCCGCCTCCAGCAGGAAGCCGCCGGCACTCTGCACCGTCACCTTGGGGCAATACTGGAACGAGGTGATACCGGTATCCAGCAGCGCCTGCTCGGCAGCGGTGATATCGGCGGTCTCGTCGTCCACCCGGCGGGTGGTCTCATCCTCGGTCAGCTTCGCCTCGGTGATGTTCACCCGCTCTTTGTTGATCTGTACCTTTTCCACCAGCATATACAGGCCGCGGTATTCCTCATTGCGGCCGGCAATATCGGTGATATACAGCTCCACCGGGCGGAAGGATACCGCCGCATCCCCGCCCAGCTGCTGGAACAGCGTATACGCCACCGCATTGGACAGGCCGGTGCGGTCGGTGTTCTCGCCGTCATGGAACACATTATTGGCGATCAGGCACCAGCTTTTCGCCTTACCGGCGCCGTCCACCAGCTCGGCCTTCTTATCTAATTTCATATTATAGGAGCGCTTCTCGCCGGCCATGCTCCAGCTGGCGTTACCGCGTCCCTTGAAGGAGGCCAGTGCACCGCTGTACAGGGTGCTGCCGTCCGCTGCCGTCAGCGTGACGGTGCCCGCCTTGCTGGCGTTGCCCTTCAGGCTGTGGATATAATCCAGCGCCACATCCGAAAATGCCACACTCAGCCTGGCGACGGTCTCATTCTCCCCCGTGGGAGCCTTGATCCAGCCGGCGTACGCCGTGGCATCCTTCTGCGGAAACACCTTCAGCTCGGTAATGCAGCTCTTATCGCTGTACCAGCCGGCAAAGAGGTAGCCCTCCCGCTCCGGCGTCGGCAGCAGCACCTTCAGGCCGGCCACCCCGGTCACCGGGCTGACCGCAGAGCCGCCGCGGCTGTCCGGTGTTATCGTCACCGTTTCAGCGGCGCTGTCCCGCAGGGTGATACACACATCATCAATCAGCACGCAGCTGCCGTCCGGCGCTGCGGCTGTGCCCATATCCAGCGCCACATGGAAGCCGTCTACGCTTCCGGCGAATACCGGTACCTCATAATACCGCCACTCGCCGTCTGCCTGTGCAGGGGTCACCGTCTGGCTGTCCACAAGCTTATCGCGTATCTGGTCTGCCTGCCAGCCGTTCGTCCAGTTGATGGAGCCGTAATACACATTCAGCGAAGCGGCCGCGCTCAGCGCCTGCACGGAATACCAAAAAGACAGGGTGTACAGGCTGCCCGCCGCGCCCTTGTCGTTCGCCAGCAGGCTGGTATCGCCAAACAGGCGGTAGCCGGCCAGCTTCGGCGTAGCCGACAGGTAGGAAAGCCGCATGGCGCCGCGGCTGCTGCGGCCACCGCCATCGGTGATCTGCTGGATCGTCTGCACCTCACCCAAATAGGTATTATCCGAGCATTGATTGGGCTGATATCGCAGAGCCGTTTTGTTTTTCAGCTGGGTCTCATAGCCGCAGGTCAGCACGACCTGGTCGGCCGCTGACACACCGGCTATGCACAACCCGGATGCCAAAAGCACAGCACTGAGGAAAACCGCGCAGCTTTTGCGAAAAAACCGCCGGATTTTCATGAAAAATTCCTCCCAACTTTCCATATTCTTCTTTCACGCACGCCTTAGCCAACAAATTATATCATTTCATCCGAACAGTGTCAACGATTTTTGGGTAGATTGCCAGCAAAATTCCCTTACACACTGCACGAATTTTCCGCTCTCTTTTTGTGGATTTTTCTTGTTTGCGGTTGACAAACCGCCCAAACTGTGCTAAGGTAAGAAAAAACCGTGACGGAGAGAAGTACCGCAGCACAGCGCTGACAGCGAGCCGGGGCAGGTGGAAGCCCGGCAGCCAACGGCCGCGCGAATAACACTCCCGAGTTGCAAGCTGAACCCGCACCGGACATCGGGCGGCAGTAGGGGCGCCGTAGGCCGCGCGTTAAGGGGCAGCGCCTTGTCAGAGGCGGGAGAGGCCGGCTGTACGCCGGCAAATTTAGGTGGCACCACGGGCAGTTTGGCTGTTCGTCCTATGCAGTAGGACGGGCGGCTTTTTTGTTTTTCAGAGAATCAGAGGAGGAGTTGTAGATGGCTAATATACTAGTTACAGAAAGGTGTCCCCAGTGCGGAAATATGTTAAGAACATATACTCAACATGGTAGCCGTGGCCATTACGGACCAATGTTTCTGAAATGTTGGCACTGTGGTACATATTCCAAAATTTCCAATGCCATAGATTTGGCTATATACCATCTCGATGATGTTCGACGGATGGCTAAACGATATACCTTGTTCTCCTCAAGCATGACCATATTTCTTTTGAGTGTATTTTCATTTGCGTGGATAAGTTCCATTGTCTTCCCAGAAGAATGGTTACAGCAGAAATCCTATGCTCCAGTATTCATAGTGCTTTTTACTTTGTACTTTGCTTTAATATTTACAGTAAAGTGTGTCTATAAGTGGAAACATTTTTGGAAAGACATATATGGAGAAGCAAAGCAACGGCTTAAAAATCCAGAATATGCCGACCTAGCTAAGCAGGCATCATACGAAATGTATAAGCGATAAAACACTAAAAATAAGGAGAGGATCACTATGAAACACATCGACATCCGGGATCTGCAGCAGGATCCCGCCTACCGCGGCACAGAGGTCACTGTCTGCGGCTGGGTACGCACCTCGCGCGATTCCAAAAATGTGGCATTCCTGGAGCTGAACGACGGCACCACCCTCAAGCATCTGCAGGTGGTACTGGATAAGGAGACCCTGCCGGATGTGAGCGCCTATATGCCGCTGGGCACCAGCCTGAAGGTGGTCGGCACACTGGTGGAAAGTGAGCGCAACGGCGTAGAGGTCAATGCCCGCGAGGTTACTGTGCTGGGCGTCTGCCCCGGCGAATACCCGCTGCAGAAGAAACGCCACTCGGTAGAATACCTGCGCACCATTCCGCACCTGCGGGTACGCACCAATATGTTCAACGCCATCTTCCGTGTGCGCTCGGTGATGGCGGCCGCCATCCACCGCTATTTCCAGGAGCGCAACTATGTGTATGTGAATACCCCGCTGATCACCGCCAGCGACTGTGAGGGTGCGGGCGAGATGTTCAAGGTGACCACCATCGGCTATTCCGACCAGTACAAGAGCGCCGAAGAATACTACCGCAACGACTTCTTCGGCCGCCGCGCCGGGCTGAGCGTATCCGGCCAGCTGGAGGGCGAGATGGCTGCCACCGCACTGGGCAAGATCTACACCTTCGGCCCCAGCTTCCGCGCGGAAAACAGCAATACGCCCCGCCATGTGGCAGAATTCTGGCATGTGGAGCCGGAGGTGGCTTTTGCCGAGCTGCCGGACATCATTGAAATCGCCGAGGAGATGATCAAGTACATCATCCGCGATGTGATGGAAAGATGCCCGCAGGAGCTGGCCTTCTTCGAAAAATTCATGGAGCCAGGTCTGCAGGAGAAGCTGCGCAGCGTGGTGGATAACGACTTCCAGATCCTGGATTACACCGACGCCATTGCCCTGCTGGAGAAGGCGGATGCCGAATTCAAATACCCGGTCTACTGGGGCTGCGACCTGCAGACCGAGCATGAGCGGTATATCACCGAGCAGGTGTTCAAAAAGCCGGTGTTTGTCATCAACTATCCCAAGGAGATCAAGTCCTTCTATATGAAACAGAACCCCGACGGCAAGACCGTGGCCGCCACCGACCTGCTGGTACCCGGCGTGGGCGAGATCATCGGCTGCTCGGAGCGTGAGGCGGATCTGGACAAACTGCTGGAGGCCATGCAGGCACGGCACATGAGCCTGGAGGAATACCAGGATTACCTCGATCTGCGCCGCTTCGGCACCGTGCCCCATTCCGGCTTCGGCCTGGGCTTTGAGCGCATTATCATGTATGTCACCGGTGTATCCAATATCCGCGATGTGCAGCTGTTCCCCCGCACGGTGGGCAGCATCCGCTGATACAGAAAGGAAACAAACGCTATGACACAGTATCGGTTTATTCCGGGGTACGATCCAAAGCTCAGCCTGCGGCAGACCCAGCAGGCCATCAAGGTGATCAAGGACACCTTCCAGGTGCTGCTGGCGCAGAACCTGCATCTGGAGCGGGTCACCGCCCCCGTGCTGGTGCGCGGCGGCAGCGGTATCAATGACGACCTGAACGGTGTGGAGCGCAAGGTCGACTTCACTATCAAGGGGATGGACGAAGCGCACGCCGAGGTGGTGCAATCGCTGGCCAAGTGGAAGCGTGTGGCGCTGGGGCGCTACGGCTTCAAGCCCGGTGAGGGGCTATACACGGATATGAATGCCATCCGCCGGGACGACGACATGGACAATACCCACTCCATCTTTGTGGATCAGTGGGACTGGGAGAAGGTCATCACCCGTGAGCAGCGCACCATCGAGTACCTGCAGCACACCGTGCGCCGCATTGCCAAGGCTGTGGTGGACACCAACAAGCTGCTGCAGCAGAAGTATCCCCTGCTGACAGCCGAGCTGTCGGAGGAGGTCTATTTTCTCACCACGCAGGAGCTGGCCGACCGCTACCCGGCGCTGACGCCGAAGCAGCGGGAAGATGCCATCACCCGCGAACACCGCACGGTGTTCCTGATGCAGATCGGCGGTGCGCTGGCAGACGGCAAACCGCACGACGGCCGCGCCCCGGACTATGACGACTGGAGCCTCAACGGCGATCTGCTGTTCTGGGACGATACGCTGGGCCAGGCGCTGGAGATCAGCTCGATGGGTGTGCGGGTGGATGCCGAGAGCCTGCGGCGGCAGCTGGCGATCGCCGGCGCCGAGGAGCGGATGCACTACGCCTATCACCGGGGGATACTGGAAAACACGCTGCCGCTGACCATCGGCGGCGGCATCGGGCAGAGCCGTCTGTGTATGCTGATGCTGGAAAAAGCGCATATCGGCGAGGTGCAGGTATCCGTGTGGCCGGAGGAAATGACCGCCGCCTGTGCGGCACACGGCATCCGGCTGCTGTAATGGCCGGCAAAATATTTTTTACGCCCGCCCTGTTCCGACAGAATGTTCCCGCAGGGTGTGGTACAATGCTTCGCAGACGGCCGGCCAACGGCCGCTGACGGATGTAAAATACGAGGACAATTCCGGACAACAAAAAGAGGTGCTGACATATGGAAAATCTGGTCGAATGGTTTATCAATGCCCTGCACGGGCTTTCCGGCGAGCTGGTCTGTTTTATTATCTCCATGGTGCCCATTCTGGAGCTGCGCGGCGGCCTGCTGGCAGCCTCCCTGATGCATGTAGACATTCTGCGGGCGGTGCCGCTGTGCATTCTCGGCAATCTGCTGCCGGTGCCGTTCATCCTGTGGTTCATTACCCCCATCTTCAATGCGCTTAAGCGTACCAAGCTTTTCCGCCCGATGGTGGAAAAAATCGAGCGCAAGGCCATGGGAAAAAGCGAAAAAATCGAAAAAGGCTACTTTTGGGGGCTGGCGCTGTTCGTTGGCATCCCGCTGCCGGGCACCGGCGCGTGGACCGGCGCGCTGATCGCCTCGCTGCTGGGCATCCCGGTGAAAAAGGCTTTCCCGGCCATTCTGCTGGGCATTGCCATTGCCACGGTCATTATGTCGGTGATCTCCTACGGTCTGCTGGGGGCGCTCATCGGCGCATAATGCAAAGCAAGGACGCATATATATCCCACAGACGGCGCTTCTCCGCCGCCAAGTGAGAAAGGGAAGGATCGATATGGTCATGGCTACCGCAAACACAACCCTATATAAGCCGGAGGGGGCTTACATCCACACACCGGAGAACCAGGCGGCCATCAGCTCGATCACCGCGCTGATGCAGGCGCAGGAGGACGGCCGGCTGCTGGAGGCCCGCGCCGTGCGCTGTGATGTCGATCACAACCTGTATGTGCAGCTTCCGTGCGGCGAGGGGCTGATTCCCCACTGCGAGGGCGCCCTTGGCATCGCCGAGGGGGTCACGAAAGATATCGTTCTGATCACCCGCGTCAATAAGCCGGTGTGTTTTGTGGTCACCGGCTTCCGGCAGACGGCGGAGGGCTGCCAGCCGGTGCTTTCCCGCCGCATTGCCCAGCAGCGCTGCCGCGAGGAATACCTTGACCACCTGCAGCCGGGGGATGTGATCCCGGCACGCATCACACGGCTGGAGACATTTGGCGCCTTCTGTGATGTTGGCTGCGGGCTGCCGGCACTGCTGCCCATTGCGGATATTTCCGTTAGCCGGATCTCCCACCCGCGGGACCGCTTTGCCCCCGGCATGGAGATCCTCAGCGTGGTCTCCTCGATGGAAAACGGGCGCATCTGCCTTTCCCACCGGGAGCTGCTGGGCACATGGGAGGAAAACGCCGCGCTGTTCCAGGCCGGCGAGACCATTGCCGGCATTGTGCGGTCGGTGGAGCCGTACGGCATATTTGTGGAGCTGACCCCCAATCTGGCAGGGCTGGCCGAGCCGCGGGAGGATGTGCGCGTGGGCCAGCAGGCCGCCGTGTATATCAAAAGTGTGCAGCCGGAGAAGCTCAAGATCAAGCTGGCGCTGATCGACACCCAGGACAGCACCACGCCGCCGGCGCCGCTGCACTACTTCATCACCGAGGGCCCGCTGACCGACTGGCGCTACTCGCCGTCGGGCTGCAGCCGGGTGATCGAGACCCACTTTCCGCGTGAATAAACGATAGGCCGGGCGCCGTGACGGTGCCCGGCCTTTTTTGCCCGGAGGGGGCTTGTAATCCGCGCGGGAATTTGGTATACTGTCGGTAGATGTGCCGCTGCAGCCCGGCGGCAGGGAGGTGCCTGACATGGAGCAAAAACGCTCATGGAAACGCTGGCTGTGGTTCTTCAGCCTGCCGGCGGCCACAGTGATCCTGTATAAGCTCAGCGATGATCTGCCGCAGATTGCCCATGTGATCGGCTGGATCATCGGCATTTTGGCGCCGTTTATCGGCGGCTTTGTGCTGGCCTTTCTGCTATATGCACCCAGCCGGGCGCTGGAAAAGCTGTTTCTGCGCCGCAAGGCCAGGCTGTGGCAGAAGCTCGCGCGGCCGCTTGCCATCGGCATTGTGTATCTTCTGCTGCTGGGGCTGCTCACGCTGGCGATCTACCTGCTGATCCCGCAGCTGAAAAACAGTCTCACCAGCCTGGCTACCGCCCTGCCCGGCTATGCCGATATGGCGCAGCAGCGGCTGGAGGAATTCACCAAGCCGGGCGGCCTGCTGGATCGCTTTGACCTGGCGGATAAGCTGGACGAGGTGTACACCGCGCTGCGGGAGATGATCTTTCAGTTCCTCAGCACCGAAAATATCCTGACAGCTGTCCGCAGCGTGATTAGCTTTACCACCTCGCTGGTGGATATCATCATTGCGGTCATGGTTTCCATCTATATGCTCTCCGGGCGGGAAAACCTGGTACGGGAATGCAAAACCCTGCTCGGCCTGTTCATGAAGCCGCACCGCATTGCCGTGCTGGCTGATTACAGCCACCGCATTGCCGGGATCTTTTACAGCTATCTGTACGGCTCCTTCATTGACGCCATGGTGGTGGGGATCGTCGTCTCCATCGGTCTCGCGATCTTCCGCGTGCCCTACGCCGTGCTGCTTGGCATGACGATGGGCCTGCTGAACATGATCCCCTATTTCGGCGCCATGATCGGCAGTATTCTAATCATCCTCATCACCCTGCTGACGAAGAACATTTACGCCGCCATCGGCGTAGCGCTATATATCGTCATCGTGCAGCAGGTGGACGGCAACATCGTACAGCCCCGCGTGGTTGGCGGCACAGTCGGCATCCGGCCGATCTATGTGCTGCTGGGCATCACGCTGTTTGGTGGGCTGTTCGGCTTCTGGGGCATTTTCTTCGGCGTGCCGCTGATGGCGACCATCCAGATGCTGGTCAAAGACCTGATCGCCCGCAAGCGCCGGCAGCAGGCTGCCGAAGTGCCGGCCGGAACCCCAGCAGAAGAGAAACCGGCCGCGGAGCCACCGCAGGATGCTGCCGAGTAAACACACCAACTGTTTTGCCAATAAAAAAGACCCCGGAGGTTAGCAACACAGAGGACATATTGCACATTTTAAGCGAGAACAGCGTGGCGAAAGCCACGCTGTTCTGCTTTTTGCTGCGTAATTACCCATCTCGGAAAGAATACTCTGGGGCAGGAACCCAATACAGGCAAGGCTGATATTCATATCTCACACAGTTCCAAAAACAGTTTCATCAGCGGGCTGACCCACTTATTTTTATGATAGCCGCAAACCGCTGTGATGGTGGTATCCGGAATATCCGTTGGGATTTCTGCAAGTGTGCCTTGTGCCAATTCCTGCTCTACCGTAAATCTTGGGAGGTAAGTAATCCCCACATCATTCTGCACCAGCTGCTTAATGGTCTGGATACTCCACAACTCGATGGTGTGATCCAACAAAATCGACTTTTCACGGAGGTATTGTTCAAATATCTGTCGGAAAATGCAGTTCGGCTCATTGATGATAAACGGTACGGAAAGCTTCTGATCGGGCGTTGTGAAATCTGGAAATAGCTCTTTCACGGCGGGAGACGCAACCAAAGCCAGCTTGTATGTCTTGAGTGGCGCCGTTTCCAGACTTGTTCCAGCGCCACCAATATCATGATAAAAAATGCCCATATCCAGCGTTCCGGCAATCAATTCATCCCGAATATCATAGCAATTCATGGAGCGCAGGAATAAACGGGTATTTGGCGCCTTTTCATGAAAAGCTTTTAGAACAGGCGGAATTTTGTAGGATAACAATGTTTCGCCAACGCCGATCTTCAAATCGCCTTTCCACGATGTCAAATCCTCTTCAAAGTTTTGCAATCGGTCTATGGAACTCAATACATCTTCTACATATGGAATCAGGCGTTCGCCTGCCTTGGTCAAAACCATTTTCCGCCCGATGCGTTCAAATAGTTTTGTCGATAGTTCCTGTTCGAGTTGTCCGATCTGAAAAGTGATTGTGGACTGTGTATAATTCAGACGCTCAGCAGCTTTTGTAAAACTGCCTTCCTCCACAATTACTTTGAAAGACTTTAAGTATTTCAGTTCCATTTTTCCGCGCTCCATATACTTCAATAGTATAAAATTTTAACTTTATAAATTTCAATTTGATTGCACTAACTACTAGTGCTATTATATACGAGTAAATCGTGAGATGCAAGCCAAATTTTTAGGAGGTCAATATGTTTAGCTGGTTGAATTTTTTATCTTATGCAGTGGTGACGGCTGTAACACCCGGTCCGAATAACATCATGTCCATGTCCAATGCGGGGCGGCTTGGTTTTCGCAAATCTTTCCCATTCAACTTGGGCATCTGGGTCGGTTTCTCTGTTGTCATGCTGGTCTGTACCTTTTTCTGCAATATGCTCTCGGAAATTATCCCGAAGATCAAAACGCCGATGCTCATCATCGGTGCAATCTATATGCTCTGGCTTGCGTGGAAAACCGTAAAAAGCTCCTCGGTCATCGAGGAGAAGCAAGCAAAAAGCAGCTTTCTCTCCGGCGCTCTGTTGCAGTTTATCAATCCCAAAATCTACATTTACTGCATCGTTTCCATGGAAGCTTATATTCTTCCGTATTATCAGGGAGAATGGCTCACGCTGATTTTCTTTGCACTGCTTCTTGCTTTTATCGGCTTTGCATTTACGCTGTGTTGGGCGCTGTTTGGCTCAGTATTCAAGCTTCTTTTCTCCAAATACGCAAAGGTCACCAATTTCATTATGGCGGGGCTTCTTGCGTACTGCGCTATCTCGCTGTTTCTGTGAGACGATAATTGGAGATGATAGCGGCTTTTGGCATTATAGTCCAATAGAACACAAGCGAAAAGCGACACTTATTTGCCTTATAAACCGCATTTGTGCAGCAGTATGAAACCATATATTTATGTCTTTTCTCACTACTTACAGGCGAAAAAATCTTTGCTTTCCAACCCTAAATCGTACACAAATCCATCCAACCATCTGCAATGATGAAGATTAAACAAAGAGGTATGCACCGATAAGGCGCATACCTCTTTTTGTCAGCACCTCTTGTCC
>ENA-UOOA01004427-UOOA01004427.1-human-gut-metagenome-genome-assembly--contig:-P61old-NODE-4427-length-15978-cov-27.832946_pt1 | contig 15978 bp, 12 predicted proteins | sample MGYA00242467_ERZ724014 | MGnify/ENA metagenome assembly ERZ724014
GCAATGGCGGCAAGCACTGCCTGGCCCCCACCACCTGCTCCCACATGATCGTGGACCACAGCGATTACCTGAAGATCCTGCGCCGGGTGCGGGAGCTGCCGGGTGTGAAGAAAGTGTTCATCCGCAGCGGCATCCGTTTTGATTACCTCATGGCCGACCCGGACGACACCTTCTTCAAGGAGCTGGTGGAGTACCACGTCTCCGGCCAGCTGAAGGTGGCCCCGGAGCACTGCGCGCCCAACACCTTGGCCTACATGGGCAAACCGCCCATCGAGACTTTCAACAAGTTCAAGGATAAGTTCTATGAGCTGAGCAAGAAGGCCGGCAAAAAGCAGTATCTGGTGCCCTACCTCATGTCCAGCCACCCGGGCAGCACCCTGAAGGATGCCGTCTATCTGGCCGAGTACCTTTATAAGAACCACATGCGCCCGGAGCAGGTGCAGGATTTCTATCCCACTCCCGGCACCGTGAGCACCTGCATGTTCTACACCGGCCTGGACCCCTACACCCTCAAGCCGGTGTTCGTGGAAAAGACCCCCGAGGGCAAGGCCCTGCAGCGTGCATTGCTGCAATACTATGAGCCCCGCAACGCCGAAAAGGTGGTCAAGGCCCTGAGGATGACCCACCGGGAGGACCTCATCCCCCTGCTGGTGCCCGCCGAGGGCCGCCGCGCGGTGCAGCGCTCGGCCCGCCGCGCCGACAGCCCGGAGGTGACCATCCACAACGACGGCACCTACACCGTGCGCCCCAACCAGAAGGGCAAGGGCAAGCCTGCCCACGGCCCGAACCGCACCGCCGCCCCTGCCGGGCGTCAGCCCAGCCCGGGTGCCCGCTTTGCGCCGCACTCGGCCCCCGGACACAAACCCAAAAAGAATCAACAGAAAGAGAATACATCGTGGAAAACTGGAACAAAGAAAAAGTGACCCCGAAAAAAAAAGCTGGCCTGCTGCAGCGGCTGCTGTCGCTGGCCGCTGCAGCCGCACTGGCCCTAAGCCTTGTAGGCTGTGGTACCTCGGCTGTGGTGCCGGGCGGCAGTGCCGACGTGGTGCCCAACCCTTCCTCTACGGCAGCCAGCGTGGATGCCCCGTTCGAGATGCACTTCATCGACGTGGGGCAGGCGCTGAGCGTGCTGGTGGAATGTGATGGCCAGTTCATGCTGTACGACGGCGGCAACGTGGACGACGGCAGCCTGGTGGTGTCCTACCTGCAGAAGCAGGGGGTGGAAGAGCTGCAGTATGTATTCTGCTCCCACGCCCACGAGGACCATGTAGGCGGCCTGGCGGCTGCGCTGGCCTACTTCCCGGCCAATCATGTATACAGCCCGGTGACGGAGGCCTCCACCAAGTGCTTCCGGGATTTTGTCAAGTACACCCAGCAGCAGGGCCTGCAGGTGGAAGTGCCCGCCGTGGGCACCACCTGGCCCCTGGGCAGTGCTAGCGTGACTATGCTTGGCCCCGTGGCGCAGTACAGCGACACCAACGATACCTCCATCGTGCTGCGCATCGACTACGGTTCCACCAGCTTTCTGCTCACCGGTGACATGGAAAAGACCGCAGAGAGCGACCTTGTGGCCAGCGGTGCCAATCTGAAAGCCGATGTGCTGCAGGTGGGCCACCACGGTTCCAGCACCTCCACCGGCTACGCCTTCCTGAACGCGGTCCTGCCGGAGATGGGCATCATCTCCTGCGGGGTGAACAACAAATACGGCCACCCGCATGAGGAGACCCTGAGCATCCTGCGGGACGCCGGGGTGGACGTGTACCGCACCGACCTGCTGGGCACCATCACCATTGGCAGCGACGGCCAGAACTACACCGTGGGCACCGAGCATTTTGCCGCCGATGCCGAGCTGAACCCCACCGACCCGGCGGCCGCCAGCACGGTACAGCAGGCTTACATCGGCAACGTGAACAGCAAAAAGTTCCACCTACCCACCTGCCCGAACCTGCCGGCCGAGAAGAACCAGATCCTCTTCTCCAGCTACGACGAGGCCATTGCGGCAGGCTACACGCCCTGCTCCACCTGCATCAAATAAGAGTACTCCCTCAGTCAAACCCTTCGGGTTTGCCAGCTCCCTCTGAGATGGAGCCTTCTGACGGAACCGGGATGTTTCCTGTTGAAAGCGGAACGTTTCCGGACCGTCAAGGCCCCCTCCCCGAGGGGGCTGGCACGGCGTGAGCCGTGACGGAGGGATTTTTTGCATTCTCCGGGATTGATAAAATCCCATAGCTGCGGTATACTTAAAACCACTTTATTTCAAAAAAGCAAGGAGGAACCGCAGATGCAGCTGGGGCAGAGCAGGACCCTGCCGGTGGAAAAACCGGAGCTGATCGACCTTGCGCAGGCAGCGCGGTATTTCGGCGCGCGGGGGGAGGCGGACACCGCCACCATGGCCCTGCTGCAGCGCTGCGCCGTACCGTTGCTGGCCGCTGCGACGCCCCGCGCCGTCTGGCTGCGGGCGGAGGTGAAGGCGCTGGCCAAAGCCGGCATCCTGCGGGGCAGCGACGTGATGCGGCATCTGGAGGGCTGCGGGCAGGCCATTCTGCTGGCCGTGACCCTTGGCCCCGGGGTGGACGCCCAGATCCGCCGCGCCGGGGTGGGGGATATCGCCGCCGGTGTAGCGTCCGATGCGCTGGGCAGCGCCCTGGCTGAGCAGACCGCCGACGCGGCGGAAGCCGAGCTGCGCCAGCTGGCCGCAGCCGAGGGGACTTACCTCACCGGGCGGTTCTCGCCGGGCTATGGCGACTGGGACATCGCGGTGCAGCCGCTGGTGGCCGCCGCGCTGGACACGGCGCGCCGGGCCGGGCTGTGCGTCACCGATACCAACCTGATGACCCCCCGCAAAAGCGTGACCGCCATTCTGGGGGTCAGCGACCATCCGGTCAAGGGACATCTGGCCGGGTGCGGGCACTGTGTGCTGCGCACCCGCTGCGAATACAGAAAGAGGGGAAAGACCTGTGCAAGTGAGTGAACTTTTCAAGCAGAGCAATACCATCCTGCTGGACGGCGGCATGGGCACCATGCTGCAGACGGCCGGCCTGAAGCTGGGCGCCCGGCCGGAGGAACTGAACATCACCGACCCGCAGCTCATCGAGGGCATCCATGCTCAGTATGCCGCAGCGGGCAGCCGCATCATCAACGCCAACACCTTTGGCGCGTCGGCCCACAAGCTGGCGGGCAGCACCTACAGTCTGGAAGAGATCATTGCGGCGGGCATTGCCAACTGCAAGCGGGCCTGTGCGCCCTATGGTGCGCTTGCCGCGCTGGATGTCGGCCCGCTGGGCGAGCTGCTGGAACCCAACGGCACTCTGGCCTTTGAGGATGCCGTGGAGGAATACGCCCGCATCGTGCGGGCCGGTGCGGCGGCCGGGGCCGACCTGATCTTTTTTGAGACCTTCACCGACCTGTACGAGCTCAAGGCCGCGCTGCTGGCTGCCCGGGAAAACTCCAGCCTGCCCATCCTGGCCAGCATGAGTTTTGAAGCCGGCGGCCGCACCTTTACCGGCTGCACGGTGGAGAGCTTCGGCGTCACCGCCCAGGGGCTGGGGGCCAGCGCCGTGGGCATCAACTGCTCGCTGGGCCCCAAGGAGATCTTCCCCATGGCAAAGCGCCTGACCGAGGCCGTGCCCGGCAACTTCCCGGTGTTCGTCAAGCCCAACGCGGGTCTGCCCCGGGCCGACGGCAGCGGCTACGACATTACCCCGCAGCTGTTTGCGCTGGAAATGAAGCCCTACCGGGAGCTGAATCTGTTTGCCGCCGGCGGCTGCTGCGGCACCACGCCGGAGTTCATCCGGCTGCTGAACGGGGTGTTCAAGGGCTGTGTGCCGGGCCGCCCGGCACACGCCATGCCCTCGGTGCTGTGCACCCCCATGAATTATGTCAACGTGGACGGCATCACCGTGGTGGGCGAGCGCATCAACCCCACCGGCAAAAAGCGCTTCCAGCAGGCACTGCGGGAGAATGATATGAACTACGTTCTGGAACAAGCCGTGAGCCAGGTGGAAGCCGGGGCCCAGGTGCTGGACGTGAACGTGGGTGCCCCCGGCGTGGATGAACCGGCCCTGATGCCGCAGGTGGTCAAGGCCCTGCAGAGCGTGGTCAGCCTGCCGCTGCAGCTGGATTCCTCCAACGTGCAGGCACTGGAAAACGGCCTGCGGGTGTACAACGGCAAGCCCATCGTCAACTCCACCAACGGCGAGCCGGAAAAGCTGCGGGCCATCCTGCCCCTGTGCAAAAAGTACGGCGCGGCCATCGTGGGCCTTGCCATCGACGAGCGTGGCATCCTGCCCGCCGCAGAGGACCGCGTGGCCATTGCCCGCCGCATCACCGAGGCGGCACTGGAAGCCGGAATCTCCCGCGAGGACATCTACATCGACTGCCTGACCCTGACCGCCAGCGCCCAGCAGAAGGATGTGCTGGCCACGGTGCAGGCGCTGGAAACCTGCAAGAAGGAGCTGGGCGTGCGCACCATCCTGGGCGTGTCCAACATCAGCTTCGGCCTGCCCTGCCGCCCCTACCTGAACACCACCTTTCTCACCATGGCCATGTATGCCGGGCTGGATCTGGCCATCATGAACCCCTCCAGTGAAGAGATGATGGCCGCCGTATATGCCTACAATGTGCTGACCAACCGGGACGCGCAGAGCATGCAGTACATCGAGCGCTACGCAAACCGGGTGCCTGCCTCCACGGCCCTGAAGCAGGCAGCCCAGGCCGCACCTACGGCGGCATCTTCCGACGGGAGCGCTGAAATTTCCGGCCCCTATGCGGCGCTGATCAAGGCGGTGGAAAAGGGCCTGAAGGGCGACGCCGCCGCCCAGACCCGCGCCCTGCTGGCAGAAAAACAGCCCCTGGAAGTGGTGGACGAAGCCCTGATCCCAGCGCTGGACATCGTGGGTGCCAAGTATGAGAAGGGCACCCTTTTCCTGCCGCAGCTGCTGCAGGCCGCCAGCGCCGCCCAGAGCGCCTTTGAGGAAATCAAGACCGCCATTGCCCAGAAGGGCGAGGGCAGCGCCAGCAAGGGCCGCATCGTGCTGGCCACCGTCAAGGGCGATGTGCACGACATCGGCAAGAACATCGTCAAGGTCATTCTGGAAAACTACGGCTTTGAGGTCATCGACCTGGGCCGCGATGTGCCGGTGGAGACCGTGGTGGACACCGTGCGGGAAAAGGATGTGCATCTGGTGGGCCTTTCGGCCCTGATGACCACCACCCTCAAGAGCATGGAAGAGACCATCGCCGCCCTGCATGCAGCCAAACTGGACTGCAAGATCATGGTGGGCGGTGCCGTGCTCACCCCGGAATACGCCGAAAAGATCGGCGCAGACTGGTACGCTAAGGACGCCAAGCGCAGCGCCGACATCGCCAAGGAATTCTTTGGGGTGTGATTCCTGCAAAAACAGAGAAGGAGAAAACTATGAAAAATACGGCTTTCAGCCTGATGACGGCATTGCTGGCAGTGATGAACGAAAGTGAACCGAAAGACCCGTACTATGTGCTGGCGCAGTATTTTTTGTATCACTTCGACCAGCTGCGGGATCTGAACATCTACGACGTGGCGGATGCCTGCTATGTGTCCCGCAGCGGCATCCGGCGGTTCTGCCAGTCCATCGGCTTTGACAACTTTTCCGACCTGAAGGCTGAGGCCGATGAATGGAAGCGCCAGTGCAACTACTTCATCGGCTACAGCGTGCGTCCGGACTACAAGGAACACCTTTCCGGCAGCATCGGGGAGATGATGGAGGAGATCAACCGCATTGCCACTCCCGCTGTACTGGATAAGCTGGCCGAAAGTATTCATGCCAGCCGACATGTGGTGCTCTTCACCTCGGATTTTTCCGGCATGGCGGCTCGCAGCTTCCAGCAGTCCATGGTGGTCATGGGCAAGCTGGTGCAGATCGTGTCCGATGCCCACTATACGCTGGATTATCTGAAAGTGCTGACACCGGAGGACCTGCTCATTACAGTTTCAGCCACCGGCAACTTTGCCACCCTGATGGAGCCAATGGTGCAGAAGACTGCAGCCTATAAGGTGCTGGTGACGGTCAACCACGCCATAAAAATGTGGAAAAGCTACGATCAGGTGATCTACCTGAGCGAAAAGGACAACAGCGGTGCCCGCACGGTGTACTCCCAGTATGGTATGACCTATTTCTTTGATATCCTGTACAGCTACTATGTGAATAAATACCGGGAGACTGACCTGCTGCAGGGTCCAATTTCTGAACTGCCTTTGTCGGATTCTCAAAAAATGCGGGTGCAAAGATGTGCAGAATGACGGGTGAAACCGTGGAACTGCTCAAAAACAAAAGAATAAATTGTTCAACCATCCAAACGGGGTTCGCATCGCGAACCCCATTTTTTGTCGGAGATGTGTTACGATAGTCCTGCAAAGAATTGAACCCGCGGGGGCTTCTGCGACGGCAGAACAGACTGACAAAGATGGAAAGGATCACACTATGTATTACGGACACAACCCCAAATTCCCGGACAACTTCATGTGGGGCGCTTCCAGCGCTGCCTGGCAGGTGGAAGGCGGAGTCGCCGATGGCGGACGCACGCCGGCCATCATCGACCTGAACTCCAAGACCAAGAAGCCGTTTGCGGATAACACCTATGCGGCGGATCACTATCATCACTACAAGGAAGATGTGGCCCTGATGGCAGAGTGCGGTTTCTCCAGCTATCGTTTCTCGCTCAGCTGGTCCCGCATCATCCCTCATGCAGACGGCAAGGTGAACCCCGAAGGCATCGCGTTCTACAATGATCTGATCAATGAGCTGGTGGCCCACAACATCACCCCCATCGTTACCCTGTATCACTACGACCTGCCGGTCTGGGTGGATGAGCTGGGTGGCTGGAAAAGTCGCGACACCGTGGAAAGATTCGAGCACTACTGCCGCGTCTGCTTTGAGAACTTCGGCGACCGGGTCAAATACTGGCTGTCGCTGAACGAGCAGAATATGCAGATCTGCTATGGCAACTGGCTGGGCGTCAGCAAGGGCTGTGACGACTGGTTCAAGGATCAGTGGAAGATCAACCATATCATGAACCTGTGCCATGCCAAGGCTGTCAACGCCTGCCATGAGATGGTGGCGGGCGGCAAGATCGGCCCTGTGCCCGGCTGCGTGCCCATCTACCCGGAGACCTGCCGCCCCGAGGATCAGATCGCTGCTATGAACGCCGAGGAGTTCACCGAGAAGTTCTGGATCGATACCTATGTTTACGGCGAGTACAGCAACTTTATCAAGCACTACTGGAAAGAGAACGACATCGACATCGGAATGCAGCCCGGCGATGCAGAACTGATGAAGAGCGCCAAAATCGATTTCATCGCCGTCAACTGCTACCGCAGCAACGTTGCAAAGTATGCGCCGCATGACGCAAAACAGCAGGATTATCTGCTGAATAAGAACGGCGTCAAGGGCCAGATGGTGTTCCCCGTGGAGCCGGGCCGCTACGCTCTGACCCGCAATCCCTATGTCGAGTACACCGACTGGGATTGGGAGATTGACCCCTCCTGCCTGCGCTATGAGATGCGTTACCTGTGGGATCACTATCACCTGCCCATGATGATCACCGAGAACGGTTACGGCGCCCATGAGACGAAGGACGCCGACGGCCAGGTGCACGATCGGGGCCGCATCGACTACTTGCGGGAGCACATTTATCAGCTGGGCATGGCCATCGAGGACGGCTGCGAGGTCATCGCATACAACCCCTGGTCCTTCACCGATCTGCTGTCCACCGGCAATGGCATGGCAAAGCGTTACGGTCTGGTGTACATCGACACCACCGATGAGGAGCAGAACGCGGCCAAGAGCGTGGAAGAGCTGTCCATGAAACGTATCCGGAAGGATTCCTTCTACTGGTACTCCAAGCTGATCCGTTCCAACGGTCAGGACTGGGGAAAGGAGATGCTGAAATAATGGCAAAGAAGGATTATAAGGCCATGGCGGCCGGCATCATCAAGCAGGCCGGCGGAGCGGACAACATTGTCAGCGCGACCCATTGCATGACCCGTCTGCGCCTTGTACTGCGGGATAGATCCAAGTTTGACACCGATGCCGTCAAGCAGGTGCCCGGCGTGCTGAACGTCATCATCCAGAACGGCGAATATCAGGTGGTCATCGGCCAGGATGTCCCTGACCTGTATGAAGAGGTCGTCAAGATCGACGGCATCCAGGCCGGCGGCAGCGTGCAGGACGATGAGGCCGCAGCCAAGGATCTGGCACAGGATCACGGCAACATCGGCAACGCGATCCTCTCCTTCATCGGCGGCACGTTCGGCCCGGTGATCCCGGTGCTGGTGGCAGGCGGCCTGACTGGTGCGGTGCTGTCCCTGCTGACCAACGTGTTCGGCGTCTCGGCGGAGTCTGGCACCTACACCATCTTCTACGCCATCAACCAGGCGACCTTCTACTTCCTGCCCATCTTCATCGGCTTTGCAGCCGCTGCCCGCCTGAAATCCAATGGTTTCCTGGGCGCATTTCTGGGCGCGATCCTGCTGTACTCCAGCATCAACGGTGCCGAAGGTCTGGACTTCTTCGGCATCCCGGTGCAGGCTATCAGCTATAACAGCACCGTGTTCCCGGTCATTCTGGGCGTGCTGTTCATGAGCGTGGTCTACAAGTTCCTGCAAAAGCATCTCCCGGTCTTTCTCAAGACCATCGTCGTCCCGCTGCTGACCATGCTGATCACGGTGCCTGTCACCCTGATCGTTCTCGGCCCCATCGGCAACACCGTGGGCACCTGGCTGGCAAACGGTGTTTACGCTCTGTACCAGGCAGTTCCCGCGCTGGCCGTCATGGTCATCGGCATCACCACCCCGCTGATGGTTTTCTTTGGCATGAACAACGCCACCTACCCTGTGGTCTTTGCCCTGATGGCAGCTGTCAACTCTGACCCGCTGATCTGCACTGGCATGGCTCCCGCAAACGTGGCCGTTGGTGGTGCCTGCTTGGCCGCATCCCTGCTGTCCAAGAATGTGGAAGAAAAGTCCGTCAGCGTTTCCGCCGGTATCACCGCTCTGTGCGGCATCACCGAGCCGGGCGTCTACGGTGTGCTGTTCCCCAAGACCTACCCGCTGATTGGCGCTATGATCGGTGGCGGCATCGGTGGTCTGTTGGCCGGTATCCTGGGCATGACCCAGTACGTTATCTCCACGCCGGGCTTCATCAGCCTGCCTGCCTACATTGACCCCACCGGTTCCAGTTACAACCTTATCGTCTCGGTCATCGTGATGATTGTGGCTGTGGTCCTGGGATTCGTTGCAACCTACGCACTGGGCAAGCGCGCCGAAGCTAAAAAATAAGCCCCTGCAACAGGAAGAAAAGCAAGATCCCATCTGCAAAAGAAGAGCCGCTGCATCACACAAGAGAACGACGCGGCGGTTCTTCTTTTTTCGGCCCTCACAGGGAAGTGCTGTGGTGGGCCGGTACCGTAAAGTGTGGCCGACAAAGCAAATAAAAACACCTTCCATTGGAGCCGTTCTGCTCCAGCGGAGGGTGTTTTACATTATACGCTTTGTTTTTTCCTAGACTTGTTTGCCAGGCTGTCAACGAGCCACGATGCGAGGGCACCCAGTGCAATGCCCAGCACAAGGCCGCCCAGCACATCGGTGGGGAAGTGCACATACAGGTACAGCCGGGTAAAGGCGATGAAAGCCGCCAGCACCAGCGCGGGGACGCCCAACTTCCGGTTTTGCAGCCAGAGCGCAAAGGCTGCCGCAAAAGCCGAGGCCGTGTGCCCGGAGGGGAAGGAGTGCCCGTGGGGACGCTTGACCAGAATGGTGATCGCCGTGTTCACGTCGCAGGGGCGGGGCCGGGCGAACAGCGGCTTGAGGATGCAGTCCCCGGCCACCAGATACAGTACCAGCGCCGTGGCCATGGCGCACCCGGCCTTGCGGGTGCGGCGGAACAGCAGCAAAAGCAGCGTGAACGCGATCCAGATCTCACCGTGCTCACCGGCGTAGTTGAGAAAGACGGCCAGCGCATCCAGCACCGGGTTGTGGAACTGCTGCAGCCAGTCCAGAAATGCGAATTCAAACGGCATAAAGAACCTCCTGTCTGTTGGTTCTATGGTAACATATCTTCCGGCCCACCACAACCCGGCAGGCAAAAAACAGGAGTGCAGAAATAAGTTACATCTGTTATATTGTGGCGCAATATTACAATACGGAAAGCAAAAAACGCCCGTTCCGACGGCAAAGGCCGGAACGGGCGCAGGATGCGAGAAAATCAGAGGCCCATCTCGGGCAGGGTGGGGTAGCTGTCGATGGCACCGTGCTTCTGTACGCTCAGGCCGCAGAACCGGTTGGAAAAGTCCAGGTACTCCTTCAGCTTTTTGCAGGACAGCTTTTCCAGCTTGTCCACCGTCACGCCGTCCCGGCTCAGCTGCCACAGGAAAGAGCCGATGAAGCCGTCGCCCGCACCGGTGGTGTCCACGGCCCTGACCTTCTGGCAGGGGGCAAAGGCATGGGCGGCGCGGGTGTAGGCGTAGGCCCCCTTGCTGCCGCAGGTGTACAGCACCAGCTGCACGTCCCCGGCAAACAGCTGGGGCAGGGCGGCTTCGATGTCGGCGGTGCCGGTGAGGAACTCCAATTCCTCGTCCGAGACCTTCAGGATGTTGGACAGCGGCAGGAACTGCAGCACGGTCTGGCGCAACATCTCCCGGTCGGGCCAGAGGGGAAAGCGGAGGTTCGGGTCAAAGCTCACGATCGCACCGGCCTCCCGGGCGGCTCCGATGGCGGCCAGATGAGCGTGGCGCATGGGGCTGTCCACCAGCGAGACGCTGCAGAAGTGCAGGGCAAAAGCGTCGCGGAACCAGGCCAGGTCGATCTGCTCCGGGGCATACAGCAGGTCGGCCGAGGGCTTGCGGTAAAAGCTGAAGGTGCGGTTGCCGTCCGCCTCCAGGCTCACGAAGGCAAGGGCGGTGTTGGCCTTGTCGGTGAACACCAGATGGCTCAGGTCGATGCCGCAGGCTTCCAGCTCCCGTGCGATCTTGTGGCCGAAGGGGTCATCGCCCAGCTGGGTGAGAAAGCTGCTGGCACCGCCCAGACGGGCAAAGGCAGCGCAGACATTGGCCGGTGCACCGCCGGTGCGCGGGCTGAAGGACGGCACCTCGTCAAAGGTGCATCCCACGCGGGACGGGATCATGTCGATCAGCGCTTCGCCGATGGAAAACAGAGTATTGCCGGGCATAGAAAACCTCCAGGTCACAAATTGCAGAGTTCACAGGCTGCCCCGGTCAGCTTTATGCTCACGTCGCCGGGGGCAGGGTAGTACCGGGTACTGAACACCGTGGCTCCCCCGTTCAGGAAAATTTCCAGCGAGGAATTGTCGCCCACCACCCGCAGGCTGCGGCAGGGGGCTGCCAGCCGGGCGCGGCGCACGGTGCGGCCGTCGGCCAGAGCGGGGTCGGTGAAGCGCAGGGTGCAGGTGCAGTCCTGTTCAGTATACACCAGCTGCACCCCCTGCGCAACCGTCAGGCAGAAGTCTCCGGCGGGTGCGGCGGTCAGGTCAAAGCGCGGGGCAAGGAACACTTCCTCGCCGCTGGCGGCATGCAGGGTGGCAGCGCTGCGCTGCGCGTCCAGCTCCGGCACCGGGTTCTGCAGCAGGGTGCCGTCCGGCCCGGCCGTCAGCACGCGGGGCACGGTGAAGCAGTGCTGCCAGCCGTAGGCCACGGTGGGCGCGTTGCCGTAGTCGGCGTCCGGCATGCCCATCCAGCCGATCTGGATGCGGCGGCCGTTGCCGTCCACAAAGCTCTGGGGGGCGTAATAATCAAAGCCTGCGTCCAGCTCGTGGAATTCGCTCAGGGTGCAGTCCCCGCGCCAGTCACCGTGGATGGCAAACCAGCCGCAGCCGTAGACGTTCTGGCACTGGATGCCCTGGGGGGACACCGCCAGATACCATTGCCCGTCCAGACAGAACAGGTCCGGGCACTCCCACATGTAGCCGAAGGGTTCCGGGGTGGTCAGGGTGTTGATATGGGTCCAGCGGAGCTTGTCGGTGCTTTCCAGCACCAGCACTTCGCCCTTGTCCTCCAGCGTGCGGGCACCCAGCACCATGTAGTACCGGCCTTCGTAGGCGAACACCTTGGAATCCCGCACATGGCAGGTGAGCCCGGCGGGGTAGTCGCGGTTAGTCAGCAGGCACTGCTTGCTGTCGAGGGTCACGCCGTCCTTGCTGACGGCCAGGCAGACGTTGTGCCCGCGGCCCTCTTTGATGTAATCAAAATTGCCGGGGTGCTTGACGTTGCCGGTGTAGTAGAGGTACATGGTGCCATCCTCCACCAGTGCCGAGCCGGAGTAGGCACCGTGGCAGTCAAAAGGCTCGTCCGGATAGAGCATCACCGGCAATTGCTCCCAGTGGAGCAGGTCGGTGCTCACGGCGTGGCCCCAGTGCTTGACCCCGCCGTTCACGTCGAAGGGGCCGTACTGGAAGAATGCGTGGTACTGCCCGCTGTAGACGCACAGACCGTTGGGGTCGTTCAGCCAGCCTACCGGCGGCTGCAGGTGGAACCGCTGGCGGTGGGGGTCGGCAGCAACGGTTCCCTTGCCCAGCGACTCCACCAGAGGCACCAGCTTTTTCAGATCGCGCTGGAGTGCGTTCATACCTTGACCTCCTCAGGGCTCCAGATGACCCAGGTCACGGCGAAGGACACGCCGAAGGAGATGGCCATCATGATGATGTACTGCAGCGGCATGTGCAGGTGCAGCAGGATGCCGAAGATGCCGGTGACGCCGGTGCCGGTGGCACCCAGACCCACGATGCTGGCGTACCATGCGCCGCAGGCACCGCCCAGCAGGCCGCCGAGGAAGGGCTTGAAGTAGCGCAGGTTCACGCCGAAGATGGCAGGCTCGGTGATGCCCATGCAGGCGGACAGGGCAGAGGGCAGGGCCATGGACTTGACCTTGGTGTCCTTGCTCTTGAGGGCCACAGCCAGAGCGGCACCGCCCTGTGCCACGTTGGCGGCGCTGGCCAGCGGCAGCCAGTAGGTATAGCCGTAGCGGGCCAGCTGGCCCAGGTCGATCAGGGTGTACATGTGGTGGATGCCGGCCACGACGGTGACCGCGTACAGGCCGCCCATGATGAAGGAGCCGATGCCGTAGGGCAGGGTGATGAGGGTCTGCACGCCGGTGATGATGCCATTTTCCAACTTGGTGAACACGGGGCCGATGGCGGCCAGGGTCAGGTAACCGGTGACGAACACGGACACCAGCGGGGTGACGAACAGGTCAAACATGGCGGGCACCACCTTGTGCAGCCGCTTTTCGATCTGGCACATGAGCCACACGGCGATGATGACCGGGATGACGTGGCCCTGATAGCCCACCAGCGGCACCGAGTACAGGCCGCCGAACACCGGCTGCATCACGTTGACGCCGTTGGAAACGGTCCAGGCGTTCTGCAGGTCGGGGTGGATCATGATCATGCCGATGACTGCACCCAGATAGGGGTTGCCGCCGAACACCTTGGCGGCGGAGTAGGCGATAAGGATGGGCAGGAAGGTGTAGGCCGTATTAGAGAACAGCTTGGCGAACACATACACCGAGCCGGTGGTGTCGATGTTCAGGAAACCGTTGTTCACCATGAAGTTCAGCGCTTCCATGATGCCCATCAGGAAGCCGGAAGCCACGATGGCGGGGATGATGGGCACAAAGATGTCGCCCAGGGTCTTGATGGCCCGCTGATACCAGGGTGCCTTGGCGGCGGCCGCCTGCTTCACGTCCTCCTTGCTGCCGCCCTCGATGCCGGCCAGCTGGATGAACTCGTCGTATACCTTGTTCACCGTGCCGGTGCCAAAGATGATCTGCAGCTGGCCCTGTGCCTCAAAAACGCCCTTGGCGCCCTCGGCGTTTTCCAGCTCCTGCTTGTTGACCTTTGCGTTGTCTGCGATGACCAGACGCAGGCGGGTGGCGCAGTGTGCGGCCGACACGATGTTGTCTTTTCCGCCGATGCAGTCCAGGACCTGTTGTGCTGCGTGTTTGTAATCCATAGTGCACTTCTCCTTTGCTTGATGCTTTCTCTTTCTGCGCTGCAGGGCAGTTTTGGAATTGACTTGACGCGCGGGGTGTGCTACAATACCGCTTTGTGTATGACAATTTCCGGGAAAAAGGGAAAACCAAGATGAATCTGACAAAGCAGTTCTTTAAATATGTATCGCAGAATATTTTCGGTCTGCTGGGCACGTCCTGCTATATTCTGGCCGATACCTATTTTATCTCGCAGGCGGCGGGCACCGACGGCGTGACCCTGCTCAACCTCTGCCTGCCCATCTACAACTTCATTTTTGCCATCGGTTCCATGATCGGTCTGGGTGCGGCCACCCGCTACGCCATTCTCCGCGCACAGGGCGAGGAGCGGGCGGCACAGCGGTATTTCTCCAATGCCGTCTTTTGCGCCTGCCTGCTGGCCGTGCCCTTTGTGCTGGTGGGCATCTTCTGCCCCGGCACACTGCTGCGGCTCATGGGCGGCGATGCCGGTATCGTGGCGCTGGGCATCCCCTATGCGCGTATCTTTCTGCTGTTCACGCCCTTTTTTATGTGCAACTACATCGTGTCGGCCTTTGTCCGCAACGACGGTGCGCCCTCGCTGGCCATGGTGGCCACGCTGAGCGGCAGCCTGTTCAATGTGGTGTTTGACTACATCTTCATGTTCCCCATGGGGCTGGGGCTGGCCGGTGCGGCACTGGCCACCGCCGTTTCGCCGATACTCAGCAGCGCCATCTGCAGCCGCCACTTCTTCCAAAAAGACAACACGGTGCAGTTCGTGCGGCAGCTGCCCTCGGCAACGCTGCTGGGGCAGAGCTGCCAGCTGGGCATCTCCGGCTTTGTGGGGGAGATGTCCTCCGGCGTGACCACGACGGTGTTCAACTTCCTGCTGCTGGGTCTGGCCGGGAATGTGGCCGTGGCGGCCTACGGCGTCGTGGCCAACTTTGCGCTGGTGGCCACCGCCATTTTCAACGGTGTGGCCCAGGGTGCCCAGCCGCTGGTGAGCCGCTGCTACGGCCAAAGCGACCGGGCCGGAGCCCGGAAGCTGCTCATTCTGGGCAGCTGCACCGCGCTGGCACTGGCGGCCGTGCTGTACGCGGTGGTGTTCGGCATGACCGACACGCTGGTGGGCTGGTTCAACAGTGAAAACTCGGCGCAGATGGCCCGGTTTGCCCACAACGGCATGCGGCTGTACTTCGTGGGCTACTTCTTTGCCGGGTTCAACATCGTGGCGGCGGGCTACCTGAGCGCCACCAACCGCCCGCTGGAAGCCTCGGTCACCTCCATCTGCCGCGGCGTGGCGGCCATTGTGGTCTGCTCGCTGGTGATGAGCGCCCTCTTTGGCATGAACGGCGTGTGGGCGGCCTTCCCGGCAGCGGAGCTGCTGACGGCGCTGCTGACCCTGTTTTTACTGTTGCGGAAGAAAAAGCAGACTGTGTGAGTTCCAGCGGTGAAATATCCGCAAAAAACAGAATGCTTGACAGGAACTTTACTTGAATGGGCGGGTATGACCTGCTATCCTTACGGCAGAGACCGGAATTTGCCGGTAATTGTGTGGATACGAGGAACGAAAGTGAATAGCTATTATACTGCAAGCATTCTTGGCGGAGATGAATTCTGCGTGATCCTGACCCGGAATGTGGACAGGATCGATCAGCTGAACGCGGCCTTTGCCTGCAGGCTGCAGAACAACCGTGCCCAGCTGCCCTGGCTGCCGGATGTCTCGACGGGCTATGCGGTGTTCGACACCAGCGAGGAAGAACTCGGCAGCGCGGTAGAACGTGCAGACGCCGCGATGTACCGGGTGAAGAACGAGAAAAAGGCAGCGGCAAGATCTTAAATATAAAGTTCCTGCTCGCGCAGAGCTTCTTCGGGCGAAAGCCCGGACTGCGCAGTGTGACCGGCCAGCGCCCGCCATTGTGCGGGGGACTGGCCGGTTTCTTTTTTGAACACCCGGCACAGGTAGTTGGCACCGGAAAAGCCGC
>ENA-UOOA01004429-UOOA01004429.1-human-gut-metagenome-genome-assembly--contig:-P61old-NODE-4429-length-15972-cov-4.445813_pt1 | contig 15972 bp, 15 predicted proteins | sample MGYA00242467_ERZ724014 | MGnify/ENA metagenome assembly ERZ724014
TTACAGGTCGGCGAAGAGCTTTGCGCCGCGCGTGGATATCCAGCGCCTGATCGCGATCGACAGAGCCGCCGTCACGGCAATGACTGCGAGCATATAGACTGTCGGACTGACGACTTTGCGACAGAGAAAGATAAGTCCGCCGATCGCCACCGCGTAAAGCGTGCCGAGCAGCATTGCGATAATCACGCTTGCCGACTGCTTGACCGGCGTCACCTCCGACGTCCACGTCAGATTCGGACGCATCACTCCGATCGCGAGTCCGATGAGCGCCGTGAGATACACAAACAGAAGCACTGCCGCAGCCGACAGAATCACCATTACCGGCGACTCGCCCGCCGTGACCGAGATTGCGACAGAGCAGAACAGCGCGGGCACAAGCGTCACGGCGAGGTGAACGCAGAGCTTGGCACGGAGCACCTGCCACGGTTTGACCGGGAGCGAATGCAGTATCCAAAGGCTCTTTCCCTCAAGAGATACGGACGGCGATGTCACTGTGTTCATCGATGCGGCAAGGCAGACGATGCCGACCACCACAGCGGGAACCGTTTCGACCATGTCTCCGAGCATTACGGACACCTGCGGCATGAACGTCCCGAGCTTCGCAATACCGAGCCCTCCGAGGATCACAAGGAAAAGCGATCCGATCGCGCAGTTCAGGATATACACCGGACATGACAGAAAGTACGAAAACTCCTTCGAGAACAGCGCGCGGGAGACGGGGCGTACCTTTGCGCGTTCGTGGCGGTAAGCCTTTTTCGTGCTGCTCGATGTAGCTGTCGCGATCCGCAGGAAGCTGCGCGAGAGCACGAGGCACGTGAGTACGAACAGGGCGATGATCACGCCGCCGACGATCGCGATAGCCTTGGCATCGCCCACGCCGACCTGCCCGAACAGATACAGCGGGTACGCTGAATCCTTTACCATCGCGCCGTAGATCACGGCGTTTTGCAGGATGTTCTCAAGTACCGACTGAGCTTTGTAGTAGCAGAAGTAGTACAGCGCGATAAACGCGAGGGATATGAGCACGGTGACGATGCTCTTGTGTTTCAGCTTCAGGCTGATCCTTGCGACGGCATAGCCGAGCACGCACGAGAGTACAAGCACGAATACGGAGACGAGCAGCGTCATGATTATCCCGCCGATAAGCGCCGCCACCGAGAAGCGTGCCGTTACAAGATACACGACGACCGCCGGTATCATTACAACTGCCGAGTAGAGAAGCCCCATCAGGTATACGCTTAGCAGGCGGGACGCCATGATCGAGCGGACTGGGATCGGCATCGAGAGCAAAAGATCGTTGTCGTGTGCAAGATACAGACCGGAGTATGTGTTAAACACGCTGCCGAATGCGCCGAGCACTACCGCGAGCATACCCATGATCGCGAAATACAGGAAATCCATGCCTACGGTATGAAGCGCGAAGCACATCGAGTAGGACAGAAACGTGAACATACCTCCGAGAACACCGATCATCAGCAGCCCGAACAGCACAAAATACGCTATCGTCGCGGCAGCCGAACGCTTCTTGTTTTTCTTCGGATCGTAGTAGTAGGCGCGGAATATTTCGGACAGCTGTTTTTTCAGAAGCAGTTTAAGCATTGTCGTCCTCCAACTCGAGGAATACCTCCTCGAGGCTGTCGTCTCCGCGAACCTCATCCATCGTACCGGAGCGGATTAGGCGACCACCCTTGATTATCGCGACCTTGTCGCAGAGCTTTTCCGCGACCTCAAGCACGTGCGTCGAGAAGAATATCGCACCGCCGCCGTCGCACATATCGCGCATCATTCCCTTGAGAACGTGAGCTGCCTTGGGATCAAGGCCGACGAACGGCTCATCCATGATGATGAGCTTCGGCGCATGGATCCACGCCGCGATTATCGCGAGCTTCTGCTTCATGCCGTGCGAGTAGTCCGCGATAGCCTGACCGAGGGAGTCCGTAAGCTCGAAGAGATCGGCATATTTCTTTATCCGCTCCTCGCGCTCGGAGGCACCGACGCCGAAAATGTCCGCGATGAAGTTCAGGTATTTGATGCCCGTCATGAATTCATAAAGATCGGGATTGTCGGGAATGTAGGCGAGCTTTTTCTTGCAGGTGATCGGATCGTCGGCAACGGACGTGCCGTCGATCTCGATCTTTCCCGAGTCAAACTGCATTATGCCGACAACAGCCTTGAGGGTCGTTGTCTTTCCGGCGCCGTTGTGACCGATGAATCCGTAGATCTCACCGGGGGCGATGCGGAGGGAGAGATCGTCTACCGCCCGCTTCTCCCCGTATGTTTTTGTCAGATGGCTGATATTCAGCATTTATAGTCCTCCGTGGTCGGCGGTGTGACCGCCGTGTTTCCGTTTTACTGTGAGATGTGAGCGTTACTTTTTTGCAAGCTTGTTTTCGAGTATGTACAGAAGAATGAACAGCGCGGCAGCCCCCGCGATTATCGCAAATGATGCCGAGAGGGACACCCTTTCGCCAAAGAAGTACAGATTGCAGTCGATCGAGTCGCGTATCTTGTCAACAATGTCGGCAGGGAAGCCGACCTCAGCCATCTCGTCAAACACTCCCGCAAGCGTGTGATTGCGTATCACGCTTGTGCCGTATGTACCGGGCAGGAATGACAGAACGCGCTGAAGCCACTCGGGGAAGTTCGAGATCGGCATATATGCGCCGCATATGAAGCCGTAGCTTGAGCTGACGATTGTGCCGACGGCGGAGATCTGCCCCTGTGTCGTGAGGAAGAAGTTCACGACGCTTGAGAGCGCGGTTCCGAACATCACAAGAACAACAAGATCAATGAGCACCCACATAACGTCTGAAGCGGACATATACCAACCGGTGTTTGCGAGGTATATAAATCCCGCGCCTGCGGCGATGAGGCACACGAGAAGTGACGACAGAAACGTGGCTGTGTAGTAGCCGAGCGCCATGACCGACGGCTTTACCGGAGTCATCCGGAGATCGCGGACGGCGCCGGTCGTTTTGTCCTGGACCATCAGCATATTGCAGCAGAACGACACCGTGACGGCGCTGACCGCGAGAAGCGAGGAGAGCAGCTGACCGCCGACAGTCGCGTCGATCAGATCGTCCGGTATCGGCAGCCCCTGCGGCAGAGCCGAGACAAAGCTGTCGTGATAAACGTTTGCGAGGAATGTTGCGTACAGCACAAGGAGTATCATCGGGGTTATGAGCGCCGAGAAGAAAAGCCCCTTGTCGCAGAAGAAAAGCCTGCTGTTGCGGCGTGTAAGATTCAGAAATCCTTTCATTTTGACTCACCTCCGCCAAGCTTTTTTCCTGTTACGGCGAGAAAAACATCGTCCATTTTTCCCTTGGTTATCTCGTAATCACTGAATATCTCGGGGTGCTTCACGATAAGCTCCGTCGCTGCGGCTGTGTTCGGAACCCGGATCCGCACCGCGTCGCGCAGAGTCTCGAACGGAAGTCCGAGACCTGCTGCCGTCTCCTCCGTCACGCCGTACAGGGTGATGAAGTCGCCTGTGTAGGCGTTCTTCAGCTCGAGCGGAGTGCCCTCTGCGGCTTTCACGCCGCCGTCGATTATTACAACATAGTCGGCATCTGCAGCTTCCTCCATGTAGTGAGTCGTGAGGAATACGGTCATGTTTTCGCTTTTTCTCAGCGAGGTCACAACATCCCACAGAAGATGCCGCGTCTGAGGATCAAGCCCCGTCGTCGGCTCGTCAAGTATGAGAATGTCGGGGCGGTGTATCAGCGCACGCGCAATGTCGATGCGCCGTCTCTGTCCGCCGGAAAGCTTTCCGACCGTGCGGCCTAAAAGATCGCCGAAGTCGAGCAGCTCGCACAGCTCGTCAAGCCGCTCGTTGAAGCTCTTTCCGGAGATGCCGTAAAGAGCGGCGCGAGACCGCAGATTGTCGCGGACGCTGAGCGGTCGGTCGAGCACCGACGACTGGAACACAACGCCGAGATGCGGGCGAACCGCCTGCATACTTTTTGAGATGTCCTCGCCGCAGACGGTGATTTTGCCGCTGTCAGCCGAAAGTGCGCCGCATATTATTGAGATCGTGGTCGATTTTCCGGCTCCGTTTACGCCGAGAAAGGCGAAAAGCTCGCCGCGGCGTACCTCAAGCGACAGATCGCGCACAGCGTGCACATCCCCGAAGGATTTTGAAAGATTGTCTATCTTTATTATATTGTCCATTGCCTTATTCCTTCTCCTTACCCGGATCCTGAGGATCAAAAAGTTTGTCTGTCAGATCCTCGATCACGTCGGATTTTACAAGCGCAATACCGCGTTCCTTGTCGCACAGCACGATTATGGAATCACCCGGCACGATGCCGAACATTTTGCGCGCTTCTGCAGGGATCACGATCTGCCCCTTCTCTCCGACCTTGCTTATGCCTACATATTTGTCTTTTTCCATGTATGCCTCCGTATATATGTTATACATCTCATACTAATTATACTTCGTCGCGCTGCAAAAAGCAATATTACATCGGAAAAATGCGGCAAAAAATTGCAATTTGCGTGATCAGTTGGGTCTTTCGGGCATAATGATCGCCGCGATGATGTAGGCAAGGATGCCGCTTCCGCCGATGGCGCAGAACAGTATCCAAAGAATACGGACTACGGTGGGATCGACGCCGACGTATTCGGCGATGCCGGAGCAGACGCCTGCGATTATTTTGGAATCCGTGTTGCGGTAAAGCTTCTTTTGCATGAGATATCCTCCTCGGTATTTTCTACCTTATTATATTTCAGATATTACTTCTCGATCTCGCGGGTGGCGTTCATGAGGAATTCGAGATCGTCGCCGTCGAGATACGGCGCGAGAGCCGCGCGCACTTTTGCATGGTACGCGTTGAGAAGCGCGACCTCCTCGGTGCTCAGATACGAGCAGTCAACCGCGTCAAGGTCGAACGGAACCATAGTCAGCTCCTCAAGGTACATGAACTGACCGAACTCGTTCTTCTCGCCCTCGCGGACAAGCACAAGATTCTCGTGGCGTATGCCGAAGCGGTCGCGGATGTACAGACCCGGCTCGTTTGATACGACCATGCCCTCCTCAAGCGGAGTGGTGCGTCTCTTTGCGCCGACGCGCCAGCAAATATTGTGCGGGCCCTCGTGTACGCTGAGAATGTAGCCTACGCCGTGTCCCGTGCCGTGATCGAAGTCGAGCCCCTCGCGCCACAGCGGCTCGCGTGCGAGCACATCGAGATGCTCACCGCTGACGCCGTGTACGAATTTTGCGGCGCCGAGCGCTAGATGACCCTTGAGAACGAGCGTGTACGCACGCCGTTCATCGTCTGTCAGTTCACCGAGCGCAACGGTGCGGGTGATATCCGTCGTGCCCTCGTAGTAGTGTCCGCCGGTGTCGGTGAGGCACAGCCCGCGCGGCTCAAGCGGAATATCGGTCTCCGGTGTCGGCTCATAGTGAACGATCGCGCCGTGTGCGCCGTAGGCGATGATGTAGTCAAAGCTGGGACCGATGTAGTCCTCGCCCATCTTTCTGAATTCCTCGAGCTTTGCCGACGCGGCAAGCTCTGTCGTGCCGGACTTTGCAGCCTCCTTGAGCCAGCGTATGAATCTTGTGACCGCAACGCCGTCACGCACGTGAGCCGTGCGCATATTCTGCATCTCGGTCTTGTTCTTTATGGCTTTCATGAGTATCACGGGGCTTTCGCGCTCGATCGCCACCGCTCCGGCGGGAACGCTCGACACGATCCGATAGCTTGCGTATGCAGGATCGTATTCGAGGCGCTCACCGTCGCCGACTCCGGCGATGAGGCTGTAAATATCGGTGTACGGAGCAAGCGTCACGCCGCATCCCGCGAGCGATGCCGTGAGACTGTCGGAGAGAACTCCGTCCTGCACGCACAGAACTGCCGTGTCGCGGCGGATCATCATGAAAGAGAGGAATACGGGCGTGCACTTCACGTTGTCGCCGCGCAGATTCAGAAGCCACGCGATCTCGTCGAGCGCGGTGAGCACGAGCACATCGGCGCGGTTTTTCTCCATCTCCTGCCTTATGCGGGCGAGCTTTGATTCTCTGCTTTCACCGGAGAGGGAAGTGTCAAGCTCCCACGCCGGGCGCGCGGACAGCTCGGGACGATCTGTCCATATCGGATCGACAAGGTCGCGTCCGCCGGAGAAAGAAACGTTCTTTCCGCAAAGCGCCGAGTCAAGCTCGCGCACGAAGTAGTCCATGACGGTGCGCCCGTCAAAGCCAACGACCGCTCCGTCGGCAAGCTTTTCGCGAAGATATGCGCCGATCGTCGGAACGCCGGGCTGACGCATACGCATAAGCTCGATCTCCGATCCGCGAAGCTGATCCTCCGCCTGGAGAAAATAGCGTCCGTCGGTCCAAAGCGCCGACTCATCCGGAAGAACGACAAGCGTTCCCGCCGAGCCGGTGAACCCGGACATGAATTCACGTGTTTTGAAATAGTCTCCGACGTATTCGGAGCCGTGGAAATCGTCGGTAACAATGATGTACGCGTCAAGCGCGTATTTTTTCATGCTCTCTCTCAGAGCGCCGAGTCTCTCATTTACAGTCATACTGATCATGCCTTTCTCTTGAACGCCGTGTGGAAATTTTGCCGCACACGCGTTTAATATCAAGTGTTATTTATCAGCATTATATCACTCCGCGCCACGTATGTCAATAGGTGACGGCACGCAGTGCAAAATACCGCATATATGCTTGCAATATCGGCGTTTCTGCGGTATAATATGCGCGAGAGACCGTGAAGCTCTGCCGCCGCGCGGGCGACGTTTCTTCACGGTGTGATCGTAAAAAAGACTTCGGGGGTCAATATGATGGAAGTGAATTCTGGCGGATTTATCTCGGGACGCAGAGTTGATTTTGTGAATCACGTGTCCGGTGCGGAGCTTGGGTACGAGACGCCGCGCCGCGATACATTTGCGATAGTGCATCCGAAAAGCGGAGCGGGCGTGCATCCTTTGTACGTCGTGCTTCATTCGGCGGGGCATGACGTGTATTCGGCTGTCGCCTGCACGAGATATGTCGGAAACCACGATATTTACCACGCGCCCGATGAGGCGTACGGACTGTACCTTGACTGCCGCGAGCACGAGGACACCGACTGGTGGTGGGGTGGCGCGGATACATTCGGAAACGGGGAGCCTTCGCGCCGGACGACAAAGCAGCAGCCGGTGGAGCGCCGCGTTATAGCGACGATCATGTGGATGTTTGAGCATTACCCGATCGACAGAACGCGCGTTTACGGCGTCGGAAATTCGATGGGCGGCAGCGGAATGCTCGGACTGGCGCTCGGCCGCGGCGATATCTTTGCGGCGATCAAGCTGAATGTTCCTGCGGGAGTGCATCACGCCTACGACAGATGGCTGCTTGACTCACCGGAGAAGAAGATGCCGATTCCCGACCCGCCGATCATCATTGATTACTCGGCGCAGGACGATATAAATTCGCACGGTCACGAGCTGCTATACGATGCGGCGGTCAGACGCAGATATGCGCTTATAGGGTATTTCGGCTGCTTCGGTCACGAAAACAATCATGCAGAGATCGAGAAGGTAAACGATCTTGTGAACTCTTTTCCGTTCATGTCGGTCAGGCTGAACGAGGCGTATCCGGCGTTTACAAATGCCTCGACCGATGACGAGATCCCGTGGGGAGCGGATCGGGAGATAAAGGAGAGCGGGCAGGTGAACGCCTTCTTCCGATACAGGAATGTATCGGACAGCGAAGATCGGTTCGAGATGGCGCTGCGCCTTATGACGCAGGCGGATCACCCGACGTGGGTGGTTTTGCCGGACGAATCGACTGCCGACGTGACGCTGCGACGTCTGCAGAATTTCCGCGTGCAGCCGCACGAGACTGTCGCCTATACCTTCGGAAACTCAAGCGGTACGGTGTGTGCCGATGAGACGGGTCACGTGACGATCCCGAAGCTCTGCGTCCGCGCGGATGAGACGCTGCTCACGCTCGAGCGCGCTCCTCAGCCGAAGCCGAAGAAGAAAACACGCAAAAAATAAGAATTAATAATAAGACACCCGGAACGACCGTGAATTGCGGCTGTCCCGGGTGTTTTTGCGTCATCTTGCTTCAAGCTTGAAGCCCTTGTATTTCCGGCTGATCTCATCAAGCTCATACGCGACGGGCGGCACGATGCTTTCCTCCGGGAAGAACGTGAGCTGTTCGCCGTGCGTGCCGGAGAGCTTGTCAGCTCCGACGCCTATTGAGCGTATGCCCTTGTTCCACACGTGATTTTCGCTGAGCAGCCCTTCGGCGTAGCGGAATATCACGCATTTGTCATCCGTCGGATGTGACAGCGTGCGCTGCCGCGTGTATCTTGAAAAATCCTCGCGCCTGACGGATATCGACACGCATGAGGTCTTCATTCCGTAGCGCGTCAGCCTTGACGCGATCGAGGTGCTGAGCATATACAGAAATGCCGATGCGTCGTGAGCCGAGCATATGTCCCTCGGCGGAGTGACGCTGTTTGTCACGGATTTTATATCGCTGTCCCTGTCCGTGCTCGGATCGAATGACGAATCGTCTCCGTTGGCAAAGCGCCACAGCATATCGCCGCGCCGACCGAATATGCTCACGAGAAATTCCCGCTTCTGCCGCGCGATATCGCCTATCGTGCGTATGCCGAGCATCGACAGCTCACGCGCGGTCACGCGGCCGACAAACAGCATATCCGTTGCGGGCGTGTCCCATATCGTGTCGCGCATCCGATCTTGCGGCAGGCTCGTCGTCGCGTCGGGCTTCTTCAGATCGGACGCAAGCTTTGAGAACACATAATTGAAGCTGACGCCGACCGATGCCGTAAGTCCAAGTTCACGCCGTATGACGGAGCGTAGCTCGTCTGCGACAAGGACTCCTGCCTTCTCGCTCATCCCGTCCGGCAGAACGAGCCACGCCTCATCTATCCCGAACGGATGGATCTCGTCGGAGAAACGCGCGAATATCTCGCGTGTTCGCTTTGAATATTCCACATATTTATTGTAGTTCGGGAGTACGACGACAAGTCCGGGACATTTCATGCGCGCCACCTTTGAGGATTCGCCCGTCGTGATCCCGTACAGCTTTGCCATCTCGTTTTTCGCGAGAACCACGCCGTGTCTCATTCTCGGATCGCCGCACACCGCCATTGGCACCGACGCGAGGTTCGGCTTGTCCAGTGTTTCAACAGATGCAAAATAATTATTCATGTCACAGTGAAGTACCGTTTTCATAAATCTTCCGTCCAAATGTTCCGAATATATGTTCGTATTGCAGTATAGCATATAAAACGTCACGTGTCAAGCCCGAACGCGTGTTTTTGCGATTTTGCGTCCGATGATGCGATTGCCCGTGCGTACATCCGAGAAAAATCGCGCCGTCTGCGACATAATATACGGATATACCGAATATATAATAGTAGCAGAGAGACGGGGGTGATCGTAACGGAAAGCGTGGTTTACGCGGACATGCTTTTTCTTGTGAATTTCAGCATGGATTACATAACGCTGTATCTGACGTGCCGCCTTACGTCCGCCCCGCCGATGAGATGGCGGGTTGTCCTGTCTGCGGCGATCGGCGGACTCTACGGCACTCTTTCAGTTGTGTGGAACACCGGCGGGATATCGGGCGCGCTTATGACCGTCGCTGTGTCGGCGCTGCTCGTGCTTATTGCGTTCGGGCGTGCGACTGTGGCGCAGATTGTTCGCAGAGCCGCCGTGTTCTGGGGCGCCGCCGCACTGCTCGGCGGAATAATGACCGCGATATGCGCGGCTGCGGGCAGGACGGAGGTGCCGTCGGGCGGCGGGAACACGGTACTCCTGCTCGCCGGCAGCGCCGTGTGCGTGATCCTTACAAGGCTGATCCTCCGGTGCGGTGGCAAGCGTTCGGTCACGGTGAGACTTACCCTCGACGGGCGCAGCTGTGAGTTTGCGGCGCTGTGCGACAGCGGAAATCTTGTGCGCGAGCCGCTATCCTCAAGGCCGGTGATACTTGCCGACAGATCGGTCCTGCGGACAGTTGTCCCCGAGCTTTGCCGCGGCGGCGCGGTTCCGGAACGCATCCCGGACAGACTTTCGTCACGCATACGCCTGATCCCGGTAAACGGGGCGCTCGGCGGCGGAATGCTTACGGGATTTTCCGCCGATTCCGTCGAGATCGTGTCGGGCGGGCGTGAGAGAGCCTGCGATGTACTCATCGCCGTGTCGTCGGGCGGCGGCGATTTCTTCGGCGGATTCCCCGCGAATGTTCCGGCGGTGCTTGTATGACGCGGCAGCTTGCCGATATTCAGGCAAATCGACCGTAAAGTTTTCTTTAATCTCCGATCAAGGTATATAAAATTTTTCGTGTGACTGTCAGGATGGAAATGAGTATGAAAATATTTGTAAGGCTCGATTATATAAAATCGCTTGTCGCTCGCCTTCAGGCGTGGGCAGCGGCGCATATGCGTGCGGAAAACGGACTTTTCTACATAAACGGAGCGGCAACTCTGCCGCCGCCGCTTTGCGCGGAGGACGAGCGTGAAGCGATACTGCGGCTCGAGGAAGGCGACAGCGAAGCGCGAAGCCTCCTTATCGAACATAATCTGCGTCTTGTGGTGTATATCGCGCGCAAGTTTGACGGCAGCGGCACCGGGATCGAGGATCTGATCTCGATCGGCACGATCGGGCTGATAAAAGCGGTCAACACCTATCGGTCGGACAAGAATATCAAGCTTGCGACTTATGCCTCGCGCTGTATCGAAAATGAGATACTCATGTATATGAGAAAAACCGGATCGCAGAGATCGGAGATATCGATAGATGAGCCGCTCAATGTGGATTGGGACGGGAACGAGCTGCTGCTCTCGGATATTCTCGGTACGGACGAGGGCGAGGTCGGGCGCGATATGGAGAAGGACGAGGACGAACGTGAGATACGCGCGGCGGTCGATAATCTGAGCGAGCGTGAGCAAACGATAATAAAGCTGCGCTACGGGCTCGGCGGCGGACGCGAGCGGACGCAGAAGGAGGTCGCCGATATGCTCGGTATCTCGCAGTCGTATATATCGCGGCTCGAGAAAAAGATAATCCTGCGCCTGCGCGACTATATCGGCGGCCGTATATAGCCGCATCAAAAAAACTTTGTAACTTCGCGATTTTTTTCGGGAAAACCTCTTGATTTTTTTCGCCTCTCATGAAATAATGAAAGCTGGAATACATCCTGAGTATAAGGAAGTACAGGTTCGCTGTGCTTGCGGCGAGACCTTTACCACCCGTTCCGCTAAAGCGGACGCAAACGGTGAACTCCGTGTGGATATATGCTCTAAGTGCCATCCTTTCTTTACCGGTAAACAGAAGCTGGTAGACAGCGGCGGACGCGTAGACAAGTTCAACAAACGTCGCGGCATGGCAAAGTGATCATGGTCGAACCGACAGAGGCTGCCTTCGGGCAGCCTTGTTTTTTGCTTTTGCCCCTTTTGTGCGGCGCTCTGCGAAGAAAAAAGTAATTTTGTGAAAACGCGCGTATATTATATACGTAATAAATTATTTATAGTAAGATTACGGAATATTACACAACGGGAGGAAGCTATGCCTGAAAAAAGTATTCGGGAAATGTATATCGAACGCGAGAAATCGTTCTTGTCGCCGTTTGCGTTTCCGTCATCCGCAACGCGCGGGCGCGACAAGGAATGCGAGCCTTGCCCGACAAGGACGGAGTTCCAGCGTGACCGCGACCGCATCATTCACTGTAAATCGTTCAGACGCCTGATGCGCAAAACGCAGGTGTTTCTTTCCCCGCTTGATGAGCATTATCGCACGAGAATGACGCATACCCTTGAGGTAACGCAGATCGCGCGCACCATCGCGCGTTCGCTCTGCCTGAATGAGGATCTGTGCGAGGCGGCGGCGCTCGGTCACGATCTCGGACACACTCCGTTCGGTCACGCCGGCGAGGAGGTAATGCAGAAATGCTTTTCGCCCGATTTTACGCACTACAAGCAGAGCATCCGCGTGGTCGAGCGGCTTGAGAACGAAGGGCGAGGGCTTAACCTCACGTGGGAGGTTCGCGACGGTATTCTCAACCACACAGGTAGCTCAATGGCGTCAACGCTCGAGGGCATAATAATCAAGTACGCCGACAGGATCGCGTACATAAATCACGATATCGACGATGCGTGCCGTGCGGGCATACTTTCCGAGGACGATATCCCGCGCGATATCTGCGAGGTGCTCGGCGACAGACATTCCGCGCGGATCAACACACTTGTCTGCGATATAATAAAAGAGAGCACCGGTGTGCCCGAGATACGGATGAGTGAGGACGTCGGGCACGCGATGATGAAGCTCCGCGATTTCCTGTTCGAGCGTGTGTACTTCAATCCGCAGGCAAAGTCCGAGGATAACAAGGCGATGGAGCTGCTCGCAATGCTCTACGACTATTTTGTAAAACATCCGGAGAAGCTGCCGGAGCTGTATTACAGGAATACCGCGACCGAATCTGTCGAAAGATGCGTGTGCGACTTTGTCTCCGGCATGACCGACAGATACGCGATAGACCTTTATAAAGAACTGTTTATACCGAACGTTTGGGTCACGCCTAAGTCCGGATCATAGGACGCGTGAGGATCACAGGAGGAGGTGATAGGTCATGATCCCGCAGGAGGTCATCGAGGAGCTGAAATACCGCTCACCGATCGAGGAAGTGATATCTTCGTATGTCACGCTGAAGCGCGCAGGCGCAAACTACAACGGATTGTGTCCTTTTCACTCGGAGAAAACGCCGTCGTTTACGGTGTTCCCGAAAACCTCGTCATTCTATTGCTTCGGCTGCGGCGCGGGCGGCGATGTCGTGAGCTTTATCATGCGCGCGGAGAATCTCGAGTACAGACAGGCGCTCGATTTTTTGGCGAAAAGAGCGGGGATATCTCTGCCGGAGGACGGTCGCGACCGCGAGAGGACGATCTCACGAAACCGCCTGTACGAGATGAACGTGTGCGCCGCGAAATTCTTCAGGGATACGCTGTATGACGAAGTCCGCGGAGCCGAGGCTCGGAAATACCTTGTCGGGCGCGGGCTGTCGCAGGCGATAATCAGGCGTTTCGGGCTCGGGTTTGCCGACGGATCGTTTGATTCGCTGCGCAATCATCTGCGAAAAGCAGGGTACAAGGACGAGGAGATCGTCACCGGTTTTCTCTGCGCCAGGAGTCAGAAGAACGACTCGATATACGACATTTTCCGGAATCGGGTGATGTTCCCGATAATAGATACGGCGGGCAACATTGTCGCGTTCGGCGGACGCGTGCTCGATCACTCCGAGCCGAAATACCTCAACAGCAGCGACACACCGGCGTTCAACAAGCGCCGCAATCTGTTTGCGCTGAACTTTGCGAAGTCGCACGCCGCCGATTATCTGATACTGTGCGAGGGCTACATGGATGTGATCGCGCTACACGAGGCGGGATTCGAGTGCGCCGTTGCGACGCTCGGTACGGCGATCACCCCCGATCAGGCGCGTATACTCGCAAAATATACCAAGCGCGTGATAATCTCGTACGACAGCGACGAAGCGGGACAGCGTGCGGCGGACAAGGCGTTCCGCCTGCTCGACGAGGTGGGGCTTGATGCAAGGCTCCTCAAAGTCGAGAATGCCAAGGACCCGGACGAGTACGTCCGCAAGTTTGGCGCCGAGAAATTCCGCCAGATGATCGAGGGCAGCCGCACAAGGTTCGACTTCGTCGTCTCCCGCACACTTGCCGAGCACGATATCGAATCCGAAGCGGAACGCGTTAAGGCAGCGCGCGCGCTGTGCGCGTATATCGCGACCGTGCCGTCGAGTGTCGAGCGCGATATATACATATCAAAGCTCGCGCAGATATTGTCCGTCACACCGGACAGCGTCAGACGCGATGTCGAGATCTCGATCAGGCGGCGCTCCGCCGAGACCAAAAAGAAAAATCACGAAACTCTCATCCGCGAAACGGCGGGACTTTCGGACAGGGTCAACCCCGATTTTGCAAAACGGCCGCTGACCGCAAGGCTCGAGGAGGCTGTCCTCGGTATGCTCATGCTCCATCCCGAATATGCCGGAGTTGCGGTCGATGGACAAAAGCCCGGCGAGGGCGATTTCTTCACCGATTACGGCAGACGGCTGTTCTCCGTGATACGTGAAGCCGAATCCGACGGAGGATTCAACCTCGGGCAGCTGCCGGAGCGCTTTACGGAGGACGAGGTGTCGCGTGCCGTGAAGCTGATGCTCTCGCGAGAGAAGCTTGACGATAACGGCGAGACCGTGTTCTGCGACAGTGTCCGCAGGCTCCGTGATTCCCTCGGAACGGGGAGCGATATTTCGGATATCGAGGAGCTGCTCGTCAGACGCCGTGAGAAAAAAACGTAGATCCTGCCGCAGGCGGAATTTATTTAACATAAATAAATACATATATCATAAAGGAAGGCGCGGCTGTGCCGCGACGGTAACGGAAGTATGAAAAAGGAAAACACCGCTGATATCCTTGAGGAGAACGAGGAGACGACTGCTCCAAAGCCGAAGAAGGCTAAGTCCGAAGCGGCGAAAGCCGAAGCTGCAAAGGCGGATTCCGCAAAGGCTGAGGCGGGCGATGCCGCAAAGACTCCCGAGGACGGACAGCCCCACAAAAAGATGGATGTCAGCGACCTGATAGAGAAGGGAAAGACGAAAGGATCTCTGTCAAACTCCGATATTATGGAAGTTCTCGAGTATTCGGATTTCGACATCGATCAGATCGAGAAGATCTATGAGCAGCTTGAGAGCAACGGCATCGAGGTCACGAATCACATGAACCCCTCGGAGTTCCAGGAGATCGAGAGCGAGGTCGAACAGCTCGAGAGCGCAGAGGACATGGAGAAGATGCTCACGCAAGAGGGACTTGCGATCGACGACCCCGTCCGTATGTACCTCAAGGAGATCGGAAAGGTGCCGCTGCTTGACGCCGACCGCGAGCTTTATCTCGCCGAGAAAATGTCAAAGTGGGAGGAAGGCGGCGATCCCGAAGTCAATGCCGCTGCCGAGAAAGCCAAGGACGAGCTGGTTGAGGCGAACCTCCGCCTCGTCGTAAGCATTGCAAAGAGATACGTCGGCAAGGGTATGTTCTTCCTTGATCTTATACAGGAAGGCAATCTCGGTCTTATGAAGGCGGTCGAGAAGTTCGACTATACGAAGGGCTACAAGTTCTCGACCTACGCAACGTGGTGGATCCGTCAGGCGATCACCCGTGCGATCGCCGATCAGGCGAGAACGATCCGCATTCCCGTGCACATGGTCGAGACGATCCACAAGGTGTCGCGCGTATCGCGTCAGCTTCTTCAGGAGCTCGGTCATGAGGCAAGCGCCGAGGAGATCGCCGAGAATATCGGCATGAGCGCCGATAAGGTGCGCGATATCATGAAGATCGCGCAGGATCCCGTGTCGCTTGAAACTCCGATCGGCGAGGAGGAGGACAGCCACCTCGGCGACTTTATTCCCGATGACGATTCTCCCGCTCCCGCCGAGGCTGCATCGTATGAGCTGCTCAAGGAGCAGCTGAACGAGGTGCTGCACACGCTCACTCCCCGTGAGGAGCACGTGCTCAAGCTGAGATTCGGACTTGCGGACGGACGCACCCGTACCCTTGAGGAGGTCGGCAAGGAGTTCAACATCACCCGTGAGCGTATCCGCCAGATCGAGGCGAAGGCGCTCCGCAAGCTCCGCCATCCGAGCCGTTCCAAGAGACTCAAGGACTACCTCGACTGATGTCCCGCTTCGTGTAAACTCTTTGTTGACACATTGTTAATTTCAACACCGGAGTGAAAAAGTATTACAAATCTCTATTGACACTAAGGGCTAAATGTAGTATTATTAAATAAGCCTTTATGCGCACTGCGCGATATGAGTGCGTAAATTTCAGGAGGATCCAAATGAAAAAGAAGCTTTCATGCTTAATCATCGCTCTCGCGATGCTCGCCGGAATGAGCGGCTGCTCGGACGGCTCTGCCGGAACTGACACTTCGTCCTCG
>ENA-UOOA01004440-UOOA01004440.1-human-gut-metagenome-genome-assembly--contig:-P61old-NODE-4440-length-15936-cov-8.058498_pt1 | contig 15936 bp, 12 predicted proteins | sample MGYA00242467_ERZ724014 | MGnify/ENA metagenome assembly ERZ724014
GTGCGGTATTTACTTAGCATGAGTGAGGTAAAGATGGCGGCGTAGATGCGAACATCGGGCGTAATAAACAGGCGGTTGCGGAGTAGAGAAGCGTTCCTTTCGGGGGGCGTTTTTTGTATGGCGATTTTTGTATTTTTTGCCGTTTTTTTCCTGCGCGCGCCCGTCGTTTCCGCGAAAAACGGCGGCAAAAGATATGAAGCTTTGGCGGCGGGTATCGAAACGCGGCGGGAATTTCCGGCGGGAGTAACCGTTTGCGGCGTTGCCGTGGGCGGTATGGAAAAGCGCGCGGCGTTCAAAGCGATAAGAAAGGAAGAGCGGCGCAGAATCCCTTGCTTCTACGCGGATACGGGCGAACGCGCCGGCACGGAAGTGATTTCGGCGTGCGAAATCGGCTTTTCAGACGATCTCGAAGAGATTTTTTCGCGCGCGGAGCGGGGCGGCAGGTACGAAACGAAGATGCGATGTTACCTTCTCGGCGAAGGGGCGGAACGGCTGATCGCGGCGGCGGAAACGCCCGTGAAAAACGCGCGGGTGAATTTCGGTAAAAACGGGTTTTCGTACGAGCGCGAACAGGACGGCGCGATTGTAAATCGCGAAAAATTTTTCCCTGCGCTTAAAAACGCGCTTTCTTCTTTGACGCCCGGCGCGCACGGGTACGAATTCCCGCGGCTGAACATGCAAAAATACGTGTGCGCGGCGCACGCTTCTTTCACCTTGAAAGACGCCCTGAAAAGCACGGAAAAATTGGCTTCGTACACCACGGAATATTCTTCTTCGGGCGAGAACAGGTGCAAAAACATCGCGCTTGCCGCCGCGTTTTTAAACGGCTCTGCGATCGAAAGCGGCGAAACGTTTTCTTTTAACAAAACGGTGGGAGAGCGCACCGCATCGCGCGGGTTTAAAGAAGCGAAAATCATTCAGAGCGGCGAATTTATTTCGGGCGTGGGCGGCGGCGTGTGTCAGGCAAGCACCACCCTTTTCAACGCCGCGCTTTTATCGGGACTTACGGTGACGGAACGAAGAAATCATTCGCTTTCCGTTTCCTATGTGGCAGCCTCGCGCGACGCCGCGGTGTCTTCCGCGTGCGATCTGAAAATATATAATCCGTTTTCCACGCCCGTGTATTTACAGACAACATGCGCCGGAAAAAGAGTGACGGTGACGTTTTACGGAACGCGGGGCAGGCGGACGTACGCGCTTACGAGTAAAATCACGGGGCGGATTGCGCCGCCCGCCGCCGAAGTAAAGAAACTGAGCGAAAAGCAAGCGGAAGGGCTGATTGCCGACGGAACGGGGAAAATCGTGCTGCGCGCGCCCAAGGAGGGGATCAAAAGCGTGCTGTACCGCGACGTGTTCGAGAGCGGAAAGCTTGTCTGCCGCGAAAAATTATTTTCCGATAGTTATGCGCCCGTGCGCGGAATTGTGGGGATAGCCGAACGGAAACAAGCTTGTTTTCATTCGGCGAATTGCGCGAAAAAGCGAAGCTTCGACCAAAATCGATAAAGATTCTTAAAATATTTCTTCCGAAAAATCGAAAAGTGCAAACTTTTTTCCGCGAAACGATTGTCTTTTCTTTGAAAAAATGTTATAATACTTAGGTATAAATATAATACGCTTGCCGCGGCGGCTTGTCGCGGCGCGGGAGAAAGACGATTATGGAAAGAATCGAATTGAAAAAAGTCGCCGCCGACGTGGCGGCATTCGCAGGTAAAACGGTTTGCGTTGCCGGCTGGATCAAAACGGTGCGCGATTCCAAGGCGTTCGGGTTTATCGAGCTTTCGGACGGCAGCTGCTTCAAAAACACGCAGATCGTGTTCGAGCGCGCCGTACTCGATAACTACGACGAAATCGCGCATCAGAACGTGGGCGCGGCGGTGTGCGTAACGGGCGAGGTGATTGCCACTCCCGAAAATAAGCAGCCTTACGAAATCAAAGCGAAAAAAATCGAGGTGAAAGGCGAATCTTCGCCCGATTATCCGTTGCAAAAGAAACGCCATTCCGTGGAATTTCTGCGCGAAATCGCGCATCTGCGCCCGAGAACGAATCTTTTTTCGGCGGTGTTTAAAATCCGCAGCGAGGCGGCGTTTGCCATTCATAAGTTTTTCAACGAGCGCGGGTTTGTGTACGTACATACGCCGATTATCACGGGCAGCGACTGCGAAGGCGCGGGCGCGATGTTTCAGGTGACGACGTTGCCGCTCGAAGAAATAGCAAAGAGCGGAAAAGCCCCCGATTACAAGCAGGATTTCTTCGGCAAGAAAGCTTCGCTCACCGTTTCGGGACAGCTGAATGCGGAAACGTACGCGATGGCGTTTGCAAACGTGTACACGTTCGGACCTACTTTCCGCGCGGAACATTCAAACACGGCGCGGCACGCGGCCGAATTCTGGATGATCGAGCCGGAAATGGCGTTCTGCGATCTGGCGGGGGATATGGACGTAGCGGAAGCGATGGTGAAATTCATTATTTCTTACGTTGGCGAAACCTGCAAAGACGAGCTTGAATTTCTGAATAAATTCGTGGATACGGGGCTTTTGGAGCGGCTGAAAAACGTTACGGAAAACGATTTCGTGCGCCTGCCGTACACGGAAGCGATCGAAATTTTGAAACAACACGCAGGCGAATTCGAAGATAAGAATATTTTCTGGGGCAAAGATCTGCAGAGCGAACACGAGCGGTATCTCACCGAAACGGTCTACAAAAAACCGGTGTTTCTCACCGATTATCCGAAAGAAATCAAGGCGTTTTATATGAAGCAGAACGCGGACAGCAAAACGGTGGCGGCGGCGGATCTGCTTGTGCCGGGCATCGGCGAGCTGATCGGCGGATCGCAGCGCGAGGAAAACTACGAAAAATTGTACAACCGCATCGTGGAACTCGGAATGAAACCCGAAGATTATTCGTGGTATCTCGATTTAAGAAAGTACGGCGGCGTAACGCACAGCGGATTCGGTCTCGGTTTCGAGCGCATGATTATGTATCTGACGGGCGTTACGAATATCCGCGATGTGATACCGTTCCCCCGTACTGTTTCTAATTTGTTGTTTTAACGATTTAAAATCGTATAGCGGCACATCTTTTCGTCGTGCCTGCGTGCACCCTTGCTCATTTACGCATAGTAAACTCGCGGCGGACGTACTCGGTACGGCGAAAATCTGCACCACTCTCCGATTTTATCGGCTATGGGGTGCAAATAAGGTATAGTTGCAAGGCAGTAAGCTGATAAAAACGGAAAAGCAACAATCCGTTACGAAACAGGCTATGCCTGCAAGGCAGTAAGCTGATAAAAACGGAAAAGTAACAATCCGTTACGAAACAGGCGATGCCTGCAAGGCAGTAAGCTGATAAAAACGGAAAAGTAACAGTCCGTTACGAAACAGGCGATGCCTGAAGGAAAATACGATATGATAAAAGTAGCGATAGATGCAATGGGCGGCGATTTTGCGCCGAAAGAACAAATCAAAGGCACAATCGAGGCGCTGAAAAAAGATAAAGAGCTTTTTGCGGTGCTTTGCGGCGACGAAGAACCTCTTAAAAAAGAACTCGCCGCGTATACATACGATACTTCGCGCGTGGAAATCGTTCATGCGCCCGAGGTGATCGGCAACGACGAAATCCCCACCAAGGCGGTGCGCACGAAGAAAGATTCTTCCACCGTTACGGCGTTTCGCCTTTTAAAAGAAGGCAAGGCAGACGCGGTGGTTTCAAGCGGCGCTACGGGCGCGGTGCTTACGGCGGGCGTTTTGACGCTCGGCAGAATCAAGGGCGTTTCCCGCCCCGCGCTCTGTCCGAGAATTCCCGATTTTTCGGGGCGCGGAACGCTTCTTTGCGATTGCGGGGCAAATCTCGAATGCAAGAGCGTAAACCTTGTGCATTTCGCGCTGATGGCTTCGGCGTATGCGGAAGCGGTGTACGGGTGGAAGAACGCGAAAGTCGGTCTTTTAAATAACGGCACGGAAGATCACAAGGGCGATGAAATGCACCGCGAGGCAAACGAGCTTTTAAAGCATACGGCGGGCATCAATTACGCAGGCAACGTTGAAGGCAGAGATATTATGTACGGCAACGTAGACATAGTTGTGAGCGACGGATATACGGGCAACATCGCTTTAAAATCGGTGGAAGGCTGCGGTAAGGCGATCAGCGGTATATTAAAGCGCGAATTCAAGAAAAATCTTTTCGCGAAGCTGCGCGCTCTGATGGTGATGGACGTGATCAAAGCCGTGAAAAAATCCGCCGATTACGAAACGATGGGCGGCGCGGTGTTTTTAGGACTTACAAAACCGGTCATCAAGGCGCACGGAAATTCCAAGGCATACGGTTTTTCGGTGTGCATTGCTCAGGCTGCGGGCGCGGTACGCGGCGGCTTGACGGAAAAGATTTCGTCGCTGCTTGAAAAGAACGCGGAAAACGGCGAAAGCGCGGCGGAAGAAACGGGCGCGGCGGAGGAAAACAAAGCGTGACGAGAGAAGAATTTCCGATTGCCGAAGCGGAAAAACGGCTGGGATATACGTTTAAAGATAAAGAGCTTTTGCTTACGGCGTTTACGCACAAATCGTATGCCGGAAAACTCGGCGCAGACAACGATCGCATGGAATTTTTGGGCGACGCGGTGCTGGAACTCGCAGTCACGGAAAATTTATATCACGGCAAAATCGCGCTCGAAGCCGGCGATATGACGAAGAAACGGCAGAAATTCGTAAGTCGCGAGCCGCTCGAACGGGCGGCGGACAAGCTGAAAATCATAAAGTATCTGATGTACACGGGCAACTCGCGGGACAACGCGGGCAAGAAAGCCAAATCGAGCCTTGTGGAAAGCGTGATCGCGGCGATTTATCTCGACGGCGACGGCGCGAACGGCGACGGATACAAAAACGCGAAAAAATTCATCGGCGAAAACGTGGAATTTTCGGAAAACGCGAACGCAAAAGGCGATTTGCAGGAATATTTGCAGGAACGCGCTTTGCCGCTTCCCGAATATCGCGTTGTGAGCGCGGATGGTAAGGATAACGAAAAAACTTACGTGTGCGAAGCCTCGGCAGCGGGCGAAACGGCGCGGGGCGAGGGCAGAAAAAAGAAAGAAGCCGAAGCGGAAGCGGCAAAAAAACTTCTGAGCCTTTTGCGGAATTTGCAATAGCGAAAGCGCGGGAAGAATCCGCTTTTTCATAAAAAAATATTAAACGAGATTTTCAAGGAGAAAAAATCTGTGGATTTAAAGGAAATACAACTTTCGGGGTTTAAGTCTTTCGCGGATAAAACCACCATTCGTTTCGATGACGGCGTTACCTGTATCGTCGGTCCGAACGGGTGCGGCAAATCGAACGTGGCGGACGCCGTGCGCTGGGTGCTGGGCGAGCAATCCGCCCGTGCGCTTCGCGGCGGCAACATGCAGGACGTGATTTTCGGCGGCACGCAATCGCGTAAGCCGCAATCGAGCTGCGAAGTAACGCTCGTTTTCGATAACACGAATAAGATTTTCGATCTCGACGTGAACGAAGTGGCGATGACGCGCCGCCTTGACAGAAACGGAAACAGCGGCTATTTCATCAACGGTCAGGCGTCGCGGCTGAAAGACATCGTACGGCTTTTCCACGGCATCGGCTTGGGAAAGGAAGGCTATTCCATCATCGGTCAGGGAAAAGTAGAGCAGATTATGAACGCGAAACCCGAGGATCGGCGGCTGATTTTCGAAGAAGCCACCGGTCTTATGGTGTACAAATCGCGTAAGGAAGAGATCGAGCGGAAGATCGATTCTTCGAAAAACAATCTCTTCATCTATGTGCAGCGCATCGAGGAAGCCGAGCGGCGTTTAGGCCCGCTTTCGAAACAGGCGGACGCGGCAAAAGAGTATCGCGAGTATTCGGAATCGCTGAAATTCAACGAAGTGAATACATACGTATATAAATACGACGGCGCGGAAGGCGAAAAAAATAAATTCCGCGAGCGCGTGGCAGGGTACTCCGATAAGATCATTTCGCTCAACACGCAAGCCGAGCTTTTAAACAAGAGCTATGAAGACAACCGCAAAAAATCCGCGGACGCCGATTTAAAACTCACCGAACTGAACGATAAGCGCGTGGAACTTTCCGTAGGCAACGAGCGTAAGGACGGCGAGTGGAAACTCGCGAGAGAAAAGATTTCCACGTATAAAAGTCAGATTTCGGCGGCGGAAGAATTTCTCGAAAACGGAAAAAATCGCACGGGCGAGCTTGCCGATCTTGTGGCGGCGGCGAAAACGGCGATACAAAAGGGCGAAACCCGCATTGCCGAAATCGACAACGAAACCGATCTCTTATCGCAGGCGATCAGGGCGCTGACGGGTAAAATCGACGTATTCGAACGGCTTTCCGACGAAAATCGGCAAAGTCAGCTTTCGTCTGCGGAAAACCTTTCGGAAATCAGGAAAAATCAAGGCTCGCTTACGGCGCAGAAACAGGCGGCGGAAGATAGAATCGCGGAACTCAAAGCCGCGCTGCAAAAGGAAAACGCGCGCCGCGAAAAGCTTCTCGAAGAACTCGAAGGCGTGCGGAAAGACTTGAAAAAGCTGAAAGAATTCACTTCGGGCGGCGAGAAAGAGCTTGCGGAACGCGAAGAAGAAATCCGCGATATGCAGCTGACGATCAATAATTTCAATCAGGAACTTTTCAGCGTAGGCGGTCAGATTTCCTCGCTGAAAGATTCGCTGGAAATGTACGTGGGCATCAAGAACCGCTACGAAGGGTATAAAGACTCGGTGCGGCGGCTTTTATCGGTGGCGAAAACCAACCCCGAAGTGGGCAGCCACGTGAAAGGCACGATTGCGGATATTATTCACACCGATCAGAAATACGAGCTTGCTTTCGAAGTCGCGCTCGGCGCAGCTACGCAGAACGTGGTAACGCCCACGCAGGACGACGCGCGTATTTTAATCGAATATTTAAAGCGCACGGGCGGCGGCGTGGTCACGTTTTTGCCCGTGAGCGGCATGAAACCGCGCCCGGACAGCCGCGAAGCGCAGCGCGCCGTAAGCGAAAAGGGCGCGATAGGGCTTGCCACCGAGCTGATCCGTTACGACGATTATTATTATAACGTGGTGACGAACCTTCTCGGCAACACGCTGATCTGCGATACGGTGTACAACGCCACGGCGATCGCGAAAAAATACGGCAATATGTTTAAAATCGTTACGCTCGATGGCGATATCGTAAGCACGAGCGGCGCGATGACGGGCGGCAGCCGCCAGCAAAAGGGCGGGGCGAGCGTGCTTTCGGGCGAACGGAAAATCGAGGAATGCCGCGAGAATATCGTGAAGAAGCAGAAATATCTCGAAAAGCTGAAAGCGGCGATCGCGGAAAGCGAGAAGGGCAAAGAAGAAGCGGAAGCGGCGGTGAACGCGCTGCGCGCGAAGTATCAAGGCTCGCTGAACGAGCTTGCGGTGCTTTCTCAGCGCGAAATTTCGCTTGCCGCCGAAGCGGAAGAAGCAAAAAACAACGTGGGCGTATACGAAGAAACGCTGCGCGGATTCGAAGAAAAACTTGCGCATTTGAAGGACGAAGAAGCGTACGCGGGCAAGAGCGAAGAAGAATTGAACGCGCTGCGTCAGGGCGCGGAAGCCACGCTCGAAAAGCAGCGGGCGCAATGCGAAGCTTTCAAGGCGGAACGCGACGAGAAGAGCGCGAAGCTGCACGCGCTCGAAGTGGAAAAGGCGGCTGCGGAAAAGCAGATCGAAGGCTTCAACGCGGATATCCGCCGCTACGAAGCGGAAAAGGAAGATCTCATCGCTCGCATTATTTCCACGGAGCGCGAAAAGGCGAACGCCTATGCCGAATTGACTGCGCTGGAAGAAAAGGCGAAGCAGACGGAGCTTACCGAGGAAGAAAAGGCGGCGGTGCAGGCGATCAACGAAGAGATCGCCACGGTTTCCGCCGAAAAGGAAGCTTTGAATTTGCGTCAGGTACAGCTTGACGAAGAACGCACGGCGGTGCAGGAAGAATTGAATCGTCAGACGGACAAGCGGTATAAATGCGAAATCGAAATCAGTAAAATCGATACCAACCTTGAAAATATGCGCCAACGCATCGAAGAGGCGTACGGCATCGACTACGAGGGCTGCCTTGCGCTGAAAACGGAAAATTTCAATGCGGACGAAGCGGCGGGCTTAATTTCGGCTTTGAAGCGCAAAATCACCCTGCTCGGCAACGTGAATTTAAACGCGGTGGAAGAATATGCAGACGAAAAGGCGCATTACGACGAGATGACGATTCAGCGCGACGATCTGCAGAAAGCGCTCGACGATCTGCAAAAAGCACTTGACGAAATCCGCGCGGAAATGTTGAAAATTTTCGATAAAGGCTTTAACGATATCAACGAGAATTTCAAGGTGACTTTCAAAGAGTTGTTCGGCGGCGGCAACGCGGAATTGCAGATGGATTACATCGACGGCGAAGATCCTTTGGAAGCGGGCGTAGAAATCGTGGCGTGTCCGCCGGGCAAGAAGCTTACGAAAATCTCGCTGCTTTCCGGCGGCGAACGCGCGCTGACGGCGATCGCCATTCTGTTTGCCATTTTGAAGTGCCGCCCGATGCCGTTCTGTATTTTAGACGAGATCGAAGCCGCGCTCGACGAAGCAAACGTAGATCGCTTCGCTTCTTATCTGAAACGGTTTGCGCAGGAAACGCAGTTTATCGTGATCACGCACCGCCGCCCCACGATGAATCAGTCGGACGCGCTTTTCGGCGTAACGATGCAGGAAAAAGGCGTATCGAAAATCGTATCGGTGAAGCTGGGCGAAGTGGAAAAAGAGCTTGGCGAAGGCACGGTGGAATAAAGGCTGAACAGTTTGAATTAAATCGCCTTGAGGAAAGGCGATTTTTTCAAAAAATACGAGAAAGGAAGAATTATGGGAATTTTCGGGAAATTATTCGGGGCATTGAAAAAAACGAAAGACGGTCTGGCGGCAAAAATGCGCATGCTGTTTTCGAAAAACAAGCTCGGCAACGAATTTTACGAAGAGCTGGAAGAAATTCTGATTTCCGCCGACGTATCGGTATCTACGGCGGAAAAAGTGGTAGACGGCGTGAAAGAACGCGCGAAAGCGGAGCGGTTGAAAGACGCCGATTACGTGACGGGGCTTTTGAAAGAAGTCCTCACGAACATGCTGCGCGAAGCCGAAGTGCCTGAGATCGATTATCCCTGCGTGATCATGGTGGTGGGGGTGAACGGCGTTGGAAAAACTACCACGATCGGCAAGCTTGCGAACTACTGCATATCGCAGGGCAAAAGCGTTACGGTAGCGGCGGCGGATACCTTCCGCGCGGCGGCCGCGGAACAGCTTTCCGTGTGGGCGGATCGCGCGAAAGTGCGCATTGTGCGGCACGAAGAAGGCAGCGATCCTTCCGCCGTGGTGTTCGACGCGGTGTCGAGCGCGAAAGCGAAGAAAACCGACGTATTGATTATTGATACGGCGGGCAGGCTGCACGTGAAAGACAATCTGATGAAAGAGCTTGAAAAGATGAGCCGCGTAGTGGAACGCGAGTACCCCGAAGCGGACTTTTTGAAGCTGCTCGTATTAGACGCCACCACGGGGCAGAACGCGCTTTCGCAGGCGAAAACGTTCGACGACGCGGTTGGGCTTGACGGCTTAATCGTGACGAAACTCGACGGCACGGCGAAAGGCGGGTTTGTATTCTCGCTTGCGGACGAGCTTTCGTTGCCCGTATTGTACGCGGGCGTGGGCGAGAAGATCGGCGATCTCGAAAAATTCGATTCGGCAGCGTTTGTAGACGCGATTTTGTGATCGCCGGCGGAAAGGTTAAGGAAAAATCGCTATGAGAATAGACATTTTAACGCTGTTTCCCGAGATGTTTTCCGCGCTGAACGAGAGTATTTTAGGGCGGGCGCAGAAGCAGGGAAAAGTGCAAATCAACGTGGTGAATATCCGCGATTATACAACGGACAAGCATTTAAAATGCGACGATTATCCGTTCGGCGGCGGCGCAGGCATGGTGATGATGCCCGAGCCGATCGGCAACGCGATCGAAGCGATCGATCCCAAACACGAGGCGCGGCGCATTTATCTTTCGCCCAAGGGCGAAACGCTCGTGCAGCAGAAGGTATTCTCGCTGCTTGCATACGATCGTCTGGTGCTTTTGTGCGGTCATTACGAAGGGGTGGATCAGCGCGCGATCGATCTTTTTATCGACGAAGAAATTTCGATCGGCGATTACGTGCTTACGGGCGGCGAGCTGCCCGCCATGGTGCTTTGCGATTGCGTGTGCCGGTACGTAGACGGCGTGATCAGCACTTCTTCGCTTGTGGACGAGAGCTTTTCGGATAATCTTTTAGAATATCCGCAATACACCCGCCCCAAAGAGTACAAGGGCATTATCGTGCCGGAAGTGCTTTGTTCGGGCGATCACGCGAAGGTAGACGAGTGGCGGCGGCGCGCGGCGGTGAAGCTCACGAAAGAGAAACGCCCCGATTTATTGAAGAGGTAAAGCGATGACGAAAATCATACAATGGTTTCCGGGACACATGAAAAAGGCGATGCGCGATATGGAAGAGAAACGCGCGCTGTGCGACGGCGTGATCTGCGTGCTTGACGCGCGTGCGCCGATTGCCACCTACAACCCCAAGCTGCCCGAAATTTTCAAGGGCAAACCCGTTTTATACGTGCTGAATAAAAGCGACTTATCGGACGGCAAGTGCGAAAAATTCGTTTCGCTGATCGAAGGGCAGGGCAAGCCGTGCGTTGCGATTTCCGCGGTGAACGGGGCTTCGCGGCGCGCCCTGGAAAAGCGGTTGCAAATTTTAACGAAAGAGAAACGCGAACGCGCCGAAAATAAAGGGGTAAATCGTCGTTTTCGCTACACCGTGGTGGGAATTCCGAATACGGGCAAAAGTACCATCGTCAATCTGCTCGGCGGCGCGAAACGCGCAAAAACGGGCGATATAGCGGGCGTCACGCGCGATGTGCGGTGGATTAAATGCGCCGATTTCGATCTGCTCGATACCCCCGGCACGATGCCGCCTTCCTGCGAAACGCAGTATCTTGCGCGCCACCTTGCCTATATCGGCAGTCTGAACGACGATATTTTAGATATTGCCGACGTTTCTCTGGAACTTCTGAAAGAGCTGAAAGCAAATTACCCCGCCGCGCTGTACGAGCGGTACGGCATCGAGTGCGGGGCGGCAGGCGACGTTCCAGGCGAGGAAGCGCAAACGCGCGAGGCGGTGGCGATGCTGGAAACGGCGTGCAAGCGGCGCGGCTTTATTCTGCGCGGCGGCGAATACGACTACGAGCGCGGGGCGCGCGCGGTGATCGACGATTTCCGGAAAGGTCGGCTGGGAAAGATTTGTCTTGAAAACCCGCTCGGTTTTTCGGGCGTGAAATTTTAAGGCGTCGCCTTGATTTCGCAAACATAGCCGAATGAAAATAAGAAAAAACGAATGAAAAAACAATACGATTTTGATAGCAAACTGCGCTGCGAGCGTGAGCTTTTGCAAGGCGGCGCGAAGTATATCGCCGGGGTAGACGAAGTGGGGCGCGGCCCGTTGGCGGGGCCCGTGGTATGCGCGGCGGTGATTATGCCGCTTGATCGCGAATTTTTGATCGAGGGCGTGGACGACAGCAAAAAACTTTCGGCGGGGCGGCGGGAAGAGCTGGCGGAATTGATTAAGGAACGCGCGCTCGCGTACGCGATCGCCGAAGTCCCGAATACGGAAATCGACGAAATCAACATTCTGCAAGCCACGCGGAAAGGCATGCGCGAAGCGTTGCTCGGCTTGAAAATCGCGCCCGACGCGGTGCTGACGGACGGCAATATGACGCTCGATATCCCGTTTCCGCAAAAAAGCGTGATCCACGGCGACGCGCTTTCGTATTCGATCGGCGCGGCGAGCATCATTGCAAAAGTGTATCGCGATCACCTGATGGATACGCTTGCCGCAGCTTTTCCCGAATACGGATTCGATAAAAATAAAGGCTACGGCACGGCGGCGCATATCGCGGCGATCAAGGAGGTAGGGTTGTGTCCTTTTCATCGCAGGACGTTCACAAAAAAGTTTTAGGCAGAGCGGGCGAGAAGCGCGTGGCGGAATTTTTAAAGGCGCGCGGGCTGAAAATTTTAAAGACGAATTTCGTAACCCCGTTCGGCGAAGCGGATATTATCGCGGAAGATAAGTCGCGCGGCGAAATCGCGTTTATCGAAGTAAAAACACGAAGTTCCGATAGTTTCGGCACTCCCGCCGAGGCGGTGGGGGCGAAAAAACGGGAAAGATACCGCAAAATCGCTTCGTACTACTGGATGAAAACGGGCAAAGAGCCGAACGCCCGGTTCGATGTAGCGGAAGTGCTGCCGGGGGGCGGGATTGACTATATCGAATACGCCTTTTAATAAATTCGCGCGCGCCATAAACTTCGCAATACTGTGTCGTTTTCCGTGCGCCCTTGCTCATTTACAAAAAGGAATCTTGCGGCGGTCGTACTCAAACTTCTTGTCTTGCTCGTTTCTTGCGCGTGCGTGGGCGCGCCATAAACTTCGCAATACTGTGTCGTTTTCCGTGCGCCCTTGCTCATTTACGAATAGTAAACTCGCGGCGGTGTAGCTACGTTTTTGCGGCGCGGCGCGGGTAAATTTACGTATATTTTTTCCGATATTCCGAAGGTGAAAGGCGGAAGCGTTTTAAAAACGCCTTGTAAAAAAGCATATAGCTTTCGTACCCCGAATTTTCCGCAATCGCGGCAAGCGGCAGATCGGTGGCGCGAAGCGATTGTTCGGCTTGCATCAGGCGATATTCGGTGTGATAGGCATACGGCGTTGTTCCGTATGCTTTTTTAAAAGCTTCGATCAGGCGGTTTTTGCTGCGGTAAAACGTTTTGCAAAGCTCGTCGAGCAGAAGCTTTTTTTGATAATTTTCAATAATGTAGCGCCTGATTTTTTCCGCCGCGTTCACGGGCGGCAAATTCAGCTCGCTTAAAATTTCGTAAAATACGCCCGTATACGCCGTTTGCGAAGCGTGAAAGCCGAGCAAAGTCAATTTTTCGATATACGGCTTGATTTTATTCGCCGAAAACGTGCCGTAAAGCGGTAGTTTCTCGCTTGCATACGCGTTGCCGTTTGCGTTTTCGTCGGCGGGTTCGCTTTCGGCGGGGCGGGTGAAAATTGCAGAATTTTCCGTTTTGTCGGGCAAAAATTCCCGCGCGGTTTTGTATCTCGCCCCCGTAAAATGAATGTAAAAATACTCGGGCGTATCGCTTTGCATACAGCCCGTCTGCCGCAGCCTTTCGCGCTGAATATAGTATTCTCCCGCGCGCAGTTCGCGTTTTTCGTCGTTTTCTTCAAATCGTAAAACGCCGCCGAACATTAAAATCAGCACGGCGTAGCTTGCGGTGCGCGTTACGTGGCGTTCGCCTTCGCCGAATTTCCGCATGGCGGAACAGCAATACAGCGGCGGCGCGTTTAAATCGAGATAGTATTTTTCTTCGTTTTGCATGGCTTTGCCCCCCCCGAAAAGCTCGGATTTTTCAAAATAAGTATACAGCATTTTTTAAAAAAGCGCAAGCAAATCAAAAGAAAAACGGTGATATTTGCATACTTTTCGGTGAAGGGGGATATTGCAAAAGCTTAAAAAACGCGCTATAATGAATACGCAAATTGCGGCGGGGCAGCCGAGAAAATAAAAAAACGAGGGAAAAATATGTTTTCGTATTCGTTGAAACAATCGAAAATCACCGAAGGGTTCTGGAAAAAACGCATGGAAATCAATGCTGAAGTAACGATGAAAAGCGTTGCGGGGCAGTTTCAAAGCCGTTTTGCGGCTCTGGAATGTAAGAAAAACGAAGAAATGAAAAACGAGTGGCTTGCGCCGTGGGATTCCGACGTGGCGAAGTGGTTGGAAGCGGCGGCTTACGTGCTGGCGGAAAAAGACGACGGGTTTATCCGCGAACGCTACGAAACCGCAGTGAAAAATATCGTGAAAAATCAGATGCCGTGCGGGTATTTCAATTCGTTCTTTCAAACGTACCGCCCCGAGCATATATTTTCCGATCGGGGCGATCACGAGCTGTATTGCGCGGGGCATATTTTCGAAGCGGCTGCGGCGGCGTATGAAAATCTCGGCGACGATCGCCTTTTAAAAGTTTCGGAAAAGTATGCGGATTATATCCGTCTGCGGTTTGTATCAAGCAAAGATGCGGGGTTTACAACGCCCGGTCACGAAGAGATCGAGCTTGCGCTTTTGCGGCTTTATAGTGCCACGAAGCGGGAAAAATACCTGGATCTGGCGCGGTTTTTCGTAAACGAGCGCGGCAAAAGGGCTGAAAAAGAAGCGAATAACGGCGCGCCCGAATACTCGCAGAGCGCGAAGCCGGCTCGCGAACAGAAAGAAGCGGAAGGTCATGCTGTGCGCGCGCTATATCTGTATACGGCAATGGCGGATCTTGCGAAAGAAGACGGCGACGAAGCTTTGAAAGCCGCGGCGGAAACGCTTTTCGAAGATATAACGCGGCAAAAAATGTATATCACGGGCGGCGTGGGCAGCGTGCATATCGGCGAGCGGTTTTCGTGCGCATACGATCTTATTAATTATTCCGCCTACGCGGAAACGTGCGCGGCGATCGCCATGGCGTTGTTTTCGGAAAAAATGTTTTGTCTTACGGGCAAGGCGAAATACGCCGCCGCGTTCGAGCGCGCGCTGTACAACGGGATTTTGGCGGGGGAATCGCTTTCCGGCGATGAGTTTTTCTACGTGAATCCTTTGGAAATGCAGCTTGATAAAACGCGGTACAACGCGGCTTTTTCTGGTTGGCGTGAAGCCGCGCCGATCGCTTCGCGCGTAAAACTTTTCTACTGTTCGTGCTGCCCGCCGAATTTGTGCCGCTTTATCGCGCGGCTCGGCGGGTTTCTCTGGTACGGCGGCGAGAACAACGGCGAAAATTCGGTGACGCTGGCGCAGCCGATTTCTTCTTGCCTTGATTGCGGTCGGGCGAAAATTCGGGTGCAGTCGGGGTTGCCTTACAACGGAAAGGTGCGGCTTACTGTGGATTCGCTCGGCAAAAAGCTGACGTTGCGCGTGAGAAAACCCGAATGGTGCGACGAAAAGTTTGCAAACGAGCGCGACGGGTTTCTGATTTACGACGGCGTTTTCGGCGGCGACGTAATCGAGATTGATTTTGCGCCGCGGGTGCGGGCGGTGCATGCCGACGCGCGCGTGTTCGAGAACGGGGGGAAGGCGGCGTTCACGTACGGTCCGCTGGTGCTTTGCGCGGAAGGTGCGGATCATGCGTTTCCGATTGCGGCGGTGCGTGCGGACTGTTGCGAAGAAGCTTTGAAAAAGGCGGAAGTGATCGCGAATGAAAATCTGCCCTACGCGGCGGAAGTTTTGTTGCCCGCCGCGGCGGCGTTGCCCGAAGATACGCTGTATTCGTTCTTCGCGCCGAAAACGAAAAAAGTTACGCTGAAACTGATCCCGTACTTCGCGTGGGGCAATCGAGGCGAAAACGATATGCGTGTGTGGTTTCCGTGCGCGCCGTAAAATTTTGCAACGCCGCGTTTTTTTCGGCGCGGCGTGCGTAGGGGGCGGCGCGGCGTGTGCCGTGAAAAAATTAAAAATTTGAAAAATTGCTCGTTTTGAATAATTTTTCGAAAATATTTGTTAAAATTATTGCAATTCGTAAAAATATGTGTTATAATATACATGTATTCGGGATTAGACCGCGCCGAGAGGCTTGATAGGCGTTTGTTTTCGACGGGTTACGTTTTGGATAACTTTTGAGAGGAGGACCCTAAGGATGAGTCAAGGTACGGTGAAATGGTTCAATTCGGAGAAAGGTTACGGGTTTATCGCCGGCGATGAAGGCGGCGACGACGTATTCGTGCATTACTCCGCAATCAAGGCCGATGGATACAGAAGCCTGAAAGAAGGGCAGAAAGTTTCCTACGAAACGGAAACGGATCC
>ENA-UOOA01004447-UOOA01004447.1-human-gut-metagenome-genome-assembly--contig:-P61old-NODE-4447-length-15919-cov-4.590582_pt1 | contig 15919 bp, 18 predicted proteins | sample MGYA00242467_ERZ724014 | MGnify/ENA metagenome assembly ERZ724014
TGTCTCATTTTGAAAGTTCTCCTGCGCACATTGTTTTAGTTTTTTTGCCGCCTCTTCCAATTTTGCTGCACATTCATTCGCCTTCTTAAAATCCATCTGTATGGTATACAATGATTTAGCCATACTTCCTCTCACCCCGTTCCGTTATATCATTTTAAAAATAAATTCCTCATCTGATAATCGGACTTTGTCCTGATCCTTCAACTTTATTGCATCTCCAGAGATCCGTCTTCCGTTCACAAAAGTACCATTGGATGAATTCATATCCATAATTTCATAGTCCTCTCCCACTTTTCGAATAGTCACATGGACACGACTGATGGTCTTATTTCCCTGGATCACATAATCCACCTGATTAGCACTTTTCCCTATTGTTAGATTTTCTCTTTCCAACAGAATCTGTTCTCCATTGCTTACCCTCTGTAAAACAGCCATTCGCATATGAACATAAGAATCCCTTTCATTCCTTCTTACTACTGATTGCAGATTCTCATTTGAACCCCGATATTGATTTGAGATTTCCTTTTTATACTCCCAATTCTGTTCTCGAAATTGCTCAGTCGATGTTTTTACCAGGCTTTCTGTCATTAATCTTTTTTCTTTTACACAAAGAACAACAAGAAAGACCATCATAATCAGAATGATTCCTGCCGATCCGATCATCATTAAATTAATTTTAGCCATCTTAGGAACTGCCTGATTGATTACAGTCTCCAGATTATTAATTTCAGTTTTAACAGTCTCTACTTGTTTTGTGTTAGATTCCAAAACGGACTTGGCAATTTCCAATTCGTTCCTTATTTCCGTCAATGATTTCTTTTGATATCTTTCTTGAAGCATCTGAGTCCCTTGATTCCAAAGCTCTTGTAATCTTTCATATGCCCGATCTAATTCCTGACTTCCATACGTAATCCCATAACTATCAAGAATATCTTTTATATTTTCAATCGGAAGTGCATACACCTTTAAATCTTCATCAATTTTCTGATTCAACCCAATGACGTAACCATCTTCATCTACTACTGGTCCACCCAGCTCTCCAATATCCATTACAGACTGATGCGTAATGTAATTGCTTCCTTCTGTTTCCAACTTTCCTTCTTGAACACTCACATCTTCCTTTGTATACATGAACCTTTCATTTTCTCCCAGAAAATCAGAAAATCCCAATGAATACACGGTATCTCCAACATGATGTTCTCTGTTGCTTCCTATTTTAAAGCAGCTTTTTTCCTGTATCACACTTTCTGATTTTAAAATCACAAAATCTTCATTTTCACTTTGATTCACAATCGTAACTGCACTTGACACATCACCTTTGATAACCACATGAATTGCTGTATTCATTCCATAATTTGATTCTTCTGAATATCCATTTTCCTGCATCCAGTTACTTTTTTCTTCGCCAGAAATCAAAACGGCACTCCGCGTAGTAATGATGTAAGTGTTCTGTTCACTGTTTGTAATCAAAAAGCCAGATGCATGCTTTAGAACATGAAATTCTCCGTTTGAATCAGTGACACCTGCATTAATTTCAACAATTCCATTTTTCCATTCAATGTCAACTTTCTTTTCCGCTGCTTCCGCTTTTCCTCCCATCAGCATGCACAGCAACATAACACATCCAAGTATTCTGTAAAAATATTTTCTCATTAATTTCAAACATCCCTTCCCAATATATTCAAATATTTACCTTCTGCCCAATTCAAACGGCACATATTTGAATATATTAGTGAGACAGGGAGTACACGGCATGTCCTCCCTGTCATCATTTGCTTTTTAAACAATTACATCTGATGAAAGTGATGCTGCAGCAGACTGATTTTCACTTTCTGCTTTTTCATAAGCAGAAGCCATCTCATTTAAGTCTGATACATGTTCTGTAATCATTCCTACCATCCGATTAATATCGTCCTGAAGTCCATTGAACTGAGCAATATATTTCGATGCTGCATCGCCACTCCATACTCTTCCTGTAAGTTCAGCAACTTTACTTGTCATATTCTGAGTTAATGTTCTTACCTGATTTCCTTTATCCTGAAAACTTGAAGCAGCAGCTTTAAGTTCACTTGGTGTTACTAATAATGTTCCTGTCATTTAATTTTTCCTCCTATCTGTCTCAAACTAATATTTTCTTTCTGTCGCAATACTTGTATTTGTATTTTCTGCAGTTTCATAGCGTGATGCAATTTCCTGAAGAGCTGCCACATACCGTTCAATGGCATTATAGAAATTATCCATCTGTATCATATCGTTCTTGAAGGCTGCATCGAATGCTGTTTTTGCATCCCCTTCCCATTTTCCAATCAAAGCGCCTTCCTGTGATCTCAATTCTTCAATCTGTGTTTTCAGATTTGAATTGAATTGCTTTAATTCTGAAGCTTTGTTCTTAAGTTCCGCTGGTGTTACTGTAATTGTGCTTGCCATAAAAAACCTCCACTTTTCTTTTTTAATTTATTTCAAATACATACCTGTATCTGATTACTGATCTGTTATTTGTACTCTCGCGTCTGTGCAATTTCTACTGCCCTTGCCTCTGCCTGCCTTGTCTTCTCAACTATAAAATGTAATGATGCTGACGTTTTTCTTATTTCACGTGAACGCATCCTGATGCTTTCTTCCATCTGATTCATTTTGGCAATATATTCAGATGCCGCTGTTCCTTGCCACTTCTTCGACAGATCGCATTTAGATTGCTCTATTCTACGAGCACTTTCATTCAACTTCTTTGCAATTTCATCCAATCGATCTGCATTCTTGATTTCTTTATATTCATCTAACTGAATTTTTTTACCATCTGACATTTATATCACCTACACAATAACATCTTCCGGGAGAGCTGATGCTATCTGCTGAGCAAATGATTCACTATCCTCGTATATTCCTGCCATTTTCAATAAATCCGCAGGATGCTCTTTGAGTCTTCGAATAATAGTTTCCACATCATCCTTGACGTCATTATAATATTCCATATGCTGAATACTTGCTTCGCCTTCCCAATACCCCTTTGTTTTTTTGATAATGGATTCCATCTCTCTCCAAGTTCGTTCCAATGAATTTACTTCTGATAACACCACACCAGACTGTGTTTTCAAAACATTTGGTGCAACTTTCAATGTTACTCCAGCAGCCATATGTATTTCCTCCCTCAGAGTCTTATACTCTTATACTTCTTACAATTTCGCCCACACGATTTTCACAATCATTATACTTATTCTTTGCCGTCACTTCATATTGACAAATTTTTTGTAACTGATCAATAATTGTCTGTAAATCGTTTAAATCATTCTGAACAGCAGCTTTAAATGCCTCACTGCTTGGTCCATCCCACATTCCATCCAATGTAAGAACAGCATTTGAAATATTGTCTTTATTTTTTTTCATGCGTTCAATACACTTCTGAACAGAATTGGCATCATTGTTTAAGGCATGTGTATTGACACGAATTTTATCAGACATATTTCTCGCTCCTTTCAATTAAAATATTTTGTAACAATGTCAATTCTAGGTAAAGCTATAGCTTTTACAAACATTTTCTTCTCTGGCCATTTTATCTCGCCAACCATTCTTGCAATGCAGGTTGCCCGTGACTCCTCTATTTTTCTTTCTGTCTTTCTATATTGATCAATAACTTGATTTAATGCAGTTAACATAAGCCTTAATTTTCGAATATCTTCTTCCAGTTCTTGCCTTCTTTTTTTTAATTTAAGAACAATAATGCCAATCGCCATATCATCAATTGTTTTTAAATCGGCCGCAACATAGTTTAATTCGACCATATACTCTCTGAGTAACGCCAACTGATTTTCAAGCTCCCAAACTATTCTTTGGCAATCACTCAAATCAATCATAAATTCCATTTTTTCACCTGCATTTCTCTACACTTTTAACTTGAATTCAGTATAGCATTCCTAAAATACAATGTATCGATTCTTCCCTGGATAACCAGGTTATCAGCCTCAACAACACTAAACAATCATTAACTGATCTCCATCTCTGATTCCACACTCAAATAATGTTTTATTATTATCAATATGATTTTTTCTTTTTATATCATATAAATCAAACTCTATCCTTTGATTTACATTTGAATTTTTCATTTTTTTAGAAATAATTCCACTGAGTTCTTCAATTACCTTTCTAACCAATGTATTCTCGTCAATTGTAAAATCAAACTTGTCATCTACTGAAGGTACATATACATCTACAAGAATCATGCTTCTACCTCTCTTATCCATTTATCAAATAATTTTTGTATGGACTCCTTATCTTCATAATAGACCTGCGTTTTCCTTTCCCTCTGCACGATAAAAAAGTTATATATTCCCTTTTCCTGCACCAGAAAGCGACTTAATGCTTCCTTTTTTGAAAAACTTCTTTTCTCAAATACCAACACAACCTTACTCTGAATCAATTTTTCTGCATTTGCATCGATTTCAGGATAATCCATTGGCAAATCTTCCTCAAAAAGTTCTGTGTTGACTGGAAAGATTTTATTTTCACACAACTCGGTTTCTACATCTTCAAAAGGCTGGATCCGGACAACATCTGCATCTAATACATATAAATATTCTTCTGGGTAATCCTCATCTAAGCGCGCATAAAAAACATATTGCTGAACATTTTTTAATAATTCGAATATTCTTCTGATGGGTGGCAATATAGTTGCTTTCCCATTTTCCCATTCAATTACGCATTTTTGATACAGAGATACAAGTATTTCGTTTATCTCACTTTCCATATCCCATTCTCGGAAAACATTCTTATCCAAGATACCAATCCATTCACGACATCCGACTGCAGAAAGCAGGACAACAAATTCTTTTTCCGTTAAATATAAATACTCCATTGCTATACATCCTCACTAAAATAGTCCCGGATCACAGACTTATATGTTCTTGATAGCGGCACTGTCACTCCGCATTCCAAATACAAAGTGTTTTCAGACAGACGTATCCTTTCTACAAAATTCATATTACAAATATAGCTTCGATGACATCTCAAAAAATAATTTGGCAGCACTTTCTGTATTTGTTCCAACGTACCATATTGGCTATATTCCCGATTCTTTAATCGAACATATATTTTTTTCTCACATACCTCAATATAGTAAATTTGCGAAAAGGGAATTTGTTTATTTCCTTGTCTGCTTTCCACATACAAATATTTATCGGTGTCAGCTTCATCTTTTTTCCGATAAAAATCCCTCAAAAATTCACGAATTGTTTGTCTCTCTGTCTCTCTGGAATAAGGTCTTAACAACAAAGAATTTGCCCGAATTCTTGGATTTAAATATTCCATCGGAGATATAGATGCGTCCGCTATAATCATCAAAGATGTATCCATATGATTTTCTCTGATCTTTTCCGTAAACCGTATATCGTTTTTTTTGGTAATTTCCATCACCGAAAGATCTATTTCCTTCGCTTTCATTAAACATTCATCGAAGTTGTTTTGAGATTTACATTCTATTGCAATTAATTGTTCATCAGAACAATATGCAACTACATCATGACTGATTTCCAGAATAGACTTTCTCTCATTGTCATTTCTGTCAAATACAAACAACTCTGTCATTATTATCTCCTTGCTCTCGGCACAACAACCTTCTTTGTACTATCTTTATCCATCGCATTTGGCAATTGTCCCACTCCAACTTTCTCAGGTTTATTTTGTTCTGTATATGACATATAGTCGAATGAAAATAAAGTATTTTCAGCCGTTTTTCCTCCAAAATGAATACCTGTCTTATACGATACAAAAGATTCATATATTTTATATCCCATAAGATTACTTTTATTTTTCATATCCAATTCTGAAATGAAATAAATATTATGAAGCCTTCCTTTTTCAAGAACGTTTTCCAGAAAACCTTTCATATCTAACGTTGCCTTATAAATAAACGGAACAAACCAGCTCAAATCTGATATAAATATAAAGTAAGGTGTTTCCTGCATCATACGATCCAGTATTTCATCCTCCTCTTTTTCCTGCTCCAACATTTGATTTTTCAGTACATTCCTTCGTTTAAATTCTGGCAACAATCCCTTAAAGAACTCAAACACAGCCTCTTCTGTAGTACAATAATCCACTCTTTCTTCCACAGCATATGCTTTAAATTCAGACCTTGGACTATCCATCACGCAAACATGTACATCTTCTTTTTCAAGAACTGCCTGCAAGAACACCTTCATATAATTTGTTTTTCCGCTTCGTGCATTTCCAGTAATGAGATAGCAATAGATATCGCGCAAATTCACACTATATACAGATGCATTTGCTTCATCATATCCAACTGGAATCAACTCATTTGCTGCATTCGCTTCTTTAAAATCATCCAAAGCACAGAATTCTGACCATATAGGCTTTTCTGGAATTTCCGGTACTTTTTTTGCCAGTTTTCCTTTCCATGCCTGCTTCATGTTTTGGCAAATTTTTCTGATTGCTTCCATTCTCTCGTAATCATTTGCTGCTTCAAGCGCCAACGCTGCCTGGTATTCAAGCACTCTCGTTCCATATAAAGCCAGACCTCTTCCTTTTATTCCTGTCTCAGGCATAACATCAATTTGCATTGTATGTAAGAAATCTGCATAGGCATATTTATCCTGAAGGGATAAGCACAATGCTCTGCCGATATTTTCACCGACCCTGCTTGTAATATCATTCATCCCATATCCTGCTCCGGAAACAACAAGAAAGATTCCATGACTGATTCCTTCTTTTGATAAACGAATGACATCTTCTTCATATGCTTCACTTGTTTTCTCTTTAAATGCTGAATAATTATCAATAAAAATTACAATAGATGGAATCACATATCCATTTACTTGCACATATTGTTTATAATTACCCCCTTTGAACATCTTCTTTCTCGCAGCTAAAATCATCTGCATCATATTAAAGAACTTTCCAATTTTGTCCAGATCACTTTCATACATTACCCCGCCTACATGCGGTGCTTCTTCAAATGCCGACATCATTTTACTGCTAAAATCTAATGCATAAATATTAACCATATCTGGAGAATATTTGTGGATCAAAGCACACACCATTGTCTGCATCATCGTACTCTTTCCGCTGACAATATTGCCAATAATGGATACATGTCCTTCTTTCGCAAAATCAATTTCCAATGGCATCTGATTCTGGTTTTCCGGATCATCCAGCATACCCACTGGAATCGCAAGCCTCCATTCGTTATCACAGCTCTTCCATCCGCTTTCATCAAATGCGTTTTCATTAAATCCTTCTTTATCCTGAAGATATATTTTTTCTGAAAGAACAGGCATCCACAATTGTAATTTGTAGTTATATCCATATTCTTTTGCTTTTGCTGCAAGATATTCTTTTACTGCATCTAACTGTGTTCTTTCTTTCGGTTGAGGAAGCTTTAGATTATTATAAGCAGCCTGCTTAATGACCTCTTCCGCAAGTTCTTCCTCACGCACCAAATTTTTTGCTCTCACATATGTTTTCAAAAAATCTTTCAAACGTGCTGAATTGTAATCACTTTCTGCATATTCCAAATTTTTGCTCCTCAACTGTCTATACATTTCTTTTACAAATTGCATAACCATTTGCTCAGAATGAATACACATGGCAAGGTCCAACTTCATTTTATTCTCTGTATCTTTTGTACAGGAAATCAGATTATCTATCCAAATCTTCTCAACAGATTTTTTTTGCTGCTGTTTGATCGAATTACCCCGTATCTCTGTCTTTCCAGTAACTGTAAGCATTTTTGCTATATCCGAAGATACATTTACTGTATTTTCATCATATATTGCGCCACTAAATCCTGATTGGAACAGTTCATAGACTTCGTCATTTCCTACCTGAAGATAACAGCGTCCAGCTTGAGTAATATACGCCGCATCCGGCTTATGCAACATATCTTTACTATCCTGCTGATCCTGAACTCGCAAACACAGTCTGAACTTTGAGTTACTCCAGATATTATCATCGACAGTACCACTTGGCTTTTGCGTTGCAAGTATCAAATGCACACCCAAACTTCGCCCAACCTGTGCAACACTAATCAATTCTTTCATAAATTCAGGTTCTTCTCTTTTTAACTCAGCAAATTCATCAATAATAATGAACAAATGTGGAACTGGCCATGTAGCTTCTCCATTTTTATACAATTTCGTATAGGCATTGATATTATTGACACCATTCTCTGTAAATACTTTTTGTCGCCTTCTATTTTCACTTTTTATTGAAATCATTGCACGTCGCACCTGATTCCCAGAAAGGTTTGAAATCTGCCCAACCATATGAGGCAGACCATTAAAAAGATTCGCCATACCACCGCCTTTATAGTCAATAATAAAGAACCCAATATCATCTGGACTGTAATTTACTGCTAATGACAGCATGTAAGTCTGTAAGGTCTCACTTTTTCCCGAACCTGTTGTACCCGCTACCAAACCATGTGGACCATGATATTTTTCATGCACGTCGAGATAACAAGGCGCACCTCCTGCTTTTTCTCCTATAAGCCCTCTTATGTTTTCATATATTTTATTCTTAGCCCATAATTCACGAACTGGAATCTGTGAAAGTTGATTGACCTTTAACATTTCAAAAAATGTCAGTGATGTCGGAACTTCTCCGCCTTCCTCCATTTCCTGAACCCGAATCGAAGCTAATCTTCTGGAAAATGCCTCCAGTTTTTCTTCATTTACCTGATCAAATGCAATTTCCTTCCACTCTTTTTTATCCTCAAAAATATTGTACATTCCACAAAATTCACTTGAGTTTTCAATAATAAAATCACAACTATTCGGAAGATCCGTTGCTTTTTCTGCCAGAAAAACAATTGTAAATCCACAGGCCGAATCTCGATCAAAAACATACTTGGAAAAAAGTTCACCTTCCAACATAGAAGATTCAGAAACAAATACCACATAGTAAGGTTTAGGAAGTCCTTTTTTATTATTATCTTCAGCACGACTCCTACACACCCTTGTAAACTCATAGAAAATTTCACTTACCTGTGCTTTATTCATGGCTACAAACCGTGTTTTTTTATCTTCTGACCATACATGAGGCAGCCATTTAGCAAACTCCCACTGGTTCTTTTCTTCCTCACTATAAACAAATCCTAATTTCACATCTATATAACAGTTGTTAGCAGCTATTTGAGTTGCAAGTACTTTGGCAATCTGTATAGCCCCTCTTTTTTTCTCTCCACCAACAATACCCACCAGATTATTTTTCATCAAATCGACAGTAATCGGTACATGATACATTACCTTGTAATTTTCTTTAATATATGCTGGCTTCTCTGCTAACTCATCTGTAGAAAGAGAAAACTTCTTTTTGGGAACTGATAATTTTACCGGAAACGGAAGATTCCCCATTCCAAGTCTATGACAAAGAAAATCTTCGTGCGTTCCGTTTCGATTCCACAACATAGCTACATTTGCATCATAATTAAAGCATTCATCAATAGACGGATACATTTCTATGAGCTTCTTTTCTTCATTTTCATACAATTCTTTGATCTCGTTTGTCTTTTCTAACAAATAATCGCTATATTTACTTAATCTCTGTTCTTCCTGCTCTTTCTCCTCTTTTTTTTGATACTTGATTCCCATCAATGTCCAAGTAACGCCTACCAAAGCTGACGAAAGAGACATAATTAAACCTGAATACATATATAAAGATGTTCCGGCACCACTGATATTGGATGCATAAATCATCAGCATACATCCCAACAGCATAGGAAATGCCATCGTAATAGACGGCCCAATTGTCATAAACAAAGGTCTCTGTTTCTGTTTATTCAATTGTGGCGGTTCTTCAATCTCTATCTCGTCCTCTAATGGTCTCTCATAACTTCTAGGAGATCGATGATGAATAACCTTACCATTAGACAATACAATTTCTTGCCGTTCATGCCCTGTTGAAATATTCAATACCTGCTTTTGCAATGTTGGCTGAACGACAACAAACTCACTTTCTTCATCTACTGCTAATGCATCTCCCAAAAACACCATATGAAGTCCCATTACGTTAATAAAATCGCCAAATGCAAGACGTCTTTCCCCGCTAAGATAAAATGAATTCACATAGGTTCCGTTTTTGCTCTCATTTTGAATGACAAATGAATCTCCTTTTCTTACCATCTTTACATGCTTTTTTGAAACAAGACCCATGAAATCATACACAATATCATTTTTTTCATCTTTTCCAACTGAAATTACTTGTACCTGCTTCAGAGAATATTTTTTATACGCACGAAAACATCTTGATTCTTCACGAACGATAATAGAAAACCTTTCTCTATCCTGGGTGCAAATCTGTAAAATATCCTGATTTCTAAGATAGAAGTGATCTTCATTTCCTGTTTTGCACGAAACTTGGCAGTTTGATGCACTTTGAAGTTCCCATACCCCTTTGATTACTTCAAATTTCAATTCTATATCTTTTTTTAAATTAAAATGCTCTTTTGATACTTTAATTGCATAATCGGCATTTAACTCTGAAGGCAAAATATATTCTCGAAACGCCTCCTTTGAATAAATCGCTAGCACTGTATTCATCCTTATACTCCCTTCTTTCGATTTTTCAAAATGTTCTCAAGTTCCTCGTTTTTCGCCCTCTGTGCGTTCAATTTTTTCTCCTGCTTAAGTTTCTTTACCCGTTTGTATTTTTTCATAATGAGCAAAAGCAGAATCACTATCACAATAATTTCATAAACTACAATTGCCTCTTTTGAACTAATAATTGAAATCAAACTATCAAGCATCTTTTTTCCCTCATATTTATCAATTATCTATTTTTCTCTTCATATCCTGATATAATCGGAGAAGATCTTCATTCTTGTATAAATCATGTATCGTTTGTTTCTCGTAATCTTTCATATGTGAAATATAATTCTGAATGATAAATTCAGGTTGCTCTTTTCCCATCCTTTCCATCTCATTTCCACACACATAAACGCTCTTATCCAGCAATTCACTATCTAACATATGATATAATTTATTAGAAGCATAGATACTTGAATCGCTGACTCCGGTCACCTGCAAAATCAAATCTGCCCTCTCACAAATTGAATTTTGAGAAATCCAATTATCAAGCCCTGCATCAATAATTAACAACTCATACTCATCCGACTTAATCATTTCGTACAACTTATTCAATTTTTCCTCAAGATTCTCTTGACCTGCACTTTTGTTTATTTCAAGAATCCGGCTGCTAAACGCGTCATTCTCCGACTGCAGCCATTTGTCAACGCCAGAAAGATAATCCAGGCTGACATACATCACTTTTTGTTTATCTTTTTCCGCGATCAATGTCAACCCCAAAGAAATTGTGGTTTTTCCAACACCACCAGATGCTGATGTCACTAATACTACCGCTGTATTTGAATCTCCATCTGAAACTAATTCTCTTTCACTATCATCAACAGCTGCATCTTCTTTTTCATCTTCAAAAATTATTTCAGGTACTTTAGCAGTAATTGTGTTCAATATACTCTGACTGCTGGAATAGCGAAATATTCCATATACGAATTCACCCATTTTTTCATTTCTCATTTCGTCCATAAGGATAAATGTATAAATAGGCATCAGATTCCGCACTTCTTCTGAATACATCGCTTCACTCACTATCAAAATCGTTATAAAATGTTCTTCTTTAAGATATTGATGAAGATATGTTCTGTCTGTAATAAATTCTATTTCTGCCTTATCAATATATTGTTGTACAATCTTAATTTCGAGGGCATTCACATATCCTTCATCCATATCAATCACTAGAATTACCGGTCGTTTCTTCTGTTCCATAATATTTATTCCACAAATTTCGCCACAAAATCTACATTCGCCAATCGAATAATATCGTTTTCCGCAATTTCCTGACTCATATTTTCTGATATTTTCTTACCATTAAGAAAAGTTCCATTTTTACTGTTTAAATCCATTAAAAAGTACTTGTTTTCGTAAAACAGGATTTTACAATGTTGTCTGCCAATCTTATTATTCCCTGATACTACACCATCAGATATTCTCGCACTTCTCCCAATCACAAACTCCTTTTTACAAACTCTGAATAATACAGGTTGATTACTCCCTTTCATTTGAAGAATCAACTGTCTTACCTTTTCCTGTTTAGGTACTTCACCTCTTCCATGCGATTTTTCTTTCTTTGTAACAACAATTCCAAGCTTTGTAGAATGATTAAATATATCAAAGATATGTTCATACATTTCATTTAAAGTTATTGATTTTTCTGTTATCTCCGAAAGTAAATTCTTTTCTGTCCTGCTATCCAATACCGTTACAGATTTTACCATCCATTTCAAAAAATCTTCCAACTGACAACGTGCATCCTCCTCTGAAATGTCAACATCCATTAACGGTAAATAAATCACCTTTATCTGTTCTGATTCCATATCCCAGAAAATATATCTTTTATCAAGCAACAGTTTGCGCATTTCTAATTTTTTACTATTCACTATTTTGCATTGGCATTGAAGCATTTGTAATAAACACTTCACATAGCTTTTCTTCTCTAGCTGATTTAAAATACTTGCCAGTGTACGATATCTTTCTGTAATATAAATAAGCTTGATTTTCCCGTTAAACCAAACCTTATTACTTACAATGCAGTTTTCCCCCATACATTTTTCCATTTCTTTCATTTCTTCATCAGAAAAATTGTCATTATCTTTTAAAAGAAATTCTTTATTAAAATCACTTGTACATTCTTTTATGCCTAACATGCCCAATAAATTTTCCATGTTGATCTCCCACTCAAAGAATATCAGTATCTGCTATAGCTAAATCATGCATATTTCTTTTTCCATTCTATTCCTTAGATGAAAAAAGAAATTCTTCATTTGCCAATCTCAATCTATCTCCGTTAAAAATTTCTATCTCCTGTTGTGCCGGAATTGGCTGATCATTTATGTACGTTTTATTTTTTGAATTCAAATCTATTACAAATACGCTTTGGCCTCTTGTAATAATCTCCGCATGACTTCGACTGACAGCATTATTATTAGAAACAAAATAATCAGCATAACTTTTTTCTTTTCCCAATCGAAAGACAGGTTTATTTATACTGATATTTTCTTCTGTACGGACTCTGAACAAGGAAGAAGCATGTACTTGTTCAGAGTTCTCCAGCAGCGTTGTTGCTTCTTCCCCTATCAATAATGTCGTCGCTTCTTCTAAAAGTCCTGTTTTTTCATCATCGCAATCGTAACGTTCATCATTATCTTTTGGCTGATCTGCCATAAAGCCACTTTGGCCTATATATTGTTCTTTTATTGTATTAACTACACTTCTATCCTCTTGTAAAATAAATCTTTCTATCTGTTCAGCATCAAACTTCGATAACCCTTTCAAAAAGTAAACAAATCTTGAAATATACTCCGAATTTTGTTCTTGTGCAGGTTTAGTAGAATAAACCACACTATCAATCAATGCCATAATATCTGCTTCTTTTTCCATATTTTCTAATGGCAGATATATAAATTGCATTTCTCTCGTTGTTTCATTAATGAATATATTATGAATATCCCACACTACCTTATTAAGAGACATATAATTCATCTGTACTTTTTGTGATATATCTACAATCTGTTCTATAATAAATAAAAAATCATACTTTGTAATTGGCTTTTGCAGTCGCTCAAATAAACTGATCCCAATAGGTCCTGTATATTCAATAGATGTAAAACCAAATTTTTTTTCCATTTTGGGTTTTAAAAGCCCTCGAATATATTTTCTAGTAAAAAAATATAATTCTCTTTCATCGATCTTTTCACTTGAAGAAAGTTTTGCCTTAACAATCAACTGGCACTCTTTTGTTTTAATTTTATATTTTACCATTTCTATTTTCTTCTTTCTTTTTTAGTACAAATATTCAACAAACATTTGTTTATAAAATATGAAATTTTCTCAGAGCATCCCACGCTATGAATTCCTATATTATGTTTCTATTCTATCTATCAAATTTTTTCATCTGTATGAACAATGACAATATCCTGAATGATATGAAATGTCTTTTCATGTACTTTCTTTTCAAAATTACTCTCCGTCAAATCTGCTGTCTGTTCAAATTCATCCCTATTTTTTCTATCTATCCGATTGTTTCTGCAAATTTTATATACAGTTGTTCCGCCTGCTATTATTCCCAAAACAATCGGCATGATGATATAAACTCCCTCCATCAGATACGCCCTCTTTTCTAACAGCATCTAAGCAATGCGACCGTAATATTATCCGTCTCTTTTCGTTGCTTCACCAATTCAATCATCTTGTGACTGGCACAATCCAGATCATTCATGGTCTGCATATCTTCAGGTTCAAATGCCTCCATTATCTCCCGACGTGTTAAAACATGACGGAAACCATCTGAGCAAAGTATAAAAATCGTATTTTCATGTACTTTTCCCTCAATGACCTGTGGCTTTAGATTTTCAGAGGCGCCAACACATTGTGTCAGCACATTGCGCTGCGGGTGCCTTTCTGCATCTTCCGACCTCAATTCTCCCATTTGAACTTTTCTGGCAACCAGTGTATGATCTTCTGTTAATTGTGTCATACTATCACCAACACTGTAGATTCTGGAATCCCCAACATGCATAATCATATATGAATTCTCTATGCACAAAATGCCACTGAAAGTTGTTCCGAGACGAACATTTTCTGTCTGTCCGTAATTCATCAGACGGCTATTCTGCTCATCGAGCATCCTGCCCCATTGTTCTTTTAACTGCTGCCATGAAATACCATCAAATAAAGTCGGTACGGCATCATCAAACCATTGTGCAAAAGCTCTGATAACTTCCGCACTGGCCAGTTCCCCCTTTTGAAATCCTCCCATACCATCGCATACAATTGCCATTGCAACCTGCTTATGATCTGATGATTCCACTATTTTCAGACAGACACTGTCCTGATTGATTGCCCTTTTTATTCCTGCATCTGTTGCCACTGCCCCAATATACTTCAACTTATCACCTATCAATATTCTCAGAATCATTATTTGCCTTTAATTATTCTGAATCTCCCATCATATACAAGCGTATCGCTGTCATATTATCTTTTGCATCTTCCTTTTCAGCCTGATGAAGCAATATTTGGCATATATTGTCTTTCACCGGATCATAGTCAGCTATCATCCTCAAAATCTGTTCATCCGATAATGCGTCACTTAAGCCATCGCTGCAGATCAGATAGCTCTCCCCAACCATTACACAGTCATTCACATAGCGATATGGTGCAATCGCGATGTCTTCATCTTCCATCCCCAAAAACTGGGTGAGATGTGATTTGGCTCTTTTGGCTGCTTTCTCGGTAAACGTTATCCCTATTTCAATCATCGTCTGATATTCATTATGATCCTTACTGATCTGACTGATTCTTTGATCTGAAATGCGATAAATGCGTGAATCCCCCACATTCATCGCTGTTAATTTGTTATCTTCTATATACACACCTGCAAATGTCGTTCCCATGCGTATCCCGTACGCCTGTTGATATTCGCAGATTTTTTTATTCGCTTTCTTAATAGACTGTTCTAAATTAATCCCTTTACAGGTTGAAAAATTATTTTTTAATTCTGCAACAGCCAGCGCTGCTGCCTGATCTCCTGATGTTTCTCCACCCATGCCATCACACAGTGCATACATCTGATACTGTTCCGATGAAACATCTTTTATCTGTTCATTTTCATTGATTCTGATAAAACCATTCAAAAAATAGTTGTCCTGATTATTTGTTCTGCTGCACCCAACCGTTGTTGCAGCTTCATACAATACTTTCATTCTTTTTACCATATAGCCCGGCTTTTCAGCCGGGCTATAAAATACATATTCAATTAATTGGCTGTATCCTCTCCGATTGCTGCTGTATAAAGTGTGAACTTAATCTCACCCTGAGTGGTTGCATCAATACCG